>OJKC01000471.1_pt1 | contig 34808 bp, 38 predicted proteins | sample 1596401 | NCBI WGS metagenome assembly OJKC01 (sample SAMEA4350162, study PRJEB24818) | metagenome | biome: human; feature: gut; material: faeces | place: Denmark | collected 2013-09 | reverse complement strand
CAGTTATCTTCATACGAAAAACGGGAATTTTTCTTTAAAGTTACTGAATTTCAAGGGCTTTTCAAAATATAACAAGTTGATAATTAGCCAATTAATCATAACGACATTTTTTGTCATGTACTTAAATTAACATTACATAATACCTTAAATTTCCCTTGTTTAAATTGTTCTACTATTTCCGCACGCGTTGAAGCATCTGTATCAGAATCTATTGCCCGAGCCTCTATTCCATTATCTATAAATTGCTGGCAAATATGTTCATTATGAGTTTTATTGATAGTATATACAAGACCCTTTTTATCATTTGCATATGACAAATATGTCTTCACAACATTGGCTCGGATTTTATCCGTATCCATAATTGCCATCATTTCACTATCCAAATAGTCACCGTCCAATGCAAATTTTGAAATACCTTCAATATCCTTTTGTGTTTTCGAAGACGGAGCAATAGAATAATATTCATATTCACTTAGATAGCCTTTCTTGATAAAGGATGCAACAGAATCCGAGATAATAAGATCTTCAAAAATATCTTTGAAACCAGCCCCATTCAAACGGTAAGGAGTAGCCGTTACACCCAGAATTTTGGCATTAGGGAATTCTTGAATGATCCTTCTATAACTTTCCGCTTTAACGTGATGCGCTTCATCAATAATAATGACATCAAAATTTTTGTCAGTCCAATTATCAAGCCTTCGATTTAATGTAGGAACAGATCCCACCTGAATAGGATATTGTTTCCTTTCAACATTTTGCGATGCTATATAACCATGAGCCAAACCATATTTTATCCCTAAATTATTACCAATTTGATCAATCAATTCTTTACGATGCGCCAATAATAACACTTTCACCGCAGTACGATGTTTCGCACCCCAAATATGCAAATCTTTAACTATGGAAACAAACAAACGTGTCTTTCCTGTTCCTGTTGGCATTTGAAGCATTACACTTCTCCCTGTTTCCCAGAATTTGTATATTTTTGCCTTGTTTTCAATTTGATACAAACGCAACCCCGTATCATCATACGGATTCAATTCTTTAAAATCTACTTTATGTCTACTACTCACAAATGGCATAATTTAGGTTATTCAACTGATACGTTACAAAATTATAAAAACCTCAATATTTCAAAACTAAATATCGAGGTTTTTTATACTGTATTCCTTACTCAATCACAAACCTGCGGATTTCGGCGTTTTCCATTTTGGGAACGGTGCGGATTTGGTCGCGGCTTATACCCTCGATATTGGCTTGAATCGAGCGGTTAATCATGCCGTGGGCAAGCACGAGCACGGTTTTGCCTTCGTAATGTTTCCTCAAAAGGTCGAGCACCTGTCCGCCGCGGGCATAAAGGTGTTCCTTCGTTTCCACATCGGCAGGAAGTTGTGAGAAATCGATGTCCTTAATCGGCTTCCCGGTCAGACTGCCCCAATCTATTTCGCGCAGCAGCGGCGTGGCTTCCGTCGGAAGTTCGCGCCCGTCCAACGCTATCCGCAGCGTGTCGAGACAACGCTGAAGGTCGCTGCACAGCACAGCATCCAACGGCAGAGCGGCAAGCTGCGGTATCAGCCCGCGTGCCTGTTCCTTGCCTTTTTCAGTCAACCGACCCGGCAAATGCCCCTGCAATACGCCGGCAAGATTTTCTTCCGTCTGTCCATGACGGACCAAATATATTGTCACCATAACGTTTCTGTTTTTTTTACCGTTCCGTATGTACTCCCCAACTGTTGTAATGCACATTCTCTGGCTTCCACTTGTCCTTCGGCGCAGGAGTTTCCGCCGGATAGCCTACAGGAATCACACAAAGAGGCACGATATGCGACGGAATACCCAACACCGTGCGCACCGCCTTAATACGTTCGGGATAGGGATGAACACCCGTCCACACGGCACCCAACCCGAGACTGTGAGCCGCCAACAATATGTTTTCGGTAGCAGCCGACGTGTCCATTATCCACGAACTCGCCGACACTCCGGGCAACGATTTCTGCAAATTACCGCACACGACAATCGCCAACGGTGCTCCGGCTGTCATCTTCGCGTAAGGCAGACTGTCGGCAAGCGACTGGAGTAATGCACGGTCGTGCACCACCATAAAATCCCACGGCTGCTGATTTTTTGCCGTCGGTGCCGCCATTCCGGCACGCAAAAGGGTTTCCACAGTAGCAGCATCCACTGCCTTGTCGGTATAGCTGCGAATGCTCGTGCGGGTCATAATATTTTCGATAGCGGTCTGTTCGCCCTCATTTTCGGCAGACTCCCGATTATACAGGTTGACAGCCAGCACTCCCACCGCCACTGCCAACAACACATTTAAAATTCCGGATATTTTCATCATTAAAAGCTACTTTTTTCATTTTACACCTGCCGGCAACTGCCCGGCAAAGCCCTATGCAAATTTAGGAAAATTTTCGTATCTTGACTAAGCTAAATCGCACTTAGGGAGGCTATAATTTGACAGAAGAACAGATTTAAAATTGACAGACATAAAATTTTGTTCTTTTGTTCTTCTGTCAAATATTAACCTTTCACTATCTTTGTAGAAGATAAGATGCAGCTCAGCATAAAACTCAAACAAGTTTGGTTTTTCTGCCCTCGCCTTTCGCTATCTTTATAAATAAACAAACTACAGCCATGAGCAGACTATATCCGATTGGTATACAAAATTTCGAGGACCTCCGCAACGCAGGCTATATTTATGTTGACAAGACGGCACTCCTCTACCAACTTGCCACAACGGGGAAATACTACTTTCTGAGCCGTCCGCGAAGGTTCGGAAAAAGTCTTATGATTTCCACCCTCGATGCCTACTTCTCCGGTAAGCGGGATTTGTTCGCCGGCCTTGCGATGGAAAAACTGGAAAAAGACTGGAACGTACACCCGGTTCTGCACATGGACCTTAACACTGAAAAATACGACACGGAAGCAAGCCTTGAAAACAAGATAGCCCTGACCCTTAAACAATGGGAAAACATTTACGGCAACAATCCTGACGAATATTCGCTTGCTACACGATTTGAGGGAGTGATCCGCAGAGCTGCAGAAAAAGCCGGACAAAAAGTCGTGATTCTTATCGACGAATACGACAAGCCGATGCTTCAGGCAATTGGGAATCCTCAGCTGCAAACAGCCTTCCGCGATACGTTGAAAGCACTCTACGGCGCACTGAAGTCGTGCGACGGCTATATCCGTTTTGCTATGCTTACAGGTGTCACCAAGTTTGGGAAGGTCAGCGTGTTCAGCGATCTGAACAACCTGATGGATATTTCGATGGACAAGCGGTATGCCGAAATATGCGGCATCAGCGACACGGAACTCCACCGATATTTCGAGGAGGACATTCAAGCTCTGGCCGAAGAACTCGGCACAGATTTCAATACAGCCTGTGAACAACTGAAAGCCAACTACGACGGCTATCACTTCTGCTACAAATCGCCCGGAATATATAACCCTTTCAGCCTGCTCAACACTTTCGCCAAAAAGCAAATGGGCAGCTACTGGTTTGAGACCGGAACACCTACCTATCTCGTTGAACTGATGAAACTCCACCACTACAATGTGGAAGATTTGGAAAATACCGTCACCAATGGTCCGGCTCTCGACTCCATAGATGCGGCTTCCACCGATCCTGTTCCGGTCATCTATCAAAGCGGATATCTTACGATAAAAGGCTATAATGCCGAATTCGAAAACTTTACGCTCGGATTCCCCAACCGCGAAGTGGAACAAGGATTTTTCCGCTTTCTGCTCCCTAACTATGCTTCGGTAAGCACAAGCAAATCTCCCTACGAAATCCAATGTTTCGTTGGCGAAGTCCGTAACGGCGATGTTGACGGGTTCCTCAACCGACTTCGTACGTTCTTCAACGACACACCCTACGACCTGGCGCGTGACCGCGAAGTGCATTATCAGAACATCCTCTACATTGTTTTCAAACTGATGGGCTTCCATACGGAGGTGGAATATCATACCTCAAACGGACGTATCGACCTGGTGCTCAAGACAGCCGACTATATCTACGTAATGGAATTCAAACTAAACGGCAGCGCGGAAGATGCTATGCGACAAATCAACGAAAAAGGCTACGCCACCGCCTTCTCTGCCGATAAACGGAAAGTGATTAAAGTGGGAATCAATTTCAGCGACACCACCCATAGCATCGACCGTTGGATTATAGAATAGCACGTCAGTCAATGCATTTGTAGCGGGAACGGGCTTCAGCGCGGCTGCAATAGTTGAAATGCCACCATTCGGTAGGAAGCGGACGGAAACCGGCTTCGCGCATAATGCGACGCAGCAACCGGCGATTTTCGCGCTCCTGCTCGGTCAATTTTCCTATACGCACCATTTCGTCTTCATAGGAAATATGCGACTCTTTTCCCATATGGTCGACCGGCACACCCATCGACAAGGGCACGCCGTCGGCATCAAGAATACTGACATCCACCGCCAGCCCGTAATTATGCAGTCCGCCGCCATGAGCAGGATTGGAAACATAAATGTTTTTCGACGTGCCTTTCACCTTGTCCCACATGATTTTCTGCACCGACATCGGCCGAGCGGCATCGTAGACAATCAGCCGGTAACCGGGATATTCGCTCCGTAGCAAACGCTGCGCTTCGAGCAAACACGCCATAGCATCGGGATGCAGATACGCCTCCCGCAAGTCACCATAAAGCACCTGCCCCGTAAAGTTGTCGGCACGGGCGTACATCAGGTCAACGGCAATTGTCGAATCCTGCTCCGCCACATTGAGATAGCCCAACGAGTCGAGATACAATGCCGTCCGGCTTTTAGTGGGTTTGACAGGGGCGACCACCGTATCTGTAACCACTACCGAATCGACAGCTGCCACACCCGTTTCCGTCTTTCCCTGCCGACATCCCGACAATAAAAACACCAACGTGGCCGCCATCCATATAATACATTTCATACCAAGCAATTAAATAATCTGTTTCTGAACGAACAACGTGTAGGTAACAACTTCACCGTTAGCTTTCCGCACAGTATATTTGGTTTCGCCCTTCAAATTCAAGCCCTTGCGTTGTTCCTCCCATGAGATTTCCTTCACTGGACGGTCATTGATAGCAATAATCACATCACCGATTTCAATTCCGGCCTGTTCGGCAATGCCTCCTTTATACAAACCGTTGACAATCCAACCGTCGCATATATCGGTACGGTCGAACACAGCCATATGCGTTGTCGACGACTGGGAGTATGTCCCTTTCTTGCCGTTTCTTTTTACCCATACAGAAGAACTGACTGAGTCCAACACCATATCATAGAGCGACCAAATATCGTTGCCAATTATTCCCAAGTAAGGCCTGCCCGACGACAAGGCTCCTTTTTCGTTAAGAGAACAGTCGATTACAACATTCTCAAATGTATCCACCATGCAAAACCTTGCAGCCCTTATCTCCACATCTTCCGAGCCACCGCCCACACCTCCGGCCTGTGTCTGGAAATAAGCCTTCGGCATATCGTCAAGATGAAGAGACGAAGTCGCTTCATTCGTAAGCGAAACAGTAGAGCCGCTTCCCAAATCCAACCGAAACCAACCCTCTACTGCATTTGCGGAGTCGATTTGCAGCGAGGCTTTCACGTCTATGCGGTTATCCTCAAACCGGGCCTCCAGTTTGTGATAGTTTTCCAACGAGTCGACGGGGAAAGGCGCTTCCCACTGTTTCAAATATCCCTCACTGAAGCTAATCTCCAAAGGAGAACTCAAAAGGTGAGTATTGCCTAACAAGCCGTCGATATATCTGCCCAAAATATCCCGCAACCGAATAATGGGAGTAATTTTATTCCAATAATCCAACTCCCCGCAACGGATTTCTACCGAATCGACAAAAATCTCAACACGCTGCGGCTCGCTATTGCCCGCTCCGCCCATTTTCGCGACACCCTTTCTTCCGAAAGCATTCTGAAGATTGTTCAGTTTGAGGTAATCTTCATCAAGATACAGAAAGTCGGCTCCCGTATCGTAGATAACCGTGACGGGAACCGTATCATTCAACGTTGCCTGAAGATACAAATGACTGTCAAAAATAAATGGGATAGCCCCTTCGGGTACAGCGGCATGACTTTTCAAAGCAAGCAGAGCCGCAAAGGTACAGATTAAGTACAATAGTTTTTTCATAAGCAAAACAAACTGCATTTCAACTTTCTCAAAGTTACACAATCTACTGGAAAGAATCAAAAATTCATTCAATTCCGCCATTTCTCCCGTTGTATTGAATATTCGGAAAATTTTCCGTAAGTTTGGAACGTCAAAACCAGCATTTATGAAAATCACCGTCATTCAACACGATATCCAATGGAACGATGTGGCAGCCAATCTTGCCCACATCGGCCAACTCCTTTCCGACGCTCCGAAGTCGGACGTATATGTCCTCACAGAAATGTTTGCTACCGGATTCTGCATGAAGCCGGAAAAAATAGCCCAAAAGCCCGACGGCTCCATCGTAACAACGATGAAGGAATGGGCACAACGGCTGGATGCTGCCGTGTGCGGTAGCGTCGCCACGGAAGAAGACGGCAAATACTACAACCGACTGTATTTCGTCATGCCCGACGGGAAGGTGGAACACTACGACAAACGCCACCTGTTCACCTACAGTGGCGAACACGAACGTTATGCCGGCGGAAAGGAACGGAAGATAGTGGAATTTCGCGGTGTGCGGTTTCTGCTTCAAGTGTGCTACGACCTGCGTTTCCCCGTATGGTCGCGCAACCGTGGCGACTACGATACAGCCATCTATGTGGCAAGTTGGCCCGTCAGCCGCATACAGGTGTGGGACTTGCTGCTGAAAGCCCGATCGCTGGAAAACCAATGCTATGTTGTGGGAGCCAACCGTGTGGGCTCTGACCCGCTCTGCGAATACAGCGGCAACAGCGTGATTGTCGACTCCTACGGACGTGTCATCGCCGAATCTGACATCGAAGGTGAAACCTATATTACTGCCGACCTCGACATGGAAAAACTTCAGTCGTTCCGCAGCAAATTCCCCGTACTTAACGACGCCGACGACTACGAAATCCGACTTTAACTGGCGCAAATCATCAAACGACTAATAATCAATCGATTAACAATTCCCCCAAAATTCTTCAGGCCGTTTTTCCGCATTTCCCCGAAATTTTTTCAGGCGAAATCCCGTATTTCCCCAAAATTTAAAAATGCTATTGCGTGATTTTGGAAAGAAACGGCACCATATAGAAAGGAATACACAATAAATCCTCATCACGCGAGAGATCTTTTGTATATATCAAGTATTTATGTTGAATTCTGGATGAATATTTTTTACAGAATTCATCCAACGAAGCGTGGGTTTTATATCCAGAAGATTTCACTTCTATCGGGCAAACCTTATTTCCCCTGCTAATAAGGAAATCCACTTCATAATTATGCCTATCATCTTTTGGGAAAGTATAATAAAACAATTTATTTCCTGAAACTACAAGCATTTGTGCGACAAGATTCTCATAAACATAGCCCAGATTTGCCTCCAGTTTATCCGACAGGAGTTTCTGATATACAATATTTTCCATAAAGTTCTTGTCCCAAAATGCCAACGTAACAAAAAGCCCCGTATCACAAACAAAAAGTTTGTATCGGTTATCGTCTCTTGTCAACGACATACCAACATTAGGATCGTCGGCATGGTACGAAACAATTACCGTTTTGCTATCCTCTAAATTAACAAGCATTTCTTTTCTGCTGTCCACATCAACATTGCCTACCACATTATTCACATAGTATCTTAAAACCCCACGACTAAGTTGTGAAGGGATAGCCATAAACAATTTCCCAAGTTTCCCCGACGGGTCAATTTTCATAAAATCGTCATAATACAACTGAATGATATTTCGTTTCACCTGGTCAACCATTGACAAATTATTTGTATCCAAATATTCATTGACAGCTTGAGGCATTCCACCCACCAACATATACAAACGTAAATCACGTTGTTTTACTCGATGACCTACTCCCAAAGGCATCTTTTTTTCAAAGAACTGGTGTATCAATGGCATTGATGACGTATCACCCATAGCCCACCTGAATTCCTCATAATCCAACGGATACATATCAACGCGATACTCTTCACTTGGGATAGTTATGTTTTTCGTATTCTGTTTTATACTGATTAGCGATCCTGTTTCAATATAATGATACCGACCATCCTGCACCAAATATTTTATCGCCTGTCGAGCCATCGGGCATTGCTGCACTTCATCAAAAATTATCAATGATTTGCCCTCATGCAACACAACATTAAAAATGGTTTGCAATTGCAGAAACAGCATGTCAAGATTCATTAAATCTTCAAATAATTTTTTGACATGTTCAGGAGTTCTATTAAAATCAATCAGCAAATATGACTCATATTCATTTTTACCGAACTCCTCTACAACCGTAGATTTACCAACACGTCGGGCACCTTGCAACAAAAGAGCTGTTTTCCCATTTGAGGTTTGCTTCCATTGCAATAACTTATCGTAGATTTTTCTTTTAAATACTCTTTTCATGCCATCATCACAATTAATGGTAAATACAAAAAATATTTTGAAAATGTAGACATGAATGCCACACAAATCACAACTACCACAAAGTTAGCAAATTAATTATTCCCCCGAAATTTTTTAAGCCGTTTTTCCGTATTCCCCCGAAATTTTTTCGGGCAAAATCTCGTATTTCCCCGAAATTTGGGAATACTATTGCGGCTTTTCGGAAACGGATGTTATGCTCTGCTTCGGCTGATTGTCGGAAATTACAAGCAACTTGTCGCCGGGATGCAGACGGAGACTGCCGTTAGGCACGATAAACTCGTCGCCACGCTTTACAATCATCACCAATGTGCCCGCCGGCAATTTCATGTCGGCAAGTCGGTCGCCATGCTCAAGCATGGCTGCGGTCACCACCACATCGTGGAGCGAAGAATCGATTTCGTCGGGAAGCTCCACGCCGAAGTCATTGCCCTGTTTTTCTTCCGGCAAGTCGAGGTGCAGGCGTTTTGCCAGCCAGGGAATTGTAGTGGCCTGCAATCCAAGTGAAAGAAGGGTGATGAAAAACACGATATTGAATATCTGCTGCGCGCCTTCCACATTCGCTACAACGGGATAAGTGGCAAAAATGATAGGCACTGCCCCGCGCAAACCTACCCACGACACAAACAGCCGCGCACGACCGCTCAAATTTTTAAACGGCAACAAACAAAGGAACACGCTCGCAGGACGTGCCACAACGATCATAAACAGCCCGATAAGCAACGCCACAGGTGCCACATCCAGCATTTCGTGAGGATTGACCAACAGGCCGAGGGTAAGGAACATGACAATCTGGAAAAGCCATGTCAGACCGTCGAAGAAACGGAGTATGTCCCGACGGTTCACCACACGGGCATTTCCCACAACAATTCCGGCAAGATACACCGCCAGATAGCCGTTGCCACGCACCAAGTCGGTCACCGTGAAGGTGAAAAACACGAGCGTCAGCAGCAGAATGGGATACAGCGAAGCGTTCTTCAAGTCAATGCGGTTCAGAATCCACACGGCCAGTTTTCCCATGCCGTAGCCAATCAGTCCGCCAAACACGAACTGCACGGCAAAATCCTTCAAAATCACGCCTACGCTCGCTTCCGCACTTCCGGCGAGCTGAATCAGCACGATGGTCAGCATATACGCCATCGGGTCGTTGCTTCCGCTTTCCAATTCCAACATCGGCCGAAGGTTGTGCTTCAGGTTCATGCGCTGCGAACGCAGAATGTTGAACACCGAAGCCGAATCGGTCGACGACATGGTGGCCGCCAACAGCATCGACACCGTGAGCGACATGTAGATATCCAGTCCGCTCCACCAGGAAATATAGAAAATGAACAGTCCGGTCAGCCCGGTGGTCACCAACACACCGACTGTCGAAAGCAGCACACCCTGCGCCATGACGGGACGTATTTCCTGTACTTTCGTGTCCATACCGCCGGAAAACAGGATGATGCTCAATGCCATCATGCCGATAAACTGCGCCTGCCCGGCGTTTTCAAACTGCAATCCGAGTCCGTCGCTGCCAAACAGCATGCCCACCAACAGGAACAGCAACAATGTAGGCACACCGAAGCGGTAGCTTGCCTTGCTCACCAAAATGCTGACAAAAATCAGCACCGAACCAATCAACAATATATTTTCTGCGTTAAAAATCATTCCGTTCTATCCGTTTTTTGTTTTTGTAAGTTTTGCATATACAATCAGTGCCAACGCCGAAACTACGCCAATAGCGGCAAACCAATACCAGATATAATGGGCGTTCGCGCTGGCCGTTTCCCACTCGGCTGTGGTCGCAAACAGCGACGGGTCGGGACAATAGTGCGACAGCAGGATACCCGAAAGCCCGAATCCGAGAATCGACGACAGGAACGAATGCAGGTGGCTGAAACCGAGATACAGCCCCTCTTCGCCTTTGGGTGCCTGAAGTGAGAAATATTCCAGATAGCGCGGCGAAATAAAGCACTCGGCCAATGCCTGCAAGGCAATACCGCAAATCATCATCACCGTAATCGGATGAACGCCGAACAATTCACCTTCGAACAGGTTGCCGCTCGCCATCACCAGAGCCGACAACGGAATCAGGAACATTCCGACGGCAATCGAAGTCAACGCCTTGCGCTTCGCCATCAGCTGTGTCACAAAATTCACGCAAACTACCACAACAAACGGGTTGACATTCGCCAGCCAGCCCGGCTTGGCGGTTTCGCCCGCCATACGGATAACGTATTTTGGCATCGTAGCGTAGAGCTGCTGCTGAATCATCCAGAATCCGGTCACAATGAGTATCAGCACCAGCAGGCGACCATTGGTAAACACCTTGCGCAAACCGAACAGCACTTCCTGTATGCTCTTTCCTTCGCCGGTCGTGTTCGTGGAATGGTAGAACAGAAAAACCGCCACCAACGCTACCACGCACAGCGATGCGGAGAAAAAGTTGATATAGACATAAGCCTCATCGCCCACAAGCGAACGCAACGGATCGACAAAACATTTGCCCGTAAACGCGCCAATATTCACCATCATATAGAATATCGAATAGCCTTTCGCACGGGTTTCCGAAGTGGTTTCACGCGCCACGGAAGCGGAGATAATCGATTTGATGAACGAGCCGCCCACCATCAGTATCAGCAGAATCGGCACAATCAGATACCGCTCCCAGCTTGCCCGCAAGCCGTGGAACACCGTCTTTTCGCCATATTCCACCAAGCCGCCGCTTTCCAGCATCACGGGAAGCAGCCCTAAAAACAAATAGCCAATCGACAGCAACAGAAACGCCGTCAGGATGGATTTACGGTAACCGATTTTATCGGCAAACGCACCGGTAAACAGCGGCAACAGATACAGACCGCCGGAAAACAATCCGGAAATGACACTCGCCTCAATATCGGAAAAGCCGAGAGTGTTCGACAGATAAAGAGTTATTACGATAAACACGGCATAATATGCCATTCTTTCAAAAAGTTCGGCAACATTGGCCGTCCAAAACGCTTGCGTATATTTCGCCATCGCTAAAAATCGAGATTAAATGGTTAAAATTCTAATTCAGACGCACGAAGATACGAAAAATCAGGGAGAAATCAAAATCACGCCTGTCCGCAGAGCGGATTTACAAGCAGCACCCGGATACAATATCAATAAATATTAATACAGATTAAAAATATTAAATGGGGGGGGGTATTTGTAAGATTCATTATCTTTGCACAAGATAGGATACGGCTCGGCACAAAACTCAAACAAGTTTGGTTTTCTGCCTTCGACTTTTTCTATATTTGTTGTATTCCTGAATAATTTATCAGACTATCAACTTTTTATAAGAAACTCGCACGAGAACGGGCAACGGATAAGAAAATGCCGGACTGTTCGGAAGCGCCATATTTCTCATGCTTTCAAATAACGCTTTATCTCATTTGCAAAGGTAACATTTCTTTTTGAAAGAGCTTCATAAAAAGTCCGCAATCTCATAGAATAAACATATCGGGAAGTGCAAGGCATACCGCAGCCGAGTCCCCATAACCACAGGCAAAGGTAATTCGTGTTCTTTTCGTACAAGCAAGGCCAAGCCCTTCTGGTTCGTGGAAAAAATCATCCTCGCCCGGAGGGCTTGCGGTATTTTTTCCCGAAGCCTTGCATGTACGGAACACGACCTTTTTAAGCCTGTAGTTATGGGAACTCCGACCCCGAAAAGCCGGACTAACAAAAAATCAATCTCATGTTACAGAAAGAAAAGAAAAAGTATACGGTGGAAACACTCAAGCCACTGAACGTTCTGTATGATCGCGAACATAGGCTGACACAACAGGACGTGGATATGGTCAACAACTATGTGGAACTCATCGAGCAGACCCGTTCGGAGCTTACCCCAAAAATCGGTGACAGACTGGTATATGTAACCGAACACGGGGATTATTACGGGCATGCCCTTATTGATGACAGGCACACAAAAGAAGGATATTTTTCCGTTTGTGAAGAACCTTATGTACCTTTCGTATGGGAAGAGGACGGGAATATCCGTCTGAGTGTCAGCGGAGGCGCATTCCATTCCGTAAATCCGAAAGACATGAAATTTCTGAAATGGACGGAAGGCGCATTCAAGAACTGGGGGCATTGCGGAGGATGCGCCAACGGCACGGTGACATTCCTGGCGAGAGTGCCGTTATGGTTCTATGCCGAACCCAATCCCAGGTATGCCGGCTTCACTACCGAAACCTACCGGAAGTTTTATCTGAACAAAAGGAAGGAATCGGAGAAAGGCAATCTCTATCAGAGCTTTGATATCGCTTTCCGTAACGAATCCGAGTTCCAACAATTCCTGAAGGACTACGAAGGAACCGTGTTCAAGGGCAACCGGGAAAACCAGGTCGTGCTCTGGTGCTTCCGCCATGAAAACCGGTTCCTGACATGGCACGAGTGGGACAAGATAGATGCCCCCTCCGTGGAACGCCGGCTCAATTTCTTCCCCGAACAGGTGAAACTGATCAAGGACATGGACAGCCACATCACCTATTGTTACCGGCTCAAGCCCGAAAATAATAATCTCTAAAACATACAATCATGCAGACAACGACAGCAATGACAGCAGGCAGCCAGACTGACCTGCTCACAGGAATCCTTAACGTGCAGATAAGGAACGAGGAAAAAATCACGGAACAAGACAGACGGTACTGCCAACGGCAGCAGGAACTGCTCTACAAGACGCTCGACCAGATAGACAAGTGGTACGCCATCTTCAGGGAAGACGCGGAACGATACCGTGAAGAGAAGAAATTCACCTATGAGGACAACGGCAAGATCTCCATACGGAACTTCCATTTCAACTACAACGAAAAAGAGGATTACACTCACAATGAGTTCAAACCGTTCGACATCATCAATGAGCTTGTGGACAGCAACTGTAATGCCAACGCCAATTTCGCCAACCGCATCGTCTCCTACTTCAACAAGACCTACAATGTGGCGGTTCCCGTACCGGAGATTGACGGGAAAACGCTACGCATGGGCTTCCGTCCCGTCTATGAGACCTATGTGGATGCCGTCATTGAACATCTCGGAGGCAAGAGTTTCCGGGAAACGGCTGAGGAAGAACTGCTGGCCCGTTTCCTGAAGACGGCACAGCCTTCCCGCTGGAGCAAGGTCAAGCCGGAACTGAAAAATGACAGGATCATCCTGCCGAACATACTCCGGTTCGACGACTTCTACATCCAGCATTGCCAGAAATACCATCTCTGTTACAGTTACGACGGAAATCTGGAAAACATCTGTGAAGGAGTCGCTTATGGAGCCGACGACATACTCAACGGCAGTTCCAAAATAATCATGGGCTTCGACAGTCATGACGTGGACATTTCACAATGGTACAATCTCACCCTGTCCAACGCCGAGCAGATCAAGTTCTACAAGAACGGACGCATCGACATCCGCTTCAAGGACGGCCAGACCGCCGGGAACTGCTACAGACGGCTGCGGCTGGACGAAATCACGCTTCCGGAAGACTGATTCATGAAAAAAATATTCCGGCACCCCGTAAGGCATCCTTGCGGGGTGTCTTCGTTTCCAACCATCAAGACAGTAAAGACATGTATGCCATCATACCACAGAAAATACCGCAGGACAGGCGTGCCGAGATCAACGGGAAGATACTTTTCGCCATAGACTCCGGCAAGGACCTCATCCCGAAGGAAAGCATCTACAACTGCTACACGGGCATCGGAGGACTGCACAGCCTCAGACAGTCGGACTTCGCCAGCTACCACGAATATGCCGAGGCCAAGAAAGAGTCCGAGATGGGACAGTTCTTCACCCCGCATGAAGTATGCAGGGACATGGTCGGGATCCTTTCCCCGACATCGACGGAAATGGTCCTTGACATGTGCTGCGGCATGGGAAACTTCTTCAACCACCTGCCCAACCCGCACAACGCCTACGGCTTCGACATAGACGGCAAGGCGGTGGCCGTCGCAAGACACCTCTACCCGGAAGCCCATATCGAGAAATGCGACATACAACAGTACAATCCCGAACATCGTTTCGACATCGTCATAGGCAACCCTCCCTTCAACCTGAAGTTCGATTACAGGCTGTCACAGGAATACTATATGGACAAGGCTTACGACGTGCTCAACCCCGCCGGCATCCTGATGGTCATCGTCCCGCTCTCTTTCATGCAGAGCGAATTCTGGGAAAAGACCCGTGTGGCAGGTGTCAACTCAAATTTCTCCTTCATCGGCCAGACCCGGCTGGACCCGGCAGCCTTCGCCCCCGTCGGAGTGCGGAACTTCGCCACGAAGGTCATGGTATTCCTCCGCCGTTCCATCCACATGGAAATGCATCCCTACAACGCGGAAGAGTTTGTCAGCATGGAGGAACTTAAAGAACGCATTACCGAAGCGCGGAGGATGAAACGCCGGCTGCGCCTTCAACTGATGCGGGAGGCCAGCCACATAGACAGGGAGGAACTGGAAACATTCGAGTACAGGCTGGCCAAGTACATGTACGAGCTGAAGGCACATCCCGCACTGAACAGGCACATCAAGAAAGCGGAGGCCCTGGTCACGAAGTTCCGCAACCAGAAACCGCCGGAGGGTGCCACCAAGGAGCAGATGAAGGAATGGGAACGCAGGAAGCTCACGACGGGCAAGGTCCTCGGCATCATCCGCAGGTACATCACCTTGCAGAACATGGTGCCCCGCAAGGAGGTGGCGCTGGTGAAGACCTCCTACGGCTTCAAGCTGAAACAGTACGCCCCCCGTCTGCTTGACAAGGTCACGCACAAGGCGGCAGGCATCAACGACCTCGTGCTGGGACGTGCCGTACTGCCTGTGCCGGAACTGCCGACAGAAAAGAACATGAGCCAGATCCGTGCCGCAGAGAAGCTGATACGGCGCAAGCGGAGACAGTATGAAATGCAGGACCGGCAGTTCCCGGAAATGGAGGAGGACGGCAGGCTGAAAGAATACCTGGACCGGTGCACATTCATCAACAGGGACGGCGAAATCTGCGAATTCACCTCCCTGCAGAAACACGACCTGAACCTCGTGCTTCAGAAACGCTACGCCCTTCTGAACTGGCAGCAGGGATCGGGCAAGACCGCCGCCGTCTATCACCGGGCGAAATACCTGCTCAAGTTCCGGAAAGTAAGGAACGCCGTTATACTTGCACCGGCCATCGCCACCCACATGACCTGGATACCGTTCCTCACCGTAAACAGGGAGAGGTTCAAGATGATAAAAACGGAGAGTGACCTTGAGAATATCCCGGAAGGGATGTTCCTTGTCGTCTCCACCTCCATGCTCGGCAGGCTGAAACGGGGACTGACACGTTTTGTCAAGCGCACGTCAAGGAAACTGTGCCTGGTCTTCGACGAGTCGGACGAAATCACCAATCCCATGTCACAGCGTACAAGAAATGTCCTGTGCATATTCAGAAGGCTCAGGTACAAGATCCTTGACACCGGGACGACCACCCGCAACAACATAGCGGAACTGTACAGCCAGTTCGAGCTGCTCTACAACAATTCGATAAACATGATATGCTGGAGTCCGCAGATCTACCGCGAGAACAGGAACCGGGAAATAGAAGAGGACAGCAACCCCGATTACGGCACCCCGTTCCCCGCCTTCAGGGGGCATGTGCTGTTCCGCGCCTGCCACTGCCCCGGCAAGGCCACCGTGTTCGGGATAGAGAAACAGAACCAGGACGTCTACAACAAGGACGAACTTTCCGGACTCATCGGCAAGACGGTCATCACCCGGAAGTTCCGTGACTTCGCGGGAGAGAAATACCGGATACGCACACATGCCGTCCGTCCTTCGGAGGGGGAACGCGAGGTGTACCGCGTCATCATAGAGGAGTTCTACCGCATCTGCGAACTGTACTACAACAGCACGGGTGACACGAAAAAGGATGCCGGCCTGAGACTCATAAGACAGATCAAGCTGCTCATCAAGGCCTGCTCGGTGCCGCACCTGATAGACGGATATTACGGAGACGGGTATCCCTGCAAGACAAGATACATTGAAAGGCTTGTGAGGAGAATCCCCGGCAAGGTGGCCGTCGGCTGCACCACGCTGGCTGCTTTCAACCTCTACGACAGCTACATCAGGGAGCGTTTCCCCGACAGGCCGGTGTTTACGGTCAAGGGAGACGTGGCCTTCAGGAAACGCCAGGACATCGTGACGGAGTTCGACTCCACCATCAACGGCATCCTGGTATGCACGCAGCAGAGCCTGAGCAGCTCGGTGAACATCCCCACCTGCAACGACGTGATACTGGAATCCCTGCAATGGAACATCCCCAGGATGGAGCAGTTCTACTTCCGTTTCATACGCCTGGACTCCAGGGAAATGAAGAACGTGCATTATGTCACCTACGAGGATTCGGTCGAGCAGAACCTGATGGCGCTGGTGCTGGCCAAGGAACGCCTGAACGAGTTCATCAAGACCGGGGAGGTCAGGGAACAATCCGAGATCTTCGAGGAGTTCGACATCACGATGTCTGTCATCGACAGCCTGCTTGTCCGCACGGAAGACAGCGAAGGAAAGATACACATCAGCTGGGGCAGCCAGCGCATCAAGGAGTGAGAGAATGAGAATGATGGCAGCAGACCGCAGATTCCATTCCACAGGCAAAGGTAGCCCGTGTCCTTCCTGGCCGTGCAAGGTCAGGCCGCAGGCGGTTTTACGGAAAATCATCCTCGCTTTTGCAGGCTCCGGTATTTTCCGTAAAAACCCTGCACGGCCGGGACACGGCCCTTTGCCGGCCCGTGGAATGAAATCCACGGTCATGAACCATTCATTGACAACGACAAAAAAACAGAAGATTATGGACTTGAACCGCTCAGAAGTGTCCGTGACGACACAACACCTCATAGACATGAGACAGGAAAAGGACAACTGGCTCCGGATGTCGGATTTCGGCGACATGGGCGAATTCCTCAATGCCTGTTCGGACCTGTTCCCGAAGGAACGCGAACCCGAGTACAGATACCTCGGATGGGAAGACATACCCGACCTGCTGATCAGCCGGGAATGGCTGTGTCCCAACTTCTTCGACATCAGGGACGCGCTTGAAACGCTCGGCGGGGAAGACGCGGAGCATTTCATCACATGGAGCGGGCATTACGGGTATGACCTCACCGCCGATGACCCGTACATGATGGTCTCGCACTACCTGGACCTGTACGGGCATATCCTCACGGAACCGGAGGAAGACCCTGCGGACATGCCGGCGGGCGAACTTATATACACGGGAGTCTCAAGCAATTACCTTGACATGGCTCCTTACCGCTACGAGTTATTTGACGATGACTACAATTAAAAACGACGGACATGAGAATCAATTTCAAAGGACCGGTAATGCCGGTGGACCCATATTCACAGCTGGCATTCGTGGAGATACTGAACATCATCCTGGCGGCCAGAAACATCGTGGACGTGAACAGGCTTCTGATAAACAGGAACGTCAACCCGACATTCGGCTCGCTGTCCGGCTATTTCAGATGGTCATTCGCCGGGGACCGGTTCACGCTATGGCAACGCATGGACTACAACTCCATGCTATGTTTCAACCCCGGGATACTGGAAATACACTTCGGTGTCCTGGCCGCAAGGGACAACAGGAGAGACACCAATATGTTCAACTGACAAAAACAACGGAATATGGCAACGACAGTCCCCAGCAACCCAAAGTCGTGAGTCGGGCAACTCAAAGTTCTGAGTTGGGCAACTCAGCTCGGCGAGTTGAGCAACTCAGCAAAGTGAGTCGGGCAACTCGGCAAAACGAGTTGGGCAACTTGGAAAAGTGAGTTGCCCGACTTGGGAAAGCGAGTTGGCGGGAGCTGGAAAATACCAACGAGTAGTCTATGAAGAGGACAAATAACCGGAGGGCGGCCGAAAAGCCGCTCTCTGCATTTATAAACGACATAAAAAAGTAAGAATTATGGCAAAGTACGATGTAAGAGTAAGGTACACCTTCGAGGGCACCTACAAGGTCGTGGCGGAAGACCGCGACGAGGCGGAAAGAATGGTAACGGAAGACTGCGGCCTGGTACTGGGCGGCAATATCCACACTACCCGCGACGATGACGAGGTGACAGACTGGAAATTCGGCAGTCACCCCGACATGCAGATACTGTCTCTCAAGGAAAGGGACAACAAGGGCAAGGTCAAATACACGGCCATGTATTTCAGCGACAGGATTGAAGAACTGCGGAAGGACATCATCGAGGCCACCAGGCAACTGCTTTACGCACATGGCCTGAAAGAGTTCTCATTTACCAACGACGATGAAGACCCCGTATGGGTCATCTGGTTCGACAAGAACGGAGATCCCTATGAATGCCGGGTGACGGGCTTGGAAGTTACGGACAACAGCCTGACGGTATTCGCATGGGAAAAGGAAAGCGGATGCGAAGTGGCCTGCCACACTCCTTACGAGCTCGGTGCCTGCAACATCGACTGGCTCAATCAGATGTACGAGGCGGCCTTGCTGCAACTTGAACATACAAACGGAAACTCTTAAAAAGAACATTATGGTAACTAAAACAATATACAAACCAATTTAATTTAAGATATTATGAATACAAACAATGTAAGCAAATGGTGGCGCAGCCTGCCAGAAAGCATCAGGCTGAAACTCTCCGGACATGGTGTCACGGATATATTGCAGGAACCGGACACTTCAGTCCGGGCGGCTTTATACAAGTATGCCCGGCTCAGAACCATCGGAACAGAGAAAGACAAGAACAAGGAACACTCGCTGCTCAATGAAGTCGCCTGCGGACTGAGCGGCCTTGCCCTCGCCGGAAACAACAGAATGGCACTTGCAGACATGCGTAACGAAGACGGTGAGTTCCTTGAAGAATACCAGGAACAATTCGACAAACTCTACGATCACTATGAGAAAACTCTGGTGGAGATAAACTGGGCTCTCATCATTTCACATACAGGGATGCCGACCTCAGAACTGATCTGGCTGTTGAAAAAGTACGGATACAAACGGGTGAAAATAAGTGAGGACAAAGGAATCCCCAAAACATTCTACACCTATCATAGGAGTCTTAACATCAACGGCACAGAAGACCTGTCCTTCCACATCATGCCGCCCAAAAAGGGCATTATAGGACGCTTTAGTATGTGTGCGACTAAAGACAGGAAAGGTACGCAATTGGATACAGACTATGCCCAGCTTTTCTTTCCTGATTTCTTCGCATTCTTAAAAGGCGAAAAGAGCGAAAAGGAAATCATAGATGAAGTATGCGATTGTGACTGCGAATGAATCCATAGAATATGTACAACGACATAATATAATATGTAATGAAAACAAAAGTTTTGAGATACAAGTTTGACGGCAACACCGTCGTCGCCCCATACATGGAGCTTGAACCGTATGCCGAGAACGTATATGTTTCCCTGTCCAAGAAAAACGAATACGGCAATGAAAGCGAGGACTATTTCCATGTGGTATGCAAGATAAACAACGTCTATTTCTCCTGTGGGCAATATTCGCGGAGAATCCTTGACGAGGATGGACACCGTGAAGAAGCGGCGGCCTATTGCAGGAACTGGATTGCCAATACCCTGAAAGATGCGGAAGAAGAAAAATACATATCAGTCCTGCCCATCCGGGTATTCAACGCGCTCGGCCTTGACCCGGCTCCTTTGGTGAAGGCGCGTGAAGCATACTTAAAAAGGCAGGAACAGAAACGCATGGAATGGAAAATGAAAGAAGAGGAAAAAAGGAAACTGGAGGCAGAGCAATGGCAACGGCAACTTGATGATGCCAAACGGAATTTTCTGGCCGGTGAGAAAATCACGGCGGAACAGTTCCTTGAAATTACCAAACGTGACGGCTTTGACATCCATATCCGGACAAAAGGCACATTCAACAAGCATGTGACAGGCATTAACCGGGACGGAACCATCAGTTACCGGAAATACAGGGGATGCCGCACTCCGGACTTTACGGGATGCCACAAAGCAATCAGAGATTATCTTGTATTCCTTGCCGGAAAGTAAAAGCAATCTGCCAACGGAACTCTTTTATGGGAGCGAATCATAACAACAACAAATCGCCGCCTTGTTATAAGCTCAGTTTCTTGGTCTTATAATTGGAAAGGTCATGACGCTGTCTTTAGGACTGCCATTAATTGATAAATGGCAATTCCCGATAAATGTATTGTTCTCATCTATGCGAAAAGACTTAATGTCGTATAGGTTAATCACATCATCTGCATCAAAACTACCGATATATTTTTCTATCATCCCTTGTTTCCTATATATCCTTTTCTCATTATAATCGTCAAAAAGGGAGGCGGTGACGTAAAGGCGTATGATATATTGTCCGTTTTCCGCAATCTTGGTGCTGTTACTCCCGTATTCATATAGTAAAGCGAAAAGAAGGAATAGACCTTTGGGTATGAATATCAAGACCAATACTCCCACCCAATAGACCGCCCTATAAATCCGCAGGCTGATTTTCATCCATCGGGGCAGACCTTTTGGGAGGAAAGACAAGAGAACGAGCGAGAGAAAGAACAGATAGCCGACAAGGTATCCGAACCCCCACCGTACATGGTCTTTTTCCGGAACAAGGCATATTATCATCACACCTAAAATTCCGCATAGGATATGAACACATAATACAATATTGAAAAATCTGTTCTTTGTTACCATTGTATTTAATCATATCCGGTAGCTACCGATGCTTTATTTTTTTGAATATTCTTTGTTTGTCATCAATCTCAATCAAACCTGTCTTGCGTATTAAGAACTTGTAAACGATGCCATGGTTCAAAGCTTCTTTCCTGTTTTCTTCCCATGCAGGATAACGAAAACAAAGAATCTGTCCGTCATAACGCCTTTGTATTCTCGGAGGAAATAATTCAGGTTCTACATTGCACATAAGGGTGTCTTTGTTTACATACCATCTTCCAATAAGATAATTTCCACCTTCTCCGTCCAAGTTAAAGATATTACCGATATATTCAAAAGTGCCATCAGCGACAAGTTTCATCATCGTCCATACAAGCTCTTCGCCTGCGATATGTAATGTCTGCTGATAGACTCCGACTAATGTTGAAAGGTAATCCTCTTTTTTAACGGGCAGATGTTCTGTCCTGTTATCACCAAAGCGATGCCAACCATTATACGATTTGGGAAAATTCCAAACATGAATATCAGTCGGGGTATCGCTGTTTGCGATACATTCTACTTGAAAACGGAAAGGAGAAGCTGATAACACCTCCAAAACAATGGTATCTCCTCTCAAACACTTGATTGCAAAAACAGTCGTATCTAATGGAATCCTGTTTCGTGGATTACTTTTACAAAATAGATTGTACCTGTACTGTGCTACAATATCCTCTTCCTCCTTCATGTCGTTCACTATATTCCCATGAAAGATGATAGAATCTTGTCCTGTTTGCCCCTTTATTATCAGGGAAGGTAACAATAGCAATATAAGACAGAAAGGTATTCTCATAGATGTCTGTTACATGGTTGTCTGCTGCCAGTCCATCTGTCTGTTTGAATAGGTTATCCAGATTACGGCACGATTTCGTAAACCGTCCGGCTGTCGTTGCGGAAGATGTCCTGCTCAATCTGCCGCCCGACTTTCACGATGCTGTCAATGTCCGCATTGACCTTCAGGCTGAGGACGGGGGCGTATTCCGGATGGTCGTAGTCGATGGGGATATTGTTATAGGTCGTTTCGACAACGGGATAGCCGTGTTCCTCGGCGAACCGTTTCAACGAGTCCAGATAGGGAAGCTGCTCCTTGCCCATGGCTTCAAAATCGATGTAGAATTTCCCGTTTTCCTGCATGAAATAGATGCAGTCCGTGCCGTTGCTACAGATGCCCGTGAAGTCAAACTCCGTGCGCCCTGCCTGCACGTTCCTCAGCACTTCGGGGAGCTTGTCCATCGTGATACGCGCGGCGGTTCTGGCAGGAGGAAGCATGGCGCTCCAGTCCTGCTGCGCCTGCTTGCCCGTGTTCCTGCACCCTGACAGCCCGAAAACAAGGGCCAACATTTCCATCATTATAACTTTCATACTTTTCATATCTATTCCAATTTTTATAGGTTCGTATTCTGTTTTTATTCATTTCCGCAACTAATCGCTATTTGGGTGATTAAGTCGTTTGCTTCCGGCATATAGTTTCATAACATACGAGATTGTCATTGCCACCGCAAGATAAAGCATGATGATTGCGCCAACAATCCAACAAAAGTAGAAATTGTTTTCATCAGACGGTATCATATTCTCCGGCAGCATCCCTGTGCGTTCATATTCCGCTTCGTATGTGCCAAGTGTCGGCAATGAACTAAACCATAATAGGCTCCAAAGGTTAAAAACGGCTTGCAACAGCAAGGCGGACAACCGACACAACGTATTGCGTATAGCCATGTCATACAATACATAAATGGGGCAAATGCCAATCAGTACCATCATGCTTGCCAAAGGTCTGCGGTCGTCATGGGCAATCCATTCTCCTTCTTGCATTCCTATCGCATAATATTCAAAGTATAGAATAACAGCGAAAAGCAAGAAGTATATCGTGAACTTTATAGCATTGGCTTTTCTCATTTTACTTTCCCATATAGCAATTAAAGTCTTTGAATTAATATTCCCTTTTTCATTTATCAGAAAAAAGAGGAAAGCCTCTTGTCAGCATCAAGAGGAATGTTTACCGCATGATGACGATGCAATGCATCTGAATAAAACCGGACTCTCAGGGAGTCACCGGAAATAAGTTCTTTGAGGAACTTCCGCTGGCCGATGGATAGCGAAGAAGGGGCAACAGGCCAACGGGATTCCTTATGGGAACGTGCCATGGCCGCAACCGTATCCTCAAACAGCTTCTGAAAATCCGGATTCTTATAAACAAAAATCCGTGGCATGATAATGACGCGTTTGGATTCGTTTGGAAAAATGGATTCCGCAGCAGAATTCAGATAATCTCCTATAGAGTCGCCTTCACTCCTATAAATGAGTTCGTAATTCCACCTCTTGTAAGGATTGTTTTTAAGCTTATATATGGCTTCATTGACACAGCCGTAATAGAATCCAGAAAGCACTGACAGCCTGTTTTTACCTATGTTATGTATCATAAACTCGACCGGACATTCTATCCACATCAATTTGCCTCTCTTGGAAGAGTAACCGAACACCGGATACAAACCGGTACTGGTTTGAACAATTTCGTATTCCTGAGCAATGTTCCGGTGAATCAATTTTTTGACAGTCTGGATTGAAAAAGCGCATAAAGTAAGTGGTTTTTCAGTGCGGAACTTGTATTCCACGGTTTTACTTTCCGATTCAGGAAACGGCCTGTCTATAATTTCTTCTTTGTATCCCGCCAAAACAAAATCATCCAGCCTTTCTGAATATCCAAATCGGGCATAGCCGATATAAAGGTAGAAACCTTCGCAGTACGAACATTTGATTGTAAATCCCTTGTCCGAGCCTTCAATGCTTATATCTTCTTCATCAGGACAGTCGCCTGGTAACGGAAAGACGCTTTCTCCTGCCGGCTTCCCTCCCTTGGTAAGTTTCACGGACACGATAACCGGGCTTTGGGCACATCCGCCCTTAGCGGAGTCCACGGACATGGTAAGTTCATACGTCTGTTTATGAACCTGAATCCTTACGGTATCCCTCATGCTTCCCTTACCATAAACCATGATAGGGAAAAGCAGGCACAATATGAATGATTCTATCTTTATCATTGTTTTACGTTGTCAATAATGTCATACTACCAGCGGAATCCGCCGTCATTCCCGCCAAGTCACTTTTCCCAGTCGGGCAACTCGCCTTTCCAAGTTGCCCGACTCGTTTTGCCGAGTTGCCCAACTCACTTTGCCGAGTTGCCCGACTCACGACTTTGAGTTGCCCGACTCACGGAAACGGGTCGAGCAAATTACAAAGATAAAGGATTCACCTGTAGATGATAAACTTTTTATGCAAACAAACGTTAAAGCCAAAATCGGTGCAAAATCCCGCTTATTTTATTTCCCACCAGCAAAGGTAGCCCCGCGCCTCGCGTACCGTACAAGGTCGGGCCCCGCCGGGGTTGGCTGAAAGAAAATCATCCTCGCTGCGCTGCGGTATTTTCTTTCGCCAAACCTTGTTACGGTACGGGCACGGGACAGCCGGGCAGGTGAGAAATAAAAATACCGGCTCCCGGAGCCGGACGTGTCTAACAGATAAAATACAAGAGTTATGAAAATTCCGAATCAAGAACATTTCGAGAATGTAAAGCGTTATGCCGAATCCATCGGCGACACCTCGTTGCAGAAGTGCCTGGACAGGCTGAAACAATGGGAGGAGAATCCCAGTCATCCCTGCGAGATCACACTCTACTACGACCACGCCCCGTACTCGTTCGGCTTCACGCAGCGTTATCCCGACGGGCGTGTCGGCATCGTGGGAGGCCTGCTCTACCACGGGATCCCCGACAGGTCCTTTGCCGTCACGCTGACACCGTTCCACGGATGGCAGATACACACCTAAAGAAACAGCAAACAACCATAGTATTAACTTCATAAAAAATCAAGATTATGGACACATTAGCAGTATTGGAAAGACAGCGGCAGTTCGACTTCCAGAAAAACGGAATCGAAACGATGAACTTCGAGACACTCCAGCGTACCTACAAGGAAAACGACATCTACAACAAGCCCGTGCAGGGCATCTACCATTACCAGGTCATCCAGCGCATGATGGACATCTGCGAGAAGTACAACCTCGACTACGAGGTGGAGGAAATCTTCGCGGCACAGAACCGGAACAAGACACAGCCCGGCGTGAGCATTCTCCCGCAGGTGGAGCAGACGCACGGGGAAAAGGCCGTGGAAGCCCATATCCTCCGGCGCATCTTCGCCACCATCCGCATCAAGGACTGGGAGACGGACGAACTGACGACCACGCTGGTCGTCGCCTACCATCAGGACGGCATACAGGCGGCCATAGGCCCGTGCGTGAGAATCTGCCACAACCAGTGCATCCTTTCGCCCGAACGGAGCGTCTGCAACTACGGCAAGAAGAAAGTGACCACGGAAGAGGTGTTCGAGACGGTGGACGGCTGGCTGGCCAACTTCGAGGTGAACATGAACGAAGACATCGGGCGGATACAGCGGATGAAGCGCCGGATCGTCTCCCTGGAAGAAATATATATGTATATCGGTCTGCTGACGGCCATGCGCGTGGCCCACGACAGTTCGGACAGGAACCTGTCATCTTCCGTGGAGACCTATCCGCTGAACCAGGGACAGATATCCCAGTTCACGGAAGAGGTGCTGAAACTGGTCGCGGAAAAGGGGCAGATTACCGCCTGGGACCTGTATAACGTGGCCACCGAGATATACAAGCCAGGCAAGACGGACTTTCCGGCACTGATTCCGCAAAACGGAGCAATGGCGGAGCTCCTGCTTTCCCGCCTGCCCGCAGAGGCGGAAATACAGGAGGCTGTTCCGGTGAACTGAGACACGACAAAATGAAAAAATCATACTATAAAGGGAGAACCTGACAGTCAAAGGACTGAAAGATTCTCCCTCTTTTTTATTCATCGAACAGCAGCCTGAACTCTTCCTTTCTTCTGCGCTCGATGCTCGGAACCACCTTGCCCCGGTAACATCGGAAAGAAACATACTCGTCATAGATGTCCCGGTCGCCGGCCTCCAACTTTTTCAACAGCCGGCTCTTGGGCATCTTCCCGTACCCCTTTAGACGGAAAGCTCCCACGTTGTAGGCCAGTACGCTGACCAGCAAGGAATCACGCCCCAAATAGCTGAACATACGGCACAGTTTGCGCAAATCCGCCCTCAGAATGGAATCCCCCTGAGCTTTGGAGATGTTGTTGGTGAATTTTTCTCCGGGCAGTACCTTGTGCCCCCAACCTACATAAGGCCAGTGCTTTCTTTCTCCATGCCAGCCTTCGAACCGCTTGATGCACTCGACGGCAAGGTTGAACTTGTCCTGTCCCTCCTTTACCGGATTTTCCGCCCGCAGCGGTATGCTCAAAAGACAGACGGCAGCCAGTATTCCAATCCTCATGGCAACAAGGGCTTTATTGCCATACTGACAGCTGGATGAAGGGCAACGGCCGTATCGCCAGGCTGCACTATAATCTGGGTGCCGTTGTCTCCGCTGCCGTCGTCATCTCCTTCATCCTCTCCATCGGCACTCTCGTTGTTGAAGTCGAAGGTCAGCAGGCAGAGCTGGGCGGGCTCGCTGTTGTCCTCGAAATAGATGTCTATGCTCTGCTGGTCCTCGCATTCCGAAGTATAGTACAGGCGGAATACCTCCCTGCCCAGCGGATAACGGTCGTTGGGCAGCAGCACCATGCCGTCGTCCATGCGCAGCGTGCCCTCACCGTCCGGCTGGAAATAACGGACGGTATAGCGGGCGTCGGAGAACCTCCCTTCCCGTTTCAACTCGCATCTGATTTCCACGGTCTCGCCTTTCACGATGCGTGTGGGTACGGGCATCGTCTCCACCGTGAATGGATAGGACTGCTGCACATCAAGGTCATCGCTGCACGAGGCCAGCATACTAAAGGTCATGCCCGTCAGGGCGCACACAAGGGCAGACAGCCCTTTCCTGTTCATAATCGTTTTCATATTCATTTCTTGTTTTAACGGTTTGTAAAAGATATTTCTGTCCGGACGGGAAATTGCTTTCCAAATATTCGTTCAGATCCTTGCAGCCGGCATACAGGTCGGAACAGTCGTCAATCCTGTCCCCGTAGCGTTTCCGCAGTATAGCCAGCGTCTTTTTCCCGGCGTCGTCATTGTCAAGGTAACACCGTATCTTCCCGTAACGGTCCAGATAAGGGAACGCGCGTTCAACCAGGGCCACCGAATTGAGTACCAGATAGTCCTCGCCGCAGCTGATGCCGAGCACCATCCACGAAAGATAGTCGATGAATCCCTCGAACAGGTTGCAGGTAAGGGAGCCGTTACGGATGACGGAAATGTCCTTGGGCGGCAGGCACCATTTTATGAACCTGCTCCGCAGCTCGTAACCCCCGCTCACGTTCCTGAACCCGACGGCGAAATACCGCTTGCTGTACAGCCGGAACCGGACCTCCTCGCAGTTCGCCCGTGCGATGCCGGCAGGGATGCCGCGCCCTTTCAGGTAGCCGAGCAGGGCTTCGGAGGACAAGGGACTGCGGACCACCTCCTCGAACCGGGAGGCTTCCTTCCGCTTCGCCGTCCGTGTCCCGTCCTTCACACGCACCTTTCCGGCATGTTCCGGTACCGTGCCCCCATACACCCCGGCGATGAACCTCGCCTGCGCCAAGAAGCTGCCGTTTCCGGAAAGTTCCCCGGCGAGGGTGAAGATGTCGCCGCCATGCCCCGTGCCGAAGTCATGCCAGACCCCCTTTCGGGTGTTCACATGGAACGACGGCGTCCTTTCCTCCCGGCACGGGGAGAGATACCAGCATTCGTCCCCGTGCCGTCTGACCGGCTCATGCCCCAGGCGGGACAGGAATTCCTCGATGGGAATGCCTCTTATCATTTCTATATCCATAGGCGGCTAATTGATGATGAATTTCAGTCCCAGCCCGAACTGTGTCGTGAACACACCGAGCGAGCTTCCCCAGAGGGCACGCTCCCGCACATGGGCAAGCAGTACGATGCGGTCCGTGATGTAAGTCTCAAGCTCCAGTGTCAGGGCGCCGCCATAGATGAAGGCGTCCCCGTCAAGGAGCGTGGAGCCGTCGGGCATCATCCTTTCGCCCCAATTCACCGTCTCATAGCCGGCCAACGCCGAACCGCCGATGGACAGGAATAGGGTCTTGGTCGGATCGGAGAGGAATTTCAGGTAATAGCCGCCTTCCGCCGTGAACTGCGCACGGGGAACCGGGCTTTCACGGTAATCGTAATTCCTCAGCAGGTATTCGGCGCCGGCTACCCAGTGGTTGGCCTTTTTCGTATATCCCGACACGGCGAATCCCGTGTACCAGTTCACCGGAGCTTCCGAGCCCCCGGCAAAGCCGCCCCTGAGTTCCACGCCCTTCATCCCGGGCAGGTACCGCTGGGCGTATGCCTGCCCCGACGACAGGGCAAGCGATACGCAGGCGGAAAGTAAAAACAGGCACCTCTTCATGGTCATTTCACTTTAAGTTCATTGATTACCCTCGCTCTCACGATGTCCTCACTTTCCACGGTGAAAGTCTGGTGACGGCCTCCGCTCTTCTCGTGCATCTCCACCACCAGCATCTTGTCGGCGGGGATGGTGAACTTGTCGAATACGAAGACGGTACGCTCATCCTTCTTTCCGGCAACAGCCGTGGCATAGTTGTAGGCACGCAGTGGAAATATCACCTGCTCCTGGATGGCCGTGCGTTTGAGAACTTTCTTGTCCACGATCTTGAATGTCACGAAATCCACCTCATAAGGCACGTTCGATGTATTCTTCACCTGGGTGTGGAAATAAAGCAGCCCGTTATGGGTATAGAGTCCGCGCAGCAGGTACTGGATGCCGAACGCCTTGCTCCCGATATGCTTGACATGGCGCCGGTTGTCCTTGTGGATGGCCTTGGAGATAAGGTGCACCAACTTCGGCGACTCGCTGCCGAGTTCCTTCAGGTAGATGTCCATGGCATTGTTCGGGCGGTTCACCTCGCTGCCGTCATGGATGAAGTCCTTCATCTCGATGTTGAGCAGCAGGGGTTCGTCGGCATACTTCACATTGAAGGTGTAGAAACTTCCGCTTTCGGTAATCACCGACATGTTGGTCTCCTCACGGAAATTCCTCACCGTGGCCTTTACACGGATGACATTCTCCGCGCCGTCGGCCTTGCCCGCAATCAGGTTCGGGGAACCGAGGTCCACATACCGCACCGCCGAGGGGAAGATGATGTGGGTAGTCTTCCCGTATGTCACTTCCAGGCCATAGGGAGGAATCATCCGGTCAAAGGTGAGTTTCCGGGACAGCCCGTGGTAGATGTCCCCGTCCTCCTGTCCGGGATAGATATCCGCTTTCAGGGTCAAATCATTTACGGCCGTGGTATCAGCCGACTGTGCATGGGCACTTGCAACGCCCGTAACGAGGGCAAGCATCAAAAGAATCTTTCTCATACTTCTTGAATTTTAATGGGTTGTTGTCATTGGTTGTCTTTCTGATAGAGCATCAGCTCATATCCCGATTTGAGATGCACTTTCTCCTCGCGCATCTTCTTGGAAATGTACTGCGACAGGCCCTGTATGGCTCCCCTTCCAAGCTCGGAGAGAATCTGGTCGCCCGCCGACTGGTTGGTGATGGAGATGGTCGTGCCGAGGTTCTGCCCCATGTTGGCGGCCACCTCCCTGACCGCGTTCGCCTCCGTCGAGCCGGGAATGAATATCCCGTCCTGTCCGTCACTGTCCAGCACGGCCAGTCCCACGGGGATGACGGTGCCGTCATATTCCACCTGAAGGATGTCAACGGCAAGGCGTTCGCCCTGGATACGCCCCTCGCCGGTCAGCAGGGTATTGCGCGGCAGCACGAGTCTTCCCACCCGCATGGCCTCCAGCAGCCGGAGCCGCACGTTCTGCCCGCTGACGACGGTCTGGTCGCCGTGTACGCAGGCACGTATGGTGTTCCTTGCCACCTGTGTCCCGGCACTGCCCACAGCCGTATGGAAACCGGCATCCGTACCGGAAAGCAGCCTCACGGACTGGACCGAATCGGCGAGGGACTGAGGAAGGGACGACACGACCGGAGAGGACACCAGCCCGACGGGAACGGCTTCCGCATTTCTTTCCCTTGACGGACTTTCCGCCTCCTGACTGTCCGCTGTCCCCGTATTACCGCCCGAAGGCATATACTTGGCGGCAAGCTCGTAGGATTTTTCCAGCAGGGCCACCTGTTCCTCGTAGCTCGGTCCGGCGGTCTGTGCTGCGGCAGCCTGGCGGAGCTGTTCCACCTCTGCTTTCAGGGCCTCCTTTTCGGGATCTTCTTCCGGCGTCTCATAGAAACTGCCGAGTGTGGCGTTGATATCGTTGTAGGCCGAGGCTGAAGAGGCGAAGGCTTCCGACCTGCCGCTCCCGCCGCTCCGGTGCTGCCGGCTGCCGCCTTCACGGGCAACATCCACCGTCATATCCGGTTCCGGGACATTCTCCTGCCTGCGTTCATCAGCCAGGGCGGAGAAGTCGGCCAACGTGCGCATCTTCTCCTCCTGCCTGCGTCTCATGTCCGCCTGTTCGTAGGCGGCCATCTTGTCCGCCTCGATGCCGGTGCCTCTCGGGTCGGGCAGTTCGGCATTGAAGCCGGCCTTCCTTTCCTCTTCCTGCCTGTCCTTCTCCGACGGGGCGAAAATCAGCCACATGCATCCGAGGAACAGCAGGAACATGCCTGCGAAAACCAGGTATTTCCTGACTTTCTGCTTCTGTTTCAATTTATCAGTGTCCGTACTCATAACCTTACTTGTTGAACTGGTTAAAAAACTCTTCCATCTCCCGTATCCTCCCCTCGGAGAGGGAATCGGAAGGAACAAATTCTGGAATGTCAAGAGGCTCTATCCTGATGACCTCCCTTCGGGTATCCTCACGCCCGATGTCATAAATCGCCCGGAAAATCATGTAGAAATTGACCAGCGCGAAAAGGGAGGCCGTCACTATGACGGCGATTGCCCTCTGGCGGGGTGTGAGCCTGTCACAAAGGCCGCGCAGCCTGCCCCCGATACAATCCTTGATCTTTACATACATCTTTCTCATACATACATTTTTTATCTGTCATACATTCTGATATCCCTGTTTTCCACCACGCGGAACGCCTCCAGGATGAACCCGTGGGGATTGTTATCGCTTCGGGTGGAGTTGAGCAGCCGCCCCTGCGTCACGAGGCTTCGCTCCGTGACGCTCTTCTCCCTGATGATGAGAAGCCGGGCGTAGGTCGTGACACCATACGGGTAGGCGTTGAAGTCGCACCTGACGCTGTCCACCTCGATGCGCTGGTTCACATTGCCCGAGATGACACGGTTGTAGTACCCCTGTTCCGCCAGATCCACATAGTGTGTATAGGCGGAACGGTCGCTCAGGAACATGGCCCGCTGGATGTTGCCCTCGATGGCGTCCTTGTCGGGCGACAGCGTGTAGAACAGTTCGTGGAAGCGCCTGACATGCTCCCTCGCCTCGACGGGACGGTTCTGTTCCAAGTCTTGCGAGAGGGCGAGCATGAGCGACTTGCCCGCGTCCAGGACATAGATTTTCTGCCGCTGTGATTCGGCGAAGCTGTACGCCTTCCATACGGAGAAGCCCACGAGCAGGGTGCATACCCCCAGATAGACAACCCCGAACAGGCGCAGGTGCCTGAAAGCGGTCTCGATGTTTGTCAATGATTTGAATTCCATTCTTTTTCAGTTTTAGATGATTGTCATTTGAACAGCCTTCCGACCACATTACCTGCGGCGGCACCGGCGGTACCGGCCACCACGGAACCTGTCTTGGACGCCGTCTGGCTCACATTCTTCCCGTAGTTGCCTGCCCCTCCGCCTGCCTGCACGATCCAGTTCGCCACGGTCGGAATCGTGAAATACCCGATGATGCCGATGATGAGGAACGTGATGTACACGGCGTTGGAACTGTCCGGAATGAAATTGGGGTCGGACAGCTGCTCGATGTCCCTCTGAAGCATCAGAGTCTGTATGCGGGCCAAGACGCTGCTGAACAGGTCGCTCACCGGCAGCCACAGGTAGATGCTGATGTAGCGCACGAACCACTGGGAAAGCGAGGCCTGGAATCCGTCCCAGCACGAAATGGCAAAGGAAATCGGTCCGAGAATGGAAAGCACGATCAGGAAGAATGTCCTGAGCGTGTCGATGACCAGCGCGGCGGCGTTGAACATCAGTTCCAGCAGCTCGCGGAAAAAATTCTGCACCGACTTCTTCATGTTGTACATCGCGCGGTCCACATACATCCCGCAGGCCTCTATCGCGTCCAGCGCCCCCAGTTCGTCCAGTTTGTTGTCGAACGCCTCCTTGTCCACCAGGTAGGCCGTCTCGGGATTGCGCTTCATCGCTTCGAACTCCAGCCTGTCCTTCTGCTCCCTGTACTCGTTCATGTCGAAGGTCTGCGTTTCCAGAATCCTGTGCGTCCCGGTCACGACGGGAGAAAGGATGCTGTTGAGCGTGCCCAGAACGACCGTCGGGAAGAACATGATACAGATGCCCAAAGCGAACGGGCGAAGAAGCGGGAACACGTCTATCGGCTCGGCCCTCGCCAGCGACTGCCAGACGCGGTACGCCACATAGAAGAGGGCTCCCAGTCCGGCAAGGCCCTTGGCCACGCCGGTCATCTGCGAACAGAGCGGCATCATGTCCGTGTACAGACTTTGCAGGATCTGGTGCAGATTGTCAAAACTCACAGCCAACAATACCATAAGCAATCCTCCTTGAAATTACCAGTAGCGTTCGCCGGGCGATCCGTAAAGGGCCATCACGCGGTCCAGGTCATTCTGCTTCTTGGCACGCAAGTAGGACACGCCGATGTTCTTGTTGGTGTAATACTGAACGAGGCTGCGGTATTGCAGCATGTCGGTATAGCAGCGGTCGATGATGTCCATGCGTTCCTTGTCGTTCATGGAAAGCCCGTTCTCGTTGACCACCGTCTTCAGGTCCGTCAGCAGGTTGGCACTCTCCTCCAGCAGTTTCGTGTAGCCCAAGGCGATGGCGCTCAGTTCCTCCGGCGTGAAATAAGGGTCGCTGAGCATACGCTCATAGCTGGTCACATAGATTTCCGTGATGTCGCCGACCATCAGGATGGTCTGCTGGACTTTCCGAGCGTCGCGTACCAGGTCCTTCACTTTCTTCAGACCGTCATAGAACTCCTTTCCCTGCTGGTAGATCTTCACGGTTTCCTGAAAATTGTTGAGCATGTTGCTGGCCGTCGAGGACGTGTGCACGATGTTCTTGGCGGCGTTGATGATGCCCTGGGCCAGATTGGTCGGGTCAGTCACCACCCACTGCGCGTGTGCCCTGCCTGCAGACAACAGGCAGAACAGGCATAATGCCGTAATGATTCTTGTTTTCATTGTCGTTTGATTTTAATTGTTGGTAAATCGGTTGTCTGTAATTTCAAATTCCCCTTCCGCGTCCTTTCGCCTTAGGCTTGAAGGAAATGCGGGGCTTCCTGCGCGGCGTGTCCTCACGGAATGCGGCCTGTTCCTTCTTTGCCCGTTCATTTTTGAGGAAACGAAAGAACTCGTCGGCATACGGCCTCCGGCCGGTCATTTTCACAAAGCGGACGTCCAGCTCCCGGTACGCCTTTTCCGCTTGTCTGCATATGACCTCTGCCGGACTGTCCTTGTCAATGCCGTATTTGGCCAGGAAGGACGGGGTGACATGGATGATGTCATGGACAGAATCCGGCCGGGCGGCAATCCGTCCGAGTCTCTCCAGCTCCCCGTTCAGCCTGTCAAGATAGGGGTCGGGAGGACGGCGGCAGACACTCTCGAAGGCTTTTTCCACCGCGTTGGTCAGCCGCGCGTCCACCTCCAGCACATCCGGAAACCTGCCTTCCTCCCGTTGCCTCAGGTATTCGTCATAATCCATCCCGTTGATTTTCTCATACAGCAGGTAGTCCCTGTCGAACCCGAAATGTTTCCGGACCGGTTCTGGGATGTCCGCCCCCATTGTCAGGTATTCATAAAGGAATGCCGATGTGTCCCTGTCAAGCCATTCCCAGCCGCTTTTTCTTGAATTGTCATTCATAATGAATCCGTTTAATGTCTTTCATTCCGTTTCATTTCAGCCAGTTGCTTGATGGCCAGTTCGATATTGCCTCCCAGTTTCCGGGTGAGCCGTGCCAGTTCGAGCTTTTCTGTCTCCTCGGTGGTGTAGCAATAGTATTCCTCGGGGGAAACCTCCGTGGCATAGACCGCAGACTGCGTTCCGCCCAGTCCGATCCACACTTCCTTGTACTTCCGGGAAGGGCTGTTGGCCATGTTGATGGAGAGAATCTGGGCCCGTTCCTTGTCGGTCAGGCCGAGCAGGGACTGGATCTCGTCGAACTTGTTCATGTACTTCCGCTGGTCGAGAAGAATTTTGCAGTCGCTGTTGTTGATGATGGTGCCCTTGACGATGGGGGACGAGATGATGTCATCCACCTCCTGCGTGACCACCACCGCCTCGCCGAAGAACTTGCGGACCGTCTTGAGTAGGCTAAGCACCCGGCGCCTTACCATATTTCTATGGCAGGTTTCCAAATGCTCGCCTCCGAACCGGACTTACACCTCTCAGCGTATCCGGCTCTCCACTAATTTCAGTCTATCTTTCCGTCATGT
>OJKC01000464.1_pt1 | contig 35545 bp, 25 predicted proteins | sample 1596401 | NCBI WGS metagenome assembly OJKC01 (sample SAMEA4350162, study PRJEB24818) | metagenome | biome: human; feature: gut; material: faeces | place: Denmark | collected 2013-09 | reverse complement strand
TCCTTTACGAGGTCGGTCATAAGCCCCGTGGGGCGGTTCTCGGCTTGGGGCGTTTTGTCCCGTTCGATAACGGCGCTATCGGCCGTTTGCGAAGCATGGAGCGCATGGGGCATTGCGGCTGCAAGCATCAGCATGGCGGCAAGCAGGGGTGTGAGATTCATCGGATGGCGTTTTTGGGTGAAAATATATGTTTGGTTTCAGGTTACGGTAAATATAGCGCTTTTGCGCCGGAAAGCAAAGCCGGAAGAGGTTTTTATGCAGCCTTTTATCGTGGAAATGAAAAAATTGCTACCTTTACATGATAAAGCGATCGGCGGTGGCGGCCGCAGACGCAACCGTGAAATGTAACGTATTACAAAAAGAGTATATCTATGAGCGTAAAACTTAGGTTGATAATTATGAATTTCCTGCAGTTTGCCGTGTGGGGCTCCTATCTGACGTCGATGGGAACCTATCTGGCAAGCGCGGGCATGGCCTCGAACATAGGCCTCTTTTATGCCATGCAGGGTATCGTGTCGCTGTTCATGCCGGCATTGATCGGTATCATAGCCGACCGTTGGATCGAGGCACAGCGGCTGCTCGGTATATGTCACGGCTTGGCTGCCCTGTTCATGTTCGGTGCAGGGTATTATGCCATGACGGCGGGTGACGCCGTAGCCTTCGCCCCGCTCTTTACGCTCTATGCCCTGAGCGTGGCATTTTACATGCCGACCATAGCGTTGGCAAATTCGGTGGCATACAGCGCCCTCGAAAAGAGTAACCTCGACCCCGTGAGGGCTTTCCCGCCAATACGCGTATGGGGCACCGTCGGGTTCATCTGTGCCATGCTCGTGTGCGACTTCGCGGGATTCCAGACAGGATATGCGCAGTTCATGCAGTGCGGTGTCATCGGCATCGTGCTGGCCGTATATGCCTTCACGCTGCCGCAGTGTCCCATTGCCGGCCATTCGGCCAAGCGCGGCGTGGTGGATGCGCTGGGGCTGCGTGCCTTCACGCTCTTCCGTGACCGGCGCATGGCCATATTCTTTATCTTCTCGATGCTGCTGGGCGTGTCGCTGCAGATAACAAACGGCTTCGCAAACCCGTTCCTCACATCGTACCGTGACGTGCCCGAATATATGTCTACCTTCGGCGCCAACCACGCAAATGCTCTCATATCGCTGTCGCAGATATCCGAGACACTCTGCATACTGCTCATACCCTTCTTCATGAAGCGTTACGGCATCAAGCGCGTCATGGTTATCTCAATGCTGGCATGGGTCGGCCGCTTCGGGCTCTTCGGTCTGGGCAACCCCGGCGGCGGAGTGTGGATGTTCATACTCTCGATGATAATCTACGGCGTGGCCTTCGATTTCTTCAATATCTCGGGTTCGCTCTTCGTGAACGAACAGACCGATGTCGAGATCCGCTCATCGGCGCAGGGACTCTTCATGATGATGACAAACGGCATCGGCGCCACCATCGGCACACTCGGCGCGCAGGCCGTCGTCAACCGTTTCGTATATAACGGCTCGCAGGGTGTCGATATGATAGCCGGATGGCAGACTTCGTGGCTCATATTTGCGGCCTATGCGCTGGTCGTGACAATACTCTTTGCCATATTCTTCCGCTATAAATATGATCCCGCGGCCGTGCGCGGCAACGAATAGTCCTGCCATGCGGCATTCGCTCATGTGCCGCTCCTTGTGTGGGGGCGGAGAGCCTGAGCGGTATGAAAGGTATGAAATAAGAAATCCCTCGGAGCGATCCGAGGGATTTCTTGTTCTGTTACGCGGTGGCTGTTAGTGCGGGCCGCCGGGACCTCCCATGGGGGGCGGACCCATACGGCGCATGCCGCTGCTCTTGCCGTCCGATATGCCGTAGTCCGACAGTACGCGCGAGCCGCGCTTGCCGAAGACACGCAGGTTGTAGTTGAACTGAACGGTGAAGTAACGTCCGATGACGCTGTTCCATGCGTTCTGCGTATAGCCCGAACCCGTCGTGCGCGTGAATGCGGTGTTCTGGTTGAAGATGTCGTTCACGCCGACCATGATCTCACCCAGCTGGTTGCGGAAGACCTTCTTGCCGATATAGGCGTTGCAGAGGGTGTATGAGTCGTTGTAGTCGTTGGTGAAGCCGACATACTGTACGTATGATGCCGAGACGGTGAAGGTGAAGCCCTTCCAGAAGACCGTCTTCAGTGAACCCGTAGCGCTGTGGTTGAGGTATTCGTTACGGCTGCCGCCCGAGGCGAGAGAGTTGTTGGCAACGTTGTATGTTCCGTTCCACGCGAGGGTGAAGTCTACGTTCTCCGATATGTTGCTGCCGAGTACCACGTTGGCGTCGTAGCCCATGTTGCTGGCCATGTTGCGCTCGCCGTTCACAAGCGACGGAACCTTCGAGTAGGTGACGCCAGCCATCATGTTCAGATTACACTTTATGGGGTTGATCGGCAGGCCGTAGCTTATGTGTGTGCGCAGGCTCATGTAACCGTCGACGTTGTCGTATGTCGAGTATTGTATGGGGCGTGCTCCGACCTCGTCAACGACCTGCTGCGGGATGTTGTCTCCGGTGTACATGCTCGACGAGATATAGTCCTGCGTACGCTGGAACGAGAACATCCACATGAAGGTGCGGCCCTTCTCCAGATTGGTGTTGTTGTAGTGGAAGTTTATGCGGTGAGAGTATGCCGGGTTCAGATTCTCGTTACCGCGCGATACATACTGCATGTCCGATATGTCAAGCAGGTTCTGCAGCTGCGTGATGCGCGGCTCGTTGGTGCTCGACATCACGAACAGACGGATCGAATTCTGAGGGTTGATGTTGAAGTTACCCATCAGGAAGTATGTGAAGTTGTTGTAGTTGCGCTTCACGGGCTGGGTGTTCACCGCCTCGACGCGGCCGTTGAGGGTCGAGTATTGGTAGTTGAGGTTCACAACAACCGTATTCTTCTCCTTGCTGAAACGGAAGCCCGGGCCTACACGGTGCGTCGTGTAGTCGCTCTTGTACATGTTCGAGAGCTGCTGGTCGAGCGTGCCGTTGGTATAGGTGTCGTCGGTGCCGTAGTTGTATGTCTGCTTGTCACGCTGCTGTCCCGAGTAGTCGAGACGGTATGAAAGCGTTACCTGCGAGTGCTTCGACACAGGCTCCGCATAGGTGAGCGATCCTGCCAGATCGGTGTTGTCCGACTCGGTCTCCACCTTGAGGTGGCGCAGCAGCGGCGAGTAGGTGCCGTCACCGTTGTCGATGGTCTGCTGGTTCGAGTAGCTCTTCGAGTCGTTGTTGTTGTCACGCATGCCCAGACGGAAGTCGGCAGTCAGCAGACGTCCCGCCTTGCCCAGCTTGACGCGGTACTGGATGAACTCGTTGAGGTTGAAACCGCCGCGGTTGGCGTCATTGCCGTTGGCGATGATGTTGTAAAGGTTGTCGCCGTACTGCAGACCGTTGGTTACGCTGAAAGGATCGTAGGTCTGGAAACTGAGGTTCGTACGCGACATCATCGAGTGGTTCTCGGCTATGCGCCAGTCGACACGGGCATTCAGACGGTTGTTGTAGTTGAGGTTGTCCGAACGTCCCTCCTGCTCGAGCGTACCCAGATCCTCGAGCGGAGCCTCATACCACTTGGTCGTTTGCGAGAGGTTGCGCGTACGCGTACGGTTGAAGAAGTAGCTGGCCTGAAGTTTCACCTTCTCGTCCTCGCCCCACGAGTCCGAGTAGTTGACGCCGATCGAGCCGACATTGGCAACGCCGCTCTGCGGACGTACCATATACTGTCCGACGCCGCCGCCCATGCCGCCGCCCATGCCGCCGGTCGAGCCCGAGACGTCGAGTATGTCCTCGAACGAGAAGTTCTGCTGGTTTATGTTGTTCAGCAGGCCGATGAGCGACACGCGGCTCGAACCGTGGAACATGTTGACGTTACCGCCGAGGATGTATTTGTTTGAGTTGGTGATTTCATCTGTTTCGGGCTGGTAGCCGTAGCCGGCGTAGAGCTTGCCGAAGAAGCCCTGACGCATGGTCTCGTGCGTGACGATGTTGATGGCCTTGTAGCCCTCGCCGTCATCCATGCCCGAGAACTCGGCGTTGTCGCTCAGCTTGTTGTACACCTCGACGCTCTTTACGGCTTGTGCGGGCAGCGAGTTGAGCGCCGTGGCCACATCCTCGCCGAAGAACTCCTTGCCGTCGACGAATATCTTCTGCACGGTCTCGCCCTGAGCCTCGACCGTACCGTTGGTGATCGTTATACCCGGCATCTTCTTCAGCAGACCCTCCATGTCGGCATCATTGGCCACCTTGAAGGCTTCGGCGTTGTAGCTCACCGTATCGCCCTTCTGCGAGGTACGTATCGACTGCACCTCCTTGACTACGGTCTCGATCTTGGTGGTCGACTGCGTGAGCTCGAAGGTTCCCAGATCCTTCGTCGAGGCCGTCACGGTGATCTTCTTCGCGAGGTCGTCGTATCCGAGGAACGATATGGTCATGTCGTATTCGCCGCTCTTAAGTCCGGCGATATCGGCCTTGCCGTTGAAGCCCGAAGTGTAATACTTGGGATCGGCGCTGCCGTCGGAGAGTTTGAATTCGATGACCGCACCCGCAACGCCCTCCTTGGTCTGGGAGTCGACGACGGTCATCGTAACCTTGCCGTTCTGCGCGTATGCGGCGGCAGCAAGGCAGGTAATGAAAAATGTTGTTAGAAATCTCTTCATGCTTAGTTGTATTTCGTTTTTCGCTTTTACGTATGTTAGTGTTCGGGTGGATATTCTGTCCGGAATCGAGTACGAAGGTACGGATTAATCGGCCAATTCGGTCTTTCGGGTCGGTGAATCGACAAAATCGGGGTGTCAACAGACCATTGACACCCCTCCGAAAAACAACCTAATTTCCATTACTGCCCTAGAATGGATTCTATATGGGATTTTTGAAGAAGAAAGGACTGAATGATTAAAATCCCATGCCGTTGTCGAAACCGCCGCCCTGACCCGGGCCGCCGAAACCTCCTTCACCGCCTTGGGGACGCTGGAAACCGCCCTGTGCGGGGAAGCGGCCGCGGCTCTGCATGGCCTGCTGCTGCTTCGACCATTTCTTATACTGTGATGCATCGAGTATCTTCTGCATCTTCTCATCGAGTGCTTTCTGACGCGCCTGCTGCTTTTCGCGCTGCTGCTGCATGGCCTTGCGCATCGCCTCCATCTCCTGCTGTTGCTCGGCAGCGTTGGCGAGATAGATCTCGTAAATCTCCTTCTTCTGCTCGTCGGTCAGCTCGAGCGTCTTGCCCAGCGACTCGACCCTTCTTTCGGCGATCTGCTCGGGGGTGAACTGTTTGCGCTCGGGGCGCTGCTGGCTGCCGAAATCCTGTGCCGATGCGGTACCCATTATCAAGGCCGCTGCCGCAGTAAGGATGGTTATACGTTTCATTATCGTGATGTCTGTTTCCTGTTTCCGATACAAAGATAGAAAAGGCGTTGCCGAAAAGATCGGTAACGCCGGTGAAACGACCAAATTGGGCGGGTGAATCGCCTAATCGGCAGGGTGAACCGCCGTGAGCCACTGCTTGAACTCGGGAACGCGCGTCTTCGAGATGATGATTCTCTCGGGCGTCTCCACCGTCAGATTGAGCGACAGGCGGCTGCCGAACCATACCGTGATATCCTTGACGGCCTTGCGCGAGATGATGAACTGGCGGTTGGCGCGGAAGAACTCATCCTCCGGCAGCTGCGACTGCAGCATCTCGAGCGTGCGGTCCACCACGTAGCGTTCACCCGTGTGGGTGAACGCCGAAACCTTCTCGTTCGAGGTGTAGAAGTAGGCCACGCGGTCAATATATAAAGGTATGATCTTGTCCTTGTAGTGTACCAGAAAGACGTGCTGGCTCTCCTGCTTCGCCTTCTCGATCATCTCGTCCACGCGCCCCTTGTAGTCGGTGCGTTCGCTGCGCGTCAGACGGGCGAACTTGTCGATGGCGTGCTGCAGGTCCTCGGCCTTGATGGGCTTGAGCAGGTAGTCGATGCTGTTGACCTTGAAGGCCTGAAGCGCATATTCGTCGTATGCCGTGGTGAAGATTATAGGGGCGTCGATCTGCACCGAGTCGAATATGCGGAACGACTCGCCGTCGGCCAGATGTATGTCCATGAATACGAGGTCGGGCGCCGTCTGCGTCGTGTCGCGGAAGTAGTCCACAGTATCCTCTATGCTCTCCAGCACCGCCAACACTTCGTATGTCGGGGCTACCTTGCGCAGTATCGCCTGCAGGTTTACAGCCGCAGCCGTCTCGTCTTCGACTATGAGTACTTTCATCGTGTTATGGGTTTTTGCAGAGGCAGACGTACGGTAAACTCGTCGTCGGTCTCGATTATCTGAATGTCCTGTCCGGTGATGAGCTGCCAGCGGCTGCGCAGGTTCTTCAGGCCGATGCCCGTCGAGGGCTCGGGTTCGAGCTTGGGCCGCTTGCGGTTCGACACCACCAGTACGGGCCCTTCGGTACGTATCGATACGTGGAAGGGTTGTTTGCGCGTGATGGTGTTGTGTTTGACGGCGTTGCCTATCAGAGGCTGGAGCGAGAGCGCCGGCAGCGTCCACTTCTCATATTGCGGATCGATGTCGATGTCGAAGAAGAGTTTGTCGGCATACCGCACCTTGAACAGCTCGCCGTAGGCCTTGGCGAAGGCTATCTCCTCCTCGAGCGTTGTGGAGGTGTTCTGTCCGTTCTGGATGATGTAGCGGAAGGTATATGAGAGCTGGTCGATGTATGCCAGAGCCTTCTCGGAGTCGTTCTCGCGCACAAGCATCGAGAGCGAATTGAGCGAGTTGAAGAAGAAGTGGGGGCTGATCTGACCCATAAGCATGTCGTAGCGGGTCTGGAGGTTCTCGTTACGCAGACGTTCGTTCTCGAGCAGTATCTGCTGCTGCTGCGACATGAGTCCGTAGATACGGCCGTAGAGTACGGCTACCACCAGCACCACCGTACACTTCAGGATGACGATAAGGTCGAGCGGCATGTGTTTGTTCTGGAAGATCATCAGCACGCGCCCCGTCTGCCACTCGATAAAGGGTGCGAAGAAGTAACATACGAATGCCGCAACGAGCGCCAGTGCGCAGCGTTGCAGGTATGATTTGGTTGAGTAGTTGTCCTTGCCCACGCGTGCGGTGATGATGGTCATGAGCAGGAACGAGAGTACAAAGTAGTAGAGCAGCTGCACGGCCATGTCCTGATTGCGCTTGGGGCGGTCGTAGATCATGGGTGCGGTTATCTCGTTGCCGTTCTGCATGAGAACCTCGTCCATGACGGGGTTGGAGTCGCCTTTCGACGGGAATATGGTGCATACAAGCGAGTCTCCGTCGTGGAGATTGTACCACCGGATCTTGCGGTTTGTGGCGTAGACGCTGTCCGTGCGCACGGAGTCGACGCCCTCCTCGGGCGAGAAGTGCCGCTCGCATATTAGATAGCCGTAGCCGTCGCGCGAGATGCGCAGCACACCCTTGCGGTGCGGCTTGACGAAGAAAGGCCGTTCGTTGCGCAGTTTCTGCTGCTCGGAGGTCTCGCGCTGCTCAACCATCACCGACAGCAGGTAGGAGAAGTTTACCACGAGGGTTACCACCAGTGCTATCAGTATGTTGAGTACTGTGGCCGATTGCTTGAGTTTGAATTTGGTCATGTCATCCGATTTTTATGTTCATCCATTCCATCGGAGGGCGTGGTCTTTTCTGTGGGCAGGTTGTTGTGTCGGGGTGCGGCGGCTACTCCTCGTACCACGAGGCGTACATGCGGTAGTCGTGCGCCGTGCGCTTGATGATCTGCTCGCGCTGCTCGGGCGTCACGGTGCGTATCTTGCGCGCCGGGATGCCGGCATAGAGCGTGTCGGGTTCGAGCTTGGCGTTCGAGAGCACCAGCGCGCCTGCGGCGATGATGCAGCCCGACGGTACCTCGGCATTGTCGAGGATGATGGCACCCATGCCGATGAGGCAGTTGTCGCCGATGATGCCGCCGTGGATGATGGCGTTGTGACCCACCGAGACGTCGTTGCCTATGTGCGTCTGCGAGGGGTGGGGCGAGCCGTCGTAGAGGGTGTGGATGACGGCGCCGTCCTGAATGTTTGTACGGTCGCCTATGGTGATGGTGTTCACGTCGCCGCGAAGCACGGCGTTGAACCATATCGACGAGTCGCGCCCGATGGTGACATCGCCCACGATGACGGCCGTATCGGCTACAAATGTGCCTTCGCCTATTGACGGGGTGTGTCCCCGTACCTCCTTTATGTATGCCATGTCTGTGTAGTCTTTACGTTTTTTATTATAAAATCCGGAATCGGCTTCCGTTTCTTCTATTCCGTATCGATATCTCGTCCGTATTGATATCTCGGAGACTCTGTGGAAAAGGCGGTTACTTCCCTTCGCCTGTGGCCTGCTCCGTCTCGGCCTGCTTGGCCTTCTGCCACAGCTCCTCCATTTGCTCGGGTGTAAGGTCGGTGAAGAGGCCTCCGTCACGCTCGGCTTCGGTCTCCATGTGGCTGAAGCGGGTGATGAACTTCTTGTTTGCGCGCTCCAGTGCCAGCTCGGGGTCGATACCGTAGAGACGGCACATGTTCACCAGCGAGAAGAAGAGGTCGCCCACCTCCTCGGCCGTGCGGTCATTGTCGCCGCGGCGCATCTCGGCCTCGACTTCGGCGGTCTCCTCCTTGACCTTGTCCCATATATCCTCCTTGCGCCCCCAGTCGAAGCCTGCGCTCGACGCCTTCTCGCCTATGCGGAATGCCTTGACCATTGCCGGCAGCGAGCGGGGCACGCCGCCCAGAATGCCGCCCTTGCGGTTCTTCTTGCGCAGTTTGAGTGCCTCCCAGTTCTTGAGCACCTCGTCCGGAGTGTCGGCATGGATGTCGCTGTAGACGTGGGGGTGGCGGTATATGAGCTTGTCACACTCGGCGTTGGCTACGTCGGCGAAGTCGAAGGCCCCGGCCTCCTCGCCCAGCTTCGAGTAGAAGACCACGTGCAGCAGCAGGTCGCCCAGCTCCTCGCGTATGCCCTCCATGTTGTGGTCGGCGATGGCGTCGACAAGTTCGTAGGTCTCTTCTATGGTGTTGTTGCGCAGCGATTCGAATGTCTGCTCGCGGTCCCACGGGCACTTGGCGCGCAACGTGTCCATCACCTCGAGCAGGCGCTCTGCGGCTTTGAGTTTATTGTCGTAGTTCATGTGAAAACGTAATTATCCGATTACAAAGTTACCATTTTTTCGACACGAAATGTTAACTTTGTAACAGATAAATTTGAAAATTATGATGATCAGGCATCTTTTGACGCTCGTTGCGACGCTGCTGCTTGTCGGTGGCCCCGCAGGTGCCGCGGCGCAGAATATCGTGCCCGCAGTCAGAGACTATGAAAAAAGGAACGGAGTATTTACCATACTAACAACAACTAAGATTACACACTACCCTGAACTCCGTTCCTTGGCAAAGTACTTGGCGGAATCTCTTCCGCTCTCGCTTCGTGAATATAACGGAGAGTCGGGCGGCGATATTGTGTTGCGTCTGAATAAAAATTTGGCCGACGAGGAGTACCGCCTCAGTGTCACGCCCGAGGGCATTGTAATCGAGGGCGGAGCCTACGGCGGCGCCTTCAACGGTGTGGAGACCCTGCTGCAGCTGCTGCCCGCGAAGGTCTATTCGGGCGATATGCCGCTGCCGGTGATGGTGGGGTGCTGCGAGGTAGAGGATGCCCCGCGCTTTACGTACCGCGGCTTCATGCTCGACGTATGCCGTACGTGGATGACGGCCGACGAGGTGAAGGGTTTCATCTCGGTGCTGGCGCACCACAAGATCAACAAACTCCACCTGCACCTGTCGGATGACGAGGGCTGGCGCGTGGAGATTCTCTCACACCCCGAGCTTGCCGAGGTCGGGGGTTTCCGCGGCGGTGACTCGCCCGTGGCGGCCATATACGGCAAGTGGGGCGAACGCTACGGAGGATACTATACCCAGCAGCAGCTGCGCGATATTGTAGACTATGCGGCCGTGCGCAACATCGAGATCATCCCCGAGATCGACCTCCCGGGCCACAGCCGCGACATGGCGCGCGTGATGCCCGAGGTGCTGTGCAACTATACCCCCTCGCTTGCCGCATCGGACGGTTACGACACGCGCAATGTCCTCTGTGCGGCCAAGGAGTCGAACTACGCTCTGTTAAAGGATATTCTGGGTGAGATTGCCGCAATCTTCCCCTCGCGTTACCTCCATATCGGCGGCGACGAGGTCGACTTCTCGCAGTGGATGTCGTGTCCCGACTGCAAGGCCCTGATGCAGGCCCGCGGCATGTCCGAAGGCGAGCAGCTGCAGGCATATTTCATGGGGCGCGTGGCCGCAATGGTGGAGGAGCTGGGCAAGGTGCCGGGCGTATGGAACGAGGCCGTTGCCGGCAGCCGCTTTACACGCAACTCGCAGGTCTACGGTTGGGAGAGCATCGCCGCGGCGCGCAAGGCTGCAGCCGAGGGATACCCTACGGTGGTGATGCCCGGACAATATTTCTACTTCGACATGCGCCAGAGTGCGCGTGAGGACGGACATATCTGGGCCGCGATATTCGACGCCCGCAAGTGCTATTCGTTCGACTTCGCCGCTCAGGGATTCACCCCCGAGGAGATGCGCAGCGTGCAGGGTGTCGAGGCGAGCTTCTTCAGCGAGGCATACATCTCGCACCGAGACATGAAGCCCGACTACCTCTATTACATGACCTATCCGCGTATCTGTTCTCTGAGCGAGATCGGGTGGTGCGGTGACGGCCGCGCGTGGGACGACTTCTACGGGCGTCTCACGGCGGGGCATTACAGCCGTCTGGTTGCCATGGGTGTCGGATTCCGCCTCTTCCCGCCGAAGGTGTCGTATGCCGACGGCCGTCTGACGGCATCGACCGACGACCATTCGCGTATCTATTATACGGTCGTAGGTGAAGAGAATGGTGCGGAGCATGAATATACGGGTCCCATCACGACCGGCAAACCGCAGCTCTATGCCTTCCGCAGCCGCTTCGGCGAGGCGGTTAGTCCCGAGGCGGGTGTCGAGGCGCGTTTCCGCATGTCGCAGCCGAAGGTTACGGTCACCTCGTCGATTCCGCCGAGTACGAAATATCCATATACCAACGCCGCCTCGTATGACGGCCGCATAGCCTATACGGGCCGCACGTGCCACAACGGCGACTGGGTGTTATATACCTTTGATGAACCCGTCCGCTGCCGCCGTATGGAGATACGCACGGGGTACATACAGCTTCCGCGCTGTATCTTCGAGCAGGGATACATGGAGGTGAGCGAGGACGGGGAGACCTTCCGCCGTGTATGCGACCTGCAGAATGGCATAGGTGTGGTGGATGCCCCGCGCCATGCGATCAAGGCCGTGCGCATAGTCTCGACGAAGGATGGAAACGGCGCCGCATTCGTTACGCTTCAGTCGCCGTGGGTATATCCTGTGTTGGAATAGATCGAATAGCGTACAATACAAAAGGCCGCAACCAGAATCCGGATTGCGGCCTTAATGTTTCGCTGCGCACGTGCGCTATGAGCGGATCTGGACTCCGGCGCGGGCCTCGAGCTGGCGGGCCAGATTGTTCATTGTCTTCTCGATGGTCTTGTCGTTGAGCGTCTGGGTCTTGTCCTCGAGCGTGAAGCTCAGGGCGTATGACTTCTTGCCCTCGGGCAGTTTGTCACCTTCATATACGTCGAACAGAACCACGCGCTTGAGCAGTTTCTTCTCCGTAGCGAAGGCTATGTCACGCAGCTGCGAGAAGGTGACGCCCTTGTCCACGAGCAGCGCCAGATCGCGCTTGACCTCGGGGAACTTCGACAGCTCCTCGGCCGTGATGTGCTGCTTCGAGGCGAGGCGGATCAGATTGTCGAACTCGATCTCGGCGAAATATACCTCCTGCTTGATGTCGAACATGCGGCGCAGCTTGGGCGATACGACACCCATGCGTACGATCTCGCGCTTGCCGTGCGTGAGCGAGACGGCATCGGCGAAGAGGTCGCAATCCGTCGTTTCGCAATGCAGCGAGTAGATGTCCACGCCGAAGCGGCGCAGGAGCTTCTCGACGGCGGCGCGCAGCGTGTAGAACGACACGGGTGCGGGCTTGCAGTTCCACGACGGGGCGGCGTCGGCACCCGTGACGGTGATGCCCATACGGTAACGCTCGCTGTAACGGTTGAGCGGGTTGTCGGTCTCGACGCTCTGGTCGTAGTAGTAGCAGTTGCCCACCTCGTAGAGTTTCAGATCGCCGTTGCGGTGGTTGATGTTGAGCTCCACGGCCTCGAGCGCATTGAACAGAAGTGTCTGACGCAATACGTTCAGGTCGGCGCTCAAGGGGTTGAGTATGCGTACGCATGCCGATGCCGGATATGATGTCAGCGCATCGTAGTAGGCGCCCTTGGTGAGCGAGTTGGACATGATCTCGGTGAAGCCGTTGGCCGAGAGGAAGTCCGACGCGATATTCACAAGACGGGTCTTGTCGGGCTTGGGTGCGTACGAGAGCGTAGAGCTTACGCGCTGCGGTATCTCGACGTTGTTGTATCCGTAGATACGCAGTATGTCCTCTATGAGGTCGGCCTCGCGGCGTACGTCCACGCGGTACGGAGGTACGGCTACCGTCAGCGTGTCGTCCTTCTGCGCGAGGATCTTCACCTCCAGAGCGTCGAGGATCGTACGTACGGTCTGCTCGGGTATATGCTTGCCCACGAGCGAGTCGATGCGCGTGAACGAGATGTCGAAGACGAAATCCTGTGCCGGCGTGGGGTTTATGTCGGTGATCTCACTCGAGATCTTGCCTCCGGCGAGCTCCTTCATGAGCAGGGCCGCACGCTTCAGGGCGTAGACCTGTATGTTGGGGTCGATGCCGCGCTCGAAACGGAATGAGGCGTCGGTATTCAGGCCGTGGCGCTTGGCCGACTTGCGGATCGAGACGGGGTTGAAGTATGCACTCTCGAGGAATACGTTCGTCGTGGTGTCGCTGATGCCCGAGTCGAGGCCGCCGAAGACGCCGCCGATACACATCGGACGCACGGCCGAACATATCATCAGATCCTCCGACGAGAGCTTGCGCTCCACGCCGTCGAGCGTGACGAAGGGCGTGCCCTCGGCGCAGTTGCGCACGACGACCTTGTGTCCCTCGATCTTGTCGGCATCGAAGGCGTGCAGTGGCTGTCCCAGCTCGAAGAGGACGTAATTGGTTATGTCGACCAGATTGTTCTTGGGGTTGATGCCCGCGGCGCGCAGTTCGTTCTGCATCCACTCGGGCGAGGGGGCTATCTTGCACCCCGTGACCGTGAGGCCCGCATATCGGGGCGCTGCGGCACTGTTCTCGACGACGATCTCGATCGGCATGTCGTGGTTGTCGACAGCGAAGGCGTCCACCGAGGGGAGCTTGAGGCTCACCTGCTTGCCGCGGCTGCGGAGGTAGGCCGCCAGATCGCGCGCAACACCTATGTGTGAGGCGGCGTCAATACGGTTGGGCGTGAGGCCTATGCCTATCAGATAGTCATCCTTGATATGGAGAAACTCGCGTGCCGGCATTCCCACCGGGGCATCTGCGGGCAGCTCCATGATGCCGGCATGGTCGGTGCCGATGCCGAGCTCGTCCTCGGCGCAGAGCATACCCATCGACTCGACGCCGCGGATCTTGCTGCGCTTGATCTTGAAGGGCTCGTCACCGCCGTTGGGGTAGAGCACCGAGCCGATGGTGGCGCAGAGAACCTTGAGTCCCTTGCGGCAGTTGGGGGCGCCGCAGACGATGCGCAGCGGAGCCTCGGCGCCGACGTCTACCGACGTGACGTGCAGGTGGTCGGAGTCGGGATGGTCTTCGCACTCGACAACCTCACCCACGACAACACCGGCCAAGCCGCCGCGTATGGTCTCCACCTTTCGGAAATCCTCCACCTCGAGGCCTATGTCGGTGAGTATTTTCGCCGTCTCTTCGGCCGAGATGTCGAGGTCGATATACTTTTTCAACCAGTTGAAAGATATCTCCATGATATATGTGTTTTTAGTTTTGTTTGCGCAAAATACGGACAAATATACGAAGATTTCACGTAATATGACTCTCCGCACGCCGAAATGTGAGCCGTCGGCCCCTTAAACCGGCAACCGCCGCACCCTTCGGGATGCGGCGGTTATCCGTTTCCGACCTTTATGGTCTATTTTTCGCTTGTGAAGCGGTAGCTTCCCGAGCCGATCTCGATGACGAGGTCGTTGCCCTGCTCCTTGACCGAGTGTATGCCATCGCCCGCCGTGGCCTTGACGCCGAAGGCTTTGGGTATGCGGAGCGTAGCGGTGGTGTTGCAGGGAACGGTCACGTTCCACTCGAAGCTGCCGCCGTTGCGGCTCCAGTCGCTCACGATGGTGCCGTAAGAGGAGTCATGCGTGGCCTTCACGTGGTCGAGACCCTCGGGGAAGGCGGGTGACATGTCGATCTTCTTGAAGGCGCGGCTGCCCTCGGCGCACTTGATGCCCGCAAGATCCTCGTAATACCATATTATCAGGTCGCCGAGCAGCATGACGTGGTTGGCCGAGTTCATGGCCGGGTCTGCCGTGTCGCCGTTCCAGAGTTCCCATATAGTTGTGGCATCCTTGGCGATCATGTATCCCCAGCTCGGGTAGTCTTCGTTGGTGGCTATGCGCAGCGCCAGATCCTTGCGCCCGTATTCGGTCAGGCCGCGCATGAGGTGCTGCACGCCCAGTACGCCCGTGCTGACATGGCCGCCAAGCTCGACTTCGGTCTTGTTTACGATGTTGTCGAAGACGCGGCGCTCGTATCCCTCGGGCACAAGTCCCAGACGCAGCGAGAGAAGGTTGCCCGTAACAGTATTGTTGCCGTAGCGGGCCGTCTCACGGTCGAAGAACTGCTCGTTGTATGCCTTCTTTATGCGCTCGGCCAGCTGCAGGTAACCCTCCACGTCCTGCTCCTTGCCGCAGATACGGGCGAAGCGGGCCATGCGTTGCAGTATGTCGTAGAAGACGGTGGTGCTGAGGATCGGACCCGCGGTCTTGCGTGCGGGATCCTGAGAGTGTATGAGCGTCTGCGACTCGGGCGGCATGCACCAGTCGCCGTAGGTGTCGTTTACGATGACGTCGTTGCGCATCGAATGCTCGCAGGTGTACTCCACCCACTTCTTCATGGCGTCGTAGTGGCGCCGTATGGCGCGGTCGTCGCCGTAGTGGTAGTAGAGCATGTCGGCGCAGTAGAAGAAGGCCGAAGACCAAGTCACCTCGTTGTTGTAGAGAGTCCAGTAGCGGGGCGATACCGACGAGAGACATCCCTCGGGGCTGCTCGAGTCCTCGATGTCCTGCAGCCACTTGTCATATACCATGGCATTCTTGAAGATGTAGGCCTCGCCGTAAGAGCCCGTGGCGCGGTCGCCGAGCCAGCCCAAGCGCTCGTCGCGCTGCGGGCAGTCGGTCGGCATGCCGCGGTAGTTGCCGCGTATGCCCCAGTAGGCGTTGCGGTGGATGCGGTCGAGCAGAGGTATAGAGCTCTCGAACGTGCCCGTCGTGGGCATCGCGTCGTAGATGACGTATCCCGTCATGTCGTCTGTCGAGGGTGTATAGTCCAGACCGTCGATCTCCACATAGCGGAAACCGTGGTAGGTGAATGTCGGATGCCACTCGAAGGCCCCATCGCGTGCCGGTGTGTAGATGTCGGTGGCGCGGGCCGAACGCAGGTTGGCCGTGTAGAGCGTCGAGTCGGGGTTGAGAATCTCCGCAAAGCGCATCGTCACGGGCTTGCCGACACGGCCGTTGAAGCTGACACCGAGCCAGCCTACCATGTTCTGTCCCATGTCGACGATGACCTTGCCGTCGGCGCGGGCCGTAACGCTCAGGGGTTTGATCTCATCCTGTATGGTGATATTGGGGTTGGGCTGTGCGTGGAGCTTGCCGCCCGGATCCTTCATGCGGTCGGCCTGTTTCCATGCCGAGTCGTCGTACTGCGTGGTGCTCCATCCCGTAAGTTCGAGGCGGGCGTCGTACTCCTCGCCGTCGAATTCGTTGTTGGCGACGATGGGGCCGCGCGAGGTGACGCGCCACGAGGTGTCGCTGACGACAGCCTCGGTGGTGCCGTCGGCATACTCGATCTCAAGCCGCGCAAGCAGCGACGGCAGCCCGAAGTGCATGAAGCCGCCCGCACGCATGGTGAAGTAGCGTCCGTTGCCGAGCATAACGCCCAGCACGTTGTCGCCCTTGTCGAGCATGTCGGTTACGTCATAGACGTTGTAATATACGCGTGTCGAGTAGAGTGACGGGGTGGGGGAGAGGACGTCGTCGCTGATACGCTCGCCGTTGATGTACGACTCCGACGAGCCGAGGCCGCTGATATAGAGGACGGCGCGCTTGACCTTGCCTTCGACGTCGAACGTCTTGCGCAGGTAGCGGGCCGCAAGGCGCGTATTGCCCTGATCGGTTTCGCCTTTGTTCGACAGGGCATTCTCGCCGATCCACTCGGCCTGCCACTCCGCTGCGTCGAGAATACCCATCGACCAGTGGTTGATGTCGCTCCAGCGTCCCTGACCGAGATTCGTGTCCACCTTCACGCGCCAGAAATATTGTGTGCGTGAGCGGAGCGTCTGTCCCTCGTACTCGACGAGGATCGAGCGGTCGGAGATCACCTCGCCCGAGTCCCAAACGAGATTGCGGCCGCGCTTGAGGTCGGCCTCCGAGGTTGCGACCTGTATGCGGTATGCGGTTTGGGTGACGTCGCGGGCGTCCGACGCGATGGTCCACGAGAAGAGGGGACGAAGTGATTCGATACCCTCGGGATTGCTCTTCATATCGACGAGCAGACGCTCCGTACGTGCCGGTGCGGCCGCCGAGGCCGTAAGCCCCAATCCCAGAAACGAGAGTACGACGAACAGTAGAATTTGTTTTTTCATCATGTTGCGTGGTTTTATGTTCAGGTTGGTACTGTTCACAAAAATACGCAAATAATTCCGTTTGCCGACTGTCTGAAATGATTTTGATTGTCGGTAAAATGACGGTGCGCAAAACCTCTTGGCGGCGTTCCCCATGCTGTCAGCGGCTGCCGAAGTAGAGGAAGACCATACCGATGATTATGAGTGCCAGATCGAGCGCCTTGGCCTTGAGGTTGCGCTCGCGGAAGAGCAGCGCGCCGCATGCGAATGACACGACCACCGAGCCGCGGCGTATCATCGAGACGACCGATATCATGGCATCCGTATCGCTCAGGGCCACGAAGTAGGCCATGTCGGCGGCCGTGAGCAGGATCGAGATCATGGGTATGGCCCATGACCAGTGGAAGCGCGCGGCGGAACGGCTGTCGAGAAGGCGCATGAGGGTCATGACGACGATCATGATGATGGTCTGGTAGAGGTTGTACCACCCCTGCACGAAGATGGGCTCGAGGCGCTGCATGAGATAGCGGTCATAGAGTCCGCTGGCGGCGCCGAGCAGTGCGGCGGCGGCAACGCACACGATCCAGACGTTATGGCCGAAGTCGATGCCCTCGCGTCGTCCGGCGCGGCTGAGCATGAAGAGTGAAAAGACGGCCAGCCCGACACCGATCCATTGCAGGGCGTTGAGACGCTCGCCGAAGATCAGAAGAGCCCCGATGAGCACCATCACTGGACGTGTGGCGTTGATGGGGCCGACGATGGTGATGGGCAGGTGCTTGATGCCGTAGTACCCGAATGCCCACGACGAGAGTACGATCACGGCCTTCAATGCCACGAGTATATGGTCGTGCAGCGTACCGAGGGGTATGCGGTATGCCGTGGCGTCGAACCATCCGCCGCCGCTGAGCGTGGAGACGATCGAGGGCAGGAATATGAGCGACGAGAAGAATGTATTGAGCAGCAGCACCGCCGGTACGGAGTTGTCGCGCAGGGCCTGTTTCTTGGCCACATCGTAGAATCCCAGCAGCAGGGCCGAGAGGAATGCGAGTATCAACCACATGGTGAGGAGCTTTTACGTTGGGGCTATGCGGTGAGCATGCCGACGATGAGGCATGCGGCGAGCAGCGTGCTGGCCAGACCGTTGAGCGTACCGAAGGCTATGCCGATGTTCTTCTGGTGTCCGGGTGTTACGAGTATGTGCTCGGCAACGAGCAGGGCGGTGAATATGGCCGTGCCGCCCCACGTCCAAACGCTCGCGGGCAGCATCGCCACGAACCACGCGAGGGCCGCGATGCTCACCGCGTGCAGGCCGATGCTTATGTTGAGGGCCGTGCTGACGGAGAAGCGTGCCGGTATCGAGTGCAGGCCGTGCGCGCGGTCGAAGTCGCGGTCCTGAAGCGCATATATTATGTCGAAGCCGCCGCACCACGTCAGTACCAGCAGCGCCAGCACGCACGGCGCCAGAGCGAAGCGGCCCGTGACGGCGATGTAAGCGCCGACGGGGGCTATGGCGAGCGAGAGTCCGAGTACGAGGTGCGACAGGGAGGTGAAGCGCTTGCAGTAGCTGTACGACATGATCACGATGAGCGCCACGGGTGAGAGTGCCGCCGTCAGGCTGTTTATCGATGCGGCCGCGGCGATGAACAGCGCGGCGTTGATGATGACGAACCACAGTGCGGCGCGTGCCGAGATGCGCCCTGCGGGGATCTCGCGGTCGGCCGTGCGGGGATTCTCGGCGTCGATGCGGCGGTCGGCCCAGCGGTTGAAGCCCATGGCCACGTTGCGGGCGAAGACCATGCACAGGACCACCTTCACCAGCAGCGACAGCCACCACACCGGCGCGGAGTTCTCGACGCCGAAGCCGATGTCGCGCAGGGCGTAGACGAACGATGTAAGGGCGAATGGCATGGCGAAGATCGTATGTGAGAACCTCACCAGATGTGCATATTTCGATATGGGATTCATGACTTGTGATGTATGAGAACTATATTTGCGGCTGCAAAGATACGAAAAGATACGCAAAGCGGGGCGCAGAGGCAAATCGAAAACGCTGTTTTCGGGTCGGGCAGGGGCGCGTATGTCGTGTCTCTTCGTAATTCGGGGCTGGCCTGCCGCCCGTCAGCCATATTTTCATCGGTGAAAACGTCCGGTTGGTGATTGAATATCCGACGTTCGTTGAAAATATTTTGAAACGGTTGCCGAGGGCGATATTTTTGCCGAAAACCGTGTGAGAAAATTTTTATTGCTTAATAAATTATATTGTTATGAAACGATTGCTTACAATCATGGTGACGGCTCTGGCAGCCGTATCGCTGGCATCGTGCGGCAAGAAGGATGCCCCGACGCCGGCCGGGCCGACGATTGCACTCGAAGGCCTCGATATTACACAGGTACATGAGATCACGGGCGAACCCATGACCGTCAAGGTGAATGTCAAGGCCGACGCCGGCATCAAGACCTTCGCCATACGCATCACCTCGCCGCTGCTCACCGAGGAGCTTCTTTCGGGTATCGGCCTCTCGGCCGAGATGGAGCTGACGGCACCCGCAAACGATGACATGTCGCAGGCGCTCGCCATGCTGGGTTTCCCGGTCGGAGCCGACGTGACGGGCGCAAAGCAGCTCTCGTTCGACATCTCGTCGTTCGTGCCCCTGATCAAGCAGCTCTACAACGGCCACGAACGCGATTCGAACCACAATTTCGAGCTTACGGTGACCGACGCCGCGAACCAGATGGCGCGCGAGACGCTCAAGTTCCATATCTCGGGAGCCGAGCCGTCGGTCGTATATAACAACGACGCCAATCTGTGGCTCAACACCGCAACCCTTACGGCCGAGGTGCCCGACGGCGGCAATGTAGCCATCGAGTATCGCCGTGCGGGTGAGCAGACGTGGCAGACGGCAACGGTGACCGATGCCGGCAACGGGTTCTATACAGGCACCATCGCCCCCGAGTGGATGTCGGACGATGCCGCGGGCGTATGGCAGATGGACGGCATGACGGGCGTATTCGCCGGTCAGAAGTACGAGTGCCGCGTAACGGTTGGCGGCGAGGAGGTTGCGACCTCGACCTTCGAGACTGCCGCCGGTGACGTGATCCCCAACGGAGACATGCAGGCGTGGAGCCAGTATGTAGGTTACGGCTCTGCGGGCAGTGCCGTGTACTATCCCAACGCGTCAGCCGACGAGGCCTTCTGGAGCAACGGCAACAACGCCTTCACGCAGACGCTCTGCACCCCTTACACCGAGCAGGGCAGCGACAACACCTCTGCACTGCTTAAGGGCAAGAGCACATTCGGCATCTTTGCCGCGGGCAATCTCTTCACGGGAGCGTTCCGTATGAGCGGCATCGCCGGTTATGCCGACTTCGGTCAGAAATATACCTTCACGGCACGTCCCCGTGCGCTGCGCCTGCGTTACAAGGCCAACGTGGGCAATATCACTTCGCTCGGACTTAAGCAGGGCGAACTTACTACGGACGATGTGGATCCCGCCTCGATATATGTGTGCATAACTGACTGGACGGCACGTCATTCGGTACATTCGGGCCTCGGTGTCACGGTCGACCAGATCAACCCCTTCGACCCCATTACCGATGCCTCGACCGACGAGGGCCCCGTGATTGCGTTCGGCACGTCAACGATAGAGGAGAACAGCAACGGCTGGATCGAGAAGACTATTCACCTTATATACCGTGACAAGGAGAAACGTCCCGCCGACGGCAACTACTCGCTTGTCATATCGTTCGCCTCGAGCAAGTATGGCGACTACCTCTGCGGCAATCCCGACAACGAACTTTATATCGACGATATAGAGTGGGTTTATTAGAATTGTATAGAGTTTTTGCGTGGGCCGTCCGCTTTGCGGGCGGCCTTTTTTGAGGGGACGGCTGCGGATATCACTTGCGCAAAGAGACCGCGGAGTGCTTTTTCGGCGCAAAATGCCGCTGTCATCACGTTTTTTGCGTATCTTTGCACACATTATGCACACAACGCGGACTTGGAATGAAAAACATACGCAACTTTTGTATCATAGCTCATATCGACCACGGTAAATCGACTCTGGCCGACCGCCTGCTCGAAAAGACCAATACGCTCAACCAGCGCGAAATGCAGAATCAGGTGCTGGACGACATGGACCTCGAGCGCGAGAAGGGCATCACCATCAAGAGCCACGCCATACAGATGGAGTACCGCGCCCGCGACGGCCAGATGTACGTCCTGAACCTGATCGACACGCCGGGACACGTCGATTTCTCGTATGAGGTGTCGCGTGCCATCGCTTCGTGCGAGGGGGCGCTGCTCGTGGTGGACGCCACGCAGGGTATTCAGGCGCAGACCATATCGAACCTCTATCTGGCCATAGGGCACGATCTGGAGATCATCCCCGTGCTGAACAAGATAGATGTCGAGTCGGCCATGATCGACGAGGTGAAGGATCAGGTCATCGACCTCATAGGCTGCCGCGAGGAGGATATACTGCTCGCCTCGGGTAAGACGGGACAGGGTGTCGAGGAGCTGCTCGAGGCCATTGTGGCGCGCATACCGGCTCCGAAGGGAGACGACAACGCCCCCCTGCAGGCCCTGATCTTCGACTCGGTGTTCAACCCCTTCCGCGGCATCATAGCCTACTACCGCATCTTCAACGGCACGCTGCGCAAGGGCGAGCATGTCAAGTTCTTCAATACGGGCAGCGACTACGAGGCCGACGAGATCGGCGTTCTGAAGCTCAAGCTGCAGCCGCGCGAGGAGCTGCGTGCGGGCGACGTGGGATATATATGTTCGGGTATCAAGACCTCGACCGACGTCAAGGTGGGCGATACGATCACCTCGGTGGAGCGACCCTGCAACGAGGCCATTGCCGGCTTCGAGGATGTCAAGCCGATGGTCTTCGCGGGTGTATATCCCGTCGAGGCCGACCAGTATGAGGATCTGCGCGCCTCGCTCGAGAAGCTGCAGCTCAACGACGCCTCGCTGACATTCGAACCCGAGAGCTCGCTCGCATTGGGATTCGGTTTCCGCTGCGGTTTCCTCGGACTGCTGCACATGGAGATCATACAGGAGCGTTTATACCGCGAGTTCGACATGGATGTCATCACCACCGTCCCCAACGTCTCGTACCGCATAACCACCACGTCGGGCGAGGTGCTCGAGGTGCATAACCCGTCGGGCCTGCCCGAAATAACGAAGGTGGCAAAGATAGAGGAGCCCTATATCCTCGCCCAGATAATCACCAAGTCCGACTTCATGGGCCCCGTGATAAAGCTCTGCATCGACAAGCGCGGTGTGATGAAGAACCAGACGTTCATTACGCAGGACCGTGTCGAGATAAACTTCGACATGCCACTGTCGGAGATCGTCTTCGACTTCTACGACAAGCTGAAGAGCATATCGAAGGGATATGCGTCGTTCGATTACCACCGCACGGGCTACGAGCCGAGCCGTCTGGCGAAGCTCGACATCCTGCTCAACGGCGAGCCCGTCGATGCCCTTTCGTCGCTCATATATGCCGACCACGCCTACGACTTCGGCCGCAAGATGTGCGAAAAACTCAAGGAGCTGATCCCGCGCCAGCAGTTCGACATAGCCATACAGGCCGCCATCGGTGCCAAGATCATCGCCCGCGAGACGGTGAAGGCCGTGCGTAAGGATGTGACGGCGAAGTGCTACGGCGGCGACATATCGCGTAAGCGCAAGCTGCTCGAGAAGCAGAAGGCGGGTAAGAAGCGCATGCGTCAGGTAGGACAGGTGCAGGTGCCGCAGTCGGCATTCCTCGCCGTGCTGAAGATGGATTGACGGAGACCCGCACACGCCGTTTGCTATATATACCCTCGTTGTTATATATGCCCACGGCTGCCGGCGCCTTGTGCGTCTGTGGTATCGGTTATATATGCCATAGTCATTCAGACCATTGACCATCTGCGCGCTTGGCATCTGCGTCATGGCTACCTGCTCCATTGGCCATATTCGGCTATGTATCTATCTATTTGTGACTCACACTATTGGCCATCCACGTCTTTGGTTGCTTGCGTCATTAGCCCCTCTCCTCGCCAGCCGCAGCGGCCGGACGGGCTTTATTATGTATGCGAAGGGTGCTGATGACGGTAACGGAGAATGAAAAAAATGTGATGTTGGTTCGACGTTACGTTAAATTTTGTATATTTGCACTCGGGTAGTGCGCTGACACCTTCTGTGCGCCGACGCTGCCCGAATGTATGCGGTAGTAGCTCAGTTGGTAGAGCATTGGCTTCCCAAGCCAAGGGTCACGGGTTCGAGTCCCGCTTACCGCTCACCATATTTCGCGCGAACGGACCTTTTCGATGTAGAGAGGGTCCGTTTCTTATTTTTTGTAAAACTCCGGTAACCCTTTTATCCCCGTAATTTGAATTTACATGCGTTGTTCCTGTTTATGGCCTCGTGTCCGTATAATAAAATCCTGAACGTGAAATAACTCCGTAACCATCCGTGCGTAAGTGTATAGGGGTTTGTCAAAGTCGATCTTGTTACGTATTTCATACTCCGGATGGCAAATTGCGCGGCTTGTAGATGTATGGAAAAATAAACAAATTTTTTTAATATATTCCATAAGGTCACGTACTTGTAATAAAATGCTGTTTTGTGTTGTTAATGATCTTATTATTTCGTACATTTGCGGCGTACTATTCCTGCTTCCGAGTGCCGTCGGGTAAGAAATACAGGTCGGCATTCGAGTGATATCCGGAACCGAAATTTTTCGGAAGTTGTGCAGGTGTAGTGGTATAACTATCTGATTTATACGCACATTTATTCATTGTGCTGAGGAGAAGATATGCAATGACCGGAAGGAGTGAGCCATCGCCCGCATCGGGGACCGCAAATAGAATGGGCGCAGAAACCGAGCAGATTCGCTGGTATGTAATGACGGGTTACGCGCTCGACAAGAGACGTGTCATTCCAATTGCGGTACAAGTCGCAAAATACAATGAAGAGCATGGTGCCGACATCGAGGTGTTTGCTCCGACATTCGTCAAGGTCTACAATGAGGCAAAAAGCCCCCATCGCAGAATGTTGCCGCTGACGTGCCAATATTTCTTTATCCGCGGGCGGCTGTCTCAGGTGAAGGATTTCCGGTCGCGCAACAAAGGGTATAATCTGGTATACGACAGGGCTGACAAAGAGTCCGAAACGTCATACCTGCACCTGTCGGACGAGGATATGTCGGCCTTCAGGTCGATGGCTCTGGCATACAAATACAACATGCCGTGTTTCAGCCCTTCGGAAGTGGACTTGGTGGCGTGCGACAAGGTACGTATCGTGGGCGGCGAGTTTGCCGGCGTGGAGGGCTACCTCGTAAGCCAGCAGGGGCGTGACGGCGGCCGTGTCATAATCAAGGTTGGAGAGCTTATGGCAGTGCAGACGCTCGATATAAATCCCAAGTATATCAGCGTATTGTCCTTTGCCAAGGGTAGCCGACGCATGTACGACAAGATTGACAGCTACGAGCCTAAGTTGCGGCGGGCAATGGACTATTACAAACGCAATGGCGACCTTGACGTGACGAACGCGGCAGCCGTAAGCTACTTCATCACGCGCTTCGGCCTTGCCGAGATCCCGACGGCGAAGATGCGAGCCAAGGTGTCGGCACTGCTGGCGGCCAGCTACTACCTGATGGGCGACAAGGAGCGTTACGAAGAGACCAAACGCGGCTGCGAAGCGGTAGCTGGGACTTTGCCGATTCGGCCGTATGAGATCATGTAAGAGTTTGCTTTACATTTTGGTAGATGTAAATTGTTGTACAGTCTGTTGTAAGGTAGATACATTGTAATGTACGAATACTATTTTATGCTCAAAACTACTACTCAGGTTCGAATACACTCTATTGACGCTTTAAGAGGCGTCACGTTATTAGGAATTTTTCTTGTACATGTTGCTGGCATGTATGGTTATGGTATTCAAGATTATAATACAGCATTAGGAAATGACTTTATACGATTATTGTTGGCATTGTTGAATAATCGATGTGCTCCTATTTTCAGTATGTTGTTTGGAGTTAGCTTTTATTTAATATTGAGAAACCCAGAGTATACCGGGGGAAAATTCTTTTGGAGGTGTTTTTTATTGATGTTGATAGGTATACTTAATAAGTTTTTTTATACATGGGATGTGTTAATGTGGTATGCAATATTAGGGATGTGCTTATTGTTGTTTAGGAATACCCCCCCCCGAATGCTTCTGATTATAAGCATGTTGCTAATAGCGCTGTCTTCGTGGCTGGCATATTACAATATTGGAGATATGATATTCTCGACTAATACTGAGGTGGGAAACCGATATGTTAGCGGTAATACGATGTCTGATGTCTTGTCATATCCTATAACTTGGGCAATAAAAGATAATTTAAGGTTGATATTTAATGGTGGTATATTTACAACATTCTCATACTTTATTTTGGGCTATTATCTGGGAAGAAGAGGTGTTGTAGAAAATTTAAATAGTTATGTAACTAATAAATCGGTCGCTTTATTTTGGAGTATATACATAATATTTGCACTATTATATAAGAGTACGAACCTTATATTGTTTGAGAAACTTTTTTATCTTACGGGGGCTGTATCTATGGCAATGTTATTTATATGGATATATAATAAAAAAGAGACATGGTTCAGATTTCTCGAAAGCTACGGTAAGTTGGGTTTGACAAATTATTCGATGCAGAATTATGTGGGAATTACATTTGTTGCTATGATTGTTATTCCTTACAAGATAAGTTTTGAGTATGCTATTATTTTATTCCTTGGCATATATGCATGTCAATGTTTGTTTAGTTATGTATGGCTTATATATTTTAAATACGGACCCTTTGAATGGATCTGGAGATGCATGACAAACTTAAAATATATAAAGTTATCGAAAAGTGTATCTGTATGATTTATGTCTGATGTGTAATTAGGGTTTATAAAATCAGGATTTGTTAAATGCGAAGATTTTTATTAATTTGTATAGCTGTTTTAGCTGTATCTTGTTCAAAAGATAAATTTGATATTCCACGGCACGAGATAAAGTATGATTCATATCCGGAGACCAGATTGGATATTTATTCAGATTCTGCCAATGATGGTAATTTAAAGCCCGTGGTCGTTTATGTTCACGGCGGCGGATGGAATAGCGGTGATAAATCAGAATTTAGTAAAAATCAAATACAATTGTTTATTGATAATGGATATGTTTGTGTGAGAGTGAACTATCGTCTGTCTCCGTCTGTTGTACATCCAACTCATATAATGGATGTTTCAAAAGCAATAGCGTGGGTACAGAACAATATAGATAATTATGGAGGTGACCCGACAAGGATAATTCTAGTCGGACATTCTGCTGGGGCACATTTGGTGGCATTGGCCGCGACAAATCAAAAGTATATTAGGAATGCTGGAGTGGATATTCGGAATATTTGTATGGTATGTGTGTTGGATGCCGGGCCGTATCTTGTTATGAATGATCTGGTTTATGGGGATCGTAATATTTTAAACATGATATATGAAGCTATCGGGACAAGTGACGCATCATCAAGTGTCTGGTGTGATTTTGCCCCGTATAATTCCATTAAAGATAATACGTATATTCCGTATATTGCTTTGGTGCATTCTGATAATTCATTACGGTGCAGCGCTAATGGAATGTTTGGTGAATGTCTCAAAACCTTCGGATACGATTATAGCGAGTATGTATTGGCCGGATATACTCATTCTGGAGTGTTAAGAGGATTCCCTATATATAATGCTGATACAAATATTCTGGATACAATAAACGTAATAAGTCATGAGTAGAATTAGGCAGGTCGTAAAAACAATTTTATTGCCCGTTATGCCTATAGTGTATTTGGTAAGGGATCAAAGACCAATGGGCCGTCCAATAAACCTGATAAAAACGCTATATGTTAATTTTAGGGCATTGCCATTTAATCAGGCGAAACACTTTCCAATATATGTTTACAAGAATGTGAAGATATACAAGCTTGGTAAAATCTGTATAGAATCAGAGAACCTGAAGTCAGGCATGATAACCATTGGTAAGGCAGATTATACGGCACAAGGATTTGGAAAGTTCTTCAATGGCGGTAAGATTGTTTTTCGTGGTCCGGTAGAACTTGGAGGAGGCTTTATCCTTGATAACATTGGCTTGATGATTTTTCATGGATATAATAAATTAGGTCCAGGGATAACATTTATTATAAGAGAAAGACTGGAAATAGGTCGTTATACGACAATGGGCTTTTGTTGTTTCTGTATGGATTCGGATGATCACTATACCATTAATGTGGATACACTGATGGTCGGCAGAAATAAAAAACCGATAATAATAGGAAGTCGCAATTGGATTGCAAACAGAACTTTTATAAAAAAGGGAGCCGTTACTCCGGATTTTACAATTGTTGCATCAGGTAATAGTTTATTATCCAAGGATTATAGCGACATGGGACCTTATTGTGTTTTAGGTGGTATCCCTGCAAAAAAGATAGGCTCAAACATAAGAAGAATATACAATCTTAAGGAACAAGCGAGAATAGAAAATTATTTTATTTCGAATCCTGACAGGAATGTATTATCTCCAGATGTAACTCCGGAAAATATAGATGACTATTGTACATCTAATTATTTTCAAGATTAGCAAATGCAAGCTAATAGCAGAATAGCTGTAAATACGGCTGTAATATATTGCCGAATGATTGTAACAATGGCCGCATCACTGTTGGCCACTCGTTACATTTTGCAAGCTCTGGGCGAGGTAGACTTCGGTATATATAATCTGGTCGCAGGGGTGGCGGCCCTGTTTTCTTTTATCGCAGGGTCTATGGCAACGACTACCCAACGCTTTGTCTCCTATTCGATGGGGCAGGGTGATGAGGAGCTTGTCCATAAGACGTTTTATAGCAGTTGCATTATTCATCTGGTCATAGCTGTATTCGTAATTGTACTTATAGAGGTAGGTGGAATATATCTTTTGCAGAATGTGTTGTCCATACCTTCCGGTAAATTGACCGATGCAGTATTTGTACTGCATTGTGTCGCGGCAGGAATGGCTCTTACAATAGTAACAGTGCCATTTGAAGCATTATTGATGGCTCATGAAAACATATTGTTTATATCAATAATAAATATTGTTCAGGCAATAGTCAAACTGCTGGGTGCAGTCTTGTTATTGTATATTGATTCCTGTCAATTGAGAATATATGCCGTATTACTTGCTATTCTGCCTCTTATATGTTTTATTTCTGAATTGGTGTATTGTAAGCGGTGTTATGCAGAGACCAAAAGCCAGAATGATCAGGTAGATCGCCCTTTGTTGAAAAGAATGATGTCTTTTGCAAGTTGGGTTTTAATCGGTGCTACGAGCAATATAGTAAGGACGCAAGGCACGGCTATGATCATAAATGTATTTTTCGGAGTTATAGCAAATGCAGCTAATGGAATAGCCGTTCAAATTAATGGGCAACTTATGTATTTCTCCTCTGCTATAACGACTTCAATGCGTCCGCAGCTGGTGCAAAGTGCCGGAGCCGGAGATATTTCACGCATGTCAAAGTTGGTAATGGCAGCGTGCAAGTATCCTTTTATGATGATATCTTTCTTTTCGGTTCCACTCTTTATAGGAATGCCATATGTACTAGAGTTGTGGTTGAAAGATGTCCCAGAATATACTTTGATATTCTGCCGTTTGATTATCATAGCGTCAATATTAAATCAAATGAGTATGGGATTGACTATAGGTGTGGAAGCAAAAGGCAATGTTAAGTTTTTGCACCTTGTCATCGGCTCTATGCATCTTTTGAGTTTGCCCGTAGGATATATTTTATTTAAGTTGGGCTTTCCTCCACAAGCGATAATGTGGTGTATTGTCGCAGAAGAGGGAATTTGTTGTTTGTTACGTGTTTTAATGGCCAGACACTATATCGATATCTCGGTTGCTACATATTTAAAGGATGTTGTAATCCGGACTGTAACGGTAATAATTATAACATCGTTGGTATGTATTTTTGTTTGGAACAATGTACCATATAATTTTGGTGGATTGTTATTATTGTGCATTGCTGGAGCTATAACTTTTTCTTGTTCTGCATTAATAATAGGCTTTAACCAATATGAACACATATATATAGCTAATATATGGAAGAGAATCATAAGTAGATTGAAATCATACATATAACGATTAAATTACTATAAATTATGGCGAATTACGATTATCTGATTGTCGGATCAGGTCTATTCGGAAGCGTTTTCGCTTATAGGGCACGTATGGCCGGTAAGCGATGTCTGGTCATAGATAGAAGGCCGCATATTGGAGGAAACGTGTTTTGCGACCGTATCGAAGGAATTAATGTCCACAAATATGGAGCTCACATATTTCATACCTCCAATAAGCAGGTTTGGGACTTTGTCAATCATATAGTTGAGTTTAATCGTTATACAAACTCACCTGTGGCAAAATATAAAGACAAACTTTATAATTTGCCGTTCAACATGAATACATTTTATCAAATGTGGGGTGTTACGACTCCGGAAGAGGCTAAGATCGTAATTGATGAACAACGTAGGTCGGCTGTTGAACATTTGAAGAGTATTGGTGTTGCCGAACCGCGTAATTTGGAGGAACAGGCTTTGTCTCTCGTTGGTAATGACATATACGAACGTTTGGTAAAAGGTTATACGGAGAAACAGTGGGGACGAAAATGCACCGATCTGCCTGCTTTTATCATAAAACGTTTGCCGGTAAGGTTTATATTTGATAATAATTACTTTAACGATAAATACCAGGGAATTCCGATAGGGGGTTATAATAAGCTTATTGATGGTTTATTGGATGGTGTAGAAGTGAGACTTGGATGTGATTTCTTTACTGATAGATCTTATTGGGAGAGTCTTGCTGATAATATCGTTTATACCGGTGCGATCGACGAATATTATGGATACCGGTTCGGAAAGTTGGAATATAGAACTGTCAGATTCGAAACAGAGGTGTTGGATATCCCTAACTATCAAGGGAATGCAGTTGTAAATTATACGGAACGGAATGTTCCATATACGAGAATAATAGAACATAAGCACTTTGAAATGTTCGGCCAAGAGATATATAATTGTCCGCAGACAGTCATTTCAAAAGAGTATTCTACGGAGTGGCAAGATGGTATGGAGCCTTATTATCCGGTAAATGATGAAAGGAATAGTAAATTGTATTCACAATATAAGGTTCTTGCAGATAATGAGACTAATGTTATATTCGGTGGTAGGTTGGCTGAATATAAATATTATGATATGGCTCCCATTGTAGAACAAGTTCTAAAGGTGAAAATATGAATAAGATTTTGAGTATATGCGTTCCATCATATAATATGGAACACTATCTTGATCGCTCAATTGATAGTTTGCTAGCAGATGATATTATAGATGATATAGAGATTATCATTGTAAATGATGGTAGCAAGGATTCAACATTGGCAATAGCTAATACTTATCGAAATAAATATCCTCAATCAATTATTGTAATTGATAAAGCTAACGGACATTATGGTTCGACCGTAAATGCCGCGCTTAAAATAGCGAAGGGTAAATATTTTCGTATATTGGATGCTGATGACTGGTTTGATACTTATGCGCTAAATCGTTTTATAAGTATCCTTAAAGATATATCTGTAGATTGCGTTTTTACTAGATTTACCACTCATAATTATGCAAGGAATAAGATAATAGAGCAGGATTCTGCAGGAATTATTTTTAATACGGAACTAAATATGTCTGAATATATTGTTCCGAGGCAATGTTATGCAATGCATAGTTTGACATATCGTTTACAGCTTCTTAAGGATATAAAATATACACAGACAGAAGGAATCTGTTATACTGATACAGAGTATGTTTTTTATCCGTTAAGGGAAGCTAAAACAATATATAATATAGATTTATCTCTTTATCAATATTATGTTGGTCGTGATGATCAATCAATGTCGCACAAAGTCCTGTCTAAGAATTATACGCACTTTGAGACTATATTAAAAAGATTCATAGATAATTATATATCAAATGGAAAGTCCATAAATGTCACAAATATCCAGAACTTTTATATTTATAATATGATGTATTGGATGTTGACTATAAACATTTTATTCGGTAAATATAACAGTCTCAGAAATCTTAATCTAAGATCAGAAATTAGCAGGATAGAGACATTGTCCCATGATATATGTACAGAGTTGTTGGATACACGTTATAAAGGAATAAAATATGTAAAATTATGGTATGAACATAATATTATGCAACGTGTGATACTATTCCCAATTAGATTATATTTCAGATATATGAAATAGTTGTTTATAATTTTGTGTTATTCTTGCGTAGAAGCTGTTATGAAAAGATATAAGGTCTCCATTATAATTCCGACTTATAATTCTGCCAAATATTTACCGCGGGCGATAGATAGTTGCATACAACAAACATATAAAGATTTTGAAGTTGTCATAGTAAATGATGGCAGTTCTGATAATACTATTGATGTCGTTAATATATATAGAGAGAATTACGATTTTATTCGACTTGTAAATGAGGAGAATAGTGGGTCTGTGATAGCACGAGATACTGGCGTTAATAATGCATCAGGTGATTTCTTGTTCTTTATGGATGCTGATGATGTTATAGATTGCGACGCATTAATGGTATTGATGACTAAAGTTGATGTTGGAGATATCGTAATTGGAGATTTTGTTATCGTGAATGATAATGGAGATATTAACAGATTTCAACATACCAATAAATTTAGATTTGGTGAAGATGCACAAGCAATGTATTCGAATTATCTTATGAAAAGCATATCACCATCATTATGGGGTCGTTTATATAGAAAATCATTGTTTGATTATCTCGAAATAGATCATGATCTTTCGATAGGAGAGGATGTCTTTACGAATATGATGATCGTATATAATAACCCTCAGTTGAAAGTTGTTATTATCAATAAGCCTATTTACCATTATATTCAGCACTCCAGTTCTATGGTACACGTAAGGTCTGAATATAATTTGTCACAGCGAATAAAATATGTAAACAAGGTGATAACATTTTTTCAGAAAAATAATTTGATTATATCGGACATTGTGTTATCGCGATTTGTAATGGAAGAGTATTATATCTATTTTAATGGTGGTGGAAATCCTGCATTTGATTGGAGCTTCTATCATATGACTACTGATACACTTTGGCGATGGAGAGCATTATTATTACTTCCACCATGGATTTCTTTATCTCTTATTGTTATTAAATACTTTCCTTCCGCCTCAGACCGACTGCGAGCAGTTCTCGGTAAGTTTAAATCCATGCTCGGATAGTATCGTTGTATCATTTTATTAATATAGTGATACTTTATGATGATATTGTTCCCATATATATTTCTATTATTATGCTTTGTGAGCATTGCATATCTTAATATTAGTACGCGTGCATTATCAGCTAAATCATATAAAGTCTTGGCCATTACAGGTACTATTGCATTAATATGTTTTGCTGGATGTCGATGGAATGCATTTGATTATATAGGTAATAATATATTTGATTATGCGACGTATAAATATATATTTGACCACCCTGTTAGGTTAGGTCACTTCTTTTCTGACATTTCAAAGGAGGGCGATATTTTATTAAAGGTTGATAAAGGTTATATTTTATTATCGTCATTATTTAGTCGCTATATAATAGATAACTATCATGTATGGCTATTATTTTTTAGCTTTGTTTCAGTCCTGCTTTTTTATAAAGGCCTTATTCGCAACCATATACATAAATATATATTGTTTGTTCTATTTATGTATCTGGCAAGGTTATATTTTCAATATAATTTTATTATAATTCGTCAAGCGTTATCAATGGCTATTGTTTGGTGGGCAATACCATATGTTTATCATAAAAGGTGGCGATTCGTATTTTGTTGTATATTGGCTGCAACAATTCATTTTTCGGCGGTGGCATTTATTATTACGTTAATACTACCTAAGTTATATATCTCAAATAGGATTATCATCGTTACGATTTTTTTGTTGATTATATCTAGTTTGTTTAATATAACATCCGAGATAATAATACGTATTGTAGGGTCCTTATCATCCATATTTGGTCTGGAAAGACTGGTTGTTGCATATATTGAAAATCAAACATCGGGAATTAATCCATTGAATTTTGTTGAGATGTTGCCATTTTTCTATTTGGCCTTGAGATATAAGAATCAGTTATATGCAAGCAATGAAGGACGATTATTCTTTAATATGTTAATATTATATATAGTATATATGCTAGTTACGATGAATTTTATGGGGCTAACTAGAATATCTTCATATTTTATATATTCATATTTTTATATTGTTGAATTTGCATTTAGCCGGATAAGAATGCATTCGGAACGGATGCTTATAGGTGGAGTATTGAGTATATATTTCATTTTATATGGTGTTAGATTTATTTTCGCTAATTTCATAAGCTATCCGTATGATTTTGTATTGTTTCATTTATAGTTGTGATAATATATATGAAAGTTGCCTTAATATTGCCTTCCCTATCTAATGTTGGGCCATGCGTAGTTATGCACTCATTAATATCGGCATTATATCCCCGATATGTGGATTTTAATGTTTATTATTTCGATGATAAATTTGGTTTAGACTTTCCATGCCCTGTATATAATATCAATAAAGTATCATTGGATTATGATAAATATGATATAATCCATTCAAATATGTATAGGCCAGATAGTTATGTGTATAAGAAGCGCGATAAGATTCAGAAAGCCAAAGTCGTTACAACGATGCATCAAGACATATCACAAAATTTACAATCTACATATAATAGGCTAGTATCTAAGGTTTTTACCCCCATATGGTTAAGTCGTATAGCTCGTTTTGATGCTGTGGTTCCTATATCTAACACTATAAAAGATTTATATCATAGAAGATTAAATAATTTGTCAGATGCTATCTATAATGGCGTTAATGTTAATTATAACCCATTAAATGCAGATTCCAAGATAGTGGATAAGATAAAGGATTTCCGCACAAATGGTTTAATAACGATTGGTACATACGCATATTTGACTTTTCGAAAGGGAATAGACCAGTTAATTGCATTATTGAGATATAGAAATGATTTATGTTTGATTGTAATAGGTGATGGTGATGCAAAACAGCAGTTAGTGGATTTGTCTGTAGATTATCATGTAAATGATAGGATTTTGTTTCTACCTTATGTAAAGGATCCATATAATTATTTGGAATATGTTGATATATATGCAATGCCTAGTCGTAGCGAAGGCTTCGGATTGGCAATCGTGGAAGCCGCATATACAAAGACCCCAATTGTATGCTCTGATATTGATGTATTTCATGAAATTTTCTCCTCGAAGCAAGTCTCTTTTTTTAAAATAAATGATGTAAAGTCTTTGTCTCTAGCAATAGATAATGCAATATTAAAAGGAAAATATTTAGCAGATATGGCATATGATCGAGCGGTAAATTGTTTTTCGAAAAATGTAATGGCGCAAAAGTATTTAGATTTATATAAATCATTGTTAAAATGGTAACAGCATCTGTAGTAGCTTTCCATAATCATGTAAATGGATTCTTGAAATTAATAGATAGTATATTGCGATATTCTTTTGATAAATTATATATCATAGATAATTCAAGTAATGATTCTCTTCGTATAGTGGAGAAGTTATCCGATAAGATTAGATATATCCACAGTGCTAATATAGGATATGGAGGAGCGCATAATATCGCGATACGTGAAGCAATGGCATTGGGTGCCGAATACCATATTGTGCTTAATCCGGATATAAGTTTTGATGCGGATGTGATATCGAAACTTAAGGAATTTGCCGATCGTAATCCTGATGCCGGCTGGATTATGCCCAAGGTCAAGTATCCGGATGGGCGTATGCAGTATTTGTGTAAGTTACTTCCTTCTCCGGCCGATTTATTTTTTCGTCGTTTTATGCCGGCGTCATGGGGTATGAAGCGGGCTCGTAGATTTGAAATGCTCGACTCCGGCTATGATCACGTAATGAACGTCCCGTTTTTGTCTGGGTGTTTTATGTTCTTGAGGGTATCGGCACTAAAACAGATCGGGCTCTTTGACGAACGTTTCTTTATGTATGGTGAAGATATTGATCTGTCGCGTAGAATGCACAAATGTTTTAAGACGTTATATTATCCTGATGTTACGATAATTCACCACCATGAAGCAGCCTCATATAAGAGTCTGAAGATGATGTTTGTGCACATTCGAAACATCATAAAGTATTTTAATAAATGGGGCTGGTTCTTTGACTCAGAGCGCAGAAAGATCAATAAAATAGCTATACGTGAATGTTGCAGTAATCGGTGACATCATGAGACTGGTGCTTTAGTGAAGCGAAATGGCTGTTTAATCTGATTATTTAGGCTTGGTTTAGAGGTCCTTCTGGGGTTAACCGTAAAAGCGTGGCATAAACTGCCACGCTTTTTTATTTTGGAAATGACGTAATGATGGGAAATAATACAGAATGCTAAAGTGTGTAACGCAAGGATACTGTTCCAAATAGTGTGTCTGGTGGAGGGTAAATAAAAAAGTCTACAGATTTTTTAGATTTGTATAGGGAATCAACAAAAAACTAAAAAAGAGTAGACTTATGGTGTTGACAAAGGAACAACT
>OJKC01000462.1_pt1 | contig 35581 bp, 38 predicted proteins | sample 1596401 | NCBI WGS metagenome assembly OJKC01 (sample SAMEA4350162, study PRJEB24818) | metagenome | biome: human; feature: gut; material: faeces | place: Denmark | collected 2013-09 | reverse complement strand
GGTGCAGGTGGCATTGCTGTAGATGCCGAACTGCCAGCCAGACAGATTCTTGCCGTCCTCTGTGGTTTTCGTCAGGCTGATATTCCCCAGGGAGGGTGCCTTGATCTTGAAATAAGCGTTTAACCCGTTGCTTCCGGCGTTATACAGAGAAATGGTCGTCTGGTAACTGGAACCAGACATATACCAGATGTTGTAGCTGGAATTGGACGCCGAGGGCAGATAGCGGGTTGCGGTGAACACCGTGGATTCGGAAATATCCCCGGTTTTGGTAATGTTCAGCGTATTGCCGCTCTTAGAAAAGCGGGCACCGTTTCCATTAGAGAACGAGAACGCGGACAGCACTCCGTTGGAATCATAGGCGCTGCCAGTATCCCCGGAAAGCTGAATCGTAGGTGCGTTGCTGCTGGAACTGCCGCAAAAGCTGGGGATTTTCTTTGCGGACTGGATTGCGGAAACCAAACTGTTGTAGCAAGAAGTAAACCCGGATACCGAGGCAGAGGCGGCGGCATAGAACACGTCGCCAGAAGTACCGCACTCGTTGGAGCTGTTCCGGTTAAAACTGCTGGGGTCACGCAAACCGCAGACGATTTCATAGATCAGGATTTGCGTTGCTACCCGCAGCGGCACGTTGGGGTTACTGTCCTTCTTTACTGATGTGACGCTGATGGAGTGGTTCCACTGCTGGTCACTGTACAAGAGGATAAGCCCGATAGCCTCCCGCCGAGCGGAGGGCAGCGCATACCACACGTTGCTTCCGGTTGTACTGCCGCTTCCATTCAATGTTACATCCCGGTCCACGGAATTGCCGCTGGTACTGGCCGCATAATTGCGCCATGGCTCAATACAGTACAGCGGCTCGTCCGCATGGGCAACACCGCCGTATCTCGCAAAGTGCCAGCCCATGTTCTTGACATAGGCCGTCCGGGTCGTGCCGCTTCCGTTTGGCTTGTATTCGCAGGATACCTGGTAATTCAGTCTGGTCGTATAGTCGCCGTTGTCGGCATAATCGAACAGCATAGAGTTATAGCTACAACATTTTGTGTATCATAATTACAATAAATCATTGGAATTTTGGAACAGTCAATAAGACAATCATTCCCTAAAACACCTTTTTCTTCGCTATCTTTTGTGGTTATGATTTTATTTTCTTTATCAATTTCTGTTATTATCGCATTGACACCTAAAGTAAGTGGTTCGTTTGTTTGCTGTCCAGAACACGCAACTAACGACCCGCTGTTCCACTTCTTCCTGCACGGTGAATCCCTCCTTTCTTTCGTTTGCAGGGAGAAGCGGGAATGCTAGGGCGGAACCACCAGATGGTGCAGCAGAATCTTCATACGGATTCCTCCTTTACCGGATTTGGTCTTTGCGATCATACCGCAGATTCCCTTGAATCACCTTCGCATGGGAGAGAATGCGGATGTTCCCGCGCTGCGCATTCTCAAGGGCTTTCTGGTATCCTTTGTCGGACAGATACAGCCGCATTCTGTCGTCCTTGTTGCCCACCGGGGAATCGTTGGTCAGGACATGGAAGATAATCATGTGCCGGGTGTTTTCATCGAACCGGGCTAAGTCCACGTAGTCATGCCCTTTGTAATTCTGGGCACCGGCACGGATACGGGCTTCCTCCATGAGCTGAGCAATGGTTTTAGCTGCCATTGGGGCACCTCCGGCCCTGACCCTTTACAGTGAGAATACCTTCCAGAGTAGTGGCCGGTTTGTGAAGCCGGGCAGCCAGGGCAATGTCATTCTTCATGGTTTCGTCCACGGCATTTCCGCAGACCACCAGCAGAGCGGAACGGTAGAGGTAGTCCTTGGCCATATCCAGGCCGTCCTTATGCTCCTGGGGAATGGCTTCTCTCAGAAAAAGCGAGTGCATCATCATGGGACAAATGGGCTGGTATCCGGCATCATAGACGGCACGGCAATATTTGGCAGCCAGTTTCATGTTATCCTCGGTACAGTCGCCCCAATGGGCGGTAATGTAGGCAAGGGGTCTTTTCACGTCATTTCATCCTTTCTCCCGACTTTCGGGCATGAAAAAGCAGCCGCTAAGGGCTGCGAAAATCATGGTTATATTGCATGGTGTAGTAGTGATCTATGGTGGACACGGAGTTGAACAGGGCCGCCAACAGGTAGGCTTTGGTATTCCAGACCTGGGTGCGGTTATCTGCGATGCCCTCCAACACACGCTCTATGTGCGCAGAGGTGATTTTCTGGAACCGCTCCTGGACATACTGGGTGGGATACTCTGCATCCCTGCCGATACGGATGGTTTCGCTGCGATTCATAGCAACCTCCAGCATGATTTCCAGCAGCTCGTCTACCTGTTCCTGCCGGAACTGTCCCCGCAGCCAATCGTATTCAATCTGATGCTTGATGCGCTCTCTCACATCCCGTATTTCTGTCTGTCCTTCGTTTTGGGCATCGGACGGAAAGAATGAATGGATACTTGATTCATCCGTATTTGATTTTTGAGTATTTGATTCTTCTATATTTAATTGTGCGGGAATCTCCTGCGTAGGAAAATCCTGCATAGGAATTGCCTGCGTTGGATTTTCCAATATAGGTTTTTCCTGAACAGGAGGCGGAATTGCCACTTGCCGGGGCTTTTCCAGGATTGTGTACTCGATGGCACCGTACTGACCATTCTCATTCCGGTGGCGTTCCCGAACCAGATAGCCGCTGGCCTCAAGTTCTTGAATGCCAACCCGAATGCTGTCCACGCCGTCCTTACAGATACAGGACAGCCCTCTGGTGGTATAGTCCCAATCTTCTGGCAGGGAGAGCATGAGCGACAGCAGCCCCTTTGCCTTTAGGGACAGGGTCTTGTTTCGCAGATGGTGGTTGGCCATGACAGTGTAATCCTTGGTTTTGTCTACACGAAATACGGCGATTGTATCTCACCTCCTCGCCGCCTGACTGTGTAGGGAAATCAGGATTCGTAGATCACATCTTCTTCGGAATCGAAGTCCTCCGGGCACAGGTCGGCCAGATGTTCCAGGAAATCGAATAGATCAGGGGCAAACCTCCGTAGATGGCCACTGGCTGCCCTTGTACTCCCGGTACTCTGTGGTGTAGTCACCGTCGCCGCCATCATAGTCCACCTGAAAGCAGGACGTAACCGCCATGGTCATATCCTCCAGCAGCCACATTTCCAGATACCGGGTCGTGTTCAGTTCCTCATCTTCTTCGGAATGGGTAGGCTCTCGCCACAGCAGCGTTGCGTTGCTGTCAAAGAGCTTCCGGCCACGGTACTTAAGCGCACCGGAGAGCAGGCCGTTTGCGTCGAAAGCATAGACGGGTTCAGCCCGGTCACGGATTTTGTGGAACAGATTTTCCCAGCAGACCTGTTCGGTAAGGGATGCAACAGCAACTCCCGTATAGCCGCCCCGGACAGCCAGTTCCGCACAGATTTCAGCGAATGTAGAAAGCATGGTTTCGTGAATAGTCATAGGTCATTTTCCTCCTTAGATTTGGTTGGATGTTTTATTTTTTCTTGCGTTTTCTATCGTCAACGAGATACCCGTTGATTACATTTGCATGGTGCAGGATGCGCACCTTGTCCGCGGCGGCCCAGAGGCGAACGGTTTTGTACTCTGCGTCGGTCAGAAACAGCTGCACCCGGTAGGCCATATTCCGGTACGGCATGGGCAGCTCCAGACGAAAAGCCTCCAACTCCGGCAGATCGTGTGCTGCCTCAAAGATAACCATGTGCCGTGTTCCATCCTCAAATCGGATGTTGGAATACTCCGTGTGTCCGCAGGAAACGCCGAAATCAGCTGCCATTGGCGTCGCCCTCCTTTGTCAGCTTCATAGCGGGCAAGCCATATCTGGCAATGAGCATGGCGTTTATGATAAGCCGGAAAACTTCATCCCCGATAAGCTCGGTATCATCCAGCTCAGACACGGTTACACCTTGATGGTCTGTGGTCAGCGCCAGAGCGGTGCGGTACAGCGCATAGTTGTAGGTGCTGATGCCCCGGAGAATGGCGTACCGGAAATCAATGCCGTCATGGCAGAAACAGTTTGCCATGCGCCAGTAGATGATCTCATTGGCGGTCAGCAGATACATGGCGGCGTAGTAGGCTGGTGTATTGCGGCCCGGAACGTAGCCCAGCTGGGTGTTCAGGAACTCCATCCGGGAGCGGTGGCGATCATCCAGGAAAAAGGTTCCGGGGTATTCGACGGCCAGCTTTGGCAGGCGGCGGGCGAAGCGGTACTGCGGGGAGATCATGGCGTTGACGGCATCCCAATAGGTGACGGCACCGGCCTCAATGCGTTCCGCAATGAACGGACACACATCATGAGGGCAGGGATGTTTTTTCCCCCGATACTCCGTACAGAGCTTGCAGTCAACGTCCTCCTTCTTGTAAGTGAGTTTGCGAATGTACATATGTCCTCCTATAAAAAGAACCGGGCAAGCAGGGGCTTGTCCGGTGTGTTTGGGATATTCAGTTTTAACGGCTTTGTTCCCGCTGCCGTTTGCGCTGCCACGCGTCCAGCAGTTTGAAAATCACCTCCTCCATCTGGATGGGAGAGTAGGAGCGGGGGAAGTATTTGCGCAGCCGTTCCCTGGAGAGGGTGATGTTGGCCTGTACTGGCTTTTTCTGCTCCATCATAATGGAGAGCATGGTATCCTCATTCAGCTCGCCGGACTGGCTCAGCTTCTTCATGCGCTGAGCCTGAGAAAGAGATGGCGTAGACTGTTCGCTTCCAATGGTTTCCACCAGAAGCTCCTGCTCTTTCTCATTCAGAGAGGCCAGCTGATAGGCAGGGGAGAGGGCAATTTTTCCATCGTCCACCATCTGCATGAGCGGCGGTGTCAGGTTAGTCAGGGAGATATAATTACGAATAGTATCCCCGCTGATTCCCTCCTGATCTCCAATGGAATCGTCGCTTCGAAAATTCGCCGAAATTTTCGGCGAATTTTTTTCATCGTCTTTTTGGGGCCTGCCAGCCTTCCGCTTGACGGCCTCCATCTTCAGCTTGTAAGCCTTGGCGCGTTCAGAGGGAAGAATATTTTCTCGCTGGATATTGCTGTCGATCATCCGAATGATAGCATCATCATCTTTCAGGTTGAGAACCATGACCGGCATGGTATCCTGTCCGAGCTGCTCGCAGGCGTACTTTCTGCGATGGCCGGAAATCAATTCATATCCACCTTCCTTTCTGGGGCGGGCAATGGCCGGAATGAGTACCCCGTTTGTTTTGACGCTTCCCACCAGCTCCTGCATGGCGGGGTCATCCCGAACGCCATAGGGGTTCAGTGGGTGAGGGTGCAAATCTTCCAGAGGCATACGGTAGATGATGCCTAGGGTTGCGGCTGGTTTCTTTGGCATAAAAACATCCTTCCTGTATTCAAAGAATAATCCCGAAAATGCAAAAAGCGCCCAGTTTGAAAACTGAACGCCTTGCATCAAGAGAGTAAAAACAGATAAGGAATTTTGAAAATATGGGCTGTCGGTTAGCCCACCAGTTAGCCCATTTGAGAAAAATACCCCAAAAGTTAGCCCATAGTTAGCCCATTTAGACCGGTACAAACCCATTCAAAACCGGTCAAGTCGCAACAAAGCTTACAAACGAAAAATCCCCGAGACCGTAAGATCTCGGGGATTTGACATGAAACTTTGAAGAAAAAGTTCGACAATCAGCGCTTGCTGAACTGAGGTGCGCGACGAGCTGCTTTGAGGCCGTATTTCTTTCTTTCCTTCATTCTGGGGTCGCGGGTCATGAAGCCGGCGGCCTTCAGAGAAGCGCGGTACTCGGGGTTCAGGGTGACCAGGGCGCGGGAAATGCCGTGGCGGATGGCGCCGGCCTGACCGGATACGCCGCCGCCGGCGACGGAGACAACGATGTCAACCTTGCCCAGCAGATCGGTGGTGACCAGAGGCTGACGGACGATCAGCTTCAGGGTGTCCAGGCCGAAATACTCGTCGATGTCACGGCCGTTGACGATGATGGAACCGGTGCCGTTCTCGTAAACGCGAACACGGGCAACGGAGGACTTACGACGGCCGGTGCCGTAAAAATACTTCTTCTTGCTCTCGTACATTCTAAGTTACCTCCAAATTAGTCCAGATTCCAAACTTCGGGCTTCTGGGCAGCGTGGGGATGCTCGGCGCCCTTGTACAGGTGCAGACGGGTCAGAGCGTTCTTGCCCAGGGTGTTCTTGGGCAGCATGCCCTTGACGGCCAGCTCAACGGCGTAGTCGGAGCGGGCAGCCATCATGTCGCGGGCCTTGGTTTCCTTCAGACCGCCGATCCAGCCGGACACCCGGTAGTACTTCTTCTGCTCGGCCTTCTTGCCGGTCAGAACAGCCTTGTCGGTGTTGATGATGATGACGTTATCACCGCAGTCAACGTTGGGGGTGAAGTCGACCTTGTGCTTGCCGCGAAGCAGGTTAGCGGCGGCGACAGCGGTACGGCCCAGAGGCTTGCCGGCAGCGTCGATCACATACCACTTGCGCTCCAGGGTCTCCTTTTTCAGCAGAGTAGTGGACATTATGATTTCCTCCAATTTGGATTAAAATATTTTGACATTCTCAGATGCCTGAAGTATAATGCCTTCAGGACGCTTGAACTTTATACCACATTAAAAATCAAATGTCAACAGCATTTTTGAGAAATTTTATGAAATACCGAATGATCTTCCAAATGCTCGAAAATAATCGCGAATGCTCTCGTTTTCTAACGTCCTATTTTAAGCGGATTCCGGAGGAAAAACAACTATGCAAAAGCTGATGGGACTGGTTCGGCGGTGCGTGGACGACTATCATATGATCGAGGCGGGCGACCGCATTGCCGTGGGCGTGTCCGGAGGGAAGGATTCTCTCGCCCTGCTGATTTTGCTGGCGGGGCTGCGGGAATACTTTAATAAGCCATACGAGCTGGAAGCGATCACCATTGATATGGGGCTGGGGATGGACTATTCTCAGGTCGCGGCGCTGTGCGAGCAGTGGAACGTGCCCTATACCGTGGTGAAAACGGAGATCGCGCCCATTATTTTTGACCACCGCAAGGAGAAGAATCCCTGCTCCATGTGCGCCAAAATGCGCCGGGGGGCGCTGAATCAGGCGATTCTGGACAAAGGATTCAACAAGCTGGCGCTGGGACATCACTATGACGACGCGGTGGAGACGTTTCTTATGTCGCTGCTGTTCGAGGGGCGCATCAACTGCTTCCAGCCGGTGACGAACCTCGACAGAACCGGCATCGTGCAGATCCGCCCCATGCTGTACATTCACGAAAAGACGCTGGACAATTTCGCGGCGCGGATGAACCTGCCGGTGCTGCAAAACCGCTGCCCTGTGGACAAAATCACGAAGCGGGGAGAGGTCAAGCAGCTGATTTTCGAGCTGAGCAAGACCTATCCCGATCTGAAGGAGCGGATTTTCGGCGCCATGCAGCGTTACCCGCTGGCGGCTTGGGAGCCGAAGGGGCGGTATAAGCGGCCGAAGGACGAAGAATAAACCGTGATGGTATAAATCGCCTCCTTGTGGGAAAACTTTTCCATAAGGAGGCGGTAAATTATGGTAAAAGGCATTTCCCGTCAGGTGATTGTGGTGCATTCTCCCGACCCGAAGCTGTTTGAACAGGCGATCTTCATTCTCAAGGACAACGCGGTGGGGGAGGGGGTCACCGACGAGGCGCTTTTGAAGGAAGCCCAAAAAGCCATCCACACCGGCGACCGGACGAAAAAGAAGCGGCATCTGTACCTTTACGGCGCGGTGTGGGCGGCTGGCGGCGCGCTGCTGACCGGGCTGACATGGTTGATTACAGTGCTGTTTTAAGGTTGCGTAACTGCCCGATTTGTGATACAATCCCCAATATTGCTGCGGGCGGCGGGGCGCCGCCCGAGGGAGATTTTCCCTGCGGATGAGGTGAGGGTATTGCGAATCGGAACGATCGAAGTGAAGAATCCCGTGTTCCTTGCGCCCATGGCGGGGGTCACGGACTGGGCTTTCCGCACCATATGCGCCGAGCTGGGGGCGGGGGTCACCGTGACGGAAATGGTGTCCTCCCGTGCGCTGGTGTACCGGGATCAGAAAAGCGCGAAGCTGCTCCGGAAAAATCCGGGCAGCGTCTGCGGCGCGCAGATTTTCGGCAACGACCCGGACACCATGGCAGAGGGAGCGCGGCTGGCGCTGGAAATTTCCGGCTGCGATTTTCTGGACATCAACATGGGCTGCCCCATGCCCAAGGTTGCGAACAACGGCGACGGCTGCGGCCTGATGCGCACGCCGGAGCTGGCGGGGAAGATCGTGGAAGCCGTAGTCAAAGCGGTGGACGTGCCCGTCACCGTCAAATGCCGCCTGGGCTGGGACAAGGGCAGCATCAACGTGCTGAACTTTACCCGGCGCATGGAGGACAGCGGTGCGGCCATGGTGGCGGTACACGGGCGCACCCGGAGTATGCTCTACAGCGGCACCGCCGATTGGGACGCCATCCACAAGGTCAAGGAGCAGCTGACCATCCCCGTCATTGCCAACGGCGATATCACCGGCGGCGAGGCGGCGGTGCGTTGCCTGAAACGAACCGGGGCGGACGGGCTGATGATCGGCCGGAGTGTGTTCGGCGACCCATGGATTTTTCAGGAGGTCAACGCCGCCCTTGCCGGAAAAGTTTATGCCGGACGCCCCTGTCTCAAAGACCGGGTGGCGGTGGCGGTGCGGCAATTCCAGCTTGCCGAGGAAGACCACGGCGAACACATAGCCTGTCTGGAAGCCCGGAAGCACTTTGCGTGGTACTTAAAGGGCGTTCCCCACAGCGGATACTATAAAAATCAGATCTCGTCCCTGACCACCATGGAGGATATTTACCGGGTGGCGAAGGACGTAGTGCGGGATTTAACGTAACGTCCATTTATTTCCATTGATAAAAAATCGGCCGCTTCATATTCTAACCCAAGAGGTGAGAATATGAAGCGGCTTTTGGCGTCCATATTGATCCTGCCCATGCTGGTGCTGCCGGTTCGGGCGGAGAGCATCAAATGGGTGGATTTTAACGTGTCCTGCGAGTCCATGAAATATGCGCTGGAACAGGACATTGCGACCTTCGAGCAGGAAAAGCACATCTCCTGGATCGACATATTGGCGCTGGCGGCCTGCCGCACCGGGGGGAAGTGCGGACTTGCTTCGGTAAAACAGGCGGTTTCCGATTTGAAAAAGGATGAATCCCCGGAACAGCTGCTGGGCGACCTGTACAAATATTATGACTACTACCACCGGGCGTACACGGCTGTTCTGGGCGGCCTTGTGGGCAGCTACGCCATCGAAAAGGACGGGCAGTGGGTGGCGACCTATGGCTTAAAGGCGTTTTCCCCCATTGCGGCGGGGTACGGCTACAGTCACTGCGACGATTTCGGCGTGGCCCGTTCCTTTGGATTCCGGCGGAAGCATTTAGGCAACGATCTGATGGGCGCTCTGGGAACGCCCGTCGTGGCGGTGGAAGGCGGCGTGGTAGAGGCCATGGGCTGGAACCGGTACGGCGGCTGGCGGGTGGGAATCCGCAGCTTTGACAGCCGCCGCTACTATTATTACGCCCATTTGCAGAAGGATACGCCCTTTGCCCCGGGGCTTGCCGAGGGGGACACCGTGCAGGCGGGGGATGTCATCGGCTTCATGGGCAGAACCGGCTATTCCGACCGGGAAAATGTCAACAACATCGAGACGGTGCATCTGCATTTCGGCCTGGAACTGGTATTCGACGAGAGCCAGAAGGAATGTAATTCGGAGATATGGATCAATGTCTACGACATTGTCCGGCTGCTGTCCGGCCACAGGAGCAGCATTCAGCGGACAGAAAGCGGCTGGGGCAGGGTATATCCCTATCAGGATTTGGACTGGGAAGAATATCCCAAGGTGCAGCCATAAAAAACGGGATGCAGAGAGTTCTGCATCCCGCATATTTTGACGTTATTCCATCGTCAGATGGTTTTCCTCCAGCGCCTTCTGAATGGCGACCGCGAGGATGGGGGCGAAGACGAGGGCAACCACGGCATTGAACGCAGTGGCGGGGAGTTTGGCGACGACGGTAAGCAGCGCTGCGTCGGGGGTCAGACCCTTGATGAGCAGGCCGCTGTAGAAATAGCTCTTGGCGAGGTACAGCACCGCGTAGGTCAGCGCTCCGGCCAGCGTGGCGAGAAGCGCCTTGACATAGCCGAATTTCTTTCCGCCCGCCCGGATGATGAGACCCGCGACGAGGCCGTAAGCACCTTTGGTCAGGAAGGTAATCCAGCACTCGGAGATGTACAGCGGGTTCATGATATCATAAATGGCAGAGCCGAGGCCGGAGGCCAGACCGCCCAGCCATGGGCCAAGCAGAATGCCGCTGAGGGCGCACATGATGTTGCCCAGATGGAAGGACGTGGTTCCCGCGATATCCAGAGGCAGGGTGACGCGAAGCGCGGAACCGGCTACGGTCAAAGCCGCCATCAGCGCCGTGAAAACGATTTTCCGTGTGGTCAGGGTATGTTCCTTTTCCATGGTGAATTACCTCCCGAATTGGTATGGAAACAGTATAGCAAGTTCTGGCTATAAATATAGTGCCAAAATTATGATATAAAATAAGGCCAGATGAAACAGGGGCAGGAAATACGAATGGATTTACCAAAATAAACTAAAATCCCCGAAAGCACTGTACAGAAAATGAAAAGGATGGTATAATACCATCAGCCAATTACGAAAGGGGAACTTTATCAATGAGACTGATTCGCGCCAAAGATTATAACGACGTGAGCCGCAAGGCCGCCAATATTATCGCTGCCCAGATTTATCTGAAGCCCGACTGCGTGCTGGGTCTGGCAACCGGCAGCAGCCCCGTGGGTACTTACAAGGAACTGATCGCCAAGTACGAAGCCGGCGATCTGGACTTCTCCAAGGTCAGAACCGTGAACCTGGACGAGTACGTGGGCCTGACCAAGGATCACGACCAGAGCTACGCTTACTTTATGCGCTCCAACCTGTTCGACCATGTGAATATCGATCAGGCCAACTGCAACATCCCCAACGGCATGAACCCCGACGCCGAAGCGGAGTGCGCCCGGTACGATGCCGTCATCGACGCCTTCGGCGGCGCTGATCTCCAGCTGCTGGGCCTCGGCCCCAACGGCCACATCGGCTTCAACGAGCCTGCGGACGCTTTCGTCAAGGGCACCAACAAGGTGGCTCTGACCGCTTCCACCATCGACGCCAACGCCCGCTTCTTTGCTTCCCGGGACGACGTTCCCACCCACGCTTACACCATGGGCATCGGCTCCATCATGAAGGCAAAGCGCGTTCTGCTGGTGGTCAACGGCGAAAAGAAGGCACAGGCCGTGAAGGACTGCTTCTTTGGCCCCATCAAGCCTCAGGCGCCCGGCTCCATCCTCCAGCTGCACCCCGACTTCACGCTGGTGGCGGACGAGGCTGCCCTGTCTCTGGTGAAGGATCTGCTGTAATCGTTAAATAGTTTGTCCCGGAACGGCTTGCCGTTCCGGGACGTTTTTGCATACTTTTCCCCAAAACGGGTATCCTTTCCAAAGAAAGGAGCCACAGAATATGGACTTTTTGAATTCGGAAACCAGGAAAAATCTGGTTCGTTCCTTCGCCGGGGAATCTCAGGCGCGAACCCGCTACACCGTCTACGCCGGGGTGGCGCGGAAGGAAAACTTCGAGTGGATTGCGAGAATTTTTGAGGAAACGGCGGCAAACGAAACCGTCCACGCGGAGGAATTCCTGGAAATGCTGAAACGGCTGGGCGGCTGCGCCGAAAACGTGGACCTGAGCGCTGGCTATCCCTTCCAGCTGGGGACAACGGCGGAAAATCTGGCATTCGCCGCCAACGGGGAAAAGGACGAGCATGACGACGTTTACCCCGGCTTCGCGGAAATGGCACGGCGGGAGGGCTACAACGACGCGGCGCGTCTGTGGATGCAGATCGCCCGGATCGAAGGCGTTCACCACAACGAGTTCCAGTCTCTCGAGCAGCAGCTCACCAAGGGCGAGCTGACGGAAAAGCAGGAGCCGATCCGCTGGCGCTGCCTGAACTGCGGTTACACCTACGAGGGTATCCGCGCCTGCGACCCCTGCCCCGTCTGCGGCAAAAGCGCCGGATGGCAGGAGGGCAAGCTGGATAAAAAGGAAATGCGCACCTGAAATGTTTCCTGCCCCCTGAAAACGGGGGTTACATAGGATAATCTAAGAACTTTTGCAACTTCCTGTTTACAGATGCCGGGTTTGTGTGTTATGATATCGCGTAGTATCATAAGATAGCAGAGGTTACGCGCGATGGATTATATTGTATTGGATATGGAATGGAACCAGCCATGGCCGGGGTCTCCTTCCTCCAAAAAGGTGCTGCCCGTGGACATCCGGGGGGAGATCATCCAGATCGGCGCCGTCCGGGTGTCGGAGGAGCAGTTCGTTCAGGATGAATTCCAGATCATGGTGATGCCCAAGTATTACCGGCACCTGAACCGCCGGGTCAGCAAGCTCACCGGTATCAAGGAAGCCCGCCTGCGGGATGAGGGCGTGCCGTTCCCCGAGGCAATCGAAAAGTTCCGGGAATGGTGCGGCGAGGATGTGGTGTTCCTCACATGGGGCTTTGACGATATCGGCATTCTGCGGGAAAATCTGCGGCTTTTCGGTCTGGATGAGCGTTTCACGGAGAAGTGGTACAACGCCCAGATGATCTTCAACGCCCAGACCGACGGCTCCACCTCCCAGAAAGCGCTGAAAACCGCCATGGAAATGTTCAGCATCGAGGCGACCCGTCCCGCCCACGACGCGCTGGGCGACGCCTATCACACGGCGTTGATCTGCGCCATGCTGGACTTGAAGAAAGGCGCGCGGGAGTATGACGCGGCGCTGAAAAGCCACGAAAACGGCTTCCACGGCGCGGAACTTCCCGGCTGCATTGCCCGGAAGGTGTTCTACGACTATGCCGATAAGCGGGAAGCGCTGGCCGCCATGTCCGGGGAAGAGAACAAGTGTCCCGTCTGCGGCGGGCGAATGCTTGGCTCCCGGTGGTTTTCCCAGCCCGGACACCGGTATATGGACTTGGCTGCCTGCCCGGAGCATGGAAAATTCCTCATTCGGGTGCGGTTTTCCCAGCAGCCGGACGGCCTGACCCGGGTCAGCCGGCTGACCTATGAGGCCACCTCCGAAGCGGCGGAAGCCTACGCCCGCCGCGCGGAAAAAGCCGACCCGGAAGAAACGCCCCGTCCCCGCCGCCGCCGCAGGAGAAGCAGCGCCGCAAAGCAGGGAAGCAAGGAAGAATAACGAACAGGCGCACCCGCGAGGGTGCGCCTGAACATTTTCAGAAGAACCATTTCACCGTCCACGACGCCATGAGAAAGCCGACAAAGTCCGCGAACAGCGCCGCCGGAAGGGTGTAGCGGGTCTTTTTGATGCCCGCCGCGCCAAAGTAGACGCTGATGGTGTAAAAGGTCGTCTCCGTGGAACCCAGCATCACTGCTGCCGTGCGGCCGATTTGAGAATCCACGCCGTACTGCGCCATCAGTTCTGCCCCCACCGCAAGGGCGGCGCTGCCGCTGATGGGGCGGATGAGCACGAGCATGGCCGTCTCCGGCGGAATGCCGAAAAAGGAAAAGACCGGGGCAAAGAAATCGCTGAGAAGCGCCACCGCCCCGGAAGCCCGGAGCATGTGAACCGCTGTCAGCAGCAGAACCAGCGCCGGAAGAATGGTCACAAGGAGTTTCAGCCCGTCCGCGCCGCCCTGAAGGAGAAGGTCATAGGCGTTTTCCCGCTTCCCGAGAGCCAGCGCCGCCGCCAGAAACAGAAGCACCGGAACAATGTAATCCGTCATTTCCGCCAGACCTTTCCCAGTACCCACGCCGCCGTGACCCCCAGTCCGGCAGAGCACAGGCTCGTGACCCACACTGCCGGGAGAATATCAAAGGGGGTCGCGCATCCCAGAGCGCTGCGGACAGCCGCCACATTCGCCGGGATCAGCTGGATGGAGGCGGTGTTCAGCACGATCAGACGGCAAAGCTCGTCCGTGGCGGTGCCGCCACGCTTCATCCGCTGCGCCGCCTGAATGCCCATGGGCGTGGCGGCGTTGCCGAGGCCGAGAAAATTCGCACAGATGTTGGCGCTCAGACTTTCCGCGAGGGCAGCGTCCTCCTTTGTGCTGGGAAACACCCGGTGCAGCAGGGGGCGCAGAAGCCGGGAGAGCATCCGGGTGATTCCGGCGTGCTCCATCAGCTGTCCCGCCCCCGTCCACAGGCACAGGCTTCCTGCCATGGACAGGGCAAGCTGTATCCCGGCCTGGGCACCGCTGACCGAGGCCGCCGCCAGTGCGCTGCCGTTGCCCAGAACCAGCGCACAGAGAATGCTTATCAGAACGATGCCCGTCCATATCCAGCTCATGACCATGCGCATTCCTCCGCTTCCAGAACTTTCGGCTGAGCCAAAATCTTCTGCCGCCAGCTCTTGCCGATTGAATCAGAGCTTCCTTGAGGCATGGTATGCGGATAAGAAATGGAAAAGAATGGAAATGTTTCGACAAAAATTTCAGTTTGTTGTAAAAAGTATTTGACTATAGTAAATAAAATTAGTATAATGATAATGCAAATAAGCCGCTGAAAAACGAAGGAAGGGAGCTGACCGCAATGAAGTCTACGGGCATTATCCGAAAGGTAGATGAGCTTGGCAGAATCGTGCTGCCCATTGAACTGCGCCGCACACTGGACATCGCGGAACGGGACGAGCTGGAGATCTACATGGAAAGTGATCGCATCATCCTGCAAAAGTTCGAGCCGGCGTGCGTTTTCTGCGGTTCTTCCCGAGGGCTGATCTCCTACCGGCAGAAGAACATCTGTCAGGAATGCATCAGAAACATGACGGAATTTTGAAAAAGACCCCGAATGACTTCAAAAGTCATTCGGGGTCTTTTAACGCAATATCGTAAACCACATTTTTGGGAAGTCCCAGCTCTGCGGCGGTCTGCTTGACCGCATCCTTGCGGCTGAGCCCCTGAGAAATCAGCTGGGCGACACGGGCGGCGGCGGCGTCCTCTGAGGCGGATTCCTTTACCGTTTCCGGCGCGCCCGCGACGATGAGAACGAATTCCCCCTTCGGCGGCGTTTCGGTGTACTTTGTCAGGGCTTCCCCCAGCGTGGTGCGGACGACTTCTTCATGAAGCTTTGTCAGCTCCCGGCACAGACTGACGGGGCGGTCAGCGCCGAAGACTTCCGACATATCCGCCAGCGTGGACACCAGCTTGTGGGGGGCTTCGTAGAAGATCATCGTCCGGGTTTCGGTTCGCAGGGCGTCCAGATGCTCCCGGCGGCTTTTTTTCGCCGTGGAGAGGAAGCCCTCAAAGCAGAACCGGCCGGTGGACTGCCCGGAAATGCTCAGCGCCGTGATGGCGGCGCAGGGACCGGGGATGGCGCAAACGATGATGCTGGCTTCAGCGCACTGCTTGACCAGGTCCTCCCCGGGGTCGGAGATGGCGGGACTGCCCGCGTCGGAGACCAGCGCGCAGGTCTCCCCGGCGAGAATGCGGTCAACGATCCGGTCGCCCTTCGTGGCCTTGTTATGCTCGTAGTAGCTGACAAGGCTTTTTTTGATGCCCAGATGGTTGAGTAGTTTCAGCGTCACCCGCGTATCCTCGGCGGCGATGAAGTCGGCGCTTTCCAGTGTCTCCCGGCAGCGCAGGGAGATATCCCCCAGATTGCCGATGGGGGTCGGGACAAGATACAGCATTCCAGCCATGTGAAACCTCCTAGAGATGGTAAATTCGGCGGTATTGCTCGGTGGGGGCACCGCTCAAGTCGTGGAGGACGATCTCCTCCCATTTAAGACCGGGCTTTCCGCCTTTGCGCAGCTGAAGCAGGACAAGATTCACCGGGGAATCCGCCTGATGGCGCACAAGGCACAGCCGCTTGGCTTCCAGATTGACCTCCGAACCCCGGACGATCAGCTCGGCCAGCCGTTCCGGACGGTGGACGAGGAAAAAGTCGCCGCCGTATTTCAGCGCCCAAGCGGCGGCCCTGAACAGGTCGGCGGGGGAGCAGGCGTCCTCCCGGCGGGCAAGGGCGGCGGTGCGGCTGGCGGGGCCGCCGGAAAAATAGGGGGGATTGGAGACGCAGACATCAAAGCTTCCCGGAGGAAAACTGCCGGGAACTTGCCGCACATCGACGCATATACTTTCCATGCGGGTCGTCAGGCCGTTGCGGCGGATGTTGTCGATGGCGGCGAGGTGGGCACTCTGAGACAGCTCCACGCCGGTGACGCGGCAGCTTTCATTCACGGCGCACAGCAGCAGCCCCAGTGTGCCGCAGCCGGAGCCGAGATCCAGCACCCGGGCGTTTTTGGGGAGCCTGACAAAATGGGACAGCACCATGGAATCGGTGCTCAAGGGAAAAGCGCCTTCCGGCAGGTTCAGGGTAAATCCGTTGGGTAACTGCTCCATGAATGCCTCCCGTGGTGATATTTACGCTATTATACAACAAAAAATCGGCCTGCGCAAGCATTTGCGCAGGCCAATTCGGGTCTGAGAAAGATTAGCCTTCCTCGATAGCGTCGGCGGGGCACTGATCGGCGCAGGAACCGCAGGAAACGCAGATATCGGGGTTGATCTCGTACTTGCCGTCACCCTCGGAAATAGCCTCGACAGGGCACTGCTCGGCGCAGGAGCCGCAGGCGACGCAGCGGTCAGTAATCGTGTAAGCCATGGTGTTACCTCCATTTATCTAATATGTATTGCACGCCACACAACTAGCGTATCCCCATTGTAACATGGTTTTCCCAAAAAGCAATTCCTTTTTTATAAAAAATTTTTGAATAATTTCTGCCTTGGGTGGTGAGAATTTTCCGGAACAGGAAAGGGAAAAACCATTAACTCGGGAGGGATACCGTGCATTACGATATACTGACGTCCGACCTGATCCAGCGTGCCGCCCAACTGGCGAGAAGTCTGGGACACAGCTACGTCGGCTCTGCCCATCTGCTGCTGGTGATGGCGCGGGAACCCGGGGCGGTGGGGCAGACCCTCCGGCTTCTGGGCATGGACCCGGACCTGACGGAGGCAATGGCACGGCTGCTCTACGGGCAGGGGACGCCGGAACTGCCCCTGCCTCAGGGACTGACCGGGGAGTCGCGGGAGCTTCTTCGTGGGGCGGCGCGGGAGGCAAAGCATCTGGGCAGCCGGGAAATTACGCCGCAGCATCTGCTGCTGGCGATGGCAAGACGGGAAAACAGCGACGCATATGAGCTTTTGAAGCTCAACGGCATCAGCACCGACGAGCTGTTTACCCATGCGGTGGACTATCTGCACTGGGAGCAGGGCGCTCCCGTGAGAGGAAAAAAGGAGGCGGTCACAACGAAACTTTTGGAACAGTTCAGTGAAGATCTGATTCTCAAGGCGTCAGGCATGGACCCGGTGATCGGGAGAGAACGGGAGATCGACACGGTCATCGGCATTCTGTGCCGGAAAAACAAGAATAACCCCGCACTGGTCGGCGAGCCGGGGGTGGGAAAAACCGCCATCGCCGAGGGGCTTGCCCAGCGGATGGCGGTGGGCAACGTGCCGCCCCAGTTGAAGGACAAACGGCTGGTGAGTCTGAACATGGCGTCTCTGGTTGCCGGAACCAAGTACCGGGGCGAATTCGAGGAACGTCTGCGGGACGTGCTGGGGGAAATCCGCCGCAGCGGGGACGTGATTCTCTTTGTGGACGAAATGCACACCATCGTCGGCGCGGGGGCGGCTGAGGGCGCCATTGACGCGGCGAACATCTTCAAGCCCGCCCTGGGTCGCGGCGAGCTGCAAATGCTGGGCGCAACGACCCGGGAGGAATACCGGAAGTATATTGAAAAGGACGCCGCGCTGGAGCGCCGGTTCCGCCCGGTGGTGGTGGAGGAGCCTGGGGAGGAGGCAACGCTTTCGATTCTCCGGGCGCTGAAGCCGGGGCTGGAGCGGCATCACCATCTGCGGATCTCCGAGGAAGCGGTGAAGGAGGCGGTGCGCCTGTCCCGGCGGTATCTGCCAGACCTGTATCTTCCCGACAAAGCCATCGATCTGTTGGACGAAGGCGCTGCCCGGGCGCGGATGGAGGAAATGCAGCTGTCCCGGGGCGGCCCTGCCAGAAAAGAGCTGGAGCAGGAGCTGAACGAAGCGGTACGGGAACGGAAATTTGAAAAGGCCGCCGAACTGCGGGACAAAATGCAGCACCTGTCGAAGCCCGCCGACGGAAAACGCGCCCGGTGCGTCACCGGGGCGGACATTGCGTGGGTGGTCTCCGCCCGGACGGGAATTCCCGTGGGGCGGCTCACCGCCGGGGAACGGGAACGGCTGCTGGGGCTGGAAGGATTGCTGTCCGCCCAGGTGGTGGGGCAGAGCAAAGCTGTCAGCGCCGTGGCCGAGGCGGTGCGCCGGGGCTACTGCGGCATCCGGGACGGGTCGCGGCCCATTGCGTGTTTGCTGTTCACGGGACCCACCGGCGTGGGAAAGACGGAGCTGTGCCGGGCGTTGGCGCAGGAGGTCTACGGCAGTCGGGACGCCATGATCCGGCTGGACATGACGGAATATATGGAAAAGCAGTCGGTCTCCCGCCTGATCGGCGCGCCCCCCGGGTACGTCGGCTATGAGGAAGGCGGCAAGCTGACGGAGGCGGTTCGTCGCCGCCCCTATTGTCTGGTGCTGATGGATGAGCTGGAAAAAGCCCATCCGGACGTGCTGGGCATCCTGCTGCAAATCATGGAGGAAGGAACGCTGACGGATTCCACGGGGCGGCACGTCAGTTTCAAGAACGCCATTGTGGTCATGACCTCCAACGTAGGCGGTCAGATTCGGGGCGACGGGCTGGGCTTCTGCGCCGGGGGACGAAGCGCGGAGATCGGCGAAGCGTTACAGCAGGCGTTTTCCCCGGAATTTCTGGGACGAATCGACCAGACGGTGTGCTTCGAGCCGCTGGGGACCGGTGCTCTGGAAGCCATCACATGGAAATATCTGCGGCAGCTTCAGGAGCGGACGGCGGCGCTGGGGACCCAGCTGCTGCTGCCACCGGAACTGGCGACGGAGCTGTTGAAAAAGCGCCCCGGAAAGGACGGTGCCCGACAGATCCGCCGCCTTGTGCAGACCGAGGTGGAGGGGCCACTGGCGAGCTATCTGCTGCGCTGCGGGAAGAAACCCGCACGGGTCAAGCCAAAACTGGAGGACGGAAAGCTGGTTTTTTGACGCTCTGGGGCGCGGTGAAGGCGTGGTTATCTGAAATGAAGCTGAGAAAACGCCTGTTTTATTAGAACAAATATGCGAATATTCCCCGATTTCTGGCGGAAATCGAAAAATCCCTGAGAAAAAGATTGATTTTTTCCCTTGCGGGTAGTATACTGTCTCTACATGGAGTAAAAGGGCAGTAAAGTGGAGCGAAAGGGAGGTGAGCGCCGTGATCGGGAAATATCCTGCAAAGCTGGACGAAAAGAGCCGTCTGTTCGTGCCGTCCAAGCTGAGGGCGGAGCTGGGGGACACCTTTTTTGTCACCCTCGGCGTCAACTGCGGTCATCGCTGTCTCACCGTTTACACTGCCGAGGAATGGAAGCGCCTTTCGGATAACTACAATGCCATGAGCATTTCCCAGCGCTCCGGCGCAACCAGCCTGATTTTTATGAACGCCGCCGAATGCAGCCCGGATAAGCAGTACCGTTTCAGCCTGACGCAGTTTCTCTTAAGCTACGCCGGAATTGACCGGGAGGTCATGATCGTCGGCCGGGCGGGACAGGCGGAGATCTGGGACGCGAAGGAATTCGCCGACTTTGAGCGGGAGAACCTGACCCCGGAGAAGCTGCTGGCGTCCCTGGAGGCAATCGGCCTATGAGTGAATTTCATCATGTTTCCGTGCTTCTGGAAGAGTGCATCGAGGGGCTTGCCATCAAGCCCGACGGCATTTATGTGGACGGAACGTTAGGCGGCGCGGGACATTCCAGCCGCATTGCCGCGAAGCTCACCACCGGACGGCTTATCGGCATCGACCGGGACAACGTGGCGCTGGAAGCGGCGGCGGAACGGTTGAAGCCCTATGAAGACCGAGTCACGCTGGTTCACGCCAATTTCTGCGACATGGATGAGGCGCTCGAGAAACTGGGCATCGATAAGGTGGACGGCATCCTGCTGGACTTGGGCGTTTCCTCCCCCCAGCTGGACGACGGGCAGCGGGGCTTTTCCTATATGACGGACGCGCCGCTGGATATGCGCATGAACGGCGAGGACGTCCGGGACGCCCGTCAGATCGTGAACACATGGTCTTACGAGGAACTCAAGCGTATTTTGTATGATTACGGCGAGGAGCGCTTTGCGCCCCGGATCGCCGCGGCCATCTGCCGCCGCAGGGAGCAGGCGCCCATCGAGACGACGCTGGAGCTGGTGGACGTGATCAAAAGCGCCATGCCCGCTTCCGCTCTGCGGGAGAAGCAGCACCCGGCCAAGCGCAGCTTTCAGGCCATCCGCATCGCCGTCAACGACGAACTGGGGGCGGTGGAAACGGTGATGAAAAAGGCCGTTCCGCTGCTGAATCCCGGCGGACGGCTGGCGGTGATCACCTTTCATTCTCTGGAAGACCGAATCGTGAAGAACGCCATGGCAGAGGCGGCGAAGGGCTGCACGTGCCCGCCCAGTTTCCCGGTCTGCGTCTGCGGCAAGAAGCCTCAGGTGCGGATCGTGACCCGCAAGCCCATCGTTTCCGGGGAAGAAGAACTGGAACGGAATCCCAGAGCACGCAGTGCCAAACTGCGTATCTGCGAAAAACTATAAATTATAACAGGCAAATTGCCGGAAAGGGGATAGAATCATGACGGAAAAGCCCAAAATTCAGTACATTGGTCAGTTCTATGTCCCCGGCAGCGAGGCGCAGGTGCTTGCGCCGAAGAAAAAGAAGAAAAAGGCCAAAACAAAGCTCCCGATCGCAAAGCAGGAGCAGGTAAAGGCAATCTACATCGACCCCGTGGCGCTGATTGGCATCACGGTGGCAGTGGTGATGCTGGCAGTCATGGTGGTGGGAGCATTGCAGCTGCGCAGCGACTGGGCGCAGTATGAGCAAATGTCCAACTACGTCTCCCGGCTGAACCAAAACAACGCCGAGCTGGAACGCACCTACCGGGACGGCTATGACCTGGAGGACATCCGGGACAAGGCGCTGGCGCTTGGCATGGTGCCGGTGGAGGAAGTGCCGAGCAGAACCATCACCGTCACGATCTCCCAGCCGAAGCCGGAACGGACGCTCTGGGACGACATCGTCTGGTTCTTTGGCGGCCTGTTCGGGGACGGGGAGGCCGCTTCCTTCGGATGAGCGGAAAAAGCGGTTCCCCTGCATAAAGTTCGTCCCTCCTCATAAAGTAAGATAGCAGCTGCACTGGGCGGCGAGGGGTTCCCTTGCTGCCCAAAGTTGTATCTTGACGGAAAGGCCGGTGGCTTATGGGGAGGAAGAAGCGGGAATTTAACCGTCTGCGGCTGGACAGCGGCCAGCACAGGCGCATCATGCTGGTATCCGCACTGCTGGGGGCGCTGGCCTTCCTGCCGGTGGGGCTGCGGCTGTACAGCCTGATGGTGACGAATTACGATTACTATTCCTCTCTCGCTCTGCGCAACCAGACCCGCACGACGACGGTGACCGCCGACCGGGGGGACATCTTCGACCGGAATATGAATATTCTGGCGACCTCCGTCAGCGTGGAGAATGTGTACCTCGACCCTCACGAGCTGAAGCAGTCCAAGGCGGATATTCCCGAAATTGCCCGGACGCTGGGAGAAATTCTGGGGAAAGACCCCGCCTGGATCGAGGAACAGGCGGCGGACATCAAACGGCGCTACAAGCAGGTCGGCACCCGCGTTGACGAGGAGACTGCCGGAACAATCCGGGATTACATCAATGAAAAGGGCATTTCCGGCATCCATCTGGAACCCACGTCCCAGCGGGTCTACCCCTATGAAACGCTGGCGGCGCAGGTCGTCGGCTTCACCAACGCATCCAACGAGGGCTGTGAAGGGGTGGAGGCCGCCTACAACAGCTTCCTCGCGGGCAGCACGGGCAGAGTCATCACCACAAAGGGCAATAACGAAATGGATATGCCCTTTTCCTATGAAAACTACGTTTCCTCCCGGCAGGGGGACAGCGTAATTCTGACGCTGGACGCCACGGTGCAGGCGTGCCTTGAAAAGCAGCTTTCTGCCGCCATTGCCCGCTATGATGTCCAGAACGGTGCGTTCGGGCTGGTGATGAACTGCAAGACGGGAGAAATCCTCGCCATGGCCACGCTGGGCAGCTATGACCCCAATAACTATCTGGAAATCGCCGACGAGGGAACGGCGGCGCAGCTGGAAGAAATGAAACGGGTCTACCTCTCCGAGCCGGAGGGAAGCGAAGCCTACGAGGCGGGGAAGACGGCCTACGGGGAAGCCCTCTCCGCCGCCCGATTGAAGCAGTGGCGCAACCGGGTGATCTCCGATGGCTATGAGCCGGGTTCTACCTTCAAGGTGCTGACCATGTCGGCGGCGCTGGACTGCGGCGCGATCGACCTGAATACCCCTTTCCACTGTTCCGGTTCCGAGCAGATTCCGGGACGTGCCCAGCGGCTCCACTGCTGGCGCTCCACGGGACACGGGGCGGAAAAAACGCCTCAGGCGCTGCAAAATTCCTGCAACATCGCCTTCGCCCACATCGCCCTGAAGCTGGGCGGGGAGCGGTTTTATGAATACGTCAAAAACTTTGGGGTGCTGGAAAAAACCGGCATCGACCTGGCAGGAGAGAGCAAGGGCGTCTTTTTCGACAAAGCACTGGTCACGGACACGGACAAATGGGGGACGGCGTCCCTGACCTCCGGTTCTTTCGGACAGACCTTCAAGATCACCCCATTGCAGCTGGTGCGGGCGATTTCGTCCGTGGTCAACGGCGGGCAGCTGATGGAGCCGTACATCGTCTCGGAGATTCTGGACGCCGACGGCAATACGGTGATGAAGGCGGAGCCGACGGTGGTGTGCAGAACCATTTCCAAGGAGACTTCCGACACGATGCGCACCCTCATTGAGTCCGTCGTTACGGAGGGAACGGCAAAAAATGCCAAAGTTGCCGGGTTTTCCATCGGCGGAAAGACCGGAACCAGTGAAAAAATTGACGTTTTTGACGAGAATGGCCAGCGCGTGCAGGATAAAATCGTATCTTTTGTGGGGATTGCGCCTATGGACGATCCGGAGTATATTATACTTGCCGCATTGGATACACCGTCCCGGACAACGGGAATTTACATTTCCGGCGGCGTCATGGCGGCGCCCACCGTGGGCGCGGTGATGGCGGACGTGCTGCCATACTTAGGCGTGAAGCAGTCCTTTTCCGAGGACGATATCGCGGGAAAGCAGATCGTCATGGAAGACCTGACCGGCATGACGGCGAAGGATGCCCAGACGCTTCTGAAAAAAGAAGGGCTGACGGCGGCAATTTCCGGCAGCGGCGAAACGGTGACGGGGCAGATCCCGTCTCCCGGACAGACCGTTCCCGGGGGAAGCCAGGTGCTTCTGTTTCTGGGGCAGACCCCGGAGCCGGAAACGGTGAAGGTCCCCGATTTTTACGGCATGAACCGTCAGCAGGCCAGCGACGCCGCGGGCGCGCTGGGGCTGTACATTCTGGTGACGGGGAACGATGAAATTTCCACCGGCGTGACCGTGACGGCGCAGAACGTGGCCAAGGATACCGAGGTTCCCGCGGGAACGACGATCACGCTGGTATTCGCGGATACCGCGGCCAGAGACTGACAACGGAGGATAAATATGAAGCTGAAGGAACTTTTGACGGGCATTTCCGTTCTGGAATGCACCGCGGACCCGGAGCTTGAAATCAAAGAGATTTTCTACGATTCCCGGAAGGTGACCCCGGGCAGCCTGTTTGTGGCCGTGTCCGGCTTCGCCGCCGACGGAAATAAATTTATTCCCATGGCAGCGGAAAAGGGCGCGGCGGCGGTGGTTACGGCGAAGAAGCCGGAGACGGATATTCCCTATGTTCTGGTGGAATCCGACCGGCTGGCGCTGGCGCTGCTGGGGTGTAATTTCTTTGGCCGCCCGGCGGAGCATATGACCATGATCGGCATTACCGGCACCAACGGAAAAACGTCCTCCACGCTTCTTCTAAAGCAGGTTCTGGAAACCTGTCTGGGGGCGAAGGTGGGGCTGATCGGCACCATGGCCAATATGATCGGGCAGGAGACCATCCCCACCGAGCGAACCACCCCGGAGAGCTTTGAATTGCAGGCGCTGTTCGCAAAAATGTGGGACGCGGGCTGCACCCATGTGGTGATGGAGGTTTCCAGCCACGCCATTTCCTTGGAGCGCATCGGCGGCATTCATTTTGACGTCGCCGCCTTTACCAACCTGACGGAAGACCATCTGGACTTCCACAAGACCATGGACGCTTACTGCGAAGCCAAGGCCGAGCTGTTCCGCCGCTGCCGTCTGGCCGTCGTCAATGTGGATGACAGCTATTCGGACAGGATTCTCGCGGCGGCTGCCTGCCCGGTGCTGACCACCGGCGTACACCGTCCCGCCGATCTGCGGGGCGAGGACTTGGAGCTTCTGGCGCAGGGCATTCGCTTTATGGCCGTATCCGGCGAGGAACGGGCGGCGGTGTCTCTGCCCATCCCCGGAAAGTTCACCGTCTACAACGCGCTGACGGTTATGGGTATCGCAAAGCAGCTGGGCATTTCCCTGACGGACTGCGCCGCCGCACTGAAAACGGCCTCCGGCGTCAAGGGCAGGGTGGAGGTAGTCCCCACCCCCGGAAGGCCCTACAGCATCCTCATTGACTATGCCCACACCCCCGACGGACTGGAAAACGTGCTTTCCTCCGTGAAGGATTTCTGCAAAGGCCGGGTCATCGCGGTATTTGGCTGCGGCGGCGACCGGGACCCCATGAAGCGGCCCATTATGGGACATATCGGCGTGAAGCTGTCGGATTTTGCCGTCATCACCTCGGATAACCCCCGCACGGAAGACCCCATGGCCATCATCGAGGACATCCTGACAGGGGTAAAACAGGAAGACGGGGAATATATTGTTATCGAAGACCGGCGCGCGGCCATCAGATATGCTATGGACATTGGGAAAAAAGATGATATAATTATTCTGGCAGGAAAGGGTCATGAGACCTATCAGGACATCGGCGGCGTAAAGCGCCACTTGGATGAACGGGAAGAGGTTGCCGCCCACCTGCGGGAAAAAGAGGAAACGGCATGGGAAAATTAACGCTCAGACAGGCCGCCGAGTGGTGCGGCGGTGTGGTGGAAGAAAAATACGCGGACGTCGAATTTTTAGGCGCGGCCAATGACACCCGGGTCATGCAGCCGGGGCAGCTGTTTATCGCGCTTCAGGGCGCGCGGGACGGCCACGACTTCATCAAAAAAGCTATGGACAGGGGCGCTGCGGCGGCTCTGTGCAGCCGCAAGGTGGGGGACTACCCCGCGATCTATGTGGACGACCCCCGCATTGCTTTGGGGAGAATCGCCCGGGAAGAACTGAAACGCATCGGCGCAAAGGTGGTGGCGGTCACCGGCTCCGTGGGCAAGAGCACCACGAAGGAAATGGTCGCGGCCGTGCTGGAACAGGCTTTCGTCACCAGTAAGACCCCGGCCAACCACAATAACGACATCGGAATGCCCATGGCGGTGCTTGCCATGCCGGAGAATACCGAGGTCGCGGTGCTGGAAATGGGCATGAACCATTTTGGCGAAATTGCCTACCTGTCCCAGATCGCAAGACCGGACGTGGCCGTTATCATTAACATCGGCACCGCCCACATTGAATTTCTGGGCACGCAGGAGGGAATTCGGCAGGCGAAAATGGAGATCGTGGAGGGCATGACCCCTCACGGGATGCTCCTGCTCAACGGCGACGATTTTCTCCTGCGCAATCTGGACAAGGAGCCGCAGCAGCGGGTTACATACTTCGGTTCCTCCGAAGGCTGTGCCGTCCGGGCGTTTGACGTCAATCAGGACGGCGACTATCTGCGCTTCCGGGTGGAGGCCGGGCGGCTGTCCTTCCCGGTGAAGATGCTTCTGGAAGGCGAGCACTACGTCAACGACGCGCTGGCGGCGGTGACGGTCGGCCTGAAGCTGGGGGTGCTGCCCGAAAAGATTCAGGCGGGGCTTTCCCAGTTCCGGAACATTTCCGGCCGTCAGGAGATCATCCAGGCCGGCGGCATGACCATCATCAAGGACTGCTACAACGCAGGCCCCGAGTCCATGGCGGCGGCGCTGGCCGTCCTTGGAAAGAAGCAGGGGCGGCGGATCGCGGTGCTGGGTGACATGCTGGAACTGGGGGACTGCACCCAGGCGGAGCACTACCGGGTGGGCAGGATCGCCGCGGAGAAAGCGGATTTTGTCTTTGCCTACGGCCCCAATTCCGGGCGCATTATCAGCGGAACCATCACCGGCGGTATGCCGGAGACCCGGGGAAGAGCCTTTACGAACCGGGAGGAGCTGGTCGCGGCGCTGAAACGCACGGCAAAGCCCGGGGATGTGCTGCTGTTCAAGGCCAGCCACGGTATCCATCTGGAACAGGTTATCGATGCGTTCTTAGGCGAAGAGAAGTAACGGAGGAAGAAGTCATGACAAGAATCTTGATTACGGCGGCGGCGGGCTGCATCCTGACCGGCGGCATTGGGTATCTGCTGCTGCCGGTGCTGCGGGCGCTGAAAGCCGGACAGTCCATTCGGGAGATCGGCCCCACATGGCACAACAGCAAGGCCGGCACCCCCATGATGGGCGGACTGATGTTCATTTTCGGGACAATTCTCTGCCTGGTGGGCAATTTCCCCGCCATGAGCGATGATTCCCCGTTTTATGTGCTGGCGCTTGCCCTGTGCTTCGGCCTCATCGGGTTTCTGGACGATTTTACCAAGGTCAAATTCCACCGGAATCTGGGCCTGACAACGCTCCAGAAGGCCATGCTGCAAATGGCGGTATCGGCGCTGTTCCTGTACGCCATGTACCGTTCCGGCTTGATGGATACCCATCTGTACATTCCCTTCGTGAATGTGAGCTTCCAGCTGCACCCCATCGTCTATATTTTCTTTGCCATGTTCGTCATGGTGGGGACGGACAACGCGGTGAACCTCACCGACGGTGTGGACGGCCTGTGCGCCAGCATCACCCTGCCTGTGATGATATTCTTTACCGCTGCGGCCGCCGCCATGGGCAAATACGATCTGGCACTGCTGCCCGCGGCTCTGTCGGGCGGGCTGGTCGCGTACCTCTTTTATAACTGGCATCCGGCCAAGGTCTTCATGGGAGACACCGGCTCGCTGTTCTTAGGCGGCGTGGTGTGCGCCATGGCCTTCGCGCTGGAGATGCCCCTGATTCTGATTCTGATCGGCTTCGTGTATGTCTGTGAAGCCATGTCCGATATTTTGCAGGTCTCCTATTTCAAGGCGACCCACGGCAAGCGCCTGTTCAAGATGGCGCCCATCCACCACCATTTTGAAATGTGCGGCTGGAAGGAAGAAAAAATCGTGCTGGTATTCGCCGGTGTGACGGCGGCCATGTGCGTGCTGGCCTGGTTCGGCATCGCTGGCCTTGTCGGCTGATTACCACTCCTGAAAGGAAGTATCTTATGGCGTCGGAGCGTGACCTCCATGCCAAAGAGAAACGCCGCCCGGGACTTTCCCGGACGGGGGAAAGCGTCGATTACCCCTTTTTGCTGCTGGTGCTTCTGCTGCTGACGGTGGGATTGGCTATGCTGTATTCGGCAAGCTACGCCCAGAGCGAATACGACACCAGCTACGAAATTTCCACAAAATATCTGCAAAAACAGGCGGTTTGCGCCGCGATCGGTCTTGCCGCCATGTTCTTTTTCAGCCGGATACCCACGGGCGTCTGGTACCGGTTCGCATGGCCGCTGTACGGCGTGAGTATCGCGCTGCTGCTGAGCGTCCTTGTCATCGGCGAGGAGGTCAACGGCGCCCGGCGCTGGATTAACTTGGCGGGCATTCAGTTTCAGCCCTCCGAGATCGCAAAATTTACCATGATCCTGCTGTTTGCCCGGCTGACCCGGCTGTACGGGCAGGACGCGAAAACCTTCCGCCACGGTGTTCTGGGCTTCGGTCTGGCGCTGATGGGGATTCTGGTCCCGCTGGCACTGGAAAAGCACCTGTCGGCCATTATGCTCATGGGCATGGTGGCGATGGTGATGATGTTTGTGGCGGGCACCCGAACCAGATGGCTGCTGGCCGGGGCGGGAGCCGCCGCCGTGTTCGTGGTCGTCTACATCAGCTTTATGGGCTACGCCGGCGACCGGGTCACCGCGTGGCTGCATCCGGAACTTGACCCGGGAGACACCGGATACCAGATCTTGCAGTCGCTGTACGCCATCGGCTCCGGCGGGCTGTTCGGGCTGGGCTACGGCAAGTCCCGGCAGAAATATCTGTACCTGCCTTTTCAATATAATGACTATATCTTTGCGGTGATCTGCGAGGAGCTGGGACTGGTGGGGGCAATGGCAATCGTTGCGCTGTTTGCCGTCACCATCCTGCGGGGCTACTGGATCGCGCTGAACGCCCGTGACCGGTTTTCCACCGTTCTTGCGGCGGGACTGGTGACGCTGATCGCGGTGCAGACCATTCTGAATCTGTGCGTGGTCACCAATCTGCTCCCCTCCACCGGCATTGCGCTGCCGTTTTTTTCCTATGGCGGCACGGCGCTGGCGGTGAATCTGGGGGAAATGGGCATTGTTCTGGGCGTTTCCAGAGGGCGAAACCGGAGAAAAATACAGGAGGCATGACCTATGAATCTGATTTTTACCTGCGGCGGCACGGCGGGACACATCAACCCGGCCATCGCGGTTGCCAATATGATGCGGGAACGCCACCCGGACTGCAATATCCTCTTTATCGGCGCAAAGGGGCACATGGAGGAAAAGCTGGTGCCGCAGGCGGGGTATGACCTCAAATGTCTGGAAGGCTCCGGCCTCAGCCGGGGAAAGAACCTTGCCGCAGTGAAAAAGAACCTCCACGCAGTGAAATGCGTGCGGGAGGGCGTGAAGGCATGCAAGAAGATTTTCCGGGAATTCAAGCCCGATGTGGTCATCGGCACCGGCGGCTATGCCAGCTTCCCGGCGCTGTACGCAGCCCAGTCCATGGGCATTTCCACCTGCGTCCACGAGAGCAACGCAGTTCCCGGCGTCACCACCAGACTGGCGGCGAACAAGGCCAGCCGGGTGCTGGTGGCCTTTGAGGAAAGCGTCCGCCACTACAAACACCCGGAAAAGGTGGAGGTCGTGGGGATGCCCGTGCGCAGAGAATTCATTTTCGACACCAAAGAGGGCGCGCGGAAGGAGCTGGGCTTAAGCGGCTTCGTGGTCGTTTCTGCTTTCGGCAGTCAGGGCGCAAAGGTCATGAACGAGACCATTGCGGACATGATACCTCTGGAGCAGGCCGACGGCTTCCCCTTCCACCACATCCACGCCACCGGCAGCTTCGGCAAGGAGTGGATGCCTAAGCGCGTCATGGATAACGGCGTGGACTGGAAGAACTGCCCCGCGCTGGACATCCGGGAGTATATTTACGACATGCCCACCGTCATGGCGGCGGCGGATATCGTCATCGGCCGGGCGGGCAGCGCCACCTGCAATGAGATCGGCGCTTCCGGCACGCCCTGCATTCTGATTCCCTCGCCCAATGTGACGAACAACCATCAGGAAAAGAACGCCCGTGTGCTGGAAGCGGCGGGCGGCGCGGTGGTGGTGCTGGAAAAGGACTGCACGCCCGGGAAGCTGTATGAGCTGATCCGTTCGCTGCTGGCGGACGAAGACCGCCGCAGGGAAATGTCCCGGAAGCTGCACACGATGGTTCGGTTGGATTCCGCGGAACGGATATGTGATATTGTGGAGCAGCTGACCCAAAGCGAAAAATAACCCGCCTTACCCCAGGAGGAACACTATGGATACAACACAGGATAGCCGGGAAAACGGCGGAAAGCGCCGCCCGCAGACAGGCGGGCAGAATCGCGCTTCCCAGCGCCCCGGACAAAGCGCCCCGGAGCAGCGCCCCCGCCCGGCAGAGCAGAGCACTCAGGAGCGTCCACGCCGTCCAGCAGAACAGGGCACGCAGGAGCGCCCTCGGCGCACGGCAGAGCAAAACGCTCAGGAACGCCCGCGCCGCGCACCAGAGCAGAACGCCCCGGAACAGCGCCGCCGCGCAGCGGAACAGAGCACTCAGGAGCGGCCCCGTCGCGCACCAGAGCAAAGCGCACAGGAACGCCCCCGCCGCCCGGTAGAGCAAAGCACGCAGGAGCGTTCTCGCCGTGCAGCAGAACAAACCGCCCCAGAACAGCGCCGCCGTGCGCCAGAGCAGAACGCTCAGGAGCGCCCCCGCCGTGCGCCAGAGCAAAATGCCCAAGAGCGACCCCGCCGTGCGCCAGAGCAGAACGCTCAGGAGCGTCCCCGTCGCGCGCCGGAACAGGACGCTCAGAGACGCCCCGCCCGGCAGGAAGAGCCTGACCGTCCGGCCAAAAGGGAAGCGCAGCCCCGTCAAAGAGCCGGAGAAGAAGCGACTCGCCAGCGGACGAGGCAGCCCGCCGATTCCCGGCGAAGCGCCCCCCGACGCAAGCCCGTGGACGATGATGTCCCCAACAGGAAGCGCGCCTACGGAAACAGCAAGCCCAAAAAGAAATCGGCGCTGACCATGTTTGCCGAGACGCTCATGAGCGCAAAGAACCGCCCGAAGAAGCGCACCTCCCGGCGAACCGAAAGCAGCCGCCCGAAAACGCCTACACCCGCCGTGATCTATACACAGCCCCTGCCCTTCAACCGCGACCGGCTGATCGTCCAGCTGATAACGGTGACGGCGGTGGTTCTGGCCATCGTCATGGGACTGTCGGTGTTCTTCAAGGTGGAGACCATCACGGTCACCGGCGCGGATACCTACAGTGCGTGGGCAGTGCGGGAAGCCTCGGGCATTTCCGAGGGAGACAAGCTCCTGACCTTCAGCAAAATCCGCGCTGCCAGCCAGATTATGGCAAATTTGCCCTATGTCAAGGGCGTGCGGATTGGTATAAAATTGCCAGATACGGTCAATATTATGATCGAAGAAGAGAGCGTGGTCTATGCCATCAAGTCCAGCGACGGACAGTGGTGGATGATGGACTCCGACGGCAGGGTCGTAGAGCAGGCGAATAACGCCAAGGCGGCCACGGCCACGCAGGTTCTGGGCGTCACGCTGGAAGCCCCCACGGTCAACGAAAAGGGCGTCGCCACGGAGATGACCCCTAGTGAGACCAACGAACTGGGAGAGCTGATCCCGGTGTCGACCACCGGTGCTCAGCGCCTGACAGCAGCGCTGCAGATCCTCAAGGCGCTGGAAAACAACGACATCGTGGGCGAAGCCGCCAGCGTGGACGTGACCAGCACCGAGGATATTATCCTCTGGTACGGCACCCGGTATCAGGTCAATCTGGGTGACACATCCCGCCTCGATTACAAGGTTGACTGCATGAACGACGCCATTTTGCAGATGAGCGACTACCAGAGCGGCGTTCTGGACATCAGCTTCACCATCTGGCCAAATCAGGTGGGCTATACGCCCTTCGCATGATGTTATTATTTTGTAAATAATTTGCCGAAATGCCAGATTTTCTATTGACCAAATCGGGTTTTCGGGATAGAATGGGAAAGTACAGATGCAAAATTCAGGCAGCAGCGGCTCCGCCGTGTCTGCGAAAGATACATAGGAGGAAGAGATTATGTCCGAAACTATACAGGATCGCGTTGTGAAAATCAAGGTGATCGGTGTCGGCGGCGCCGGCAACAATGTTATCAACCGCATGATCGATGCCGGTGTAGGCGGCGTGGACTTCGTCGTGGTCAACACCGATAAGCAGGATCTGAATAAATCCGTCTGCAAGAACAAGATCCAGATCGGCGAAAAGCTGACCGGCGGCATGGGCGCAGGCTCCAAGCCCGAGATTGGCAAGAAGTCCGCCGAGGAGTCCCGGGCTGCCATTTCCAAGGCACTGGAAGGCACGGACATGGTCTTTATCACCGCCGGTATGGGCGGCGGCACCGGCACCGGCGCGGCTCCCATCGTGGCCGATCTGGCTCACGAGGCCGGTATCCTCACGGTCGGCGTTGTCACCAAACCCTTCAAGTTCGAGGGCGCGAACCGGATGCGTCAGGCTGAGCAGGGCATCACCGATCTCAGCGGCAAGGTCGATTCTCTGATCATCATTCCCAACGATCGTCTGAAATACGTCACCGACCAGAAGATCACCTTCGCCAACGCCTTCGGCATCGCCGACGATGTGCTGAAGCAGGCTGTGACCTCCATTTCCGAGCTGGTGGGCTTCTGCAAGAACGTCATCATCAATCTGGACTTTGCCGACGTGTCCGCCGTCATGAAGAACGCCGGACGCGCCCACATGGGCGTCGGCACCGCTTCCGGCAGGGAGAAGGCCGAGCAGGCCGCCACGGCCGCCGTTTCCAGCCCGTTGCTGGAGACCTCCATCAACGGCGCTACCGGCGTACTGGTGAACGTTACCGGCTCCAACGAGATGACGCTGGACGACGTGGAGACCGCTGCCGGGATCGTGCAGGAAGCTGCCAACCCCGACGCCAACATCATCTTCGGCGCTACCATTTCCGACGAATTTCAGGATGAAATGCGCGTGACCGTAATCGCCACCGGCTTCGAGATGAAGCCCGAGAGCTTCGCCCCCAGCGCCGGCGCGGACAAGACCTCCCGCCCCAGCAAGCCCAGCTTTGTCCCCGACGACATTGATACCCCCGTGGCCGCTTCCAAGCAGCCCACCAAGCCGGCGGACATGAGCGACATCGACGAGATTTTCAGCATTTTCAAGCGCTGATAAAATTGGGATAATGTACCGCATCCCGTCCCTTTCGGGACGGGATGTTTGCTGTAGCGGGGAGGAAAGCTATGGGTGCCTATGAAGCGCTGGCGGCCAGCTACGACCGCCTGACCAATGACGTGAATTACGGGGCGATTGTGGCCTTTTATGAGGAAATTCTGAAAAAAGAGGGGTTAAAGCCCCGGACGGCGGTCGATCTTGCCTGCGGCACCGGCTCGGTGTCGGCGATCCTTGCCGGGAAGGGGCTTTCCGTCATCGGCGTGGACATGTCCGAGGAAATGCTCACCGCCGCCCAGCAGAAATGCGCAGACCTCCAAAACCCGCCCCGGTTTGTCCGTCAGAGTCTGCAAAGGCTGTGCCTTCCCAGAGGCGTCGACCTCGCCGTCTGCGCGCTGGACAGCCTCGACTATATCACGAATCCGGAGGACTGCAAAGAGGCCATCCGGCGGGTCTGGAAGGCGCTGAACCCCGGCGGAATTTTCATTTTCGACGTGAACACCCCGGAAAAGCTCCGCGCCATGGACGGTCAGGTGTTTCTGGACGAGGACGATGATGTCTACTGCGTATGGCGGGGCGAATTTGACGAAGAAAGCAATATCTGCTCCTACGGCATGGATTTGTTCCAGCGCCGGGGGGAAACGTGGATTCGCTCCTTTGAAGAACACAGGGAGTATGCCTACTCTCAGGAGCAGCTGACGGCCTACTTAAAAGCTGCGGGCTTCACCCACATCGCGGTCTACGCCGACCGCCGTTTTGAAGCGCCGGGGGCAGGGGAGCAGAGGGTATATTTTAAGGCAAGAAAGGGAAAAATAAAATGAAGGATTACTTAGTCCGGGGCATGAGCATGGACGGCTTTGTGAAGGCCGTGGCCATCCGCTCCACGGAGCTTGTGCGCCGGGGTGCCCAGATTCAGAAAACGACTCCCAACGCCACTGCGGCCTTTGGACGCTGCCTGACGGCGGCTTCCATGATGGGCAACATGCAGAAGGTGGAGGATGGCTCCATGACGCTGCAGGTGCGGGGCGGCGGCCCCATCGGCACCATCACCGTGGTGTCCGATTCCGTGGGCAATGTCCGGGGCTGCGTCACCGAGCCGCGGGTGCCGCTGGTGGAGAAATACCCGGGAAAGCTGGACGTGGGCGCGACCGTCGGCACTGACGGCACGCTGACGGTCATCCGCGACCTGCAAATGAAGGAGCCGTATATCGGCTCGACCCAGCTGGTCTCCGGCGAGATCGGGGACGATGTGACCGCCTATTTCGCCCAAAGCGAGCAGACGCCCACGGCCTGCGCCCTTGGCGTGCTGGTTGACCGCGACCAGAGCGTAAAGGTGGCAGGTGGTTATCTGCTGCAGCTGCTGCCCGGCGCACCGGACGAAGTGATCGACACGCTGGAAAAGGGCATTTCCCGGGCTGGGGCGGTGACGCCCATGCTGGAAGCGGGCATGACCCCGGAGGACATTCTGGGGCAGGTCTGCGGAAGTCTCGGCGTGGCGTTTCTGGAAACCACCGAGGTGACGTACAAGTGCTACTGCACCCGTGAGCGGGTGGAGCGCGCCCTGATAAGCCTTGGCAGGAAGGAATTGGAGGAGATCCGGCAGGAGGGCAAGACCTTCCCGGTGGAGTGCCAGTTCTGCGACGCGGTTTACAGCTTCACGCCGGAGGATATCGGAAAGCTGTTGGAAAAAATTTGATATTTGACGGAAAAATGGTGGGAAACGGTGATTGCCCCTAAGCAAAATTCCATAGAAAAAAACGGAAAAAATGCTTGACAAAAAAGGGGTTTCTGTGTATAATAAACCACGTCGCTGAGGTGAAGAACCGACGGCGGCGCTGTTTGGGAGCATAGCTCAGCTGGGAGAGCACATGCCTTACAAGCATGGGGTCACAGGTTCGAGCCCTGTTGTTCCCACCATTTATCTGGCCCGGTGGTGCAGTCGGTTAGCACGCCAGCCTGTCACGCTGGAGGTCGACGGTTCGAGTCCGTTCCGGGTCGCCAAATAAAAAGCATCTATGGTGCAGTTGAGCAGAGAATTCTGCTCAATATGCCTCTGTAGCTCAGTAGGTAGAGCAGAGGACTGAAAATCCTCGTGTCGTTGGTTCGATTCCGACCGGAGGCACCATTCTACTGGCCCCGGAATCGAAGCAATTCGATTCCGACGGTCGGCACCAGATGCGGGCGTAGCTCATCCGGTAGAGCGCCACCTTGCCAAGGTGGAGGTAGCGAGTTCGAGCCTCGTCGCCCGCTCCAGAAAAAGATAAGGAACGCGCAGCGTTCCTTATTTCATATGGTACCGTGGCCAAGTGGTAAGGCAAAGGTCTGCAAAACCTTCATTCGCCAGTTCAAATCTGGCCGGTACCTCCATGTGGAAAAACCTCGTTTTTTAGACAATTTTGTCGAAAACGAGGTTCTTCGTTTGTTAGAACCTGTTGCAGAGCAACGGGTTTACTTGTTTCGCGTCGAAAATGCAGAGAAGATGATTTGCAAAATTATGAGAGCCTTTTGCAGTACACAACCGAAAATGAGACACTTATTTCAGAAAATCACAATCCGAACTTTCTTTCAAATTCCACGGGAGTGTGATAATTGAGTGTTTCATGCTGTCGTTCATTATTAAAGAATTGCAACGGTGTACAAAGGGAACATAATAAAAAACTTAATAATGGACTGCCAATCTTACACAAAGTACCGCCCAAACGAGACTACGGGCGGTATTTTTGTATCATGGCGGAGAAAGGAGGAACTTCC
>OJKC01000461.1_pt1 | contig 35632 bp, 38 predicted proteins | sample 1596401 | NCBI WGS metagenome assembly OJKC01 (sample SAMEA4350162, study PRJEB24818) | metagenome | biome: human; feature: gut; material: faeces | place: Denmark | collected 2013-09 | reverse complement strand
CTTGTCCCAGGTTACTTTCTTGAGCACCTGCACCACAATGTTCGTCAGCACCACCAGCACGCCAATGATGCTGATGATGACAGACCAGTTCAGTACACTCTCCATATTCTTTTCCTCCTGTTATCCAGCCCCGTCTTCGGGCGGAGTAGAGTTTCCCTTGTCAGGCCATAAGTTGTTCTTGCTCAGGTTTTCAAACAGCGCCTTGAGACCGTAGATCAGCACCACGCCGATGATCTCCTTGAGTGCGACCTGTGACAAAGCCTCTGCGATCTGCTCCCGTCCGAGCAATGCAAGGATATAGCTGCACCATACCCATGCAAGTCCGTTGAGAATCCTCAACAGTCGGCTTATGGTACAGAATTTGGTCGTGCTGGTAGATACGCAGTTCCATTTCAATGTCGGCTGGACGAATATGATACTCCAAACAGAACAGAGCGGCATAGACCTCCAACTGTTCAATGTGAGCATCAATTTCTCCGGTCTTCAAATCATGGATGCGAAGAAAATTATTTCGGAAGCAAATCGCATCGGTCGTTCCGAAACAGTTCGGGGAATAGTAGAGGATCTGTTCCGGCGTCATCTTATAACCGATAGCGTCATTCACATACATGTTCAGAGTCTTCTGAGACTTGGGAAGTTTCTGCCCCAAAAGAATACACTGAGCGGCGAATGCGTGAAGAACAGTTCCTTTCTGTGTTGCCAGAAATCTCACATAGGAGTCCGCGATTTTATCGTCGGTGTAATTGATCCAATGATACTTACTTGCACCAAGGAAGGCGTGCTGACCTTCAAGGTTGGAATGCCTGTTGAAGTTCATTCAATACCTCCTCTTTATTTTCCGGACACACAAAGCGAGAGAATGACATATCGTTCATCTTCTCGACATAGTAGTCCTGATTTGGGCGCTTCTTAGCTGTCGCAGACCTCTTGCATTCGAGGGAGGCCCACTTCTCGCCATAAAGAATCAACAGATCGGGAAGTCCCTGAATTTGGTCCATCTTGAAAACCATGCATCCAGGGAACAATGCTTTCAATGACTCGATTAAACGGTCTTGAAATCCGCTCTCAAGTCTGGAACTTCTGGCCACGAAATGACCTCCTTTCGACAAAAAATAAAATGGAGAGAGGGAAATGTGTAACACATCTCTCTCTTCTCCATAAAAGACCCTGTTTTTTCTGCGGAAGCCAAAAAGGGCATAAAAAAGCCGAGACACCTTTTCAAGCGTCTCGGTCAAATATCCAGAGGGTCAGCTATTATTTCGCAGATACCGAATGAGTATCCAAATCAGCCACAGACCTCCTGTGCAGAAAGTAAGTATCACATCGAGGATCAGTCCGCCAGTGCTACGCTTTCCGTTACCTTTACTCATGCTGTCCGTCCTTTCTCATAAATCCGTTATGTTGTCATCATCAATGTTGTTGCTTTCTTTCAGTGCGATGTTACCTCCAAGACTCGAAGCCAAAGCCGCGACAATGGCAGCAACTACGCCGCCGATAACCCCAATGAGCTTCAAACGGTTCCTCGATTTTTCAGAGTCCTTATCCGCTACCGCTGCGGCAACTTCCTGCATCTGATCGAAAATATAAGTCTTCTGCTCAAATGTCAGGTCGTCATTGTCCAGCATTTTTTCAAGAGAATCCATCACGCGGTTGTACATATCGTAACAACTGCGCATACTCTCTCGATCGTCTTCCATCGCTTCCTGGATGACGCTGCGGTACTCTTTCAAAACATCAAGTGAAGTCGAAGCAAAGTTCGGAAATTGCTCAAGAGCTTTCTTTGCAACTTCGGGGTTCATCTTCGGAACCATTGTCGCAAAAGCAATAACTTTTTCTTTTGTCAAATGTCTGAAATCTGGAATATCCAGTTTCTTGAGAACTTGCTGTTCAGTGTAAGGCCGTGCCACGCTCCGTCCTCCCCTCGTAAGAGTGCAAATAAAAAAGGTGCGCCCCAACGAAGAGACGCACCCTGCAAAAGCGCATCTCTCATTGCTGCGACACAATCCTCTTACCACCACTATGGGTATAACGAGTTAAGAGAGAAACACTTGTTGCCAAGTAATTCTCCCATAGTGAAGCGGATAAGAAGATTTAATTGTGTCGCAAGCTTAGTATATCACACTCGCGCACGAAAAGGAAGTCAGAGTTTTTTGAGGAAAATCAGGCTTTGGCCAAAAACCCACTTTTTCTCGTCACTTATATATATTTTTTTACATTTTTCTTCACACTAATTAAAGAAAAAAGTGGGAAAGTGGGCAGAAATCCCGCAAAGCCTTGTGTACCAACGGTTTCAGCCCGCCCACTTTTCAAATAAAACCGGGCAAAAACCCACTTTTTTTGGCCAGAACCGTCTCTACAAGTCTCTAAACTCGCCCGAATATATCAAGTTCTCGAAAGAAAGTGGGCAGAAGCCCATTTTTCAAAATAAAAGTGGTCACGATTTTTGCGCATGAAAGAGCCCCGAATTCTATCTTAGATTAGACAGAACCGGGGCAAATTCACGCAGTTTTGCTAAAATGTTCTCCTCATATAGGGGAGATTCTTCGGAGTTATTGGAATATACTGATATGGTGTGAACGGTTTGTGCAAATGCTTTTTCTGAAGAGACAGGCCGTACTTTTTCGGCGTAACGCCATTGCGTTTGGGCCAGAGTGCTGGATCATTGTAGATTGCCTCAAGAACTTCTGAAAGTTTCTCGAATGGCATGAGGATCTGTTGCCATGCCTCCGCTAATTTTTCGCACATATCCTCGAACTCATCAAAAGAAAACATTTTTCTACCTCCATACTCGTCCGGACCGTTTGTCGATTAGAACGACACGACCTTCGATCTCGAAGTCTGCCAAGTCACACACATCCTTGATAGACCTGAGCAACTTCTTAAAGCGAAGCTCCTCGATTTCAAGGTTCATCATGGCCTGGTAGGCTGTCGGATCTGAGTAGCCCTCCGAGTTTTTTCGGTCGCTCATTGGTCACCTCTTTCTTTCTCCCATTTTTCAAGATCACAGCCGATCTCTTTCAGCTTGTAGGTACAGAGCCAGACATCATCGCCCTGTTCCATCTCATAACGACGGATCAAAGCCTCGATGCCGCGGGAGAAGTTGTCATAGAATTTTTTAAGCCTCTTGTTGCCGAAGCCGAGCTGTTCACGCAGCTCCCACAGAACCAGAGCGTCGATCTCTCGGATATGCTTTCGATCGTACTCTGCGAGCTGTCGCTGTATAAGATCTCCCGTCCCTTTGGAGTTGTACTCGGGAAACAGGAACCCGAGGCGTTTCGCCAGCTACTTGTGGCCGGCGAGGAGGCGCAGCGGGAGGCGGTTGCCTTCCATACTGCGGGAATGCTCCGTAAAGCGGATCTCGGTGGCGCGCAGAAGATCGGTGATATGCTGCTTTGCTCTACGGTTGTGGATGGCAGCGATCCCGAGCTGCTGGCGCACACGGTCTGGAACATTCTGATTCAAGAAGGAGCGCCTATCCCTGATTGCGGCATTTACTATGCCTCGCTCGGCCGGGCATCTGCATCTGAACAGGAACGCAGTGAGATTATGCAGAATTTGGACCAGTACGCCCTGTGCATGGTCAGCTTTGGGCAGGAGGCGATCAAGGATGCTTGAGTTTCATAGAGATCGCTTTGTGCAGTTACTCCATGAGGTACCTGCGAAAGAAACTATACTTTCCGAACCAAAGTACAGCCCTTACCTCCAGACGGTGATGGACACAGTAAAGAAAGATGGCGTATGCGGAGGGAATGCAAACATTGTGGGATCATCTTGCTGAATATTGATTTTTTCCGGTTGTCGGTTTATTTATATGAATTATTTCCGCAAGGAACAGATGAGATTTGGGACAGCTTTTTTTCGCAGCATCCAGATATTGCGCTTTCACTGTTGAAGGAAATGTTTGAACACCCGAGAAGCTTGATTCGAGATAATGTAGCAGATATTCTAAGCAATCTAAGGGCGTTGCACGGTAATGATCCGGAACTCGCATCTTTCGACTTATCATCTTATGAGCGGGACATCAGTCAGCAGTTTAGGATGATCTGCTCGCAGATATCAGAAATTTTTGATTAGGACGCTTTAAGTATGAACATTTTTTCTGTACGTGACCGGTTTTATGCTAAAGTAAATGGGAGATTTTCACTTCGCACGCTTGAGACTGCTTTAGATGCCAAGTTGCATATGCGAAGTGGATCTTTTGCAGAGCAGTATTGCAAAGGAATTTTTCTCGCAATTTTTCAAGACGCGGTTGATCTTCGTCAGGAATATTTGAGTTATTACGCAGAGGAATATGATGATTTTGATTTTTTCCTCTATCAAAAGAAGCTTTGGGAACGCGCTGATATAAGAAGTCTCAATCTTGCAGAGAACGAAATTCTGATGGAGCTTTACCCAGATTACAGAAGCTATAATCTTACGGAACTTCTTACCACAGACAGCGGTGGAATTAAAATGCTTAATGATACATTGGAGGATATCTTTCTATGAAGATTAAGCAAGATTTTGTAACAAATAGCTCATCGACCGCCTTTTTGCTCTCAATGGAAGAGGATATAACCAAGGACAATTTTTTGAGAGCCATTGGAATTGAGGGGGAATCTCCTATGAATGCACTGTTTGAGCAACTATACGATGTTGTTGAGCATAGCAAGGAAGAAATTACATCATACGTTCGTAACAGAGCACCAGAGTGCGATAACGTATCTAATTTCTTGGAACGAGAAGGATTTAACCAGGAAACGATCGATATAGTACTTACACTACTGCAAGCAGGGAGAACCGTCTATTGGGGGGAACTAGAATCGAGCGGCGAAAACTTGGGCGAGAGTTATTTTTGTTGCGAAAGCTTTCTGCTTTGTGATGATCATATTTACTTCAATGGAAAGATAAGCGGATGGTGACCGCCTTTTTGTAAGTATCAGGGAGTACAAGTATGTATTTTAGAGAAGTGACAGAAGAACAAGCGCGTGCGCGAAACCTCCTTATTTCGATTGCCAAGGGTCTGCACAATGAGGATGAAATAGGTGGCCGATATATGATCGATGAAATAAGGACGCGATTCTATTTTTCAAAAAGGGATATAAAATATCAACTTGATACTTTTTTTGACAGTGTGGAAGAAGCACATTATGTGCTACGCCCAAGCATCGGTGCATATTTAGCAAAAGTGCTGAGAGCACATAATTGTGCGTGCAGTGGTTTAGAAGCTGCTGAGAGTATTTTCGTCAAACGATTTGGGCAGCTCCGAAATGCCGTGAGGTCAAATCATTATGGATTTACTCCGGAAATGCGGAAGACTTATGCAGAAATTCAAAAACTTGTGCCTATCCTTCATTGGGGGCGTCTCCCCATTATCAGTAAGTATTTAATGATAAATAGCGAGCTGATTCCGGAGGAGAATCTGACAGAGTTTTACGATGGATTTGATATGCTGGAAGCTTTGCTGAATGACATTTATGGGAAAGGAGAGTCTATGGAGATGAACGGTGATCAAACCTTAGGAAAAGAACTAACATTTTCTGAATTTTGCCGTAGATGGGGACATACTGATAGCTACCGGATGCAACGTACTATTGATGGATACACCATCGCTGTATCATCAGAAGCAAATCAAGGCAATGCTCAAGAACCCACTGCGCTGGGCGCGCAATCGAAAGCAACCTGTTTGGAAAAGGGCCTTAAAGCGGGTCGCTGTCATACTGCTGGTGATCTCGCTTGCGTTCGGCAGTCTGATGGTCGTTAGCCCAACTGCTCGTGCAACATTTATCCGCTGGGTTACAGAATGGTATGAGACACATGTGACGTACCGTTATGCGGGTGACGATATGGTCGGAGATCTTCCGGAGTATACCATTACTGAATTACCGGAGGGATACGCTGAAGACCGTGATCAGCGAATTGAGTTTGGGACACAGACTTTCATTTCTTATCAGAATGGTGATATTGATTCTGCCATTACACTTCACTACTGTTATATGCAACAAGGCGCTGCAACTATATTTGTTTTGGAAAATGCAGATAGCATTCCCGTCATAGTGAATGGTTGCGAGGGTCAAATCTTCTTGTCTAAAAATTTGGAAACAACCAGAAATGCTATCACTTGGATTGATGTTGAACAAAACATTCAGTTTGCTATTCAGGCTCGATTAAGTACTGGCGACCTTTTGCACATAGCCGAAAGCGTTTCTTTGGATAATTTGCCGGAAATTGAATGATTGTTTCTTTTTTGTAAGAAAGGCACCTTCTTTTTCATCTATTTGTCAGAAAGAGCAAATTCTTGGCAAATAGTAAGAAAGGAGGTGCTTTTATGAAAAGTAAGTATTTGCCTTGGCTAATTGTCTCTTGCTCATAATGGCCATATCGACAAAACTTACAATTGCGCACACGGAGGAGGATTTACCGAGCCTATCATTTAGAGGGATGACTGTTTGAGGAAGTGCAATTTGTTAAGCTGATGAAAATCTTGAACGTATTAATGCTAAGATTACACTCTATGAGAGAAATGTTTATATTTATATAGATTCATGGGGTGAATCGGAAACAGAGGCAGTGCATGTTTCCAGCGGATGCACTGTTAAAAGCAACGAAACTGTCGAGTAGCTCTTGCGTGGAGCAGTGATAACATTACACAGACTTTGACTTCCGTTACAAAAACTTGCCCATAAAATATAAAAAGGAGATATATTATGAAGAGTAGACTGATCGCTTTGCTTTTATCTTTAACGCTTTGTATATCCCTGAGCGTCCCTGCACTTGCTATGTGCAAGGATGAAAGGTCATCTTCCTATACTGATGGGCTTATCTCTTTTGATTCAGATGTTGAAATTGAAGAGGCGCTAGTCCGTGTAGCTCAGGAAAAGATTAATAGGATTGCTGCAGATGTTGGTGAGACTCCACCTGTTATTACGAAGGTCAGATACATATCAGACTTTGCGGAAAACGATTATACTCTATTTGAGTGCGAACCTTCTGGATATTTGATTTATAACAACGCTGCGGGGACATTCGTTGAGTCATCGGCTATTTCACAATCTCCTTATATTGAGTGTGAGGGAGATCTATACTATGCTGGCGTTCTTAACTATTATTATCAGGACGCAGATAAAGACTATGTTCATACTGAAACAGGTTATACAATTGATGCGAGTGCCGAAGTCCGTGCTGCTTGCAAGCAGATGCAGCAGGAACTGTTGTCCGCTTCCCGACCTGTGAAGAATAGTGGTTTTGAAACGATGAATTCTTTAACGGCATCTTCGGGAACCCGATTTGTAAGCAATTACGGTTATATTAGGAACTTGCAGACTGAAGCTGAGATGGGGTATGCTGAGGATGGCGACGATGGCATGTGTGGTTGGATTGCCTCTGGAATTGCTATCCTTTATTTACAGTGTAATTCAGGCGCAAGGGTAATTCCATCAAATTATGTATCTAGTAACTATAAGTTTAAAGGCGATGGTTTTACATGGCTCTTAAGAGGATATGGTGTAAACAGCGATACATTTGGCTCAGATTTAGCATCTGCCATTATAGGCTATGCGACAGATCGAAGCTTTCCGTTAACTGCAACTCATACTTTTGTTACGAGTGCGGACCACTTTATAACTTATATCGATAAGGATCTCCCTGTTGTTGCTGGAGGAGCATTATGGGATTGCAGATCTTCATCTAGTTATGCAACGGTAAACCATTATATTGTGATTTATGGCTATAATAGTAGTGAAAATGAGTTTGTATGTCATTATGGATGGCCGGGAAAGAGTTGTATTTACGTTAATAGAGATCTGCGTACAAATATTTGGGGCGATTATGTAATCGCTGAACTAGAGTATTAATCACTATTTTTTGAGGCCTTGTAAAAATATCGCGCAAATTGAAAAAATGGTGTTGAAAATGCAATTGGGTTCTTCAAAAAAATTAGAATCTACTATTGTTCAAGTTATAGCTATTACCCTGTGTGCGTTTGCAATTGTTGCTCTGCTTCTTCGCCTGAGATTGCATCGGACAATGCTCAGCGTAGTTACAACATCGTACGCGTCCATAGATGAAACCAGAGCCCACATAGAAGGGCAAATATGGTTGCCAGACTTGCGGCAACGCGATGTCGAGAATTATCGCGCGGGTTTTGTCTATACGGATGAGAGTAAAACAACATTAGACCATATTTCTGCGCGGTACGAACTTCAGGGTGGCTGTGTATTGCGTTTCCTTGCAGATTATGACCGTACGATAGACTTGATTATAGACGATAGCAATGATTTGCAATTTGTGGAATGTGATAATCGTTGCATTTATTACAGGCAGGAAAGTAGCTCACGGACTGATTTCTATTTTGCATACTTCAGCGAGAATGACATTTACTATGAACTTATGCTGTCAGTGCCAATTGGTACTTTATCTTCTGATGATGCGATGGGAATGTTGTTTCGAATAGCGTCTCCTTGACCCTTTAGGGGGCAGCAAGTTCGAAAGGAGTCGTGCGTATCGAGCAAGTGGATGATTATTCGTAAAAGGCCTGAGAACAGTATCAGGTATAGATGCTGCTCTCAGGCCTTCTTGTTACAGAGGATGGTATACGTAGTTTGAAAAAGCTTGAGGTATATGTGGAAAAGCCTTTTATACGTAGGTGGACAATATGCAATGCCAAAAATTTGGAGCAACGTAGATTTTACCTATATAGTATAGGCATAGATACAGCTACAGAGAACTATCGGTAAGAGCTGTTTGTAGGAGGGGGAGCGAGTGGTCGAACGCTTTTTATAGAGATGGCCATGACAGATGGAACGAGAAAATGGACGGGGAAGAATTACCAAAAGTTTACCGCTAAATTACCTAGAATAATTCCGCTGAATGGGGATTGAACATTCCACAGATTCTGTGCTATTATCATGCTATAAAAGAAGAAGCGCTTTTCGGGTAAACCGAGGAGAACTTCTTCTTGTTATTTTAGCTGTTGTAGCTAATATGTAGATGAGGTGACATGAGCGTATGAAAGAGAAAATGTTTGCCGGATATCCAGATGTAGTAAATGTTGATCAACTTAGAGAGATGTTAGGCGGCATAGGCTACAAGGCGGCATATGGTCTGCTGCACGATGGCAGCATTCGCTTTTTCAAGATAGGAAAAGCATTTCGTATTCCTAAAATTAACATCATCGAATATCTGCAAAGGAACTCCAAAATCTAAATACTTTTGTCCGTGAAAATAAAATCTTGCATACCATTGTTCCGGCGGATTCAGCATGCTACAATGATATTGTCGTTTGTTGAAAGACGCTACTGTTAAGTAAGGAGGTTAACAGAATGGTAGCGGGCCATCTGCAAGAGAAAAAAGGACTTTTTTATATTGTATTAAATTTTGTGGACTCGGATGGAAAGCGAAAACGTAAGTGGATAGCAACAGGACTGCCGGTGAAGGGCAACAAACGAAAGGCGGAGGCAATGCTGGTAGCAGAACGACAAAAATATCAGCCTGCTGAGTATCAGCGTACAGCCGATGCTAATATGCTTTTTGCCGACTATATGCTCTACTGGCTCAGGCAAATCAAATCATCCGTGGATATAACGACTTACGCTGGATACAAAACGAATGTTGAAAAGCGTATCGTCCCGTTTTTTCGTGGGCGTAAGGTCACGCTGGGCGGTCTGCGTGCCGGTGACATTCAAGACTTCTATACCTACTGTGCAACGGAACTGGAGATCAGCAACAACACGATCATCAAGTATCATGCAAACATCAGCAAAGCCCTCAACGATGCCGTTCGGCTGGAGAAGATTCCAATGACTCCCCTGAAACGCGGGATGCGCCCTAAGCAGGTCGAGCACATCGGAAAATTCTATACCTTATCAGAGGTAGAGCATCTGCTTAGTTGCGTAAAGGGTGATGGAGCCGAGTTTCCCGTGTTGATGGCAGCATTTTACGGGCTACGCCGTTCTGAGATCATGGGCCTGAAATGGGATTCTATTGACTTTGACGCCAATACGATCACGATTGCGCATGTAGTTGTTGAGGTTAGTATTGATGGAAAAGACACCATTGTTGCAAAGGATCGACCGAAGAACAAAAAGAGCTATCGTACCTTGCCACTAGTTCCGGAATACCGGAGGTTGTTGCTTCAAATGAAAAAACATCAGGAGGAATACCGCAAACTCTGTGGCAACTGCTATCATGGAAGTGGTTATATCTATGTGAATGATCTCGGGGAGCCAATCAGGCCTAATTATGTGTCGCAGCATTTTAAGTTGGTCTTGAAGAATAACAACCTGCGGGAGATCACTTTCCATGAATTGAGACATACCTGCGCGAGTCTCCTTCTCAAGAGCGGAATTTCAATGAAAGATATTCAGGCGTGGTTGGGGCATAGCAATTACAATACAACTGCAAATATCTACGCCCATCTGGAGTCAAGCTCGAAGGAGATCACAGGCAATGCGATGCAGGACAATTTTACCATCAGTGCAAACCTTGCAGCAAGAGAAGCTGTGCAAGCGTGAGAAGCGCGGCTGAACGCGGCTAAAAATGGAAAAGACTGAGCTTTTCTTATATGGAAAATCCCAGTCTTTTCAAGTGGTGCCGGTGGTGGGACTCGAACCCACATGGAGTTGCCCCCGGCGGATTTTGAATCCGCTACGTCTACCAATTCCATCACACCGGCATTATTCAGTTGTTGCGAGTCTCATTTTTCTGAATCCGCCGTAGGGCAGAACTTTAGGGCAGAACTCACGAAAAGCCCGTTCTTAGGATACACCGAAAAGTCAATAATTGCAAGGGTTAGGCCGGTTGGATGAGCTGGTAAGCGTACAGTCTTTTGAGTCCGCTACGTCTACCAATTCCATCACACCGGCAGGTGCAACAATTATTATATGCGATGCAGGGAGCATTTGCAAGCAAAACTTTTCGAAAAAAGGCTCCGGCGCACTGCGCCGGAGCCTTTCACAATGTAAGATCACACGTAGCGCTGATTGATGACGTCGAACACGCCGCGCGTCGTGAGGCGCAGCGTTGGAATGACGGTCAGCGCCATGAACGAAAGCGTCATAAACGGGTCGACCCCGCGCGAGACGCCGAGCTTGAAGGCCTGCTCCTTGGCGTTTTCGAGCGCCTCGTTGACCTCGATAAGCGGCGCTTCGCTCATGATGCCTGCAATCTGGAGCTGGAGCTCGCCGAGCACCTTGCCGTCGTCCATCACGACGATGCCGCCGCCGAGCTCGACGACGCGGTTGACCGCCGCGGCCATGTCCTCCTCGTTCGCGCCGACGACGATGATGTTGTGGCTGTCGTGCGAGATGGATGTCGCCACCGCGCCGGACTTGAGGCCGTAGCCCTTGATGTAGCCGATGCCGATGTGGTGCGTGTTCTTGTGGCGCTCGATGACGGCAATTTTCAAGATGTCGTCCTCAACGCTGATCTTTTCAGCGTAGCCCGCATCGGTCGTGACGATCTCGCCGGGCACCATGCCGAGCACCGCGCGCGGGCGGGACTCGATAAAGTCCGTGGCCTCAAGGTGCGCAACGTGGAACGTCTCGTGCGAGCGCTTGACGAGGTGCGGATCGATCTCGGGCGCTTCAAACGGCGTGACGGTCTTGCCGTCGAACATCAGCTTACCCTTCTTGTAGACCTCAAGGATGTTGAAGTCGTCGAAATTGTCGATCACGACAAAGTCCGCAAGAAAGCCCGGTGCGATTGCGCCGCGGTTGTTGAGCAGGAAGTAGCGCGCGGCGTGGTGGCTCGCGCATTTGACGGCGATGATCGGGTCGACGCCCGCTTTGATGGCACGGCGCACGATGTAGTCGATGTGGCCCTTTTCGAGAAGGTCGTTCGGGTGCTTGTCGTCCGTGCAGAACATGCAGTAGGTGTAATACTGCGGTGTGAGCAGCGGGAGCAGCGCGTCGAGGTTGCGCGCGGCCGTGCCCTCGCGGATCATGATGTACTGTCCGCGCTCGAGCTTGGCGATGGCATCCTCCACGGTGCTGCACTCGTGGTCGGAATAGACGCCGGCGGCGATGTAGGCGTTCAGGTCGTTGCCCGAAAGGCCGGGGGCGTGGCCGTCGATTTTTTTGTGGTGCGCCTGCGCGGCGACGATCTTTTCGAGCACCTGCTCGTCGGCGTTCGCCACGCCGACATAGTTCATCATTTCGGCCAGACCCTCGACGCGGTTGTGCTCGTAGAACGAGTCGATCGCGCGGTAATCGAGCACCGCGCCGGATTCGTCGAGCGGCGTTGCGGGCACGCAGGAGGGGAGCATGAAGCGCACGTCAACGGGCAGATCTTCCGTCGCCTGCAGCATATACTCGATGCCGTCGGTGCCCATGACATTGGCGATCTCGTGCGGGTCGGTGATGACGGTCGTGGTGCCGTGCGGAATGACGGCGTTGGCAAATTCCTTGGGGGAAACGAGCGCGCTCTCTAAGTGGATGTGCGCGTCGACAAAACCGGGCAGCACGAGCTTGCCGCCCATGTCGACCTCGACCGCGCCCTCGTAATGCTCGCCCATGCCTGCGATCAGCCCTTCGGCCACGGCGATGTCGCCATGGCTGAGCTCGTTGCAGAAGACGTTCACATACGTCGCGTTCTTGAGCACGAGGTCGGCCTTCTGCCGTCCCGAGGCCACCTCGACGACGTGGAGCTTCTTGTTCAGCTTGCGGTTGATCTTTCCTGCGTAGCTTTCCCGGTATGCCATGCGTTTTCCTCCTTGCTTTGTTGTGTTTGACCAGTTTATCGGATGAATCATCCATCTTCCTCGTTTATTTTTTATAGGATACTACGTTCTTTTGCACTTGTCCAGCAGAAAAAGCTAAAATATTTTTAGTAAAACTGACGAAAAGTGAGAAGAATGCAGAAGTTCACTGTATCATAAACTGTATGATGGACCGGACAAATACAGGCCGTTGCCGAAAGATTGCTTTTCACAAAATGCTGTTTACAAGCATCTGATAATACAGTATAATTAAACAAACGGTATAGAGATAAATGAATATTTTCAACTAAAAGACGAATAAAACGCGCTGGCATTCACTGCGCCGGGCTTGCTTGAAGTGGCCCGCACACAAAATGGAGGCTGCGGCAATTTTAGGACCGGACAAGGAGGGGGAAGATATGAAAACCGAGCATTCCTATTCCGCAAAGGGCGTTTTGGCTGCGCTGGGGAGATCCGCTTTGTATCAGCTCTTTTTCGTGGCGGTGCAGGTTTTGCTGCCCTTTGTCTATGGGATCGGTATCGCTGCCGATGCGGCGATCAATAGGGGAGCGGACCTTGCACAGGGGGCGCAGGCGGTGGCAGAGCGGCTTCTTGACGGCCTGTCGGCGCTCACGCTGCTATCGTGTCTGATCATCGCCGCGGTACTGCTGCTGTGGTTCCTGCTGCGGAAAAAGCCGCTATCCGAGGCGGCGGGCCTTCGTCACTGCTCGGGCTGGACGGTGGGCTTCTGCGCCTTCGGCGCGGTCGGCCTCTATGTGCTGGTCAGTCTGGTGCTTGCCCTGCTGCCGGAAAGCTGGATGGAGGAATATGGAAAAGCCATGCGCCTGAGCACAGAGACGGGGCTGATCCCGGCGCTTGCCGTGGTGGCCGGCGCGCCGCTTGCGGAGGAGCTCGTGTTCCGCGGCGTCATCCAGTCGCGGCTGGAACGGGCCATGCCGGTGTGGATCGCAATTGTACTGCAAGCGGTACTCTTTGGATTCATCCACGGAACGCCGGTGCAGATCGGCTACGCGTTTCTCATGGGCCTGCTTTTCGGCTATATTCGCTATCGCACGGGGAGCATCCTGCCCACGATCGCCGCGCACGCCGCGTTCAACGCAATGAACGACCCGCTGGGGCTTTTGGGCGGTTTTGCGGAGAAGTGGCAGTTCCTTGCCGTCATGGCCGCCGTATGCGCGGCGGGCTGCGTGCTCTGCCGCCGCGGTTTGAGCGGACTAAGAACAGCGCCGGAGGCCGAAGCAAGGCCCACATCGCCGACGGTCTGCGAGGAGATCACCGAATAACAGAGAAAGCGCCTTTCAAAGAAAGCTCTTTGAAAGGCGCTTTGCGCTTCTGTGATTGAATCTTTTTACTTCACGCTGCCGTCGGCGTTGAAGACGGGCAGCTTTTCAAGGAACAGGATGTCCTTGCGGTCGGCTGCGCCGCCCTCGGCGAGAACGGCCATGCGGCCCGTAACGGTGCCGCCCGCCTTTTCGACGAGTGCTTCCATCGCCTTGAGCGAGCCGCCAGTGGAGATGACATCGTCGACGAGCAAAATCTTCTTGCCGCGGATGAGGCCCGCGTCGTCAGAGCCGAGGAAAAGCTTCTGCTGGGCGACGGTGGTGATGGACTTGTCCTCCACGGAAATGGGATCGGGCATGTAGACCTTGGGGCCCTTGCGCGCGATAAAATACTTTTTCGCGCCGCTCTGGCGCGCCATCTCGTGGATGAGGGGGATGGACTTTGCCTCAGCGGTGAAGAGGTAATCGTAGTCGATGCCCTCGGCGAGCTTCAAGAGCTCTTCTGCGCAGCGCACGGTCAGCTCCGCGTCGCCGAACATGATGAAAGCACCGATATAAAGATCGTCCGTTACCTTGCAGATGGGAAAGTCGCGGTCAAGACCCGCGACATGCATCGGATAAGTCGCCATAAAAGGAAGCTCCCTTCGCGTTTTACATCTTTTTCTGCCGTTTCGCGCGGCAAACAGGATTTAGTATATCTTTTTTGCGCGGATTGTCAAGCGGTCAGATCTCGGTGTCGCCCTCGGGCAGGATGATCGCGCAGGCAATATAGGCGAGCACGCCGGTACCGGCGGCCAGAGCGAGGACCGCCCAGAGCACGCGCACGATCGACGGGTCAATGTTGAAGTAGTCTGCGATGCCTGCGCAGACGCCGCAGATCATCTTGTTGTTGCGGGACTTGTAAAGACGCTTTCTTTCATCCATGATCGTTCTCCTTATCCGGCTGCGAGAGCAGCCACGGTGGGTTTGTAAACAACTATTATAGTATACCACGTTTTTGCACGTTGTAAAGTGCGGTTTTTCCGCGTTTTGGGCAGGAAAAGGGGAGCGCGCAGAGGAAAATGCGCGATATTTTGCGCTTTTGCCGCTTTTTTGCCGGCAAGGGGCAAATTCCCCCTTGCAAGTTCCTTTTTTCTGTGATATAAGTACCAATTAGACAAATGCTGTGAAAGGGAAAATAGCGTGTTTGTTCCGCGTAGAGAGGACCGGTCGGCGGCTGGGAGCCGGTCTGCGGGATGTCGCTTGGTTCGCCCCCGAGCAGCCGCGAGGAAATGCGCGGCCGGTCAGCCCCCGTTACGGGCAACGAGCGCGCGCCTTTGGGCGCGAATCAGGGTGGTACCGCGGAAGAAAGTCTTTCGTCCCGAGAGTGTCGGGAGGAAAGGCTATTTTTTTGCCCCTGCCGCCGATTTTTGAAATTCTGCAAATTTTTACCTGAAAAGGAGAAATGATATGAAACAACAACTGGAAGCGATCCGCAAGGCGGCGCTCGATGCGATCTCCAACGCCGGCAAGGCGGAGGACCTCGAAGCACTGCGCGTCCGCTACCTTGGCAAAAAGGGGGAGCTGACCGCCGTTTTGAAGCAGATGGGCAAGCTCAGCGCCGAAGAGCGCCCCGTGATCGGGCAGCTCGCCAACGACGTGCGCGCCAAGCTCGAAGCGAACATCGAGGAAAAGGCGAAAGAGCTCGCCGACAAGGCCATGGAGCTCAAGCTCAAGTCCGAGGCCGTGGACGTGACCATCCCCGGCAAGCAGGAAAAGATCGGCGTGAAGCACCCGATGTATCAGGTGCTCGACGAGATCAAGGACATCTTCGTCGGCATGGGCTTTGAAATTCTCGAAGACCGCGAGGTCGAGCTTGCCGAGTACAACTTCACGAAGCTCAACGTCGAGGAGGGCCATCCCGCCCGCGAGTGGAGCGACACGTTCTACTTCACCGAGGACAGCTCGATCCTTCTGCGCACGCAGACCTCTCCGATGCAGATCCACGCGATGGAGACGCGCGAGCTGCCCATCCGCATTCTAGCCCCCGGCCGCGTGTACCGCAAGGACGAGGTCGACGCCACGCACTCGCCCATGTTCCACCAGATCGAGGGCATGGCCATCGACAAGGGCATTACGATGGCGGACCTCAAGGGCACGCTCAACGAGGTCGTGCGCCAGCTCTACGGCGAGCACACGGTCACGCGCTTCCGTCCCCATCACTTCCCGTTCACCGAGCCGAGCTGCGAAATGGACATTCAGTGCCACAAGTGCCACGGCGCAGGCTGCCCCACCTGCAAGGGCGAGGGCTGGATCGAGGTGCTCGGCGCCGGCATGATCCACCCGAAGGTCCTCGAGGGCTGCGGCATCGACTCCACGGTCTATTCCGGCTGGGCGTTCGGCATGGGCCTTGAGCGTCTGGCGCTCGGCCACTTCAAGATCAGCGACCTGCGTTTGATCTTCGAGAACGATGTCCGCTTCCTCGAACAGTTCTAATATTCCTCGCGAAAGCGGCGAGCCGCTTTCTGCGATCTCTTTCGCAGGGTGCTGCGCCGCACTCGCTTTGCTCGCACGCTTGCACCCTGAGCGGTGTTTTTTGTGACGCGCATGTCGTCACAAAAAACGAAATTTGATTGTTACTTCTTAGGAGGATACAACTATGATCCTATCCCGTAATTGGCTCAACGAATTCGTTGACCTCAAGGATATCACCGATAAGGAATTCAACGACGAGATGACGCTCTCCGGCTCGAAGGTCGAGACCATCGAGCGTCCCGACGAAAACCTCAAGAACGTGGTCGTCGGCAAAATTCTCGAGATGAAGCGCCATGAAAACTCCGACCACATGTGGGTCTGCCAGATCGACGTCGGCCAGGCTGAGCCCGTGCAGATCGTTACCGGCGCGTGGAACATCCATGTGGGAGACTATGTCCCCGCAGCGCTGCACGGCGCGCATCTGCCGGGCGGCGTGAAGATCGAAAAGGGCAAACTGCGCGGCGTCGAGTCGAACGGCATGCTCTGCTCGCTCAAGGAGCTTGGCATGACGGCGGAGCATGACTTCCCCTATGCCGTCATCACGCCCGCGGCGCTTCTGAACGACTATCATCCCATCGACCCCGCGAAGCCCTCCATCCCCGCTGACATCAAGCCCGGCGACAAGGTCTACGGCCCTGTGCTCTGTGGCCGCGTCGAGGCGGTGAAGAGCACGGACGGCGGCTACGACGTTCGCGTGAACGACGGCACAGTCACCCGTGCGGCGAAGACTGCCTGCTCGAACCTCCACGAGGGCGACCTTGTCGCCTACAACACGAAGAGCGACACGATCTGCACGCTCGAAGACCTGCACGCCGAGCAGAAGGAGTTCCCTCACTGCATCGCCGACGGCATCTTTATCTTACAGGAAGAGGACGCCGAGCCGGGCCTCAACATGGCGCACATCCTCGGCTTTGACGATTCCATCGTCGAGTTTGAGATCACGCCGAACCGCCCCGACTGCCTTTCCGTCATCGGCCTTGCCCGCGAGGCGAGCGCGACGTTCAAGCGCCCCCTTAAGCTGCACACGCCCGAGCCGCACGGCTGCGGCGGCAGCATCGCCGACCTTGTCGACATCGACATTGAGGACGGCGACCTCTGCCCGCGCTACACCGCGCGCATGGTGAAAAACGTCAAGATCGCTCCGTCTCCGCGCTGGATGCGCGAGAGATTGCGCAACAGCGGCGTGCGCCCCATCAACAACATCGTCGATATCACGAACTATGTGATGCTCGAATACGGCCAGCCGATGCACGCCTTTGACTTCAGCTGCGTTGAAGGCGGCCACATCATCGTGCGCACCGCGCGCGAGGGCGAGACCATCCAGACGCTCGACGGCAACGAGCGCAAGCTGACGCCGAACATGCTCTGCATCTGCGACGAGCACAAGCCCGTCTGCGTCGCGGGCGTCATGGGCGGCGCGAACAGCGAGATCGTCGGCGACACGGCGATGGTGCTCTTTGAGTCCGCTAACTTCAACGGCGTTTCCGTGCGCCGCACGGCCAGCGCCCTCGGCATGCGCACCGACGCCTCCTCCCGCTATGAAAAGGGCCTCGACATGATGAACACCATCAAGGCCGTCGAGCGCGCCTGCGAGCTCGTGGAGCTGCTCGGCTGCGGCGAGGTCGTCGACGGCGTGATGGACGTGGTCGCCAAGGAAAAGGCCCCCACGGTCGTCAAGCTCGAACCCGACAAGATCAACGCCCTGCTCGGCACGGAACTCAGCGAAGACCTGATGCGCGAAATTCTTGTCTCCCTCGGCTTTATCCTGAATGGCGACGACATCTACGTGCCGTCCTGGCGCGGCGACGTCGAGCATTACAGCGACATTGCCGAAGAGGTCGCGCGCTTCTACGGCTACAATAAGATTCCCTGCACGCTCATGCGCGGCGAGACCACGCGCGGCGGCTTTAGCGAGCAGCAGCGCTTCGACCGCGCCATCGGCGGCGCTGTGCGCGCGCTGGGCTACGATGAGATCATCACCTATTCCTTCATCAGCCCGACCTATTACGATAAGATCCGCATGCCGAAGGATTCCTCGCTGCGCAACTCCCTGAAGATTTTGAACCCGCTGGGCGAGGATACCTCAATCATGCGCACGACGATCCTGCCGAGCATGCTCGAGATCATTGCCCGCAACCACAGCTACCGCAACAAGTCCGCCCGCCTCTATGAGCTCGGCAAAATTTACCTGCCGCGCGAGGATGGCCTTGCTGACGAGCCGAAGTACCTCTCCCTCGGCGCTTACGGCGACGGCGTGGACTTCTTCTCCTTCAAGGGCGGCATCGAGACGCTGCTGCACGAGCTGCGCATCACGGATGTCAAGTACGTCGCCTGCGCCAACAATGATTCTTATCACCCCGGCCGCTGCGCGAAAGTGTATGCGGGCGAGACATACCTCGGCGTGTTCGGCCAGATCCATCCGCTCGTCGCGGCGAACTACGGCATGGACACCGAGGTCTACACCGCAGAGCTGAGCTTCGATGCGATGTATGAAAAGCGCGGCGACATCCCTGTCTACCAGCCGCTTCCGAAGTTCCCCGCCGTCACGCGCGACATCGCCGTCGTGTGCGACGAGGCCGTCACGGTCGGCGCGCTCGAAGAGAGCATCCGCCGCGGCGCGAAGGGCCTTCTCAAGGATGTGTCGCTGTTCGATATTTACCGCGGCCCCGGCGTGGCCATCGACAAGAAGAGTGTGGCGTTCAATCTCGTTCTGCGCGCGGATGACCGCAGCCTGACCGGCGAAGAGGCAGATGAGGACGTCCAGTCCATCCTCGCAGCGCTCAAGGCCGACCACAACGCGGTGCTCCGCTGAGAATTCCTTAAGGAAACATTACGATTTGGTTACAGTTGACAGCGCTCTCTTTACTTTTTGAAATTGCGTTGCTATACTGTCTGCATGGAAAGGAGGGGCTCTCCCAATGGAAGAATTTACCCGAAAGTTTAATGTTGCGCAGGAAAAGGACGCTGAGATCCGTCATATTCTGACCACCGTTTATGCCGCGCTGGAGGATAAGGGCTATAATCCCATCAACCAGATCGTGGGCTACATCCTGTCGGAGGACCCCACCTATATCACGAACCATAACAACGCCCGCACGCTGATCCGCAAGCTGGATCGCGACGAACTGCTGCAAACGCTTGTGCGCAGCTACCTCGGCAAGTAAGCGAAAAGCGTCAGAATAACGACCCTCGGAGACCGTGAACGCGGCCTCCGAGGGTTTGTTGCATTTTTTCGCCCCACTTTTATTGACAAGGGGGGCAAAAAATGCTATACTGCAAAAAGTTACAAAACGGTTACAAAGTTACAAATTGGTTACAAGGACAGGAGTGAGTCAGATGGCAGAAGCTACGGAAGGTCTCGTTTACCGCGGACACCCGCTGCGCCGTGTGGATAATCTCATCTACTACGGCTCGATGGCGGATAAATATATCGTGATGATGCAGGTGTTGGATACCACGCCGCTCAAGGATATCACGCTTGCCAAGCGCGTTTCCATTCAGTTGCAGATGACGGACGCAAGCCTCCGTTCGCGCGACCGTGTGGTCCGCTCGACGGAAAAAGGAAGCCTTGGCGAGGCGATGGAATTTGCCTCCATCTGGCTTGAGCGCGCGCTGAGCGGCAAGATGTAAATAGCCGCCGCGCAGACCCCTGATTTTATTCACGAAAGGATGACTCAGCTATGAGAAACCATTCACGATGCTTATCGTTCCTGCTTTCGGGCATTCTCTCCGTCAGCCTGCTCGCGCCGCTCTCTTCGGCGCAGGCCGCTTACGACGGTTCGATCCGCAACCTCGTTGACCGCGTGACGGTGCTGACGGAATCCGTTCAGACCGAGAGCGCGAACGAAGAAGAGCTCGCCAAGCTCGATGAGATGCAGGCAGAGCTTGAAGACAAGGCCGACGCCAAGGAAGACGTGAGCGAGACCGAGACCGTCTCCATGGTCGTTACGGGCGGCACGATCAACGTGCGCACGGGTCCCGGCACAAATTACGACAAGATCACGCAGGTGGTCAGCGGCAAGCAGGTCACCGTCGTCGGTGAATCGAACGGCTGGTATCAGGTCACGTTCGGCTCCACGACCGGCTGGCTGCTCGGTGAATATCTGCGCGATCCTGCCGACCTCGACGGCACAGTGGGCGCAAAGGTCGTCTCCATGGCGATGCCCTTCCTCGGCACGCGCTATCGCTCCGGCGGCGCGTCCCCCAGCGGTTTCGACTGCTCGGGCTTTACGATGTATCTCTATGCAAAGCTCGGCTACTCCCTGCCGCACTCGGCGACCGCCCAGTATAAGAACTGCGGCTACGCCGTCGCCAAATCCGACTTGCAGCCCGGTGATCTGGTGTTCTTCTCGGATTCCTCACACGCCATCGGCCACGTCGGCATCTACATCGGCAACGGTCAGATCATCCATGCGCGCTACAGCGTCGGCAAGATCACGATCGACAGCCTGTCCGCGAGCTACTATGCTTCCCGCTACGTCGGCGCGAAGCGCATCGCGTAAAAGTACATAAAGAAAGCGGAACAGCTTAGGCTGTTCCGCTTTTTTACTTCATCAAAAAGCAGCGAAGCTGCTTCTTGATGAGAGAGCTTCAGGAAACGGTGCTCACCGCGCCATTTCCTGCAAAGTGTCACTGCGGACGCGCGTGTCGTCCTCCGCGACGGATCAAAATACTTTGCCGCCTGCAGGCGGCAAATGAAGTCGATTGACCGTTCGCCTTGCCTTGTGCAGATAGTGCGAGCTGTTACTCAACAGGTGTTTCGGTGTCGCTTTCCTCGGCCTTCTTTACCTCCGCGGCGCGGATGGCTTCTGCTTCGGCCTTGGCTTCGGCGAGGACTTTTTTCTCGCTCTTTGTTTTGAGCTGCTTTTCGTCGAACTGTGCCCAGAGATCAGGGCGGCGGAGCATTGTGCGCTTGTAGCTCTCTTTTTTGCGCCATTTGGCCACGTTTTCGTGGTGGCCGGAGAGCAGCACGTCCGGCACGCGGCGGCCGTGCCATTCATCGGGGCGGGAATACTGCGGATACTCCAAAAGCCCGGCCCAGTGGGACTCCTCGGTGAAGCATTCCTCCTCGGGCAGCACGCCCGGGACCATGCGGCAGATGGCGTCCGTCACGGCCATGGCGGGAATTTCGCCGCCCGTGACGACGAAGTCGCCCATCGAGAGCTCTTCGTCCACGCATTCGTCGATAAAGCGCTGGTCGATGCCCTCGTAGTGGCCGCAGACTAAAATGAGGTGGTCATACTTATCCTTCAGCTCGCGCGCCACGCTCTGTGTGAACGTGCGCCCGCAGGGGGAGAGGTAGATCGTATGCCCGCGGTTGCCAGCCTCCTCGCACACATGCGCCCAGCAGCGGTACAGGGGGTCGGCCTGCATCACCGCGCCGCGCCCGCCGCCGTAGGGGTAGTCGTCGACCTGCATCTGCTTGTTCGTCGTGTAGTCGCGGATCTGGTGCGTCTTGATCGTGATGTAGCCGCGCTCCTGCGCGCGGCCAAGGATGCTGACGTTCATCATCGCGTCGACCGAAGCGGGGAAGAGTGTTAAAATATCAATCCTCATCGGTCTCTAACCCCTCGATCATGTGCACGCTGATCTCGCGCGATTCCTCGTCGATGTCCGTGATGAAGATATCCTTCACCGCGGGGATGAGATAGGTCTTCTCCTCGCCTTTGACCTTGTAGAGCTTGTGGGCGGGGTAGGAGAGCACGTCCACCACCGTGCCGATATACGTGTGGGGGAAGTAGTTGTAGACGTTCATGCCGATGATCTCGGCGTCGAAGTGCTCACCTGGCTTGAGCTGGACATCGTTGCGGCGAATGGAGAGCACCTTGCGCTTGAGCGTGGCGGCAGCATCCATGTCGTCGACCTCGGGCAGCTTCATGAGCACCATGTCGCCCTGCACGCGCTTGCTCGTCGGGCGGAAGGGCGCACCGTCCATGTAGAACGTTTTGAACCCGCACAGAAGCTCTGGGCTCACGTCCCAGGGCTGTACCTTGACCTCGCCGCGCACGCCGTGCGTGTTCACGATCTGGCCGACTTCGATATATTCCGGGCGCGCGCTCGGCTGCGGCGCGCTCTTTTTGGAAAAGAGACCCATTGTCATGCTCCTTTGTTTTGTTCTATCCACCCAGTATAGCGGAATCAGCGGGGGATGGCAAGAATAAAAAACGTTCCCGAGAGCTTCTCGGGAACGTTTTTGCAGTTCAGTCTACGATGTCGACAGACACCTTTACGCCGGTGCGCTGAGCATAGGAACGGACGACCGTGCGGATCTCCTTGGCAATGCGGCCCTGACGGCCGATGACCTTGCCCATATCGTCAGGTGCGACGCGCAGCTCCAACGTAAGCTCGTCCGCGCCCTGCTTCTCCGTGACGGTGACGTCATCGGGATGCTCAACAAGGCTGCGGGCGATGTAGAGCAGCAAGTCTTTCATTTCTTGCACCCCGGGTCTTACAGCGCGTTGACTTTCTTCAGCAGCGCACGAACCGTGTCGGTGGGCTGAGCGCCGGTCTTGATCCACTCCTGAGCGCGCTCAGCGTCGATCTTGATCTCGGCGGGGGAGACGCAGGGATTGTAGGTGCCGATCTCTTCGATGAAGCGGCCGTCGCGGGGATAACGGGAATCAGCGACGACAACACGATAGAAAGGAGCCTTCTTGGCGCCCATTCTGCGCAGACGAATTTTAACCATGGTTACTACCTCCAAAAATAATGTAAATGATTTTGTATTATGATGAAATGCTTGTGCACTTATCAACGGAAATTACTTGAAGCGTTTCTTGCGCCCGAAACCGCGCATCCGGCCGCCGCCGAAGCCGCCCATGCCCTTTGGCATCTTGCCGCCGCGCGTGACCTGCTTGATCATGCTCTGCATCATCTCAAACTGCTTGAGCAGGCGGTTGACGTCCACAACCTCGAGTCCGCAGCCGGCGGCGATGCGCTTTTTGCGGCTGGCGCCGAGCACCGCGGGATTCTCGCGCTCGTAGGGTGTCATCGAGAGGATGATCGCCTCGGTGTGTGCCATCATCTTGGGGTCAAGCTCGGCGTTTGCCATCTGCTTGCCGAGTTGGCCGGGCATCATGCCCGCGAGCTGTTCAAAGCTGCCCATGCTCTTGAGCTGGACGAGCTGGTCGTAATAGTCGGAGAGAGTGAAGCGGTTCTTTTTGAGCTTTTCTTCGAGCTTTTTCGCCTTTTCCTCGTCGATGCTCTGCTCGGCGCGCTCGATGAACGACAGCACGTCGCCCATGCCGAGGATGCGCTGCGCCATGCGGTCGGGGTGGAAGGGCTCGATCATGTCGAGCTTTTCGCCCGTGCCCATGAACTTGATGGGTTTGCCGGTCGCCGCGCGGATCGAGAGGGCTGCGCCGCCGCGGGCGTCGCCGTCGAGCTTCGTGAGCACGACGCCGTCGATGCCGAGTGCCTCATCAAAGGCGGTGGCGGCGTTCACGGCGTCCTGACCGGTCATCGCGTCGACGACGAGCAGGATCTCGGTCGGCTTGACGGCGGCCTTGATGCGCTTGAGCTCGTCCATCAGCGCTTCGTCGATGTGCAGGCGGCCTGCGGTATCGAGGAAGACCATGTCGTTGCCGTGGTCACCGGCGTACTTGACGGCCTCCTGCGCGATCTGAACGGGGTCGATCTGACCCATTTCGAAAACGGGAATATTCAATTGCTTGCCGACGACCTGTAACTGCGTGATGGCCGCGGGACGGTACACGTCGCACGCGGTGAGCAGCGGACGGTGGCCCTGCTTGCGGAAGTAGCCCGCGAGCTTGGCGACGTTCGTCGTCTTACCGGCGCCCTGTAAGCCGACCATCATGACGACCGTCGGCGGCTTGGAGGCGAAGGTCAGCTTCGCATTGGCACCGCCCATGAGCGCGGTGAGCTCTTCGCTGACGATCTTGATGACCTGCTGGGCAGGGGTCAGGCTGTCGAGCACCTCGGCGCCGACGGCGCGCTCAGAGACGGTTTTGACAAAGTCCTTGACGACCTTGTAGCTCACGTCTGCTTCGAGGAGCGCCAGGCGCACCTCACGCATTGCGAGCTTGATGTCCTCTTCGCTCAGGCGGCCCTTGCCGCGCAGGTGTTTGAATGTGGCGTTGAGCTTCTCGCTCAGTCCTTCAAATGCCATGAATGTATTACTCCTTGAGTGCCGCCGCCTCGGCCTCGATCACGCCGGCAAGCTCTTCGAGCTGGCGGTCCTCATACCGGCGGAAGTTGAGCTGCTTGATCTGCTCGGCCGCGTCCGTGATCTTTTCCACGTGGGGCTGAAGCTGCATGAAGCGCTTGATGAGCCCCGTCTTGTCTTCGATCTCGGTCATGTAGTTCTCCGCGCGCACGATGACGTCGCGCACGCCCTGGCGGGAGATGCCGTAGTTCTCGGCAATTTCGGAGAGCGACAGGTCCTCGTTATAGTAGAGATCGTAGAATTCCTTCTGGCGGTCGGTGAGAAGCTCCCCATAAAAGTCGAAGAGCATCGTCATACGAAAGGTCTGGTTTTTCACGGGAAGTTCCTCCTTGTACAGATTCTTATGTAAAGTTTTATACCTTTACAACATGAATCAGTTTACATGATTTTATCAAAATTGTCAAGGAAAAATCGCAAGAAAAACGTCATGCGAGCAGAAAATTCTTCTGTTTTTGCGCCGGAAAGTGCGGTGTAAACAGAAAAGAGTGGAATTGTTCACAGTTTCGTGGTATCCTAAGAACAAATTCTGAAAAATGACCACAGGAGGAATCCGTGATGGAACCGGTCAGACTTGAGATCGCACCCGAGGTGAACCTCGACTATGTGCGCTCGGATAAATTCAAAACGGGGACGCTGAGCGTGCAGCTCATCACGCCGATCAACGAAAAAACGGCGAGCTTTGGCGCGCTGCTGCCGAGCGTGCTGCGCCGCGGCACGATGTCGCACCCCGATATGCGCTCACTGTCCACCGCGCTCGACCTGCTCTATGGCTCGTCCATCGGCTGCACGGTGCGCAAAAAGGGCGAGAACCAGTGCATCGGCTTTGCCGCGAGCTTCATCGACGAGGAATTTGTCCCAGGTGGTGAAAAGCTGCTCGAGCCGATGTGCGACCTTTTGGGCGAGCTGCTGCTCGACCCCGTGACGCGCAACGGCCGCTTCCTGAACGACTATGTCGAAAGCGAGAAGCAGAACCTCATCGACGCCATCCGCGGCATCATCAACGACAAGCGCGACTACGCAGACCTGCGCTTACTTCAGGAGATGTGCCGCGGCGAGCGCTACGGGGTGGACAAGTTCGGCTCCATCGCGCGCGTTGAGAAGATCACGAACCAGACGCTCTTCCGCTACTATCAGGAGTTACTCTCCACCGCGCACTTGGAGCTCTTCTACTGCGGCAGCGCCGAGCGCGAGCGCGTGGAGGAGGCCATCTCCCGCGCGTTTGCGCCGCTTCAGCGCGGGCGTGTCGTGCCGCCGGTCATCGCGGAGAAGAAAAACGCGCCGGAGACGCCGCGCGAGATCACCGAGCGCATGGACGTGACGCAGGGAAGGCTCTCGATGGGCTGGCGCGCGTCGACGAACGACGCGCCTGCGATGATGCTGGCAAATTTGATTTTCGGCGGGTACAGCAATTCCAAGCTCTTTTTGAACGTGCGTGAAAAGCTGTCCCTCTGCTATTATGCTTCTTCCGCCTATCACCGCTCCAAGGGCATCGTGACGGTCTCGTCCGGCATTGAGTGCAGGGATGTGGAGACCGCCAAGCGTGAAATTCTTGCCCAGCTTGCAAGCGTGCAGCGCGGCGAATTTGAGGAATGGGAGGTCGAGGGCGCGAGAGCGTGCCTGATCGCGTCGCTCGAATCGCGCGGCGACAGCGCGGGCCGCATGGAGGAAAATGCCCTCGGTCAGGCGGCCACGGGCATCCGCGAGACGGCGGATGAGCTCATCGCGGCGCTGCGCGCCGTGACGAACGAGCGCATCGCCGAGGCCGCGCAGAGCATGACGCTTGACACGGTGTATTTCCTGACAGGGGAGGACAGCAAGGATGAATGAGAAAAGCTACCCCCGCATCGGGGAAACGGTCCTGGAAAAGACGCTGCCGAACGGCTTGAAGATATTCATCGTCCCCAAGCCCCAGCACCGCAAAAAATACGCCTTTTTCGCCACGCGCTATGGTGGGATGGACATGCAGTTCATCCGAAACGGCGAAAAGTGCGACACGCCCGCGGGCATCGCGCACTATTTAGAGCACAAGATGTTCGACACGAAGGACGGCAACGCCCTACAGGTACTCTCGCAAAACGGCGCAGAGCCGAACGCCTTTACCTCCAACGCGATGACGGGCTATTACTTTGACTGCACCGAGCATTTTGAAGAAAACCTGCGCATCCTGCTCTCGTTTGTCTCCGTTCCGTACTTTACGGACGAAAGCGTGGAAAAGGAACGCGGCATCATCGGTCAGGAGATCCGCATGGTCGAGGATTCGCCCGACTGGCAGGTCTACGAAAGGCTCCTTGCCTGCCTGTACCACTCGTCGCCCGCGCGCGTGCCCATCGCCGGCACGGTTGAGAGCATCGCGGGCATCACGGCGGAAACGCTGTACGACTGCCACCACGCGTTCTACTGTCCGTCCAATATGGCGCTGTGCGTTGTTGGCAACGTCGATCCCCACACGGTGATCGCGCTGGCCGAGGAGGTCTTGCCCCGCGAGCGCGGCGAGGAGATCGCACGCTGCTATGGCGAGAAGAGGACGACGCTGCCGCGCAGAAGGAGACCGTCACGCAGATGGAGGTCGCGCTGCCGCAGTTTTTAGTCGGCTTTAAGTGCGAGACGAACGAGGGCGACCTCCTGCGCCAGTCGCTCATCGGCGAGATGGCGAGCGACGTGCTGCTCGGCGATTCGTCGCCGCTCTACCAGCGCCTTTACGACGAGGGACTCATCAATTCGAGCTTTGGCGGCGGCTTTGACCAGCTGCCGGGCGTCGCGGTGCTGTGCGCGGGCGGCGAGAGCGGGCAGCCGCAGCAGGTGAGCGACGCGATCTTGGAAGAGGCGCAGCGCCTCGCGCGCGAGGGCATCGACCCTGACTTTTTCGAGCAGATCCGCCGCGCGAGCTTCGGCGCGACGCTGCGCGCGCTCAACTCGTTTGAAAATATCGCCATCTCCATGGCGGACGGCTACTTCCGCGGCTTCGATGCGCTCCGGTTCCCCGAGGCGTACGCGAGCATCGAAAAAGCGGATGTCGAGCGCTTCCTGCGCGAAAACCTGACGGACAGCCGCCGCGCCATCTCCATCATCGAACCCAAGAAAGAAGGATAACGATTCCATGAGCTTTTCCGACGCGCCCATCAGCTTTCCCGGCCTTTTCGGCGACTGGCAGTTCACCGTGCCGTCCAAGGCATTGAACATCGGCAACGGCATCTACTGGTACGGCATCATCATTGCCGCGGGCATGCTGCTGGGACTCTATTTCTGCATGAAGCAGGCACCGAAATACGGCCTGAGCGAGGATAATATCATCGACACGGTGCTCTGGGTCATCCCGTTTTCCATCATCGGTGCGCGCATTTACTATGTGCTCTTTTACCTTGACCTGTTCCGCAACAGCGACGGCTCGATCAACTGGTCGTCGACCTACCGCATCTGGGACGGCGGCCTTGCCATCTACGGCGGCGTCATTGCGGGCTTTTTGACGGCGTATCTTTTCAGCCGCCGCCGCAAGATCTCCTTCTGGGCGCTGGCGGACTGCTGCGTGCAGGGACTTTTCATTGGGCAGGCTATTGGCCGCTGGGGCAACTTTATGAACCGGGAAGCCTTCGGCGCGGCGACGGAGCTCCCCTGGCGCATGCGGCTCTGGACGTCGGCCACGACGTATATGGATGTACACCCTACGTTTCTTTATGAGAGCCTGTGGAATGTGATCGGTCTGCTGCTGCTTTATTTTGTCGTGTCCCGCGCCCGCCGCTTCGACGGGGAGAACACCTGCTTTTACTTCATCTGGTATGGTCTCGGCCGTTTCTGGATCGAGGGGCTGCGCACCGACAGTCTGTATCTTTTCCACTGGACGCTGTTTGGTCAGCGCATCCGCGTGTCGCAGGCGTTGTCGCTCGTGATGGTGCTCGTGTGTGCAGGGATCCTCGTCTATCAGTTCAAGGTCAAAAAGGCCGACGGGTCGAATCTGTTTGTCAAGCGTGTGCAGCAGACAACGGAGGCGGAAGAAGCCGCCGCTGAGCCTGCCGCGCCGGACGAGAAGAAGTAAGCTCTATGCACTATCACATCGACAAAACCGCCGCGCAGAGCGCGTATTTACAGCTCTATCACCAGCTGCGGCGCGACATCGTCAGCGGTGTTTACCCGCTGGGGACGAAGATGCCCAGCAAGCGCCTGATCGCAACAGAGACAGGCGTGAGTGTCATCACGGTCGAGCACGCGCTGGCGATCCTATGCGACGAGGGGTATTTGGAATCCCGCGAGCGCAGCGGCTTTTTCGTGAGCTTCGCCGCGGCGGACTGCTTCCCGGTCTCCGAGACGGAGACCGAGCGCCGCATGACCGTTTCTCACGGGACGGAGGATGAATTTCCGTTCCCGTCGCTCGCCAAGACGATGCGGCGTGTACTCAGCGAGTACGGCGAGAGTATTCTCGTCAAGTCGCCGAACAACGGCTGCGCCGAGCTGCGCGGCACCATTGCGGCGTATCTCTCCCGCTCGCGCGGCATCAGCGTCCAGCCGGGACAGATCGTGATCGGCTCGGGCGCGGAATACCTCTACGGACTCATCGTGCAGCTTTTGGGGCGCGAGCGCGTGTTTGCGCTCGAAGACCCGTCTTACGACAAGATCCGCAGGGTGTATCAGGCGCACGGCGTCACGTGCGAGATGCTGCGCCTCGGCAGCGACGGCATCCGCTCCGATGAGCTCACCCGCGCGAGCGCGACGGTGCTGCATGTCACGCCGTTCCACAGCTTCCCGAGCCAGGTGACCGCAAGCGCGGGCAAACGCCGCGAATATCTCCGCTGGGCGGAGGAGCGCGGCGGCTACATCGTCGAGGACGACTTCGATTCGGAATTCAGCGTGTCGAGCAAGAGCGAGGATACGCTCTTCGCCCTCGAGCCCGAGCGCTCGGTCATCTACATGAATACGTTTTCCAAGACCATCGCGCCGTCGATGCGCGTGGGCTACATGGTGCTGCCGCCCGCGCTCTCCGAGCAGTTTCGGCGCGAGGTGGGATTCTATTCCTGCACCGTGCCGGTCTTTGAGCAGTATGTGCTTGCCGAGCTCATCGGCAGCGGCGACTTCGAGCGCCACATCAACCGCATCCGCCGCAGACGGCGGAAAGAATGAAAAAGCGGCGGCAAAGCCGCCGCTTTCAAAAAGTTTGAAAAATCGCTTGACGCAAAAAAATCTTTGTGCTATACTTCCATTTGCATTTGAACGAATGCGCTGGTGTAGCTCAGTCGGTAGAGCAGCTGATTCGTAATCAGCAGGTCATGTGTTCGAGTCACACCACCAGCTCCAAAAAGCATCGAAAACTTCGGTTTTCGATGCTTTTTTGTTGCAAAAACGCTGAAAATGGTGTGGGTCAAAATGTGGGTCAACTGCCTGACCCACACCCTGACCCACACGGGGAATAAACTGTACCCAAGAAAATGGACACGAGATTTTGACCCATGGCCCCGTTCGGCGGACACGCATTTGACCCATAGGGGCAGTCAGCGGCTTTGCCGCCTACTGCCAGCTCATGCCCCATGGGTACAACGAAATGCGCGGAAAGAACCAAAGAGCACCGGAGAGGAAATTGCTTCCTTTCCGGTGCTCTGCTTGCCTGTGGGACTTATCGGATCTGTGCCATGAAACTGCCCATTTTCTCCGCGGCCTTTTGCTGCATCTGCCGAGTGGCGTGGGTGTAGGTTCGCAGGGTGAAGCCCGCGTCGTAGTGCCCGAGCATGGACGAGGTAAGTCGTACCGTAGGATTTTGCATACTGGTGTATGGTCATTCTCGTCAGTCTGCCCACAGCGTTCCTCTATGATCTCTACGGTACGTTGCTGCGCGCCATCGGGCGGGCGAACGTAGCGCTGATGGAGCTGGTCACGGCGGTAACGATCAATATCGCACTGGACTATTGCTTTGTCGCAAAGCTTCGCTGGAGATATCGTGGGCGCGGCGTGGGCACTGCCGCTTCACAGGCAATCTCGACGGTGGTGTGCATTCTGTATCTGCGACGCAGCGCGTCGGAGTTGCTTTTCCGCCGTGAGGATTGCCGGATGGATCACGCATTGCTACGAAGAATGGTGCATTTCAGCTTTGTCACCGGCTTGCACCAGCCGAGCCTGTATACCGCCGATTCATGGAGGCCTTGTGAATCGGGCTGCCGAAGGTCCGTCGCTCGTTAACGGGATCGACCGCAGCTTGGGCAGAGGAAAGCAATCGGGAGTCAGGCAGATCGGTATTGAATTGGCCACCAAAAGAGAATATAATATCGGTAAGCGACAAGAAGGAGGCGGGGACAGATGCTCAAGAAAATGCGGTATGTGTACACTGTATATGAGGAAAAAAGCTTTTCCAAGGCGGCTGAGCGGCTGTTCGTCTCGCAGCCGTCGCTCAGCGCCATGGTGAAAAAGGTGGAAAGTGATTACGGCATCACTATTTTTGACCGGACTACAACGCCGGTCTCGCTGACACCGGAGGGTGAATATTATATCCACACAGCAAAGAGAGTGCTGAAGCTGGAGACCGATATGCGGCAGCATTTCCGCGAGTGTTCCAAAGGCCTCAACGGTAGCGTGACATTCGGCGGCTCAAGTTTTTTCTGTGCCAATATGCTCTCGGGGATTATTCGGCAGTTCCAAAGCGAATACCCGGACATTCATGTTGGCTGGAAGGAACTGCGCAATGATGAGTTGGCCAGTCAGATTCTGCAAAGAAAAATCGACTTTGCCTTTGAGGTGGACAGGATTGAGGCGGATGGCATCACCTCCATGAAGTTCGGCTCGGAAGAGGTGATTTTGGCGGTACCCGTCTCCTTTGCCATCAATGAGACGCTGCGGGACTACTGTTTCTGCCCGGGGGATATGTCCAACGGCATCCATGGCCTTTATGAGACGAAGCCGATTGGAGCCGGAGCGTTTCGAGAGCTTCCCTTTGTCTTTCAACGCGAGGGCAACGATAGCTATACCCGAGGAATGAGGATCTGTGAAAACGCCGGCTTTACGCCACAGGTCATTCTACAGGTGGATACCTCCATGACCGGTTATCATCTTGCGATCGCGGGCAATGGCGCGTTTTTTGTCCGTGATTCCGTGCTGTGGATGGAGGCCTCCGACAAGCTGTGCTATTATAAGTTGGACGACCCGATGACGCTGCGGGACATCTTTCTCTATTATCGTCTGGACGGCCGTTCGAGAGTGGAGGATACCTTGCTCTCGTTTATCCGCGATATGGTCAGCGGTTCATAAGGCATTGGACAAATTGCCATACGATTTTGCCTATAGGGAAATACCTTTTTTTGTCTTGGACAGAAAAGGGTATTTTTTCTATAATTAAGGTAATTCAAGGACTGCTTTAACAAAAAAGATAACGGCAGTCCAAGCAGAAAGTGAGGAGGATTATCATGATCACAGACAAGAAGGTTTTGTTTGATGAGGCTTTTCTGAAAGAGATCCAGGATAAGTTTTACTATGTTCACGAGGATTACCTCGGCAGAAAGCGCCAGTTCTTTGAAAACTCCGGCGGCTCTCTGCGCCTGAAGGCAGCGGTTGAGGAAAAGGCTCGTCTGGAAAAGATCCCCGACTGCCCCGAGCGTATTCACGACACCTCTATGATGCTCAAGCAGGTCAAGGCGGACGGTATGCGTGATATCATGCAGGTGATCTTCGGCGCGAAGTCCGGCGCGCTCGTAACGGAGCTGACCTCCTCCCAAGTCATGTTCCAGATCGTTCGCACCATCATGGAAAACGAAAAGTGGGGCACCAACGCGGTCGTGACCTCCATTGAGCACCCCTCGGCGTATGACTCTGTGGAGCTCTACTGCGGTCTGACCAACAGAGAGTTCCGCGTTGCGATGGCGAATCCCAAGACCGGCGGCGTTGAGATGGATGAGATCCTCGGCAAGATCGACAAGGATACGCTGCTGCTGAGCGTCATGAGCGCCTCCAACATCTCGGGCTATATTTTTGACATCGAGACCATCGTCAAGGAGGCCCGAAAGATCAATCCAAATATCTATGTGATCTCGGATGCCGTACAGCATGCGCCTCACGGCGTGCTGGATGTGGAGAAGTGCGGCCTCGACGGCGTGAACTTTGCCCCCTATAAGATGTTCGGTATCCGCGGCTGTGGCTACGGCTATGTGTCTGACCGCGTAGCAAAGATGACGCATCACAAGCTGCTCGCAAAGCCGGAGAAGGAGTGGGAGCTTGGCACCTTCCCGCATCCCAATTACGCGGCGATCACTGCGGTCGTCGATTACGTCTGCTGGATCGGCCGTCACTTCACCGACTCCGAGGATCGCCGCGAACAGTTTGCGGCCGGTATGACACGCATCCATCTGCAAGAGCACTCTCTGCTGATCCACATGATGGAGGGAACAGACGAGGTTCCAGGCCTGCGCCATATCCCGGGCGTGCAGGTATTCCTTGATTCCGAGGATACCGTCGACCGTGACCTCATCAGTGCCATCGGCATCAACGGTATCGACTTCACGCAGCTCACGGCGGAGTATTACAAACGCGGCATCACAGTCTTTGAGCGCGTGAATACCAGTTTGTACTCCAAACGCATCGTGGAGTCTCTCGGTTTGACCGGTGCGATCCGCGTGTCTCCGCTGCATTGCCACAGCACAAAGGACATCGAAGACTTCCTGCGCGTTACTGCTGATATCGCGGCTACCGTGAAGGCGTAAGCGCAGAGCACTTTTACCACCACGGCTTAGTAAAAAAAGAAAATGACGGAGGGAAATCTTATGAGCACATGGAAAAAGATCGCACTTTGGAAAAAGATCCTAATTGGCGTTGTGATCGGTCTGATTATCGGCTTTGTATCTCCCGCGGCTGCGGAGTTCATTTCTCCGCTTGGCGACATCTTCCTTCGCATGCTGAAAATGCTCATCGTGCCCTTGGTGTTCTTTAGTATTACCAGCGGTATCTGCAAGATGGGCGATGTCAAACAGCTGCGCACCGTCGGTGTCCGCTACGTTCTGTGGATCGTCGTCTCTGCTGTCATTGCCGCGACCTGCGGCGTGATTGCCGGTCTGATCGTCCAGCCCGGCAAGGGGACAACGGAGTTCCTTGCCGCCGCCGAGGCAGCCGAGGCCCAGTCCTACAGCTTTATCGACAATGTTATCGGTTGGTTCCCCACCAATATCGTCGAGTCTATGGCGAACGCCAACATGCTGCAGATCATCATGTTCTGTATGTTCCTCGGTGTGGCGCTGCTCGCGCTGGGCGATAAGGCCAAAACCGTTATCAAGTTCATCGACGAGGGCAGCGAGGTTATGCTCAAGATCACGGAATATGTCATCGCCTTCTCCCCGTTTGGCATCATGTCCCTGATTGCAACAATGGTCTCCACCATCAGCGGTGCAATGATGAAGGAAGTCATTGTATTCCTGATCACCGATAATGTTGTCTGCCTGGTCATTCTCGTTCTTGTCTACCCGCTGATCACAAAGTTGGTGGCCAAACTTCCCGGCTACGGCTTCATGCGCAAAATTGCGCCTGCGATCCTAGTTGCGGCTTCCACCTCTTCTTCGGCGGCGACACTGCCCGTCTCCATCAAGATCAGCGAGGAGGATCTCGGTATTCCCGAGAACATCTACGGCTTCACGCTGCCGCTCGGTAACACGACCGGTATGACCGGCTTCGCCGTGTTCGTTGGCCTGTGCTGCGTCTTCGCCTCCAACCTCTACGGCTTCCCCATCACTGTTTCGAGCATCATCCAGTTCGTGTTCTTCGGTCTGATCCTTTCCATTGGCGCGGCTGGCGTCAAGGGCGCGGGCGTCGTGATGTCCGGCGTGCTACTGGAGGCTTTGGGTATGCCGCTCACGCTGATCCCCATCCTTGCGGCAATCTGGCCTGTGATCGACCCTGCCCATACCACGCTCAATAACGTCGGCGATTTGGTCGGCACAGCCGTTGTGGCCCGCAGCCTTGACCGCATGGATATGGACGTGTACAACAAGAAATAAGCTGCGCCTATCGGCCTCTCACGATAGGAAAAACGGGGCAAGCGCTATTCTGCTTCGGCAGAATAGCGCTTGCTTACACACCGGATATCGGATCTCATAGAAAAATAGTTTGGAGGAAGACCATGAAGATCGTAGTTTTAGACGGTTACACCGAAAATCCCGGAGACCTAAGCTGGAACGAGCTGGAAAAGCTCGGCAGCGTAACGGTCTACGACCGCACGGCTTACGCGGAGTCGCCGTTGATCGCCGAGCGCATCGGCGATGCGGAGATCGTGGTGATGAACAAGACACCCATCTCACGCGAGACCCTTGATAAGTGCCCGAATATCAAGCTTATCGCTGTTCTGGCGACGGGCTACAACGTGGTCGATTATAATTATGCCCGCGAAAAGGGTATCCCCGTCGTGAACGTGCCGACCTACGGCACGGCGTCGGTCAGCCAGTTCTCCATCGCGCTGCTGCTGGAGATCTGCCACCACATCGGTCACCACAGCGAGAGTGTACACGCCGGTAACTGGGCGGACAACGCCGACTGGTGCTATTGGGACTACCCGCTCATCGAGCTGGAGGGCAAGACCATCGGCATCATCGGCTTCGGGCGCATCGGTCAAGCCGAGGGGCGTATCGCCAAAGCGCTCGGCATGAACGTGCTGGCCTATGACCTCTATCCGAATGACACCGGCCGCGCGATCGCGGAATATGTAACGCTGGACGAGCTTTACGCCCGTGCGGATGTCATCACACTGCACTGCAATCTCACGCCGGAAAACACCGGCATGATCAATAAGAACAGCATCGCCAAGATGAAGGATGGCATCATTCTCATCAATAACGCACGCGGTCAGCTCATCGACGAGCAGGATGTTGCCGATGCGCTCAATGCTGGTAAAATCGCTGCGGCGGGATTGGACGTGGTGTACACCGAGCCGAGCGTCGTAGATAACCGGCTTCTGAAGGCGAAGGACGTGATCGTCAGCTGGCAGGTCTCCCTCACGCCGACGCAGAGCCC
>OJKC01000457.1_pt1 | contig 35922 bp, 18 predicted proteins | sample 1596401 | NCBI WGS metagenome assembly OJKC01 (sample SAMEA4350162, study PRJEB24818) | metagenome | biome: human; feature: gut; material: faeces | place: Denmark | collected 2013-09 | reverse complement strand
AAGGCATCAACAACAAGATAAAGGTCATGAAGAGAACGGCATATGGATTTAGGGATGAACGATACTTTGAATTGAGGCTATATGCACTGCATGATTGCCGCATCACGCGAAATGTCGGATGAACCAACTTTTTCACCGAACTTTTGCTCGTTACACCGAACATTTTTGCATTTACACCGAACTCTTTGACCGAACATTTTTCGTTTACAGGACACTTTTCAAAAGTACTATTTACCCTATTAGCAGCTTCTTCCACAGATATTCTTCCATCCTCACTCCAGTTCAAATTATATAAAGTAGTATAAAAAGAAGCAGCTTCCGTTTGATATTGCGGTTCTTTTCCTAACAAAAAGTTGGGAAGTTTTTCTGTAATCTCTCTCATTTTACGTAAGCCGGAACCACGTTTCTCCATATAGTTTAACTGTGTGAACACATCTGCAATAACGGGATTACGGCGCATGGACGGCACTTTACTTATATCCCGATCTTGAATCTGTGTACCGTCAAGCATGGCCCCCGGTGATACCAGTTCGACGCGGTCATCATAAATATCTATATGCACTTCACCACCCATTATCGTATAATCTCTATGAATGAGGTGATTTACCAGTCCTTCAAAGAGGGCACGATCGGTAGACCAACAATCTCTCCGTCATCGTTTACTCCATAAAACAGACTGCCACCCTCCGTATTGGCAAAAGCTGACACGGATTTAAGCCATGATTTTATTTTCTTACGTTCCAATATTTCCTTGAAATCGTAAGCAGGACATTCTACTATCAATTTATTATTGTGTATCTGCATCATTTCCTTATTGTTGTTCAGGCATAAAGTCTTGATTCCATATACAAAGGTAAGTATAAAGCTGAAGAATACGTTAAAATTATCACTGTCATTCGATTGTTATGCGCTGATACCACTATCAATATGGGATCACATCAGAAAAATTTCCCCTAATCTTTACATTTCTTATAAGGCAGTTTCGAAAAAGGAATCCTATCCAAGCCTTCTTCCAGCGTATATTGTGCATACAGATTTCCAAAGAATATGCAAATCAGACAAATCAAGGTGCAAAAGCGTTTCATAATCCATTCATGGTTTCAGGTTCGAGGGCTACATACCGGGGGCCCAGATATCCAGGTTATACAATTGGTCGTAGGTGTAATATTTCTCAGGGAACGGACGTTCTCCGACTTTTACGAACTTACCTTCTTTCACTTGATAGAGTTCGTCCATACGATAGGCACGTACCGGTGCCTCATTTGTCAAATACTCATCATAAGTAATGTGCGCCGGCTTGGTTACGACCAGATGGGAGACCGTGATGGACAGGTCCTCGTAAATCCGATACTGCTTGATGGCAATATTGCTGTTGAGGGTACAGCCTTCCAATACATCGGTGATGTTCCCGTTTTCATCAGCCAAAAAGAGCTGATCGTTCCAATAATCTGTAGAACCTCCAAAAGTGACAGCCCCTAATATATAATGTGTTGCAGGAACTTTCATCTTCAAATAAAGTGAAGGATATAAGTCTTCCGAACGACTGGCATGAATGTATTGAGTACATTGCAAGTCTTCATAAAGCTTATCCGGAATCACAGTATTGATGGGAAATTCTCCTAGATAACTATAATTTGTCACTTTCGAAGTCATATAAGGTGGTTCTACAAAAGACACCGCATCCAGTGCCTGTTTGACGGTCTTGATGTCCTGAGCGAAACTCCAATCCGTGAGGAGGATGCTCTGTATGCAAAGAAGGAATAGCAATCGTTTCATAATTAGGGTTTTCAGTTATTTCATGCAACATTTTATCAAGTGTCGGGGGTTGCCCGCCCGGGGCGTCAGACAACTTACCCCCGGAAATCGCCTGACAGTCCCATACGGGCGGACAACCTCCGACACTGCAAGGCTTCTGTCAGACCGACTGACACAGGCCGTCAGCAAGTCACAAAGATACGTTTGAAACAAGCCATCTTCCAAAGGAGAAATTTAAGATTTAGGATTCTTTTTGGATAAGATTCTCATTTGTATATCATACACTTATAGAATATTCTTCACACGATTTTTCGTTTCATCCCGTACTTGCAGGGCGGACTGACGTACTTCAGTTTGAGAAAAAGACGTAAGTCTCGCGTATGCGGTACCTGCCCCGGGAAACGAATTGTTAAAAGGGACCGTCCGTTTTGTCAGAATGCAGCCGTACTCCCACTTTTGCTTGACAGATTTCACAGAATGGGACTTTTGCCCTAACGCATACTTTTCAAAATCCGGGCAAACCAGCGCGCAAACGTAAATGAATGCAAACAAAAAGCCGGAAAAGAGGACTTGGTTTTAGAAAACTATACACTTCATTTTCGAAATCCTTACATTTTAACGCTCAAACAATATTGTTTCACGCGTCAAACACTTGTGTTTGGGAAGTCAAACAATATTGTTTCACCTCCCAAACAATATTGTTTCGTCCGCGAAAGTCAAATGTTTGGAAAATGAAACGCAAAAACATCAAGTTTCATTCGCTGGAAGGAGAGTCGTGTCAACAAATCGGATGGTAATAAAAGGGAGGGATATTTCCGTTTACAAGAAAACAGGTGAACCGTGTTTCATCTTTACACATGGCAGATGGAAAGCACCAGGAGCTTATCGGCGACAATCTGCATTTTGCGAATCGTCTGAGAAGGGCCTCGGAATCCACGAAAGCGTATTTTGGTGCGAGGAAGGGCACCGGGAAGGGCTTCGTTTGACAAAATATCAATTCCGGGAAGCGACGGGACCGGAAGGCAGAGCGTCCGCTCGTCGGCTGACAGAAAGGGAAGCAGAATGAAAATATTTCCTCGTCGGCTAAAAACAACCATTATTCCACAGATTTCATTACCTTTGCAACGATTTTGCACACAGACAAACAAAACATTAAGGACACAATAATGATAGCAAAGATTCAACAACTTCTATCAGAGGTAGAGACCTTGAAGGCCAACAGTGCCGAGGAACTGGAAGCACTGCGCATCAAATACCTCAGCAAGAAAGGGGTCATCAGTGAACTGATGGCGGACTTCCGCAATGTGCCGGCTGAACAGAAAAAGGAGGTCGGCATGAAGCTCAACGAACTGAAACAACGCACGCAGGAGCGCATCGCCGCCCTGAAAGAGGTGTTCGAGAGTCAGGACCACGGCTGCGACGAACTCGACCTGACCCGCACGGCTTACCCCATCGCTCTGGGCACACGTCATCCGCTCTCCATCGTGAAGAACCAAATCATCGACATATTCGCCCGCATGGGCTTCAACATCGCCGACGGTCCCGAGGTGGAGGATGACCTCCACGTCTACACGAAGCTGAACTTCGCCGCCGACCACCCGGCACGCGACATGCAGGACACCTTCTTCGTGGATGTCGACCCAGACGACGTGACGCGCAACGTCATCCTGCGTTCGCACACCAGCTCCGTGCAGGTGCGCACCATGGAACGCCAGCAACCGCCCATCCGCATCATCTGCCCGGGACGTGTCTACCGCAACGAGGCCATCAGCTACCGTGCACACTGCTTCTTCCACCAGGTGGAAGCGCTCTACATCGACAAGGGGGTATCGTTCACCGACCTGAAGCAGGTGCTGCTGCTCTTCGCACAGGAGATGTTCGGCAGCGACACGAAAATCCGTCTGCGTCCGTCCTACTTCCCCTTCACGGAGCCCAGTGCCGAGATGGACATCAGCTGCAACATCTGCGGCGGCAAGGGCTGTCCCTTCTGCAAGGGTACCGGATGGGTGGAAATCCTCGGCTGCGGCATGGTGGACCCCAACGTGCTGGAAGCCTGCGGCATCGACAGCAAGGTCTACAGCGGCTACGCACTGGGCATGGGCATCGAGCGCATCACCAACCTGAAATATCAGGTGAAGGACCTGCGCATGTTCTCCGAGAACGACGTCCGCTTCCTGCGCGAGTTCGAGGCTGCCAACTGACATACCGGTGCATGTGTGAAAGGCTTATCTGCCGGCAAGGAGTCTGCCGACGGGTAAGCCTTTCGCCCAAGCGCCCTATCCAAGCAAGAACTTTTACCATACAATGAAGGACAGACTATTCACTCCCAGCTACTATTTCATCCTGGCAGCCAACTTCCTGCTGTTTTTCGGATTCTGGTTCCTGATGCCCGTGCTTCCCTTCTACCTCCAGGAGGTCTTCCGGGTCAATGAGTCGGGCATCGGCATCATCCTGGCTTCCTACACGGTGGCATCGCTCTGCATCCGTCCGTTCTCGGGCTATCTCATCGACACCTTCGCCCGCAAGCCCCTCTACCTGCTCGCCTATTTCGTGTTCACCTGCATGTTTGCCGGCTACATCGTGGCAGGCGCCCTCACGCTGTTCGTCATCTTCCGCGTCATCCACGGACTGTCGTTCGGCATGGTAAGCGTCAGCGGAAACACCATCGTCATCGACATCATGCCGTCGTCGCGACGTGGCGAGGGACTGGGTTACTACGGGCTGGCAAACAACTTTGCCATGTCGACGGGACCGATGGCAGGACTTTTCGCCCACAATGCCGGCGCCTCGTTCACCCTCATCTTCACCTGTTCGCTGCTGTCCGCCGCGTTGGGGTTCGTCATGGCAACTCTGGTGAAGACACCCTACAAGGCACCCGTCCGTCGTGAGCCCATCTCCCTCGACCGCTTCATCCTCCTGAAGGGCATGCCGGCGGGACTCGCCCTGCTGCTGCTGTCCATCCCCTACGGCATGACGACCAACTATGTCGCCATGTATGCGCAGGAAATCGGGCTGGATGTCGAGACAGGCTTCTTCTTCACCTTCATGGCGGTGGGCATCGCCATCTCCCGACTGTTCTCCGGACGGATGGTCGACCGAGGAAAAATCACCCAGGTCATCTCGGCAGGCAACTGTGTGGTCATCGTCTGCTTCTTCCTGCTGGCAGCCTGCGAGAATCTCTACGCCTGGTCGGCAACGGCAGCCGGCTACCTCTTCTTCGGTGTCGCCCTGTTCCTGGGCATCGGGTTCGGCACCATGTTCCCCGCCTTCAACACGCTCTTTGTCAACCTGGCTCCCAACAGCCAGCGCGGCACAGCCACCTCGACCTACCTCACCTCGTGGGACGTAGGCATCGGTCTGGGCATGGTGGCAGGCGGATACATCGCCCACATCAGCAATTTCCACGACGCCTACCTGTTCGGTGCCACGCTCACCATCATCTCGGCGCTCTATTTCCGTTTCAAGGTCACTCCACATTTTAATCATAACAAGGTAAGATGAAAAAACAAGAACTCTATGACCGGGTCATGGCGTACATGCGCGAGGCAATCCCCGTCGCCGAGACCGAGCTGCACTACCGGAACCCCTACGAACTCCTGGTGGCAGTCATCCTCTCGGCGCAATGTACGGACAAGCGGGTGAATCTCATCACCCCTGCCCTGTTCGAGGCATACCCCACCCCGGAAGTGATGGCAGCCGCCACCCCGGAAGCCGTCTTCGAGTACGTCCGCAGTGTCTCCTATCCCAACAACAAGGCCAAGCACCTGGTGGGCATGGCACGCATGCTGGTCAATGACTACCACGGCGAGGTGCCCGACACGCTGGAGGAACTGGTCAAGCTCCCCGGCGTGGGACGGAAGACTGCCAACGTCATCCAGGCGGTGGTGTTCAACAAAGCCGCCATGGCGGTCGACACCCATGTCTTCCGTGTGAGCCACCGCATCGGACTGGTCCCCGACCGTTGCACCACCCCGCTCAGTGTAGAAAAAGAACTGACAAAGTATATCCCCGCAGAGGTCATCCCCACTGCCCACCACTGGCTCATCCTGCATGGACGTTACACGTGCATCGCCCGTCGGCCGAAGTGTGAACAATGTGGTCTGAATTTGCTATGCAAACATTACAAAAAGGAGCACAAACTCCGGGAAGCTGACAAATCTGAAACCAATCCGGGTACTTCCGAAGCGAAATAAGCCGGGCAAACGCCTTGACTGAAAGCATAAAATTCCTACCTTTGCGTGCACAGAATATTGCCAAGAACTAAAATCCATATAACAAAAAATCAAAAACACTATGCAAACCATTGACAACTTCAATTTTGCCGGAAAGAAGGCATTTGTCCGTGTAGACTTCAACGTTCCCCTGGACGAGAATTTCAACATCACCGACGATACCCGCATCCGTGCAGCCATGCCTACCTTGAAAAAGATCCTGGCCGATGGCGGTATGCTGATCATTGCTTCTCACATGGGACGCCCCAAGAAGAACCCGGATCCCAAGTATTCGTTGAAACACATCCTGGCTCATGTATCTGAAGTGTTGGGCGTAGATGTCAAATTTGCTGACGACTGCCAAAAGGCTCAAGATATCGTGGCTTCCCTGAAACCGGGCGAGGCTGTCCTGCTGGAGAACCTCCGCTTCTATGCAGAAGAGGAAGGCAAACCCCGCGGTCTTGCCGACGATGCTTCGGAAGAAGAGAAGAAGGCTGCCAAGAAGGCCATCAAGGAAAGCCAGAAGGAGTTCACCAAGGTGTTGGCTGCCTATGCTGACTGCTATGTGAACGACGCCTTCGGTACGGCACACCGTGCACATGCCTCAACGGCTCTCATCGCCGACTACTTCGATGCCGACCACAAGATGTTCGGTTACCTGATGGAGAAAGAGGTGAAGGCTGTCGACAAGGTGATGAACGACATCAAGCGTCCGTTCACTGCCATCATGGGCGGCTCGAAGGTGTCGACCAAGATTGAAATCATCGAGAACCTGCTGACCAAGGTGGACAACCTGATTCTTGCCGGCGGCATGACCTACACGTTCATGAAAGCCATGGGCGGAACGGTCGGTACTTCCATCTGCGAGGAGGACAAGCTCGACCTGGCGCTGGACATCATGAAGAAAGCCAAGGAAAACGGCGTGAACCTGGTACTGGCTGTCGACACCAAGGTGGGCGATGCCTTCTCCAACGACGCCAACACGAAGATTGTTCCTTCCAAGGAAATTCCCGACGGATGGGAAGGTATGGACATCGGTCCGAAGTCCGAGGAACTGTTTGCCAACGTCATCAAGGGTTCGAAGACCATCCTGTGGAACGGTCCGACCGGCGTGTTCGAGTTCGACAACTTCTCACACGGTTCGCGTGCTGTGGGTGAAGCCATCGTGGAAGCTACCAAGAACGGTGCCTTCTCACTCGTGGGTGGCGGCGACTCCGTGGCTTGCGTGAACAAGTTCGGCCTTGCCAGCGGCGTATCTTACGTGTCAACCGGTGGCGGTGCCTTGCTGGAAGCCATCGAAGGCAAAGTACTGCCGGGCATCGCAGCCATCAAAGGCTAAGGCTATTGGTTTGTATACCCTACTTTCGCAGACTCCGACAGCTGCCGGGCAAGCTCTTGTCAACGGACAGGCCGGAGTCTGCGAAACTTCAATTCCATGAAGAAAGAGGCTGTCTCAACCTGCACATCAGGCCGGTTTCTTGCATGCAGACGACGCAGGGTTCCTGCTTCCCGGTGCAACGGGAAGGGCTTTCCCCGCATCATCGGTGTCCTCTGCGCCTGAAGCACAAGCCTTGAGACATCCTCTTTCTTTTGTCTTTCTCACCCATCCATCGTTCAGCTATGAGACTAAAAGCTACAGCCCTTCTCTGCTTCTGTCTGGGACTCGTGTCCCTGGCTTCATGCGGACTGTTCCGGAAGGAGAAACCCGTCGCCGTGAAGCCCGACCTGGTCATAGGCTACTTCCCGTCGAGCGACATGCTGCCTTTCTACCTGGCACTCCAACAGGGATACTTCGATTCGTTGCAGGTCAGACCTTTCTTCCTGCGGATGGAATCGAAGCTTCAATGTGACACGCTCTACCGCAAGGGACGGCTTGACGGCTGCATCTTTGACCTGACCGATGCCCTGCGCATGTCTGCACAAGGCAACCGCATCCATCCCGTCATGGGCAACGAGGGGTGCTTCTACCTGCTCGGCACACCCGACTCGACCATCCTGACACACACTGCCCTGAAGGACCGCACCATCGCCGTGGCAAGCTATACGGCTGCCGACTACCTTGCCGACCGCCTCATCCGCAGTGCGGGACTGACCAACGACGAGGTGAGCAAACCGGCCATCGGCGACGACGTGACACGGATGGAGATGCTGCTCAACGGACAGGTGGATGCCGGCATCTTCCGCGAGCCCTACTCCACACAGGCGGTGCGGAGGAAAGCCCTGAAGCTGTACTCCTTCCGCGAGCTTGACGAAATCACCACCGTGACGGCATTCAGCCAACAGGCTCTGAACAAGAAAGCCGAGTCCATCCGCAAGCTCATCCGGGCATACGACCGGGCAGTGGACTACATGAACTCCCACCCCGTGAGAAGCTGGTACCGCTCTGTGGCAGACAGCATCGGCTTCCCCCACTGGAAGGCGCCCATCCGCATCGCCCCGTTCCACCGGGCACGCCCCATCCCGCAAGCACACGTCGATTCTGCCGCCCAATGGATGAAGCGCTACGAGCTGATTCCGGCAGAATTCTCCGCCGACATTGTCGACCGCACCGTGCTGAACAGTCTGAGGAAGAAGAACTAACATTCCCCTTTTTCATCGAACATTGAACCATGACTTATAAACGATTCTACGCGCTGTTGCTGGCAGCACTGCTGGTCCTGCCTGCCTGCGCCCAACTGAAACTGAAAGAGATTGCCAGCGTCCCGCAATTCGGGGGTTACCTCGTCGGACGCGCCCAATATACCAACGACCGCACCTCCAAGAACGGGGGCGGCTTTGACCTGCGCATGGTGCGCGGCTACGTCAAGGGAACCATCCTGAAGGAGTGGAACTACTACATCCAGCTGGAGTACAGCGGGGCACCGGGAGTGGACAAAGGGGTCCGCCTGCTCGATGCCTACGGCGAGTGGAAACGCTTCCCCGAATTCAGCGTGAAGTTCGGACAGATGAAGCGCGTCTTCACCTTCGAGAACCCTTACAGCCCCTGGGATACGGGGTTCGGCAACTACTCCCAGCTGGTGCAGAAGCTGGCAGGCATGAGCGACCGTGTGGGCGAACATTCGTCAGGCGGACGTGATGCCGGCATCGTGGTGCAGGGCGATTTGTTCCCTGCCGAAGACCACCGCTGGCTGCACTACCAGGTGGGCGTGTACAACGGACAGGGCATCAACCACTCTGACGAGAACAAACAGAAGGATGTCATCGGCGGTCTGTGGGTATCCCCGACCAAGGAACTGCAAATCGGTGCCTTCGGCTGGACGGGACGCTACACCAGGAACAATGTCACCGTCGACCGCAACCGCATGGCTTACGGCATCAAGTACGAGGGCGACTGGACGGTGCGTGCCGAATATGCCACCTCACAGGGTGGAAAGACCGACAACCGGTTTGCCGCCACACGCGCCGACGCCTGGTATGTCTCCGTGGGGGCTCCCCTCTGCAAAAAGCTGAAGGCCTATGCCGTGTGGGACGTGTACCGCGACGAGAAGACGAGCGACACACAGAATGCCCTCTACACGCTCGCCCTGAACTACCGACTGTGGAAGAACCTCATGATACAGGGCACCTACAGCTACACCGACGGCAGCCAGGCCGCCTACTCCGACACAGGAGAACGGAGCGTGAGCAAGAACAACTACCACACCGCCATGCTCCAGCTTTACGTACGTTTCTAATCACTGCATACGACAATGAACAACGCCAATCAGATCCAGACACACTATCAGAGCATCGCTGCCCTGCTGGCAGACCACCGGCTGAAGCAGGCGCTCGACGAACTGGGGTCGTTCGTAAAGGAGGTACCCGAATGGGACCTGCACAGCCAGTTTGACGAGCTACAGACTGCCTACCGCTACATGCTCCAGTACTTCCGCCGCAACGTGAGCGACCCGCAACGTGAGCGTCTTCATGCCGACCTGCTCATAAAGATCTATGCCTTGAACGAACGCCTGCTCATGGTGCAGATGGAGCTGATTTCGTCGGAACTGTTCTATGCCACCCTCCGCGAGCAGAAACAGGACGCACGCAGCCTGGCAGACTATCGCCTTGTCTTCGAGACGTTCGCCGAGGACATGGCGATGACGCGCCTGCTCCATCAGGGTGAACAGCTGACGGCAGAGCTGGACAAGCTGCGCACCAGCCACGAATCGGCACAGAACAGCCTGTTCAACAAAGTCTGGACCTCGCCGGCATGGGGTACCGGCATGCTGGAGGAGGCGCGCACCTTCCTCGCATCGGTACTGGTGCCTTCCAACGACCTGGCACTCTTCGTGAGTGCGGTGACGATGGGACTGCTGCAGGTGTTCGATGCCCGCAAGCTGCACTGCCTCTTTGATGCCTGCGAACACACCGACACCCAGGTGGCACAGCGTGCGCTGACAGGCATCGTCCTGGCATGTCTCGCCTATGAGAAAAGACTGACGGCGGAACCGGAACTGCTGGCACGCCTGCAACTGTTGCAGGAGAAGCCGGACTTCACCCGACGGCTGCTGGAGATGCAGATTCAGCTGCTGCGCATCCGCGAGACCAAGAAGGCAGACCGCAAGATGCGCGATGAAATCATCCCCGAGGTCCTCAAGAACAGCCGCAACATCAACCGCTCGAAAATCAACTTCATCGAGCTGGACGAAGAGACGCTCCTCGATGACAAGAACCCGGAATGGAAGAAGTGGGAGGAGGAGAATGCAGGACTGACCAGCAAGATGCAGGAGCTGGGCAACATGCAGATGGAGGGCATCGATGTCTACATGAGCACGTTCTCCCAGCTGAAGAGCTTCCCGTTCTTCCGCAACGTCTGCAACTGGTTCTACCCCTTCGACCCGCAACACAGCGTGGTCGTCCGTGTCTTCCCCGAAGAGGAACAGCAGAAGAACTTCATGGTGCGCGGCATCCTCGCCTCGCCTTTCTTCTGCAACTCCGACAAATACTCCTTCTGCCTCACGGTGAACAACATCCCCGCCAAGCAACGGGAGATGTTCGCCTCCGGCTTTCCCGGACAGAACGAGCTGCCCCAGGAGGCGGAAGCCTGGAAACAGGAGAATGCCTCAGCCGAAGTCATCAACCGGCAATACCTGCAAGACCTCTACCGCTTCTTCAAGGTGCATCCCCGACGCCATGAGTTCACCGACATCTTCGAGACGTTGTCCTTCAACTTCCGCGATAACAGCCTCCTGCGTCCGCTCCTCTCCGATGCCGACGCACGTCGCAAGGTGGCTGAATACCTGTTTCACAAGGAATACTACGACGAGTCCCTGCGTCTGTTTGACGAGCTTGTCGCGGACGGAGCCGTGGATGCGGAGCTGTTCCAGAAGGTGGGATTCTGCCACCAGAAGACCAAAGACTATCCGAAGGCAATCGAGGCATACCTGCAAGCCGATGTGCTGAAGCCGGATGTGCTGTGGACCATCCGTCACCTGGCGCAGTGCTTCCGCCTGTCGAAGGAACCGGAAGCTGCCCACCCCTACTACCTGAAGGCGCTGGAAATGCAGCCGGACAACCTCACCCTGCTGCTCCAGACGGGGGAATGCGAAGTGGAGATGGAACGTTACGAGGATGCTTTTGCCCGCTTCTTCAAGGTGGAATACCTCGACGGAAGTTCCCTGCGTGCCCGTCGCTGCATCGCCTGGTGTTCGTTCATCACCGGCAAGTATGACCAGGCAGAGAAATACTACAACCAGTTGCTCCAAGCCGACAAACCCGACGTGCAGGACTACCTGAATGCCGGTCACACCGCCTGGTTGCAAGGCAACACGGAACGTGCCGTATCTCTGTACCTGAAGGGCTGCCGTGCGAAGGGCGACACGGAGTCGTTCATCGACCTCCTCTTCAAGGACCGGGAGGAACTGGAACGTCAGCATGTCTCTCCCGACGACCTGACCCTCATGGCGGATGTGCTGCGCTATGGGGAGGGGGAGTAAAGAAATATAGAAGGGCTTCGGTGCATGAAAGGAACAGGGGAAGAGCAAAAGAGTCGTGTTACAAAACCTTAAAGTTCTTCCCTTCTCATGGTAGTTTTTCGACAAAGGACAGTCTTCGGGTAAAAGACTTGCATATTCTAACAAAAACTTACCATTATGAGAACAAGATTTTTGCTCCTTTTTGCCAGTATGCTCCTGCTCCTTTCATGCGAAAAGAAGGATTATTCACCCCACATCTCTCCGAACTGGTTTACCCTGTCCGATAAGAATGCGGAAGTACATGTCGAAGTAGATCCGGATTGCGAAATGTGGGGATTCAACATGGACGAATCTCCCATGTATCCTATCACGGAAGAAATGAAGGAAAAGTCCATGAGCATCCAGCCCATTGACGAACACCACCAAGCAACCATCTACTGCAAAGAAGACCAAGTGGAAAAGATAGACTTTGGTGTGATGACCATCGAGAAAGAGGGAAAAGGCAAGTACAAAATCCTATTCACTCCTAAAGACGGTTTGCCCGTTCCACAATTTATCACCTGCGGTTTCATGTCAGCCGAAGGAAGAGCCAATTTAGTTATTCTCTTCAAACGACAAATCCGGGACACAGACTATGATGACTTCTAACCGCTGAAAGCAATCCTTCGACTTTCGCAAACTGAAGTCGCAGTAAATAAGAAGCCCGAATCGCATCAGACCACTTGAGTCTAATGACGATTCGGGCTAAATCGTACTTATCTCACTCCGCAGGCATCACCACATCCGCCTTACGCTCACGAGGCAGGACCTCCAGCCGTTTCACCTGCCCGTCTTCATAGAGCACCTCCACCGTCGTTTTGCCCGGTGCATGGAGCTTGAAGTGGACATCCCGGTCGCGAGGCCATGCCGGAAGGATGTATATCCTGTCACCTTCCGTCTGCAGAAGCATCTCCTGCAGACCAATCATGCCGCTGCCACCCCAGTTGTGGTCGGGAGTCCAGTCGTAGCCGGGACCCCAGAAGGCAGGGAAACGGTGCGGACCGTCAGCCAGCTTCTCATCCGTCCACTTCACCGCCTCATCCGTCAGACCCAGACAGGCAGCCCAGATGTTGTCCTGCTTCCAGCCCTTCGACGTGCGGAACTTCAGCGCGTCGGCATCGTGGAGATAGGTGTTGCGCGCCACTTCCAACCCTTCCGCGTCCGCCGAAGCGACGGTGTGGATGCGCCACGGGAAGACGGGATAGAGCTGAGGAGTCTCCACATTGTTGATGCGCTCCCAGGTCTTTGCCGGCGCAATCATCTCCCGTCCGTCGACCACCCGACGGGGAATCCCCGGGATGCGGGCGAGCAGGCTGCGCCATGCCGAGGTGGCTGTATCGCCCTGCGCCTCCTTCACCTCGATGAGGGTGCGCGTGACCGTCTGCAGGGCGGCAACGGTCGAGGCGGCATTGTTCGCCATCTTGTAAGTCTCACAACCGGAACCGGGGAAAAGCACCAGCTTGCCGTCGGCATCCAGAGCGTTCCGACCGCGACGGGAAGCCAGGTAGCGGTAGTGCTCGTCAAAGAACGTCAGTGCACTCTCCACCAGGGGAAGATAGCGGCTGATGTCAGCCTGACGGTAACGGTATGTCTCCAGAATCATCTGGCAGAACTCCAGCACGGTGTCCCACTCATACTCCAGCCAGGCATTGTACTCCAGTCCGGGGTCAAACCAGGAGGGACGTTTCGTGCCGTACTCCGCCGGGTTGGGCAGTCCGAAGTTCTCTATCTGCTCGCAGAAGCAGCCCCCGGCATGCCCCCAGTAGACCAGGCTCCGCAGCTCGGCATTGCCCAGCATGCGCAGGTAGGTGTCAAACTGCGACGGCATCAGGTCGAAGTCCCCGCTCTTGAGCATTCCCCAATAGACCAGGCGCTGGTTCTGCGCCGTCATCGTGCCTCCTCCCCACTTGCGGTAGTCGGGTGTAAAGGCTTGCGTGGAGTCCACCTCGCAAGGGTCGAACGTGAAGAGTCCGCCGTTGAACTTCGTCGGGTAGGCTCCGTAGGCGTTGCAACCCAGCATGTAGCGGAAGAGCGTGTAGTTGCGTGCCAAGGTTCCTGCCTTGCTGCCGGCCGGCGCGTCGATGAAGCTGCGCTGCCAGAAGGCGTTCCACCAGGCACGTGTCTCCCGGCGGTCGCTCTCGGTACGGACGGAAGCCACGGTCTGCCGCAAGCCGTCCTTCCATGCCTCCAGGTCGGGGGTCTGCCGGGTATGCAGGGCTATCAGCACCTCGTGCCGACGGGCTGCCTGCCGTGCACGGAACTGCCAGGCACGGAAGTCCGTACCGGCATACGTCGCGTCCGCTGTCCCGACGAAGGTGAGGTTCGTGCCCCACAGCTTTCCGCCGCTCACCAAGTTCCCGATGGGGTTCATCAGACGGGACTTGACGCCCTCCAGCCCTTGCTGTGCGACGACCTCGTCAAAGACCGTCCGCCCGGGGTTGCGGTGGTAGAAGAGCACCCCGTCGTCCGTGGGTTCCATCACGTCGTGCGTCGTCACCGCCTTCTTGGGAATCGCCCATTTGTAGGAGCACTGCTGTCCCTCTCCCTTGCGCAGCGGACGGTCGGCATACCGCCAATTCTCGTACGCCAGCGTATAGGTGAAGGGGCGTTTGCCCGACAGCTCCAGGTGCACCACCGGACGGTGCACATCCGCCCACAGCTGCACGGTGACGCCGCGGAGCAGGACCTCCACATAGCCGTCGTTCAGCTTCAGCGTCTGCCGGAAGTCACCGTCCAGCAGCGAGGGGTCGTCCAGCCGGACACGTACACGCCCCTGCTTCAGGAGCGTATTGTGCTCATCAAAGGTACCGCTGCGGCTCAGGTAGAACAGCAGTTCGCCGTTTTCCACCCATACGTTCATGCCGATGTCGCCACCGCCGCAAGGCATCGACTCCGAAGAGTTCCGGCTCGGCGTGGTCCACGTGTAGCCGTCCGGTTGTGCCCACAGGCCGAGGGACACCAGGACGGTCGCTAAGAATGTTGTGAATCGAAGCATCTGTCTCGTCATTTTCAAGGTCCGACAGTACGGAGAAACCGCTGACGAAGTTCCTTCCTCGTCAGCCGACGTCCGTACAGACCGGACTTAGGTTATCTGTTAATCATACTTTCCAGGCACACACTTCTTCATACAAGCTCCCCAAGAAGCATCCATGAATCCGGCAAGCCGAGTCCCAAAAGGAGTTCCACAGCTTGGGACTCGAAGTTCCACGGCTTGGGACTTGGAGTTCCACAGCCTGGGACTCGGAGTTCCACGGCTTGGGACTTGGAGTTCCACGGCGTGGGACTCACGGTTCCACGGCGTGGGACTCGCGGTTCCACGGCGTGGAACTGACAGTACCATGAAGCAGGTGTCCCAAGGTGTTGCTGAAGGGGTCAGTATTCTTCCGTGAGGTCGTAGATGTCCCGATACGCGTCGAAATGCAAATCGCCCGTGTAGCCGTAACGGTGGAAGAGGTTGATGATCCACTTCTGCTGTTCGGGGGGTGAGCATCCGCTCGCCGTGATGGAAGCGGTAGTAGGTTGTCTTTCCACCCAGGTAAGCCCGGATGCGGTTGCGCAACGTGGAGCTGTCTTTCTGCTTCACCTCGGCGAAGAGGGCGGTAAACCCACAGGCAGCATGGATGATGCGTGCCTCCTTGTACATCTTGCAGGTGTTGCCCTGTCGTGCCGTCGGGTAAACTGCCTGACCGCAAACCCGGTCGCCCGGAAGGCAGCTTCCGGCAAGGAAACGGATGCAGGTGTCCGACTTCGGACAATCGCCCTGAAAACAGAGGGAAAACATGGGTGGAATCTGGTCAAAGGTCAAAGAAATTCTTGTATCCATAAAGCGTCAGGTTTTGGTTAGTCAAGTGGAAGAAGGCGGACGAATGTCCGCCTCCCTTATTTGATGTCTTTTGTTTCGGGCCAGTTGTCGGAACGGAACGAAGAGACGGGGATTTCCTCGCCGAAGAGGTCTCCGTCGACCCAGTTCGTGAAACCGTAGCGCACGGCAACGGGATGAGCCACTTCGCTGCTCTTCACATAGACGTGCTTCTGCACAATCCATGCCTCGGCAGGATGGAAGACGCGGTCCTCGCCTGCAACTTGGAAGTTCTTTGAGGTGAACACGCCCTTGCCGGCGAGCCACATCTTGTTGCGGTCGAACGTGATGATGACGGTGTCGCCCTTCACCTCCATCTCCTTATAGACGGGAGGGTCGCAGACGAGCCCCTTCATGCCGTAGGTCTTGCAGAGCGCCTGCAGCGCCAGCCGTTCGCCAGCCTTGTTCTTCTGACGCGGATGGATGCATGTCTCCAGTCCGGCATCGAGCAGCACCGCCATGCCGCTGTTGGGAATCAGCTCGGCAGCTTTCGCCTGCTGTTCGCGCAGGAAAGCGGAATTGGGCACTTCCTCGCCCTCCTTGAAGAGGAGGCTGTAGTCATAGGGAGCAATCTGGCAGAAGTAGAAGGGGAAGTCGCCCTGCCCCCACTCCGTGCGCCAGCCGCGCACCATGGTGCTGAGCTGGTCGGCATAGCTCCATGCCCGGTCGTAGTTGTCCTCGCCCTGGTACCAGATGACGCCCCGCATCGTGTAGCCGATGAGCGGATGCAGCATGCCGTTGTAGAGCACGGTGGCTGTACGGTTCTTCGAGGGGATTTTGCCGCCGGGAGCCGGCACGGGGTACTTGTAGTTCTTCATCCATTCGGGTTTCAGCCAGGCGGGGTTCATCCATGCCTCGCAGGCAGAGCCGCCCCACGCCGTCACAATCAGTCCGACGGGGACACCGTCGAGCACGCGGTTGAGCATCCGCCCGAAGTAGTATGCCGTGGCGCTGAACTCGCGCACGCTCTCGGCGCACGCTTCGCTCCAGTGCCCCTTCACCGTGTCTTGCGGTGTCGTCTGTGAGTTCAGACCGACGGTAAAGAGACGGATGCGGGGGTTCCGGCTGTATGCCGCGTCCATGTTGGCACCCTCCACGGGCTGCATCTTGAAGCCCTTCATGGGCATCTCCATGTTGCTCTGTCCGGAGCATACCCAGACTTCGCCAATCAGTACATTCTTCAGGGTCAGGGGCTGTCCGTCGCTGATGGTGAGGTCATAGGGTCCTCCGGCAACGGGCGTCTCCACGGCAAGCTTCCACTTGCCGTCCGCTGCGGCAGTCGTCGTATAGGTCTTCCCGTCCCATCCGGTCTTCACGGTGACGGTCTTCGAGGGGCTTGCCCAGCCCCAGAGGTTGGCTTGGGTCTGCTGTTGCAGCACCATGTTGTCGGCAAAGAATGCCGGCAGTCTGATTTCAGCCCGCAGGCTGACGGCTGTCGACAGCATCAGAGCCAGGGCAGCCAGTGTCTTCAATCCTTTCATGATAGATTTCTTTATTATGGCGGACGGGGGAAAAGCCCCGTCCATTCTCTTTTACTTTACCAATTTCCATTCCAAGGGAGCGGTCAGTCCGGCAGGGAGCAACTCCTTCTCTGCCATCCGGAACCTGGCATTCGTCCAGATGCCGTCGAAGGGAGCCTTGCCCTCGTCCACACCGAGCAACGCGTTCGCCCAGGTATTGGTCACCTCGATTTCAAGGGTATTCTTGCCTTTCTTCAACGCCGAGGTGACTTCCACCTCATAGGGGGCCGTCCATGCCGTGCCGCAGGGCACCCCGTTGACGCGGACGGTAGCCACATCGCTCAAGCCCTTGAACTTCAGGAACACGCGGCTGCCACGCTCGGACTTTCCTGCCTTCCACTTGAACTCCGTCGAGTAGACGGCAGTCCCGGAGTAATAGCGCACCTTCGGGTCGGACGAACGTGTCCAGCTGCGCAGCTCGGTCACGGTCTCGTCCGTATTCAGGGTGTTGTAGTGCACGTTCCACTCCTTCACCTCCAGCGGACGGCGGCGTACGCTTGCCACCGTGGCGTTGCCCACCTTGGATGCCGGACGGCGGAACACGACGAACATCGACTGTGAAGGAGCCAGTGACAGCCCGACTTCCACCCGTCCGTCTTTCTCACGCCAGATGCCCGGCTCGGTGATTTCGCCCGTCATGGGATTCCACAGCTCGGGCTGCATGCCACTGATGCGGAACGAAGCCGTGAAGCTGCTGCTCTCCGCCTCATCCTGGTTGGCGATGAAGTAGATGTCCGCCTCCTCGCCCCGGCGATGCGTCCAGGCAATGTCCTTCGGCACCACGACGTCGCGGTCCAGTCCGAAGTCCGAGAAACTGTCGTAGAGGAACGGCTTGTCGACCACCAGCACACCTGCCTGATACAGCTCCTTGAGCTTCTTCTCCACCTCGGGAGAAGACACACGGTTGGGCATCATCGGCCGCGTCTGCGGAACGACAAGTACCCGGTACTCGCCCCCCCAGGGCATCCGTATCACGCCCTTCGTGTTGTCAGCCTGTGCCAGGCGGAGCAGGGCGTCGCGGTTGAAGGAGTCATAGGCATAGCCGCGCAGAGGGTTCACCCAATCCTCCGGGTCCGCCATGTTTGCCGAGTGGGTCACGCCGACGGGCATGGTGCGCAGCGGCTGTCCGATGTTTGCCAGACGGACGTGCTCGCTCTCCACCCGTTCCCGTCCGAAGATGCCGGGAAGCATCGGAACCAGACGGTCCGGGAGGACTGCCCGACGCGGCATCTCCTCGCCGGTGAACACGGCAATGTCCGTCACGGGCCAGCCGTATTGCAGCAGGGTCTGGCAACGGCGGACGTAGTCGACCAATGCCTTTCCTCCCTGTTCGAACCAGGTATTGTCGCGCTGGAAGAACAGCCCGATGCCGTCGAGCGTCATGCCCGGCTTGCGGTTGAGCCACGGGTTGTGTGCGGTGACATGGAAGAAGAGTTTGTTGATGCCCAGGGCGTAGTTGCGGTCAAAGAGTGCCTTCACCGTGGCAGGCGCCTCGTCCCAGGTGCCGCGCACCTCGGTGCCGCCCTCCGCCTGGATGATGCGTTTGCCGTAGATGTGTCCGCCGCTGATGGCATCGAGTATGTCGTTGGGCTTGTCATGCGTCGGACTGCGGAGCCAGAATTCCCCCATCGGCAGGTCTACCGACTGGTAATGGAGCATGCCGTCGCTCACCATCGTCGGTGCGACACACTCGGCGGAGAACTGGCAGCCATAGTCCCTGGCGCATGCTGCCAGCGTGTCATAGAACACGTCCTTCACCAGCTCGGCACACGTGGTGCGGACATCGCGCAGCACCTGTTCCGAACGGGCTGCCGTCTCCATCGGGATACCTGCCAGCAAGGGCAGGTAGGGCATGAGGTCATAGCCCCGGCGTGCCTTGAACTCAGCGGCGAAATTGTCGCTCCAGTTCTGGCAGCCGCATTCCCAGCTGTCCACGTGCATGTATTTCAGAACCCGGTTCGCCAGGTCGCGGTCCACCATCGTGAAGACCTTGCCGAACCAGTTGTCAAACTGCTTGCGGACAATCTTTGCATCAAACTTGCTGCACTCCAGTCCGCGTCCGCCTCCCGCCGTGGCATTGTCATGTCCCGTGGAGGTATGCCCCATGCGCAGGATGCGCCACTGCCCTTTCGGGAGGGTGGCGACGAGCACGCCGTCCTTCAGAGAGGCGGTGAGGTTGATGACCTCGGACGTCTTGACACAGTCGGCATCGGGCACATCCGTGGCAGGCGTATCCTTCGCCACCCGCCAGACCAGTCCCGCCTTGCCTTCCCACTGGTTGAGGCGTGGCTCGGAGTGCAGGACGAGCTGCTTGATTTTCAGGTTGGGTTTCCACTTGGCGGCGTCCATGTCCTCGCAGCCCGGCTCGCTGCCGGCAGGCGTCCAGTAGAAACGGAAGAACCGCGCCTTGGTCGGAGGGATGGAGTGCGTGGAGTTCTCGTCGGTGTTCTGCCACCCTTGCCGGGCAGGCTCCAGCTGCTTGATGAAGCGGAAGTCCTTCCCGTCACGGCTTGCCATCACCTTCATGCGGTGTGCCTGGTAGTTGTTTCCGGTGAGGATGATTTCCACGTTGCGGCAAGTAATCTCTTCGGGGTATTCCAGCTGAATCCAGCAGGGCACCGACGAACGGATGACTCCCTTCTCATCGATGCTCACCCCTTTCTTCGGGTCACCCGGTTCGTTGAGGTTGCCGCACGTCATGCGGGGCGTCAGACGGACGTCCGCCTGCCCTTTCACCGGCAGGGCATAGAGAGCTATGTCCCTGTAATAGCCTTTGTAAGCTTCCGGACGGGAGAGCTGCAGGTTCACTTTCCCTCCGCTGACGATGGTATCGGTGAAGACCACCTTCTGCATCGACTCTTCCGGTGTAATCCACGGACCGCCCGCCAGGGCAAAGCCGTCGCAGATGTGCATGCCCAGCTTCAGTCCGAGGCGGTCCGCCTCCTGCATGCTGAAGCGCACCATCTCCCACCATTCGGGACTGAGCTGCTCCGCCTTCCCGTTGAACTCGGGTCCTTGAGAGACCGACTTGATGGGCATCAGATACGTACCGCCCAGTCCGACGCGCTTCATCGCTTCCAGGTCGGCGGTAATACCTTCCTTGGTCACGGCACCGAACATCCAGTACCAGAAGGTCCACGGCTTCGCTTCTTCCGAAGAGAGTTGCGTGAACTGGTTCTGGAGCGTTGTCTGTGCGGCAGCCTGCGGATGCAGACCGGCGAGCAACGCCAGTGCCAGACTCCATGTTGCTAATCTGTTCTTCTTCATTGTTCTGTTGATGAATCTGTTCTTTCTGCCTGTTCAGCCCTTCCCCGCCTTCCGAGCTCTTCGTACGGACAGAGGATGCTGATAACGAACGGCTGAAAGCACAGACGAAAGTAGACAAAATCTGTATCAAAGCAAAGGAGAGACTCTGCCGAATTGCATCCCCGGCAAAGTCTCTCCCTTGTCAGTCTTCTTACTCAAAGCGCAGGACGATGCGTCCGTTCTGCGTGCCGTCCACCCACTTGGCTTGTGAGGACGGACCGATGAGGTCGGTCGTGTTGACCTTGTTGCGTACGGGCGGAATGACCTTCATCACCGAAATGCCGGTCTTGGGCAGGGTGTAGAGCAAGTGGTCACGTCCGTCGCGCGGCTCATAGATGCCGATGTAGGAATCGGGAGTCTCGTTCTGGATGTGGATGGTCCCCTGCTTGGTGCGCAGGCTCATCCAGTCGACGTGGGCAAAGTAGCCCTTGAACTCCGGATAGTCAAAGCTTTCTCCGGGGATGGGGTCGTTGTAGTCGTTCTCCCAGAGTCCGTACTGCGGACCGTGTAGACGGTTCTGCCAGACGCGGTACGGTCCGTCGCCGACCCAGCGTTTGCTGACAACCAGCTCTTCGGGGTAGTCGAACTTCACACCCATGAGGTCCACCACTCCCGAGAAGTTGTAGTAGAAGTCCAGTAGCGCCGTCCCTTCGCTGTCGATGGTCCACACCGCCATGTCAAAGCAACCCAGCTTGTAGGTGGCTGTCACCACGACACGGTTGCCGTCCTCCTTCGCATCGAGGCTGACGAACTTGCCCAGGTCCTCAAACTCGGTATACTGGGTCTTCTTCTTCTCGGCATCCTTGTCATCGTGGTTGTAGAACTGGTCCATGGAGCGGTCGGCACGTTTGGCACAGATGAAGCGCGGTCCGTCCTTCAGGTCAATCTGCTTGCCGTTGACACTGACGCCCTTCAGCTGTCCGTCCTTCTGGCTGAACGTGAAGACACGTCCGCCGGCGGTCACCGTCAGCCGGTCCGCCTCACGCTGGATGGCAGGTGCCGTACCGTCGGTAGCCAGTACCGCCTTCGTCGCCCGAGAGGGCAACGGATACGACCAGGTGAAGAGCTCGTTGCCGTACTTGTCGACAGCCGTCACCTGCAACGCATCCGCCCCGTCGTTGGCAAACGGGATGGTCAACGTCCCCTTGCCGTGAGCCGGGACATCCGGACCTTTCACCTCGCCCTGCTTCAGCACCTTTGCCTCTCCGCTCTCCGTCACGGCAGGGAACTGCACGCGCTTCCACACGAAGCGGCAGGTATTCAGGTTGAGGAAGTCGTAGCGGTTCTCCACCTGGAACACCCCGTTGAAGTCGGCATCAATCGACCTGTTCATGAGCTGTACGGGCGACCATACCTGCTTCACGGTCCAGTAGCTTCCCTCCTTCTCGTGGTGCGGACCGACAATGCCGTCGGCTCCATAGTTGCCCACGTTGTCGATGAAGCCACCCATGTCGACGCGCTTCACTCCTTCGTCCGCCAATACCCAGAGGAAGCCTCCGGCACAGCGGGGATGCTTGCGCATCATCTCCCAGTAGTCATACAGTCCGGCTCCGTGTCCTCCGTCATACAGACCGTGGAGGAACTCCGTCGGCATGAAGATTTCCGGCAGACGCATGTAGTTCTGGCTCTCGCCGTAGGAGCGGTAGTGCATGGTCTCGAAGCCGCCGAAGTTGCCTTGCGGATGGAGCACGGGACGCTTCTGCGGGTCGTACTTGTGGAACTCGCCGTTCAGCTCGTCGTTCCAGCCTTTCTCGTTACCGTTGCTCCACCAGATGATGCACGGATGGTTCACGTCGCGCTCCACCATCTCCTTGACCAGCTTCTGGCCGACGATGGTCTCGTGCTTGCCGTGCCAGCCGGAGAGCTCGCTCATCACATAGAGTCCGAGCGAGTCGCATGCCTCGTAGAACTCCGGGTCTGCCGGATAGTGCGACAAACGGACGGCGTTCATGTTCATGCTCTTGATGAGGTTCACGTCCTCGATGTTCTTCGCCTTGCTGAGCGTGCGTCCGCTCTCCGGACGGAAGCTGTGGCGGTTCACGCCCCGGATGTTCACCTTCACACCGTTGATGTAGAGTCCGTCGCTCTCGCGCACCTCGATGGTGCGGAAACCGAACTTCTCGTTCATCCGGTGGAGCACCTTGCCGTCGGCATCGAGCAGGGTGAACTCTGCCTTATAGAGGTTCGGCGTCTCTGCCGTCCACAGGGCAGGCTGCTTCACCGCCATGTTCACGAGGCAGTGGTCCCCTCCCGTGGGCAGTGCCGTCACCGACTCGCCCACCTTCTTGCCGGCGGCATCATAAATCGCCGTCTGCACCTTCGCGCCGGGGACGGCAATGTTCAGGTAGCAGTCCGACTTGAACGTTCCGTCAGCCTTCGCGTCGATGGCGACCTGGTGGATGTTCATTGCCGGACGGGCAATCATGAACACCGGACGGATGAGTCCGCCGAAGTTCCAGTAGTCCGCACGACGTTCCGCCAGGTTGACACCGGCATTCTCGCTCTCCTTGCTGACGGTCACTTCCAGCACGTTCTTCTTTTTCGGTCCGAAGAACACCCGGTCGCTCACGTCGTAAGTGATGCGGTAGAAGCCGCCCTGGTGGGGCGTACCCGCTTTCCGTCCGTTGATGGTCGCCTGCATGTCGGTCATGGCAGCTTCGAAAATCAGCTCCACCTGCTTGCCGTTCCACGACTCCGGCAACGTGAATTCATACTTGTACATTCCTTTCTCATCGGCAATGCCCTCGGGGAACGCCTTGCCATAGAACTTCATGCCGTACTGGAACGTACCGAAGCCCTGGCACTCCCAACAGGAAGGCACACCAATCTTGGTCCACTTGCCGGAGTTGTTGCCGCCTGTGCACATGAAGTCCCATTGCACCATGTCGTCGCATCCGGTTCCGGAAAGGTACTGCCGCTCCGTCTCCACCGACGACTGCGCCCAAAGCGCCGCCGAGAACAGCAACGAAGCAACACACATCATTGTCTTTTTCATATCGTTTAAGGGGTTTTTAGTTCTTGAGTCTGAATCCTTGAATCCGCACGTGCAACGTATGCGGCTTCTTCTCGATGGCATACTTCTTCAGTACGCCCGGTCCGCAGCTGCTGTTGCCCAGGCCCAATACGGCTGTGTCGATGTTCAGGTAGACCGCACCGGAGGGCTGCAGGTCGCAGTCGTGCGAGGCGTGATAAATGTCCATCACCGAATAGGGCAGTGCCGAAGCGGAGAAGGGTTTGTCCAGTGCCGACACGCTGATGCCGTGCCCTGTCCCGTCCGTCAGACGGATGACAGCCACCGACTCCAGATTGCCCGAGTCCTGCGGACGCGGATAGTGCGTGTACTGGTCGCCCGCCTTGGCTCTCCACCAGTTGATGGTGGCAGAACGGTGCCGGTCGGGATAAGTCTCCATGGGACCGTAGCCGTACCACTCCACGTTGTCACAGGCGGCGTCGGCAACGAAGGACACTCCCAGACGAGGCAGTTCCGGCAGGTCTCCCTCCGGCGTATACGTCTGGCTGAGGTCCATCGTCCCGTCTTCATATACCTTATATATACTGTTCACCAGGATGCTCCCGGCAAGGTAGGCATACCGTTGCGCGGTCTCCACTTCGACCGAGCCATCATCGAGCGCACGGCCCGTGCATGCCAGCGCCTCCACCTTCGGGGCGTGCAGGAGGTTCTTCTGCCAGTCTTTCGCCAGCCAGTTGCCGAAGCTCTTGTCGTTGTCCGTCGGAGCACGGAACGCCTGGAAGTTCGCTGCTGCCAGAGAGTCCTTCGCCTGGAGGACGGTACGCCCGGCATAGGCGAGCTGACGGAGCGTAGCCGACTTCACGTCCCAGACTGCCAGCACGGCATTGTTCTCCACCCGGATGACAGCCTCATCCGCCGTGAGTGCCAGCTTGCGTCCGCCTTTCACCTCGGTGCGTGCCAGCTGCATCAGGTTGTCCTTCAGCGTCAGCTGTTCGGCTGCCACCTCGTGACCTGCCTTAGCCCAGTCGCAAGCCGTCTTGAGCACCAGCGAGAGGTTCAGACGCACATCGTCCGTCTCCCAGTCAATCTTCTTCGCGGTCTTAGCCAGGTCAATCGTCACATTCTTCGACTCCGCCGGGAGGATGTAAGGCAACTCCGCCTCCCCTTCCGCCTGCTTCACGCCGTTGCTGTACAACGTCCAGAGGCAGCGGTAGCCGTCGACACCGATGTGGTGGTTGTGGTTGGTCATCTCCACGGCACATTGTCCCGTGGCGGCATCCCAGTTCGCCAGCTTCATGTAGACCGGCTGATAGACCTTCTTCACCTCCCAGTACTTGGGCGTCAGCGTACGGTCGCACCGCACGATGCCGTTCAAGCAGAATGCCTTCAAGTTCGGCTGGTCACCGAAGTCACCGCCGTAAGCCACCTGCTCGCGTCCGTCGGGCAAGGTGCGGATGATGCCCTGGTCCACCCAGTCCCAGATGAAGCCGCCCAGCATGCGGTGGTTGCTGTAAATCTCGTCCCAATATTCCTGGAAGTTCCCCAAGGCATTACCCATGGAGTGCGCATATTCGCTCGTCAGCACCGGACGGTTGTCGTTCGTCCGCTCGGCAATGGACAGCAGACGTTCCCAACGGGCATTCTCCGCCCGCTCCTCGTCGGCTCCTTCGGGGATGCCCGGATTCAGGTATTCATCCTGCGTACGCGGATAGAAACGGCTGATGACGTCCACCGTGTACGGGTCGGGAGCGCCGTCCAGTCCCTGTGCCCCTTCATAATGGATGGGGCGCGTCGGGTCGAAGTCCTTCAGCCAGGCCGAGATGGCTGCAAAGTTCGGACCGTAGCCACTCTCGTTGCCCATGCTCCAGAACACGATGCAGGCATGGTTCTTGTCCCGCTCCGCCATACGGACGGCACGGTCCAGGAAGGCTGCGTGCCAGTCGGGCGTACTTGCCAGCGTACCGCGCAAGCCGTGCTCCTCGATGTCCGCCTCATCCATGACATAGAGTCCGAGCGAGTCGCACAGTTCGTAGAAGCGCGGATGGTTGGGATAGTGTGCCGTGCGCACGGCATTGATGTTCGCCTGCTTCATGAGCAGGATGTCCTGCAACATGCGTTCTTCGGTCATGACACGCGCCGTCCGCGGGTCATGCTCGTGCCGGTTCACGCCCCGGAAACGGATGGGGCGTCCGTTGACCAGCACCTGCCCGTCCTTCACCTCGACGCTGCGGAAGCCCACCTTGCTCGTGGCACGTTCCACCACCTGACCGAGGCTGTCCTGCAACGACAGATTCAGGGTATATAGATAAGGTGTCTCTGCCGTCCAGCGGTGAGGCGCCTTGATTTCGCCCGCGATGCGTCCCAGCTTGCGCGGTCCGCGTTGGGGATACCATTCGTTCATCACGGCCGCCTTGTGGTCGAGGTCCAGGATGGGCTCGGCGTCCGCCTGTCCACTGAAGACGGTCTGCCCCTCCCTGTCTGTCAGGACCGCCACGACCTTGTAGCCTTTTCCTTTCCGGCTCTTCTCCTCGCCGAACACGCTCAGCTGCGGGTCTATCTGCAAGGTAAAGTCCTCGTAGCCGGCGTGGGGAAGTGTCCGCACGGCATAGTCGCGGATGCGGATGTCCGGCGTATGGAACAGGGTGACATCACGCTGGATGCCGCTGAAACGCCAGAAGTCCTGGTCCTCCAGGTACGAGCCGTCGCTGTAGCGATAGACCTCCACAGCCACCTGATTCGTCCCGGGCTGCAGGTAGGGAGTAATGTTGAACTCCGACGGCTCCATGCTGCCCTGGCTGTAGCCGACGCGCTTGCCGTTGACCCAGACGTAGAACGCGCTCATCACGCCGTCAAAGCGCAGGAAGGTCTGTCCGCTCTGCCAGGCCTCGGACAAGGTGAACGTGCGGCGGTATTGTCCCACGGGGTTCCGCTCGATGAAAGTCGTGTACTTCTGCTTCGGTTCGCCCATCACATAGGGAGGGTCTATGCGGAACACATAGCCCGCCGATGCGTAGATGGGGGTTCCATAACCATGGACTTCCCAATTGGCGGGGACGGTAAAGTCCGTCCACGAGGCATCGTCAAAGTCCGTACGATAAAAATCGGGAATATGTTCGTCGGGAGTCTTGGTCCAACGGAACTTCCAGGTGCCGTTCAACGACAGCATGCGGTCGCCCTTCTGTACGCCGAAGGGGATGAATGCCGCACGTGCCGGCTCGCGGTTTATCTGGAGTACGTGATGGTTCTCCCAATCATGCTGCTGGGCGTGCAAGCCCAACAAGGGTAGCAGCAACGCTGCCAACATGCCGATACGCTTCATGTGTATGCTTCTGAATGTTGAGTTACTCAAATTGCTATCTCACCGGCGTCATTGTATGTCCAATGCCTCGAATGCCAGTCCTTCCAGGTTGTCGCCGGTAATGACCACCCGGTAATGTCCGGCATTGATGAACGTCCCGGTCGTGGTACTCATCATACGCCACTTCTCCGGTGTCTCGGGGAAGTTCAGCGTGTCGTCCTTGAGCACGACACCCTTGGCATCGATGAACTTCATGTTCACCGGGATGGGTTTGCCGGTACTGTTCATGTATTTGAACCGCAAGGCATAGACTTGCGCCAGGCCCGTGGAGACCTTCCACTCGATGCGGTTCCGCGTCCCTTTGCCAAAGAAGATGCCGCTCTTGTCCTTCACGACCTTCACCTGGTAGTTGCCGCTCACCTTGGCGTCCTCTGCTTCGTACGTCACGTTGACACGGGCATTCTTGTCCTCGGGCAACAGCTCCTTCGGGGTCTTCACCAGCACCTCCCTGGCAGCCTTCTCCCAGCTCCAGTCATTGCCGACGGGAAGGGCAGGCACCGTCACCAGCGCATTGTCCGTGGCGATGGCTATTGCCGAGATGACCGCCTGTCCGGCTTTCACCTCGGGGAAGTCGATGACGAGCTTCCCGTCGGTCACTTCGGCTTCGACCACCTGCTTGAATGCCCCGTCGTGTCCGGCTTCCGCCCAGATATCGAGGTCATCAATCACGGTCTTGCCGTTGACCGCCACGTCGAAGATGCGCATGCCTTCGCAATCAATCAGCGGCGCACCCGTACCGTGCCACGGCTCGATGAAGTACAGCTCGACCCGGTACTTGCCGTTCGGCACCTCAAACCGGTAGTTCAGCTTGTGACGTCCGAAACGGAAGGACTGGAACAGTTTCCAGTCGCGCGTGCCACGGATGGGGTCGTTCGTCGTGCGCTGGCTGGCAAGGTAGGGATTCAGCTCCTTGAAGTCCTCCGCCCATGAATGGGAGAAGTAGGTGTTATCCGTCTCCCACGTCTGACCGAACTCGTCGACGTACTGGTCTCCCCCGCAATTCACCCGGTAGAGGTAGTGATAGCCCGGAGCTGCCTTCAGCAACGGCTTCGCATCCTGGTAGAGCCGGTCGAAGTTGGGGGCTTCGGGCAGGTTGTTGAGCACAATCAGGTCTTCCGCTACCGCCTTGCCCTGGTAATAGCCCACGGCACGCAGGACGTTGTAACGGATGTCGCGGTAAGCCCAGATGAAATGGGTTCCGACTTCCCCCTTGAGCTTATAGCCCAGGAAGGCCTCTTCGCCCGCATCGTTGTACAGGCGGACGGAGTCACAGTTGCTGTACACCTCGATGGTCGCACGGCGCGGTTCGGTGAACCGGTCGGGCCAGGTGTGCGAGGCGATGTAGACCATCGGGTCCTTCTTCGCGCTCACGTAGTTGGAACGGTACATATAATAGACATCCAGCGGCTCTTCCCACGGCGTGACCAGTCCCTTGTAGTTGAACGGACCGACCTTGTCTATCTTGCGGTACGCCTCGTCGGGCTGACGCCGTCCGGGATTGTCGTGGCTGCTGTAAATCCACTGGAAGTGTCCGCAGACCTTGTCCTTCGCCTGTTCGGCAAGGCGCACCTTCACCTCCATCAGGTGGCACATGTGCTCCTCGCTCCAGATACCTTCCGAAGCGGCGGCACCCGGCTCCGTATGCAGGTCGATGCTTCGCCATCCGCCATACTCGCCGTTGAGCAACTGGTTGGGCTGTGCCAGCTCCTGGTCATACTTGAAGATGTCGCCACCGTACGTGCCGCTCCAGTTCTGGATGACGTTCCAGTCGGTGCCGTCACCCCCGTTGCAGGTCGTGATGATGCGCATGTTGCGGGCGGTCGGGTCCATCTCGCGGATGATGTCGCAACACTCCTCGGCAAACGCCTTGGGCAGCGTGCTCTCGTTCTGCAAGCCCCACATCACCACGGACGGTGAGTTGCGGCGCTCCTTCACCCAGCGGCGGAGCATCGTCTTGAAGTTCTCGCGGAACTCCGGCGTGTCGTACCAGATGTGTGCCGAGAGCTGCGTCCACCACAGGATGCCCTCCTTGTCCCAGTACTTCTGATATTCCAGGTTATGCGGTTGGTGGGCATCACGGAAGGCGTTGAAGCCCGCATTCTTGATTTGTTTCACACGCGAGGCAATCTGTTCGTGACTGAAGGCGTGGCTCTGTCCGAACTGGTGCTCATACTCGCACACGCCGTTGAGGAACACCGGCTTGCCATTGAGGTAGAACCGTCCGTCGCCATCGTTGCGCTTCACCGGCCAGCTCAGCGTACGGAAGCCGAAGGGCGTGGTTATCTCGTCGGTCGTAGCCGTGCCGCGCTTTATCATCGTTGCCAGGGCGTAGAGGTAAGGACGCTCGGTGCTCCAGCGTATCGGGTCCTCGATGGGCGACTCCTGGTGCACCACCTTGGTCTCTCCGGGTTGCAGGGTCACCTCCACCGGAAGGCGGAAGACCTGTGCCCCGTCGGCATTGTTCAGTCGGTTCACCAGCTGCACGGTCTGCGGCTCGCTGCCGTAGTTGGTCACCTCGGTATCCATGTACACCGTCTTCACGGCGTCGTCGTGCCAGATGTGCACGCCGAAAGGCTCGATACGCACCTCGTCGGTCACCTCCAGCACCACCGGACGGAAGATACCGAAGGGCTGCGAGCCTTCACTGAAGCCCCACTCCGACGAGCAGCCTCCGCACACCCACGGCATGTCGGCAATCATCTCCGGATGTTCGGCTTTCACCTCCAGCGTGTTCTCCGTAGCGAGGGCATCGGTCACATCGAGCGTCAGGGTCGTACGACCGATGGGGTGACGCCCCAGGTCCTTGCCGTTCAGGCGGATGGTGGCATACGTGCCCACCCCCTCGAAGCGCAGGAAGTAGCGTTTGCCCGGTTCAATCCGGTCGAGCGTGAAATGCTTCTCATACCCGGCGGTGCCGTGCAGGTTGCCGTGCGTCAGCTGACGGTAACCGTAGTAGTCGTCCCAGTTGTGGGGGATGTTGACGCGGTGACGCTGCGTCTCCTTGCCATCGGACGTGAGGAGCCACGTGGTCCAGTCGCTGTCCAGGTTGACCAGCGTGCGTCGCTTCTTGCCCTCCGGTTCCGGGAAGTGCACCTTCGACCGTCCCATCGGACGGCTCGTAGCCACGGCAATGCCGCGTTGCTCGGCGTTGTTGACCGCGCAATAGAAGTGATAGACCACGCCGTCATGCTTCACCACATAGCTCTTGTGGGCGAACATCTCGTCGTAGGGTTTCGTGGGGTAAATGAGGTCATCGCCCTGCCAGTCGTCCCACGTCACGAGGTCATAACTGCAGGCGAACGTATTGAATGCCTTGTAAGGACGGCTCGGATTGAAGGCGGAGAAGTAGAACATCACATAGACATCGCCCATCTTCACAATCTGGGCATCGCCCGTGATGGTCCCCTGCGCCTCGTGGCTGAAGACCGGGTTGCCCTCGTAACGGGTCCACTTCTTCATGTTCTTCGAGAGCGCGATGCCGATGCGCTCGCCCTTGATGTTCGTGGCGGGGTTGATGCCGCCGGCATTGTAGTACATCACGAAGGGTGCCCCCAGGGTCTCGTCCTTGTCCCAATAGACCATGGTCTTGTAGTGCGTGAGCCGTTCCCACCACTGTGCCTTCTTCTCACCGGGAGTCATCACGGGCTTCTTCCCCGTCTCCCACTCATGGGCAACGGCAGGACTCTCCTCGGTCCATGCGACACCGATGGACAAGGGCGCCTCGATGGCTTCATAGCCCCGCCCTTCTCCACCGAAGTAGCTCATCCACGCCCGGTCCTTGTAACGCTGGAGGGCATAGCTTCCGCCCCACTCCATATCGACCAGTGCAGGGAATCCGGCACGCTGGTTGCTGTCCCACATGCCGTCGCGGTAGGAAAGGACACGTCCCAGTGTCTTCCATTCCAACAGGTTGTCGCTCTCGGCAAGCCAGGTCTCATACCCGCGCCCGTCCTTGGCTTCCTTTCCATTGTAAATGACGTAGGTCATGTACCACTTGTCGCCCTCACGGAAGACCGTCGGGCAGTCAATCTTGGCATGGTTGCTCGTCGGAGCTACGACCAAGCCGTATTTGTAAGGAGTCTTTGCCTCCTCGTAGACTTCCGCCATGCGCTCCTGTGACACGTGACGCTGCGCCTGCACATTCCAGCAGCACAACGCCGTCATCAGCATCAGTAATAATGAGTGTCTATTCATTCGTTCATCGTTTATTCAAGTCATTGTTCCAACAGCGTGAAAGCAGGGGACCAGTCTGCAACAAGCACGGGATAGACGGACCAAAGTATAATACTTAGACCCCCTAAGTATTATACTTAGGCAGCCTAAGTATTATACTTTGGTCCGTACATGCCCTATGATGTCCGCGTCAATCCCGGGCTTGGCAGATGTCAATCCCCTGCCAGCACTGCCGTGGCTTAGTAGAACAGCCAGTCCATGGCATCGTCCGTCCCGTCAAGTGCCGCATTGCGGGTCGTGATGGCGGAATCGGTGAAACCGAGGACCAGAGCCATGCCTGTCGGCAGCAGCAAGGTGTGCTTGCCTGCCTCAAAGCGGTAGGCATGGATGTTCGCCAGCGGCATCTTGTCCAGATGGATGGCGTTGGTCAGCACGGGTTCTGCCTGTCCGTATTCGTTGGCGGACGCATCGGTCTCCAGCTTGGGTGCCTTGGCATACTTCTTCTGGTCGTCCTTGAAATAGCCGACCAACAGGCTGACGGGCGCCTGGCACTCAAATTCAATCTTCGTGCCTTCCTCCCGTTGGGCAGCTCCGTCGACACAGTATGCCGTGAGTCCCTTCAGTTCGGGAGCCAGCGCCTGCACCTTGTTCGCAGCGAGGTTGCTCATCAGGACCGCGCCTTCAGCCAGTTTCACCGGTTTCAGCGGACTTTTCATTTGGACTGCCGCAGGCTTCAAAGGTTCAATGGCGGCAGCCTGCTCGGTCACTTTTCCGGCAGCCTTGTCCTTCAGCGTCTGCAAGTGTCCGCGGAAGTTGGCAAGCTCGGCTTCGTAGTGCGGCAGCAGCTCCTCCCAGGTCTTGTTCTTCCCGTCATCGCCTCCGATGGGGATGCGGCGTTGGGCGGTCTGCATGCTGTTGGCGTAGAGGTAGCGGTCCTTCGTCAGGTCCACCAGCTTGCGGTAGTGCTCCAGGCTCTTCTCCAGCAGCGGCGCCACCTCGTCGAGGTACTTCAGGTCCTTGCTCCACTGGTAGTTCAGCACCTGCTCTGCCGCCTTCACCTTGTAGTTGAAGAAGTAGGCGAATTCACGGTAGCAGTGCATGTCGTTGATGAGGCGTGCCAGCTCGTCCTGGTTGGCTGTAGCCTTGCCCGCCAGCTGGTCGATGGCAGCCACTGCCTTGTCGCCCCGCTCGGCACAGTCGTTCACGACGTCCAGCGGAAGTTCGCCCACGTGAGGCTGCTTCTTCCATTCCTTCTCCACGTATTCGATGAGCTTCTCCCCTTCCGGTCCACAGCTCTCGTAGAAGCCGGGGTAGATGGTATACTTGTAGGGGTTGACCAGCTGACTGACAAACATGCCCAGCAGAAGGGTCTGCCGGTTGCCCTCGGTGATGCCGAAGCGACGGAGCAGCTTCGGGGCAATCTCGCCCGATTGTTCGTACGCCTCACGCACCAGCGCGCCCTGTTCGTCGCTCAGTCCGTAGAAGTTGGCAAACTCACGGTCCCAGTACTGCATCTCCCCGTTGCGGTCGCGTCGGCAGTTCCAGGCATAACGTCCCCAGAGCTTGTACCATGCCCAGTCGCGGTAGAGCTGTTCCTCGCGCTGTCCGTCGGGCAGCTTGTCGGCGGTGTAGGGATACTCCCAGTAGGAAGCCTGCGGGAAGAGGTGCAGCGCGTTGGCACCGTGCACATCGTGCATCGCCTGTACGGTCTTCTCCACGAAGTCGGGCGAGCTCCAGCGGAAGGGCTCCAGGTTCGCCAGCACATGCACGTTCTCGATGTGTGTCGACCCGAGGGAGCTCAGGTCCTTGTGAATCTGTGCCCAAGGTCCGCGCGGCTCGTAGGTCGTCAGCGACTCGCCGTTATACTTGTGCATGGTGTAGAGGTTCTTGTACAGCGGAAGGGCGGCGTCCATCACCATCTTGCAGTTGGTGTCGTGGGCACGCACCAGGATGGGCGGTTCGTCGGTACGTCCCAGTGCCTGCAGTCCGTCCTTCACACCGGGGATGATGGTCTGGGTGAACCACTCCACGTCGTCCTCGTAGGTATCCATCGCCTCACCCAGGCAGACGAGCAGGCCGACATTGGGATACTTCTCCACGAAGGCGGCAATGCTCTTGCGGGTATAGTCGCTCAGCAGCGGGGTGATGGGGCGATTGCGGTCCTGCGTCTTGATGCCGTAGTGTTCGGCAAAAGGCTTCGACACGAGGATGTTGTAGAACTTCTGGATGACGAAGATGCCCCGCTTGTCGGCTTCCTCGGTCAGGAACTTGTACATCTCCTCGTTCTTCTTGAAGGTCTCCTCGTCCACCTCGACGGCAAACGGATAGTCCTCCAGCTTCACCAGCGAGGCAAAGGGGTGCCCGTTCCACAGGTAGAGCGAGTTCATGCGGTTGTCAACCAGCATGTCGAGGTACTTGATCCAGCGTTCCTTGTCATAGAACCAGGGGAAGTTCTCCGGCGTGTAGGGGTACTCGTACACGTGGTAGCCGGGCAGGATGTAGGTCTTCTGCACGCCGATGCACGTACCGCGCAGCACCATCTCGGGCGCGTCGGTCACCTGGTCGGGCAGCTCCAGCTCTTTGTTGTGTTGCAGACGGTCCGTCAGGTCGCACGTTCCGTAGATGACACCGCTCGGGTCGTTGCCACAGACGGTGGTCACGTTGCCTTCGGTGGTGATGGTATAGCCTTCCTTCCTGAGGCTGTCCTGAGTACTTACCGTGAGCGAGATGACTTTATGTTTGTTGTCTCCTTCGGGCAGACGGTCGGTGAGGGAGGCATCATAGCCTGATGCATCCAGGATGCGCTCCAGGCGTTCCCCGGCGTACTGTACACGGTTGCCGGCACCCGGCGGCACCACGACGATAATCTTCTCCTGACCGCAGGCGGCGAGCAGGATTGCCATCAGCGAGGCAGCGAATAGTTTGCACTTGTTCATAAGGTTGTAAATAGTTCGTTTTAGTACTAGTTGGATGAATAGTTGACAATGACTTCGTCCGTCCCGGCGATGCGTACCCGGTAGCGGTCCCCGCCCACGTGTTCCACCACGCCGACGGAAGCCTCGGGCCGTCTCTCCGAACGGAAGTACAGGTAGCCCTGTCCTCCGGTCGCCCGGACACGGATTTGGGCAGCATCCATGCGTACCCGTATTTCACCCTGCGGGGTGGGCACGGCGCCCTCCATCCACTCCAGACCGCCCAGTGCCGGCGTCACGGTGAACTCTTCGTAGCCGGGCTTCAGCGGACGGACGCCCAAGTAATACTTGCCCAGCAGGTAGATGGGGCTGGCTCCCCAGGCATGGCAAAGGCTCTTGCCGTACGGACGCCCGTACATGGAAAGATGCTGCGTCCCCGTCTCCGCGGGGTTGTACTTCTCCCAGAAGGAGGTGGCGCCTTCGCGGAGCATGCCGCCCCAATAGGCCTTCATCTCACGCATCACCGCCTCATGCTCGCCCAGTGCACACAGGGCTTCCAGCTCGTAGAAGCGCATGTAGGGAGTGGTGATTTTCAGGATGGCGTCGTTGAGCAGTACGGAGTGTTTCACTGCCTCCTGCTGTTCCGGCGTCAGGTAACCGAAGAAGACGGCAAACATGTTGGCATAGCGGGTCACGGCTTCGCTCTGCTGTCCGCCAATGCGGTTGTGCACCAACGCCTGCCGTGCCTCGTCCCAGAAGGCGGGCATCAGCTTGTCGCGCAAGGCAGAAGCCAGCTCACCGTACTTCTGCACGTCGGCAGTGCAACCTGCCAGACCGGCACAGAGCGCCATCGTCTCCAGGCTCTTGCAGAAGAGCACCTGCTCGAACGAGAGCTCGCCGTGCTTGTCCAGGTAGCCGTCCGCCCAGTCGACGAACACCCAGTCGCCCGTCAGTCCTTCGACCATGCCGTCGGCATTGGTACGTCCGAGCACATAGTCCATCATCGTCTGCATGCGCGGATAAATCTGGCTCACGAAGTGGCGGTCGCCGGTGTACATATAGTAATCATAGATGCTCAGGAACCAGAAGAAGGTGTAGTCCATGATGGTGTTGGTGTGGCTCGTCACGGGGTCCTTGCCGCGCAACAGCCAGATGGTGCGCTTCACCGTCTCGCTGTCGAAGAAGAGGTAATAGTTCATCAGGTAGCTCTGGATGGCATCGCCGCTCCACACCCAACGGTCGCGCTTGATGCCGTCGATAAAGAATTCACGGGTAGTAAGGTGCATGGTGTATGCTCCTACTTCCCAGATGCGGTTCAGCTCTTCGTCATTGCATTTGAATGAGCCCCGGTACTCTTCGGGCAGGTATTCGTATTGCATGGAAACGTCCTGTATCGTTACTCCCGGATCGCAAGTGACATAGACATAACGGAAGGCCTTGCTGTTGTCCAACGTGTATTCATCGTATAGTTTCCGTGTATTCCGGATGGCCAGATCGGTTATCTGCCCCGGCTCTGCCAGCAATTTGTCCAATGTTTCGCAATATTCCGTATCCAAGGCTTCTTCAGGACTTTCACCGTAATAGATATGGATCGTTCCTTTTCCCTTTACATCTTTCAGAGTGATATAACCAAAGGTTTCTTTTCCGAAGTCGTACAATACCCCCTCTTTCCGGGGAGTGGAGGAAACTGCTTTCATCGGTTTTCTAACCAATGAAAACTTGGAAGGCAGTTGGGTGGCTCCGTCAAAGTTCCAACACCCTGCATCCATATAAACGGTAGCAGAAGTATCACTGGCTTTTCCGCTTTCGTCTATCCATTCCTTGTCTTCGTAGGTTACTTTCCAGGTCTTGTCCGTATTTACGGTTTTTCCTTTCACATAAATAGTGGGGGGAGTGGACTGATTCCACACTTTGATGTTCAGAC
>OJKC01000455.1_pt1 | contig 35991 bp, 24 predicted proteins | sample 1596401 | NCBI WGS metagenome assembly OJKC01 (sample SAMEA4350162, study PRJEB24818) | metagenome | biome: human; feature: gut; material: faeces | place: Denmark | collected 2013-09 | reverse complement strand
ATAGCGTAACTTGCGATAGCGGCTTAACTTGTTCATGATCAATGATTATTTTGTCTGTTTCTGCAAATATAAGCATTTTATCCGCTTATGCAACTTATAATCAGGGATTTAATTTATAGAAGTCCCCTTAATAAACTTGCATGAAACTTAGACAAATTGTATTAAATCCGCTCAAATCAAGGAATTATGAAAAAACTTTTATTATGTGCATCTGCCTTTGCACTTATGCTTGGCAGCTGTTCTAAGGACGACACCGAGGTCGCTCCGGTAGAAGGAACTAAGGATGTCGCTTTTAAAGCCACAATGGCTCTCGGTAATGACACCCGTATAAGTATGGATGTTGACGATTCGGGCAATGTCAATTATGTGTGGGATTTTGGAGATATGGTAGGAGCGACAGTAAAGGGTCTGGATGTCGTAGCTCCATTTACGAATGTGGCGAAGTCCGGTCCTACTGCTGAGTTCTCGGCCCTCAATGAGGCGAGTGTAAATTACATAGGTACTGAGAACGTATATCTTGTTTATCCCTATAAGGAAGGCAAGACTGTTGATAACGATGGTAATGTCGAAATGACAATTCCCGCAACCCAGACTTATCGTGACAATTCGTTTGCTCAGATGGTATCTCCCGCAGTATCGTTTGCCGAAGAATTTGTGGTAAACGATGATAATACCGTAAAGGAGTATACGTTCAAGCCTGTGGCTTCATATATACGTGTGCCGGTTTATGGCGTTGGTACTATTAAATCGTTGACTATGCAGATCAAGAATGGTCGTACCGCGGTGAAAATCGCTGGTTCTGCAAAAGTTGATGTAGATAGCGAAACTCCTGAACTTGTACTCGCTGGGGGTACGGATAAGATTACCCTCGATATGGGAAAGGGTGGTCTCAAGTTGCAGTATACCGAGCCTAAGTGGGTAGTATTTGTTATTCCTGCAAATGTTGCTGTAAAGGCAGATACCAAGTTCGAGTTTGTCGCAACGTTTGATGATGATGCTACGTCTACATATACAATTGCCATTCCTTCAACATATACTGGCACTTCATTGGCAGTAAATAGGTCTTTGAAGTTGAGCGTCGGCGCTTATTTTGGTATGGAGGACAAGGTGCTGATCGAGAACAATGCCGATCTTCTTGAGTATCTTTATACTGTAAGTAAGGGCATGGACGGAGACAAGACTGCTGTGCTTGTAAATGATATTAACTTCAGCCGCTATGATGCTCGCAATGACATTAACGGCGCTGAGGGCAATATGTTGGCGGCGTTGACTGAATATTTGACCAATGGCTCGGCTATTAATTCTATTGCTGAAGGTGCAAAGATTGATGGAAATGGTCACATTATTTCTAATCTGCAGGTAAGTGGTAATGGTATATTTGCTAGTCAGCCGGATGCATTAAAGAATCTTACGCTTTCTGCTGTGACGGTAAATGTTCCTGACGAAGCTAATCCTGCTCTGTTTGTTGGAAATATCAATCTTGTTTCTTGTTCGGAGGGTCTTGCTATTAAGGGCGGCTATCTTAAAAATGTAGCAGAAGACGCAACCGCTGCCTTGATACATACTGCATATTTTCATACTCTTCCTTCGAAGGACAAGGTTACTATCTCGTATCCTCGTGTTAATGAGTCGAGTGGAGCATATGCGTACTATGCATCAAAGCTGACTTTGCGGGACGATGTAGATGCTAGTGGCGATCTTAAGGCATATTTTAACAGTACTACGCCTCGCTTCGGCGCGATTGTGGCTGATGGCCAGGATGTTGCCATTCGCAATGTCTCATCGGCTTATGTGAAAGGCCTTCTGGATGCTATTCAGTATGGTGGAGGCTCTAAGGCTATCTCTGTCATTGACAGTAAGGGTACCAGCTACTGGACTGGTCTGGTTGCTGCCGCTGGCGATGGCGAGGTTAACACTGCTGAGGAGTTGGCATATTATGTCAAGAATGGTGGTACTGCAACTCTTGCCGCTAACATCGACCTGCAGGGTGAGCAGGGCAAGGAGTGGGTGCTGGATAACGGCAGTACCGCTCTCAATATTACTGGAAATGGCAAGTATACTATTTCTAATGCGCTTGTTAAGTCTCAGAAGGTTACTGAGCCTTACGTAGCTTACTCGTTGCTTGGCAACAAAGTAAACGCAAAGGATATCGTTGTTGATGGTGTAACTATCGATGTTGACAATGTAGAAGGCTCTACTGCTCAACTTTACGTTGGCGGTATCGGTTATCAGGGCTCAGCTAATGGCGTGAAGGTAAGCAACCTGACTATAGATATTGCTGAGGATGTTAAGGTGTCTACGTATAACGAGGTAGGCGGTTTGATTTCAGCCCCGACGGCAGCTTCTGAGAAAAATGCAGTTACCGATCTTTCTATCAACGTCAATGGAAATGAGACCGTAGGTTTGGTCGGCGGTATGTTTGCCAAGGCTCCGGAGTCGTTCAATGTGAACTCTTTGGCATATAAAGCTGAAGCTGCTGACAAGTACGCTATGATTGCTGCGTGGACGCTTTCGAATAATGCCGTAGTTTTGAAATGCAATGCTGATGTTGCTATTGTAGGCGATGTTAATTTTGCTCCTACAGACGCAGGTCAGATCATATCACTTGTGTTTGACGGATGTACTGAACCATACTATACCAATCTTGTTAATACAATGCCATACGAGATTGCTATAGAGGTTACTGGTAAAGACGGCATTCAGAAGCTTCCTAAAGCTGAGTAATAATCATTACTAGACCGCTGCGCGTCAAGGCGCGCGGCGGCCTTTCTCTCTGAAGATGGGGATATCGACACGCTGTCGTCCGTGGACGCAGGGCGCCGATAACGACAAATCCAGCCCCGAACGGTTTTGCCGAGCGTGTGCTGTCAATGTCGTTCCGAATATTGAGGGTGAGGTGCGACCTTGTTTAACCCCACGGCGCACGTATTAACCCAACGGGCCGGATTCATTGATCCCTATTTTTAGTCGGGGCCGTGTTGATCTACACGGCCCCTTTTTTATTTGTAGTTTACATCGGTTTATTTGTGTGAGAAACCCTTGCGACAGACGCTGCCGCAAGGGTTTCCTATTTTATATGTGTCGATATATCCTTATATACCGCCTGCTGTGGCTCAAGCAAATTCGGCTGCAGGGTTTTGCGGCGCTTTCAGCCGTTATTTGAGCGGCCGCACCATCGCAAGGTCGTATTTTGCGTCGCCCGTACCGAAATCGAACCCTTCGGAGAAGTCGAGCGGATAGTTGCTCTCCTCGAAGCCCAGACGCTCATAGAACGCCTTTAGATCCTCGTGCGAGGGTATGAGCATCACGGCGGCCATGCCGCGGCGGCGCAGCTCCTCGACGGCCTCCTCTATAAGGGCCGAGGCAAGGCCGCGGCCGCGCCACGCCTCATCGGTGGCGATGGCGTAGAGGTAGCCTGTGGGGCCGTAGGTGGTCTCTATCTCGACGATGTGGAGCATCGATACGATATGTCCGGCCTCGTCGCAGCGCACGAGCATGTTCTCGGGGCGGTATACCTCCGTCAGGTAGAGGTCTATGAAGGCGCGGTCGTCGCCGAAGACCCGCTGCCACAGCTCGCGGCACTCGATCTCGCGCAGCGAGAGTGCACGCAGGGTCATCTTCTCCTGCATGGCGGCGGGGTGGTACGACATCTTCGAGCGGCGCAGTCCCGCGAGGCCCATATCCTCTTCGCGGTTAACCATGGTGTAGCCGCGCGCGGCAAGCGCACGGGCGAAACAGCGGTTTATCATCGGAAAGACGCCATCGTATGACGAGTCGGCCTTCTCGATATGCGTGCAGAATACCTTGGGGGTGATCTGCGACCCGTACGTAAAGGCAACCATGCGGCCCTCTACGCGCAGCACGCCGCCGTAGAGGCCCAGAGCCTCGTATGCGTCGAAGGCGCGGCGTATGGCCCGCTGCTCCTCCGACATCTCGTATTCGTGTTCCGTGCGGTGCTCCACGTCGTCGACTTCGTCGGCCTCCTTGCGCTGCTGCCATTCGCCCTCAAGGCGCAGGCATTCATCTATGTCTTCCACGCGCAGCTCCTCGAACGTGTAGTCGTAGAGCGCCTCGAAGCGGTTGACGTGGTTGCGCTTGGGCTGGTATTTGCGGCCCGTAAGCTGGCACAGGTCCGACAGTGAGTAGATGTAGTCCTGATAGTCGCGGTTGTCACATATAGCGAAACACTCGTTGCCGCGGCGCAGGCATGCGGCGGCCTCGGCCTCCGTATTGATGATGACGGGCGTACCGTCGTGACGGAGTCCGTAGTGGGCGTCGGCCCATGCGGCGAAGCTCTCGGCGCAGCGGTGGCACATGGCGATCATGCGGAAGGGAAGGCCCGCCGCGTGCGCATCCTCCATAAGCAGGGGAAGAAGCTGTCCGAAGTTCTCGCAGCCCAGAACCATATATCCGCGCTGGCCGTGTCCGAGGTCGAAGCGGACGACGAGCGAGCCGTCAACTTCGGCCCAGACGGTGTTGTATTGGTGTTGCCAGCAGTAGATGTTGGCGAAGGTGTAGTCGCAGATGGGTATTGCAGCCGCTGACAGATAGGCGTCAATGGTCGGCTTGTCGGTGGTAAGAACCTTGCGGAAGGGGATCATTCACTGTATAGTTTTTATTTTCGACATGTGTATAATAACTCTGTATGAGAGCCTTGAGGTATTGTTCCGTGTCCGGTACCGCGACCTCGCCCGCGAAGTTGCGCTCGTGCCGAACGTCATCCACGGCATATATGTCGCGTACGGTATGTTCGTCGAAGCGCACAAGATAGTTGTCCGTGATGGCCTGATAGATATTGTTGTCATAGTTGACGGCCGCGGGTGTGTCTGTCGGCTCGTTGAATATGTCGCGGCCGAAGGCGAAGTAGGGGCTGTCGTATCCGAGCAGTCCGAGCAGTGTGGGCATGATGTCTATCTGTGAGGCGACGTGTGCATATTCGCCCTGCAGGCGGCTGTCGGGAGCGTACATGAACCCGAATATCTGGTAGTCGGCGGGCGAATGCCGGAACTCTTCCGAGAATTTCTCGCTCGAGACGTGGTCGGCCACGAAGACGAAGAGTGTCTTGCGGAACCACTCCTGTGAGCCGAACCGCTCGCAGAATAGGCGGAAGGCGTTGTCGACATACGCCACGCAGCGATGGTTCTTGGTGAGCCCGTCGGGGAATTGTCCCTCGTAGCGCGCGGGTATGATGAAGGGGTGGTGCGACGAGAGTGTGAATATCGAGGCGAAGAACGGTTGCTGCGTGCGGCCGAGCACCTCGCCCATATATTGCATGAACTCCTCGTCCCAGATGCCCCAATAGCCGTCGAAGTCGTCGCGGCCGTGCTCCTTCTCGTAATCCTCGCGGCTGTACGATTCGGTTATGCCTGCGGCGTTGGCGTAGGCCTCGAAGCCCATCGATCCACGGTCCGACCCGCAGAAGAAGAGCGTGCGGTAACCCTCGTCGGCGAGTATGGCGGGCAACGGGTATGTCGGGGCCAGCGACTGCGGCATCAGTACGAATGGCGTCTTGAATGACGGTATGGAGCTCCACACTGCGGGCAGGGCCTGTATCGACCGTTTGCCGTTGGCGTACATGCGGTTGAATGTGTAGCCGCAGCCCATAAGCGAATCGAGAAATGGCGTATATCCCTTTTGCTCCTTATCCTCGTAGAGGTCGGGCCGCAGACGGGCCGAGTGCTCGGCCGAGAAGCTCTCCATGATGAATATGACGACGTTGCGTCCCGCCATCGAGCCCGCGGCCGTGGCCGTAGTGTCAGCCGAAAGTCTAATCGTATCCGCTGCGAGAGTCGCTGAATCCGCCGCAGGGGCCGGAATCCGTCGTGCGGGGCGGTGTATGGGGGAGAATATGTTGCCGAGTGTCGCCTCGTCGAAGTAGTGTTCATAACTTATGGCCGAGGAGGAGCCCGCCGTGCGCAGCACGCAGAAGGGGTTGCTCAGGATGAAGGTGGCGCGGGCGTTGTCCGAGGTGTAGAGCGTGGCGTTCGAGAGGGTTATCGGGCGCGTCATCTTGGTGAAGCCGCCGCGTATGCCGCCGATGGTGAGGGCCGTGCCCGCGAGCAGCATCACGAGGCTTGTGAGGTAATACCACGCGCCGGCAAATAGTACCTCTGGCTCCGTACGGCGGCGGTAACCCCATACGAGCAGGACTATGATAACGACTCCCGCCGCGACGACAGCCCAGTTCTCGGCGGCGAACTTGAGGACGAGCTGCAGCGAGTTGTCGTTGTCGGCAAAGAATATCTCGTCGGCGGTGAACCGTTTCTGCGTATAGCGGAAATATATAGCGTCGGCCATGTTGAGCGCCACGGCCAAGGCATTGACAACCGCATAGTACCAGAACATCATCCTCTGCCACCACGCACGCTCGCGCACGTGCAGCGGCACGAGTGCCATGAGTATATATATGGCGTTGATGTAGAGTATCGATGCTGTGTCGAACTTCAGGGCTCCGCACAGCAGCGGCCACCATTCGCCCACAGGCAGCGCGCCTATGAGTTGCCTGTTGCAGATGTAGAATACGACGCGGCAGAGCGCCAGCACGACGTATAGCAGCACTATGCGCCGCACGAGCAGGAACGTATGTGTGCGCAGGAGTCTCATCGCGGGCGGTTATTCGTGGTGGTAAGGTTCGTTGTTGAGAATGGTGAATGCGCGGTAGAGCTGTTCGGCGAAGATGGCGCGTACGATCTGGTGAGAGAATGTCATGCGTGAGAGCGACAGTTTGCCGTCGGCGCGGGCGTAGACCTCGTCCGAGAATCCGTAAGGGCCGCCTATGACCATCACGAGGCGTTTGACGCCGCTCGACATGCGTTTCTGCATCCACTGCGCGAACTCGATGGAGGTATATTCGGTGCCGTGTTCGTCGAGCAGCAGCAGGTAATCTCCCTCCGCGACGTTGCGCAGGATCATCTCGCCCTCGGCGCGTTTCTGCGTCGCGGGGGCCATGTTGCGCGTATTGCGGACGTCGGCGAGAGCCGTTACGGCCATGCGGCAGTAGCGGTTTATACGCTTGGCGTAGGTCGCCAGCAGGGCCTCCACCTCGGGGGAGTCGGTCTTGCCGATCATTATCAGTTCGATATTCATGGCTGGTCGCCCGTTGTAAATCTCTTATGGGGGTATGCCGTCTTCTCTTGTGATGGCCTGTCACCGGGCCGGGTCATACGTTGCCGCATCCTTGGGAATAATGTATTACGGCCAATCGCGGCGCAGCCTCTCGGCGGTACAAAGGCTCGTAATCCCGCCTCCAGCTCCCGATCCTATTTCAGATCGTTGTTCCACTCGCCCTCGGCACCCTCGTATATTATGGGGCGTCGGTGTTCGACCGACTTGAGCCACTCGTATGCCTTGTACATGTTGTATCCGTTGCCCGAGGGGTTGCCGCCCAAACAAAAGGCTATGATGCAGGAGTGGTTGCGCGAGCGGTAGTACATCGACTTCACGCGCGTGAGATACTCCTCCTCGAGTGCGGGGTCGTTGGCAGGCGTGCCTCCTACGGAGCGTATGTTGCTGTCCGTCGGCGAGTTTATGTTGGCGCGGTCGATGACGAACATGCCCGCCTCGTCGCACATGTCGTAGAACCACTTGGGCTGCGGGTAGTCGGGGCAGAGGGTGTTGTAGCCGCGCAGCTTGAGCTGCTCGATCTCGACATAGGTCTGCTTGCGGTCGTCCAGAGCGTTGAACGGCGTCTTCTGCACATGCAGCACCTTGTCGAAACGGTAGAAGCTGCCGTCGCGGTACTCGGTCTTGCCGAACCCTATCTTCAAGGGTATGTACTCCCACAGCATGCCGTTGCGCTTGAGGTATATCATGACGTCGTATAACGGCGGCTGGCCGTCGCCCCACTTGAACTCGTAGGCGTGGTAGATGTCGGGATTGAAGTGCAGCGTGTCCATCGCGTGGCCGTCGATCTCGATCTCGTTGACGCTGTATTCCATGAGCTTGCCCTTGGGGTTGTAGATGTCGAATCCGACCTGTATGCTCTCCTTGAAGTTGAAGTCGTTGGCCACCACCACGTCGAGACGCAGTTTGCCGTATTGCCGCGTTGTGTCTGGTTCGAGCACGATGTCGAAGTCGCGGACGGCAAGGCGCCGCTGCGCGAAGAGGTAGCTGTTCTCGAACTGTTCGGCCTCGGGCTGGAAGATGTTCTCCTGCAACTCGGGCGTGCGGCTCTGGCGTACGCCGATCATCAGTTCGTTGACCCCCTGCTTAAGATATGGCGAGAGCAGAAAGTCGGCCGGCGTGTAGGGGTCCTCCACCTCGGCCACGGCCTCGTTGTTGATGAAGAGCGTGTAGGCCATGCCGACATTCTCCAGATGGAAGAAGATGTTGTAGTCGTTCATGGTGGCGTCGACCGTGATCTTCTGCACGAAACGGGCCTCGCCGCCCGCGATGGCTATGCGCTCGGGCGTGAAGGGGGTGTAGTTGGCCGTCTCGGAGCGTTTGTCCGCCACGGCATCCTCGCGCTTGTCGTATGTGATGAACTCCGTGCGGTAGATGCGCGGGCCCTGCGCTGCGGCGGCTATGATCGAAAACAGGGCTGTCGCCGTAAGAATAAACCTTCTCATAACGGATCGATGTTTTGTCGGGGGTGCGGAGCCTCATTTGAGGCTGCGTCTCCCGATTGCAAAGGTACTTTTTTTTTGACAAAAAGCAAATTATTGCCTACCTTTGTGGATTGATAGCGTTTCCGGTATGCGGGGGCGGCAGTGTGCTCCCGACACGTGGAAAAAAACCGGAATTTTACCTTTTTTGAGAAAGAATTTTTGATATGAAAACTCCGAGAATTGCAGAGATTCTGAAGTCGGGCGAGACCGATCGCGACATCACCGTACAGGGCTGGGTGCGTACAAAACGCGGAAACAAGAATGTGGTGTTCATAGCCATGAACGACGGTTCGTGCGTGGCCAACATACAGATCGTGGTTGACCCGACGGCGTTCGACGAGAATGTGCTCAAGCAGATCACTACGGGTGCCTGCCTGCGTGTGGACGGACGTCTGGTGAAGTCGCTCGGCGCAGGTCAGGGTGTAGAGGTACAGGCCTCGAAGATCGAGATATACGGCACGGCCGACCCAGATACATACCCCCTTCAGAAGAAGGGCCACTCGCTGGAGTTTCTGCGCGACATAGCCTATCTGCGTCCGCGTACCAATACCTTCGGCGCCATCCTGCGTATACGCCACGCCATGGCATACGCCATCCACAAATATTTCAACGACCACGGCTTCTACTACCTCCACACGCCGCTCATCACGGGTTCGGACTGTGAGGGTGCCGGAGCCATGTTCCGCGTAACGACGCTCGATGCCGGCAACCCGCCCCGTACCGAGAGCGGCGAGGTCGACTTCACGAAGGACTTCTTCGGCAAGCCGTGCAACCTGACCGTATCGGGACAGCTGGAGGGTGAGCTCGGAGCCCTGTCGCTGGGGCAGATCTACACCTTCGGCCCCACGTTCCGCGCCGAGAACTCGAATACGCCGCGACATCTGGCCGAGTTCTGGATGATCGAGCCCGAGGTGGCATTCTACGATATAAACGACAATATGGACCTTGCGGAAGATTTCCTCAAGTATCTGATCGGCTATGCGCTGGATAACTGCCGCGAGGATCTGGAGTTCATGAACAAGATGTGGGACAAGGATCTGATCTCGCGTCTGGAGTTCGTGCTGCACAACGACTTCGTGCGCCTCGACTACACCGAGGGCGTAAAGATACTCAAGGCGTCGGGCCGCAAGTTCGAGTTCCCGTGCGACTGGGGCTGCGACCTGCAGTCGGAGCACGAGCGCTACCTCGTCGAGGAGCACTTCAAGCGCCCCGTTATCCTTACCGACTACCCGAAGGAGATCAAGGCCTTCTATATGAAGCAGAACGAGGACGGACGTACGGTCCGCGCCATGGATGTGCTCTTCCCCAAAATAGGCGAGATCATAGGAGGTTCGGAGCGTGAGGCCGATTATGGCAAGCTTTGTGCAAGGGTCAAGGAGCTCGGAATGCACGAGTCGGAGGTGTGGTGGTACCTCGACACCCGCCGCTGGGGCTCGGCCCCGCACTCGGGCTTCGGTCTGGGCTTCGAGCGACTGCTGCTCTTCGTGACGGGTATGGGCAACATCCGCGACGTGATCCCATTCCCGCGTACGCCCAACAACGCCGAGTTCTGATGCTTTCGCCGGGGCCGGGATGTGCGGCCGCCGACGGAAGTGATAGCAGCCGTGTCGTGCGGAAGTCTTATTGCTGATGTGTGAAGAGAGGGGAGTGTGATGAGCGGAGAGGGAGAGTGTGATGAGAGTGAGAGGGATGAGAGTGAGAGGGATGAGAGTGTGAGGAGAGTGATAACGGCCGCTGTCGTATGGCGTAAATAGAAAACTGCCCCTTATATTAACGAAAAACAACCCCGAATTATGAAGAGAATATTTTTGCTTCTGCTCGTGTTGCTGGCATCGGGCGGAGTATGGGCACAGTCCTCAAAGACGCGTACATACAATCTTATATTTATCGGCAACAGCATCACCGAGGGTGCCTTGCATGCCGACAAGAGCAAGACGGCGCCTCCCGTGGCTGCCGCCGAGTATGTCGGCCGCATGATCTCGGGCGATGTCAATTTCCGCAACTGCGGCCGTTCGGGCGCCACGACCGTGGACTTCCTGCCCGAGAGGGGTGCCGACTTCCGCCGTGTGGAGCAGGCCATAAGCGAGCTGCGCGACATAAGCTACGGCCCCATAGTCTTCTCGATCATGCTCGGAACCAACGACTCGGCCTCGCGCGGGCCGCTCGGGGCTCCCGTCTCGAACGAGGACTATGAACGCAATCTTGCCACCATCATGGCCCGCATACGCGAACTCTGCCCCGAGGCGATATTCGTACTGCAACGCCCGATATGGTACAGCGCCAATACATATAACGGGGCGATGTATCTGGTCGAGGGCCAGAAACGCCTTGTGGGGTATGCCAACGTGCTGATCGGTATGGCCGAGAAGTACAACGACGTATATATGGGCGACCTGAAGGGTTATGACTATTTTCGTGATCACCACTTGAAATACTACTTCGCCGAGAACGGCAATGCGGGTGTTTTCTACCTGCATCCCAACGAGAGCGGTGCCCGCAAGCTGGGCAAGCGTTGGGCCCGTGCCATCGTGAATGCCATACAGGCATCGGAACGCAAGTAACGGCCGGACCGGGCGGCCGTGCGCAGCGTATATATGGTGCGCGTGGCCTGTCGAACGAATAATAAATGAAGCGACCTGTCGTATGAGGTATAACGGTTAATTTTTTTTGCAATGGGTATTTCGCAACGTCAGGTTCAGAAACTGCAGCAGACACTCTCTCCGCAGCAGATACAGATGATCAAGCTGCTGGAGCTTCCTGCCATGCAGCTCGAACAGCGCATAAAACAGGAGGTCGAGGACAACATTGTTCTGGAGGAGGACGCCACGCCCGAGGAGGAGCAGGAGAAGATCTCGGTCGACGATTATATCCGCGGTGACGATACGCCCGGCTACAAGAGCCGTGTGAACAACTACTCGAAGGATGAGAAGCAGCGCCCGATGAACATATCGGAGGGGCGTTCGATGCAGGAGTACCTGACCGAACAGTTGGGTTATCGCAACCTCTCGGATCGGGACATGCGCATCGCCTCGTTCCTTGTCGGCAGTATCGACAGCGACGGATATCTCCGCCGCGATCTGGAGTCCATATCCGATGACATAGCCTTCTCGCTCGGTATCGAGACTACGGTCGACGAGTTGGAGCGTCTGTTGGGCATAATCCACCAGCTGGAACCTGCGGGCATCGGCGCACGCAACCTGCGCGAGTGCCTGTTGCTGCAGATGGATCAGCGGCGTATGGATACGCCGGCGAAGCGTCTGGCGCGCAAGATCCTGACATCCTATTTCGACGAGTTCGTAAAGAAACACTACGAGAAGCTGATGGCGCGCCTCAATGTCGGCGAGGATGAGTTCCGTGAGGCCATAGAGGAGATACGCCACCTCTCTCCCAAACCCGGAAACCTCTACTCCGAGGGCGGTGTGGATACCACGCCATATATCGTTCCCGACTTCAAACTGGACTATCACGACGGGCAGTTCGACCTGACGCTCAATTCGAGCAACATCCCCGAGGTGAAGATCAACCGGCGTTATGTCGATATGATGCGTCAGATGGTTGCGCCGGACGGTACCGTTCCGGAGAAGAACCGTGAGGCGGTGCAGTTCGTCAAGAGCAAGATCGACTCGGCCAAGTGGTTCATTTCGGCCATAAAGCAGCGTCACGATACGCTCATGCGCACGATGCAGGAGATACTCAATTTCCAGAAGGAATATTTCCGCGACGGCGACAAGAGCAAGCTGCGGCCCATGATCCTCAAGGATATAGCCGACCGCACGGGACTCGACGTATCGACCATATCGCGTGTGGTTAACAGCAAGTACGTACAGACACATTTCGGCATCATACTGCTCAAGTCGCTCTTCTCGGAGGCGATGCAGACCGAGAGCGGCGAGACGGTGTCGAGCTACGAGATAAAGAACATACTTCAGAAGTGCATCGACGAGGAGGACAAACGGCATCCCCTGACCGACGAGACGCTGATGAACATACTCAACTCCAAGGGATACTGCATAGCGCGGCGTACGGTTGCCAAGTACCGCGAGATGCTGGATATACCCGTGGCGCGATTGAGAAAACAGATATGACGAACAAGAGTGCAATGCGACTTTCGCGCGTGGTGTCGGCAGTGTTCCACCCCTGCCTGCTGCCAATATATGCGGTAATTACGGTGCTGTTCTCCGATACCGTATATTCGTTCTATACGATGCGCGTGAAGTTCTATCTTATATGGGTGGTGGTGCTGTATGCCGCCTTCATTCCCATGCTGGCATACTTCCTTTTCAAGCGGCTCGACGGCCTGAAACGGATGTCGATCGACCGCAGCCGGCTGCGTATGCTGATGTTGATGGTCGGCGCCGTGTGCTATATGCTTTGTGCAGTGACGCTTCTCAAGTTGCCCTCACTGCTGCTCTTCCGCAAGTTGGCGACGGCGGCCGTGATGTGCGAGCTTTTCTGCATATTCACCGTGCGGCGTTGGAACGTGAGCCTGCATCTGGCGGCTATGGGTGCTGTTACGGCTCTGTTCGTCATGCTCAATATCATCGGGGTCATGTCGCTCTTCTGGCCTATGGTAGCCGCAATCATCGTATCGGGACTGCTCGCCTCGTCGCGTCTCTGCCTCGGGCGGCATGACGGCTGGGAGGTGTTGGCAGGCTTCGGCGGAGGTTTCCTTGTAAGCTCGCTGTCGCTGCTGTATATATAGCTGCCATATATAAGACACCTGCCATTCGCGCGGGGCAGATTCATCGGTCGGCAATTATTTGTAAGATATCGTATGGATACTGTTAGTGTCGGTCTGTGCGTGGATATTATAACAAGACTCCCGATCCTTTACGAGGATCGGGAGTCTTGTTATATACTTATGTCGGTTGCCGTCTACATCTTGTAGAACTCCTCCCAACCCTTTCGGGGCGGGGTCTGGGTGAGCATGGCGTCGGCGAAGCGGTCGTTGACGATGCGCTTGGTCTCGCGGTCGAAGACGATCTTCTTGTTCAGACGCTGTACCATCACGCCGAGGCAGAATACCTGACACAACGGGCCGAATACCTCAAAGGGCGAGCGCGTGCGCTCCTCGCCCATGCAGGCCAGCAGGAAGTTCTCGTAGTGGTTCGAGGGGCTCTTCGGTACCTCGGGCAGTTTGTCTGCCATGGCCTTGGCCTTCGATTCGGGTATGATCGAGAGGGTAGAGCCGTGCGAGCCGCCCTTGAAGATGAGATCCTTGGCGTAGATGATCTTTCCCGGGTTGAGCTTTATGGCCTGAGCCTTCTGTCCGTTTACCGTGGGTATGTCCGAACCGAGCTGTGAGGCTCCGTATCCGTCGGGGAGCTGCGGGTAGTTGCCTATACCGTCGTACCATGTGATCTGTACGGGTGGCATCTCGCCGCGGCGCGGGAACTTGAACCGCAGGGTCGACGACATGGGGAAGAAATATGTGTTCCAGCCTTCGAGTTTGATGGGCTCAACCTCGTAGGGAAGACCCAGATTGAGGAACTCGTGTATCGTGTCGAGGATGTGCGCACCCCAGTCTCCGAGGGCACCCATACCGAAGTCATACCAGCTGCGCCAGTTGCCCGGGTGGTATTTGCGGTTGAACTCGTGGAACTGCTGCGTCGTGTGCCACAGATCCCAGTCCATGCCGTCGGGAATAGGCTCGGCCTGCGGGTAGCGGTCGATGTTGACATCGTAGCCGTGCCAGCGGCGCGACATGTTCATGTGGGCATCCACGGCCGTGACATCCTTGATTATGCCGGCATCGAGCCACGCCTTGAACTGGAAGTAGTTGGCCTCCGAGTGGCCTTGGTTTCCGCCCTGCGTCACAAGCTGCGGGTTGCGCTTGGCGGCGTCGATCATGAGCTGGCACTCGTAGAATGTACGGCCCATGGGTTTCTCGACATAGACGTGTTTGCCTTGATTCAGAGCGAGCATCACGCAGGGGAAGTGCGAGAAGTCGGGTGTCTCGACAAAGACGGCCTCGAACTGGTTGCCCATCTCGTCGAACATCTTGCGGAAATCGGTGTAGATCTTGGCGTTGGGATGTGCTGCGGCCGATTTGCGGCTGCCTTCCGAATTGGGATCGACGTCGCACATGGCCACGATGTTGGCCAGACCCGTCTTGTCGACCTCACTGAGCACCTCGGCGCCGCGGTTGGCCATGCCGACCCATGCGACGTTTACCTTTCCGAGTTTTGCGAAACGCTCCTTTTTGTCCTGTTGCTGTTGGGGGGTGAGGATGTTGGCGGCGCTCGATGCCATGCCTCCCATCATCATGCCCGCGGCGGCGAGACCCGATCTCTTCAAGAAATCGCCGCGTGAAATCTTATCGCTCATATGGTTAAAGTTTGGTTAGTTGTTCCTTCAGTTGGATGCGTGCCGAAACACTGTCTAAAGGTAATAAAAATTTTCGAGACGGCTGCGTCTGCGGAGCATTTTTGTGTTCGGCGAGTAAGATTTGTGCATGGTGGAAATATATGTATATTTTTTACGTCAATGCACGTCTGCCGTCAAAAAAAGCGAGCGACCACAGGCCGCTCGCTTTTTTATCTGGTGTTATGGATTTATGCCTTCAGGGCGTCGGCCAGAAGTCCGAGGCTGGCGCGACTCTCGGCATTGAGCGTGGAGCGTATGGTGACGATGGGCTCCACGACGTTTATGCACTTCATCTGCCCCACGCGCTCGCACATGACGCGCGCGGCGGCCGGGGCCCACGACCCATTCTCGATGATACCGACGGTGCGCCGCTGCCAGTTCTTGCTCTTGAGCCGGCAGAGGAAGACCTCCATTGCGGGGAGAATGCCGGCGTCGTATGTCGATGATGCCAGCACCGTAGTGTCGTAGCGGAACGCCTCGGCGACAGCCTCGGCAATGTCGCAGCGGGCGAGGTCCATGACACGTACCTGCTGCTCGCCGCGCTCGCGCAGCATCTCGGCCAGCTGCTGCGCTGCGGCGGCCGTGTTGCCGTAGATCGAGGCGCAGGCTATGAGTACGCCCTTCTGTTCGGGGTTATAGCTGCTCCATGTCTGGTATTTGCTGATGTAGTATCCGAGCTCGCTGTCGAGGACGGGGCCATGCAGCGGGCAGATGCGGGCGATGTCGAGTGCGGCGGCCTTCTTGAGCAGGGCCTGTACGTTTACGCCGTACTTGCCGACGATGTTGATGAAGTAGCGGCGGGCCTCATTCTCCCACGGCATCTCCACGTCGAGGGCGCCGAAGCGGCCGAAGGCGTCGGCCGTGAAGAGAGTCTTGGTGCTCTGCTCGTATGCCACCATCACCTCGGGCCAATGGACCATGGGCGCCATGACGAATTGGAGGGTATGGCTGCCGAGACAGAGCGTATTGCCCTCGGCCACGACGATGCGGCGGTCGGCATAGTCCGTACCGAAGAACTGTGCCGTCATGGCGAAGGTCTTGGCGCTGCCCACAATGCACATCGAGGGGAATCGTTCCATCGCGGCGGCTATGTTTGCGGCGTGGTCGGGTTCCATGTGCAGCGTGACGAGGTAGTCGGGCGTGCGCCCCGCGAGCACCTCGTCCAGACGTGCCATCCACTCGTCACCCTTCGTGCGGTCGACCGTATCCATAAGGGCTACCTTCCGGTCGAGGATGAGGTAGGAGTTGTACGATACACCGTCAGGCACGCGGTATTGACCCTCGAAGAGGTCGATGGTGTGGTCGTCGACGCCGATGTATTTGATGGAGTCTGTGATGGTGATGTTGGTCATATATGTATGTTTTAATCGTTTCCGTCTGCAAAGATAATATAAATCACGATAAGTAATCCTACGGCGGCAAGATGCGTGCCGTCTCCGTGGCGGGGATTTTCTCCTTTGTCACCTTTCTCTGCTGCAAACCGCATCACGTTAATGTGAATTCTGCATTTTTTGGCCTTCCGGACTTCGCCATGCCCAATGTCTCAGACAGCATACGCAAGCGTGAGCAGCGTTATTGTGTAGTTATCAAACTATTATGTATGGATTGGATGTTGAAGACAAAAAAAAATATAAAAAATTTACTACTTTGTGTTGCATAATAGTTGAGGAGCAATTATATTTGCAGCACGAAAGAACAGTAAACAGACAAAAACCAAACAATATGAAAAATCTCTTCTCTCTTTTGTTGTTGGTCATCTTGACGATGATGGGTCTCGTGGCTATGGCGGCTGGCGACGTGCACGGACGTGTGGTGAACAGTCGCGGTGAGGCCGTAGGGTATGCCACTGTTGTGGCCATGTCGGGCGACCGTCAGGTGGCCGGTACCACGAGCGACGAGCAGGGCCGCTTCTCGCTTCGGGTCTCGAAGGGTGAATATAAGGTCATTGTGGAATTTGTAGGTTATGCCCCCGTGGAGCGTACGCTGCGTGTGGGTGAGAATCTCGACATGGGCGATGTGGTGTTGGAGGAGCAGGCCACCGAGATAGGCAACGTGGTGGTGTCGGCGCAGATGATACGCCGCGAGGCCGACCGCTTTGTCGTCGACGTGGCTAACTCGACGGGCGCCATCGGAAAGGATGGTGTGGAGGTGTTGAAGCAGTCGCCCGGCGTATGGGTCGACGACGACGGCATCTCGATAAACGGCTCCGAGGGAACCACGGTATATATCAACGACCGAGAGGTGCGTCTGTCGGGTGAGGAGCTCGTGCAGTATGTACGTAATCTCCGTGCCGAGGATATCTCGAAGATCGAGGTCGTACCGCAGACGGGTGCCGACTACGATGCCGACTCGACGGGCGGTGTGCTGAAGATCACGCTCAAGCGCCGCCTCGACGACGGTATGATGGGGTCGGTGCGTATGTACGGCACTTTTGGCGATATGGGCTCCGTATATTCGCCCTCGGCATCGCTCAACTACCATGTCGGGCGGTTCGACCTCTCGGCGTCGGGTTGGTACACCAATCTCGATACGCGTATGCTGACGTCCGAGCGTACCGAGTACAGCACCATCGGGGCGCTTATGGAGGCCGCGTCGGAGAACCGCGAGCAGGACAGCGACGGCGGCTTGAGCTTCTCGGCCGTTGCGGAGGTGCGCAAGAACCATTCGCTGGGTGTCTCGTTCGATTACTGGCGTTGGAACGACGCCAGCCCGACCGACTCGTACACATCATACAAGACGTCCGCGGGCGAACGCCTCAGCGAGAGCCGCTACGACGCATACGACCGCCGCGCCAACTATAACGCTACGCTCAACTACATCATCAAGACCGACACCGTCGGCTCGCAGTTGAAGTTCATAGCCGATTACACGCAGCGTGACACGCGTACCGGCGCCGACAACTCGTCGCGTGTCACCGATATGGGCTCGACGATCGACTCGCTCTACAACAACCGCAACAACAGCCTGTTCCGCGTAGCGACGGCATCGGCGGCGTGGGACAAGGTTCTCTCGGAGCACTGGACGCTGAAGAGCGGCGCGAAATATACCTACAACGAGATCAACTCCGACGCCACGTACCGTTATCTCGACGGCGGGGCATGGGTTCCGTCGGTGGTCGATGACTACGACATATCATACACGGAGAATATCGGCGCCCTCTATGCTATCGCCTCGATGAGGTACGGACGCTGGAGCGCCGTGGCGGGTCTGCGCGGCGAGTACACCTACACCTACGGCAAGGGCGCCGACATGGACGACAGCTATTTCTCGCTCTTCCCCAACGCCAACCTCTCGTACAGTCTGGATGCCGACGGCAAGCACTCGATCGTTGCGCAGTACTCGCGTACGATCTCACGCCCGGGATTCTGGAACCTTACGCCCAACCGCATGCAGATCTCGGACTACACTTACCAGATTGGTAATCCGCTGCTTGACCCCTCGTATGTCGATAACTATTCGGTGACGGCCGTTGTGGCCTACAAATACAGCATCACGCTGAATGCAAGTATTATCCGTAATGCTATACAACAGATGTCTGTTGCCGATAGCGTCGACCCGCGTATGGTTTGTCTCTCGTGGTTTAATATGCCCGTGCTGAACTACTATTCGGTGAATGTGAGCCTGCCCCTCACCATCACAAAGTGGTGGGACTGGAATACGAATCTGATGGGTATGATCTACGATCAGCGCCTTACGCCGGAAGATCCGAAGGTGAGCCGTACGATGGCCCAGTGGTCGTCGCAGATGAACTTCAAACTGCCGCACAACTTCTTCATCGACTGTGACTACTATGGCAATACGAATGTCGTTGTCGGCAACGTGCGCGTGAAGAGTCTGCACAACCTGTCTATGACTCTCAAGAAACGTTTCGGCGATGCATGGACCGTCACCTGCGCTCTGCGCAATATCGTATCGTCGCGGCAGGATCTCATCTTCACGCAGGATGACTTCGAACGCCGCGTGAGGGTGGACGGCTACGGCAGGAAACTCGACGTACGTCTGGGCGTGTCGTGGAACTTCAAGAGCGGCAAGGCTTTCAAGGCCAAGAGCGTCGTGGGTGATTCGGATGGCGAGTCGCGTATGTAGCAGGGCGCCGCGCGGCACGATATTTGGACTCTTTTCGTCGGACGGCCGTTATGTTCTCCGAGAATTTCCAAAATACGAAGAGCGAACGCCCGAAGTGGAAAGAGATAATTCGAAAGTATGAATAATAAAGAGAGTGAAGTCCGTGCCCGAAGCCTGTAAGTTATAAGAATCCCCAACCATTAAGCAAAATCATAAAGAGGAGAACTCCGACCTCCCGTAAGGGATGGCCGGAGTTCTTTTTCGAGCAGGACACGTGTCGGTCGTATTGGCATCTGGTTCGTGTCGACAGACGGCTTCGCCTTATTTGCACTATATATTCCGAGGCCTATCCTATATGTCCGGGACCTCCGCCCGGGCCTCCGCCGGGACCACCCGGGCCTCCCATGGGCCGGCCGCCCGGAATTCCCATGGGTCGGTTGCCGCGAGAGTTGTTGCGGCGTACACCGCCCTCGTCGATAACCTCTCCCTTGCGTGTCTGGCCGTAGCGGCGCAGGTTATAGGTGAAGCGTATGCCGTAGTAGCGGCCTATGATCTCGTTTCGCGAATTCTGCATGTACATCGAGTTCCACGAACGCGAGAAGCCCGTATTGCGGTTGAAGGCGTCGTTTACCGTCAGCTGCACCTCGCCCATCTTGCGCAGCACCTTCATGCCGATGGCGAAGTTGCAGATGAAGTCGGTGTTGTTCAGGCGCTTGCTGTTCTCGCTCAGACCTACGTACTGGCTGTAGTTGCCGTTGGCCCAGAGCGTGAGGCCGAATCCGAACACGACGCGTACGTTACCCCATGCCGAGTGGCGCATGTATTCGTTGTTGCCGTTGTCGGACATGGTGTTGGTGACCTTGTTGTAGTTGGGCGAGTATGAGAGGTTGAAATCGACATACTCGCTGAAGTTGCTGCTCAGCGATACCGAGCCGCCGCCAGAGACATACTTCGAGCGGTTGATCACGCCGTTGAGGATCGAGGGCGACTGGTTGTACGAACCGTGTGCGCCGATGTTGAAGTTACATCCCATGAAGTTGAGCGGGAAGCCGTACGAGATGCCGCCGTTGTAGCTCCAGTCACCCGAGAGGTTGACGGGCTTCGAGTAGCGTCCCGTCGACGAGAGGGTTGTGAGGAACTCGCCGTCGGGGCTGTATATCTCATATCCGGGCTGGTTCATCACCACCGAGTCGACGATCTGCCGCTGGTTCTTCGAGCCGCCGACATAGATCGAGAAGGTGGTTCCCTTTTCGATGCCCGAGTGGTTGTAGCTCATGTTCAGACGGTGGCTGTACGATGGTTGCAGCTTGGGGTTACCCGAACGTATGTTGTTGACATTCGATATGTCGACCACATCCTGCAGCTGCGTCACCGAGGGGTTCGACGTACGCGAGTTGAGGCGCACCATGATGCGGTTCTCCATGTTGATCTTGATGCGCGTCATCACCGAGTAGGTGATGTTGTGGAAGGTCTTCTCGGGCAGGACGTAGACGGCAGGATATTCGCGGTCGCTGTTCATCCGCACGTTCTGGTAGTTGACCTGTGCCGAGACGGTGGTGCCGTCGTTGCTGAAGCGGAAGCCCGGGCCGACACGCTGTGTCAGATAGTCGGTGTTGTTGCGGTTCGAGTACTCGGGGCTGATGAACTCGTTGTACTCTCCCGTCTCCCAGTCGAAGAGGTTCGTAAGGCGGTCGGCGTTCGATTTGTTGTAGTTGACATTGTAGCCTATTGTCGCCTGCGCATGGCTGCCTATGGGCTCGGCGTAGGTGACACCGCCGTTGAGGCTGTAATTGTAGTTGTCGGAGTTCGACTTCTGCTGTATGGGGTCGTTCTCGGCCTTCTCCGAATAGTTCTCACCGCCCGAGTTGTTGGTCGAATAGTTGGCGTTGAAGCTCACGTGAAGCGTGCGCCCCGCCTTCTCGCCTATGCGCAGGAAGTAGTTGCCGTTGACGCCCGTATTGAGCGAGCTGTTGTCGTTGTCGTTCCAGTTCTGGAGCAGGATCGAGTCGGCCCCGCTGATGGGGAAATAGGTGTTGAGCGAGTTGCCGTTGCTCCAGCTGTCGTTGAACGACAACTGCGCACGCACCATCAGTCGCTGCCGTTCGCTTATGCGCAGCTCCGTACGGGCATTGAAGTTGTGGTTGCCATTCTTCGAGGCGCTGTTGTTCGTCGCGTCGTAGTGCTCGTATATGTCGTCGGCATTCGACTCGATCTCCTCCTCCGTCAGGAAGTAGTCGCGTTCGGTCCAGCTGCTGCTCTTGTTGTTGCTGGCGTTGTATGTATAGCTACCCTCGAGCTTGAAACGCTCGTCCTCACCCCATGTGTTGATATAGTTGATACCGCCCATGCCCATACGTGAACGGCTGTTCCCGTTCATATTGTTGGCACGGAAGCGGAGTGTGGTCTTCGACTTCTCGCGGAAGAAGTTCAGGTTGCCGTCCGTGCTGCCGTAATGCTTCGTCCGCTCGTCCTTGCGCGGCTCGAAGCCGTAGAAGGCATTCATCTTACCGAAGATGGCGGTCTTCATCTTGTTGTGGGTGACGATATTGATGGCCTTGTAGCTGTTGCCGTCGTCAATGCCCGAGAATTCGGCCTCGTCGCTCAGCTTGTCGAACACCTCAATCGACTTTACCGCCTCGGCCGGCAGGGTCTTGATGGCGGTGGCCACGTCGTTGCCGAAGAACTCGCGCCCGTCGATAAGGATCTTCTGTACGGCCTCGCCCTGAACCTCGACCGACCCGCCGTCAACCTTTATGCCCGGCATCTTCGAGAGCAGCTCGTCGGTGTCGGCATCCTCCATTACCTTGTAGGCCGATGCGTTGTAGACGATCGTATCGCCGTTGATGGTGGTGCGCACGGCCTGCGTGGTGACGTTCACCGACTCGATACGCGTCGGATCCTCCTCCATGGTCCATGCCGACACGTTGAGGGTCTTGCCCGCCTCGACCTTCACCTGCTGCGATACGGTCTTGTAGCCTAGGAACGACGCCGTAAGACGATATTCCCCTGCGGCGAGGCCTTTGAACTGATAGGCGCCGCGTATGGCCGACGAGGTATATTTGCGGTCGGTGGTGTCGCGCATCGACATGATCTCGATGACGGCGCCCACGACGCCCTCCTTGTTGGCGTCGATAACCGTTCCGGCGATGGTGCTGCGATTTGTCTGCGCCGCTGCCGTAATGACTACGAAAGATAGAATGAGTCCGAGTAGAGATTTTTTCATCAGGGGTAGATTTAGTTGTTGCAAAGTTGGTGTCGAATCCAAAATTAGCGATTTTTTCTCGAGGTTCTGCCCGTGTATGGGTGAAACGCCCAAAACCGTCGGTCAACAGACCATATCCTGAGGCCGAGACGCAGAATTGGGCTGCGGAAGCTATGCCGACAACGAAAAATGTATGTGCCGGAGTGAAAAAAGGCTGTCCCCCGAAAAGGGAACAGCCTCGTTGTGTTAAGGTCTTTGCAGTGTCTATTCGTAGCCGTGCTTGTCGATCTCGATCTGCAGAGGCTCGATGTTGTAGGGGTGCGACGCAACCTTGACATATCCGTCATTCTGGTTCAGGTCGCCCTTGTTGTCGACGATTGCCGACTCGGGAATGGGCCACAGGGCGTTGTGGACGGCGATGCGGAATATACCCTTCGCATACTGTACGTATCCCGTCTCGCTGTATTGCGTGTTGCTGCCGTTGCCCTTGTAGTAGAAGTCGTTGTGTGCGACAACCCAGTCATAGTAGAAGTTGTAGCCCTCGTCGGTGCAGGGGTTGGTGGTACCCGTACCTTCGGGGCCCGAGAAGTTCTCCATCGAGTACTGTCGGCCGTTCCACTCGCAGGTCTTGCCCGAACGTGCGTACATGTAGCTTATGCGTACTAGCTCGACGTGGCGCGGCTCGCTGTAGAAGAGCTCGCGGGCACGCTCGGCAAGGATGGCCGAGATGCCGGCCTCGTCGGCTGTGAGATCCTCGGCGCCGGCGCGGCGGCGTACCTCGTTGAGCATGGCGGCGCAGTTGGCGTTATCACCCTTCCAGTAGTATGCCTCGGCCATGATGAGGTAAGCCTCGGCCGAACGATAGACGTACCACGGCGTGTATCCGCCCTGCCAGTCCGAAGTCTGGGTCTCGTCGGGAACGTAGAGTATGTAGTGCGGCCAGCGGAACCAGCAGCGTGTCGAGTCGGCTACGATCATGCCGCCCGGACGTACCAGATGCTTGCCGTAATATTCGCTGCCCTTATCCTTGAGTGAGAGGTTGTTGTAGTAGAGGTCTTCCATCTCGCGCCACGACTTCTGAGACAGATCGTCCGGATTGTCACTGTTGATGCCGTAGTAGGGGCCTCGCATGTCGTTCTTCTCCTTGTCGGTCCAGATCTCATACTGGTAGTATGCCGATGGACGCATCGTAGCGATGCCGCGGCCGACGTTGTAGTCGTTGTCCAGATAGCTGTATTTGCCGTTGGTCTCGGTCTGAAGGTCGATCGTGCAGCCGGTCTGGCCGTCGGGGGTCTTGATCGAACCGTTGGCCCAGTATGGAACGCCGTTACGCATGGTGTAGACGCGGTCCGAACCCTGATCCTTGGTGTCGAGGGTAGAGACCACGACATGCAGAATCTCCGTGTTGGCGATGCTGCTCTTTGCGGCGCGCGAGTGCAGGTCGAGCATCAGGTTACCCGATGTGTTGTCGAACTGCTTGGTGTAGATCATGGGGTGTGCCGCCACGATCTCACGGCCTACCTCGAGGGCACGGTCGTACCGTCCCGTCACCAAGCAGAACTTCATGAGCAGAAGTCCGCATGCACCCTTCGAGATGGCACCCATGTCGTTGTCGTCGGTAACCCACTCGTAAGCGAACTCCATGTCGTAGTAGCACTGCTCGGCGATCGAGAAACGGTCATACGACGAGAAGTTGTCCTCGGGGGTCTGTATCTCGTGGTCGATCCAAGGTACGTCACCGAACTGGTGGATCATCTTGTAGTAACGGTAGGCGCGGTGGAAATAACACTTGCCTATAACCTCGTTCTCCTCAGCCTCACTCTCGAAGGTGGCGTTGGCGCGGCGGTCAAGGGCCGTATTGGCATACTTTATACCCTTGAATCCCTCCGACCAGTACCAGCTCATCTGGTTGCTGTCGACCGAAGCGGCCAGACCTGTAGGGGTCATCTGCGTAATGAAGTCGCACATCGAACTCGATGCGTCGGTCTTGCCGTTGACGGCGATGTCCGAGGTGAACATCTCGGTGAGAATGGGGGCGCCGTCACCGAAAAACTCGTGACGCATGTTACGCTCCGCTGCCACAAGCGCAGCCTCGAGGCCTTCCGAGTTGACGTATGTGTTCTCCGGAGCGAAGAATGACAACGGTTTAGGGTCGAGCCAGCTCTTGTCGCACGAGCTGAGCAGTGTGGCCGCCGTTGCCGCGACCGCTATGTATGATATAGATCGTTTCATGTTGGCTTACATTGTGAAGTTGAGGTTAATGTTCCAAGTGCGGGGGGTGAGGTCTCCCTGCTCGGGATCGCCCAGATACCATCCCGTCATGACGAACGCGTTACGTACGGTGAGCGAGATCGTGGCGCTGTCCATCCACAGCTTGCTGATCCACTTCTTGGGCAGGCGGTACGAGAGGGCGATGCTCTCCATGCGGACGAAGTCCTTGCGTACGTAGTTGTTGCCCTTGTTCGTAGAACCGATGCGGGCGAAGTCGTTGGTCGGGTTGTCGACGGTCCAGCGGTCGATCTCGATAGTGGTGTGGCGGTCCGGAAGGTCGACGGCATTGGCGGCGCGGTTGAGCGTACCCCACTGGCCGAAGTTGCCGTAGAGCATGAACGAGAGCGAGAGTCCGTTCTTGAAGTTGAACTCGTTGCGCCACGAGAGACGGTAGCGCGGCGTGGTGTAGCCCTGCCATACCTTGTCGTCGGTGTTGAGCACGCCGTTGTTGTCGACATCCCAGTACTTGAAGTCGCCGGGACGGAGTCCGTATACGGCTGCCTCCTCCTCTTCACCGAGCTGCCATACGCCGATGCGCTTGTAGCCGTAGATCTGGTTGGTGTCGTGGCCGATGTACCAGCCGTTGTTGACGTCGTCGCTCTCCTTCTGGCCGATAACGTTGCCAGCGTCGTCATATATGTCCTCGTATGTGCCGTACAGGTGTACGATCTTGCGGCGGTTGAGCGAGAAGGTCAGCGACGAATCCCACGTCATGAACTTGTTCTGTACGGGGGTGGCGTTGAGCGTAAGCTCGAAACCGTGGTTGTTGAGCTGTCCGAGGTTGTCGTATATGCTGCTGAAACCCGTGATCGAGGGTATCGAGCGCGATACGAGCAGGTCCTTGGTCTTGGCTACGTAGAACTCGGCCGAACCGCGCAGCACGTTGTCGAACAGGCCGAAGTCCAGACCGAAGTTCCACGACTCGGTAGTCTCCCACGAGAGGTTTGTGTTGGCGAGTTTGTCGACCCATATCTGCGATGTGGTGTAGACGGTTCCTGTGGTAGAGTCGATGTAGGGGTGCAGCGACGAGGTGAGGGTCGAGAGGGCGGCGTAGCGTCCGATGTCGCGGTTACCGTTCTCACCCCACGATATACGGAGTTTACCGTAGTTGAGCCACTTGGCCTTCTCCATGAACTTCTCGTTCGAGAAGACCCAGCCTACGGCTATCGAGGGGAACGAGGCGCGGGGGTTGCCCTGACCGAAGGCCGAATAACCGTCGCGGCGGATCGATGCGGTAAGCATGTAGGTGTCGTCGTACGAGTAGAAGAGTCGTGCCATCAGGGCGTCACCCGTATCGTAGGTGTCGTCCGACGAGATGGTCTGCTCGGTTCCGGCCTGCATGCGGTGCCATCCCAGAATATCCATCGGGGTGAAGTTTGTCGCCGACATCGAGTCCGACCAGTACTGGTTCTTCTCGGCGTTCTGAAGCAGGGTGATGTTGATGTTGTGCTTGCCGAAGTCGCGCTGCCAGCGGATCACGTTATCGAGCTGCCAGTTGTATGTCTTCTGGTGCTGGCGCGTTGCCGAGCCGCCCAGAGCCTCGTACGAAGGCGATTCAGACGAGTTGTGGTTGTAGTACTCGTACCACTTGAAGTAGGGCGTATAGTTCATCTGATACTCGATGCCGAAGGGAAGGCTGACGATGGCGAAGATGCTGGCATTGAGCGTCTGGGTAATCTGTCGGCGGTCGATGAATGTGTTCTCGTAGAAGGGGTTCAGGGTGTTGTTGTCGCCCGAGGGATAACGGAAATAGGGGCTCTCCTGATCCATCGTGAAGACGGTGTAGGGCGAGTTGTTCTCACGCTGTCCGTGGTCGGCCTGCAGGTATCCGCCCTTTCGCTCGGCAAACTGCGTGTTCATGCCGACGGTCATCCAGTCGGTAACCTTCGACTTGAGGTTCAGACGCGTACGCAGGTTGGTGTAGCGGTTGCCCACGATAACGCCCTCACGGTCGGCATAACCTACCGACCAATAGTATGATGTGTGTTCGTTGTTGTTCGAGATGCTGGCCGTGTAGTCCTGCTGCAGACCTGTCTGGTAGACGATGTCGTCCCAGTCGGTCTCGGTGCCGGCCAGATAGTTGTCCTGCTCGATGGTCTTGAACTCCAGACGGCTGAGCCACGTGCGCATAAGGGTCTCCTCGTCGGGTACCGCCGTTGCGGGGGTTGCCTGATCGTAGTTGTACCACGTGAGCAGATCGACGTTCTGCAGCTGGCGCGGGTCGGTGAACTTCTCGGGTACGCGGTCGCGCTCCTCCTGTGTGAGCTGTCCCTCCTCGTAGTCCTGACGGAACTTGACGAATCCGGCACCGTCGAGTACGTTTACCGGGCGTGCGCGATGTACGAATCCGATGTTGGCGTTGAACGAGATTGTGGGACGTCCTCCGCGGCCCTTCTTGGTGTTGATACAGATGACGCCGTTCGACGACTTGGCACCGTAGATGGCGGCCGACGAGGCATCCTTCAGCACGTCGACGCTCTCCACGTCATAAGGGTTGATGTCGGTGATGGCGCCGTTGTAGATCACACCGTCCAGCACGATCAGGGGTGACGATCCGGCCGAGAGGGTTGTGGTACCGCGAATAGAGTAGCTTCCGGCGGCCTCGGCATCGGTGGTCATGCTGACGTTGAGGCCGGCAGCGGCCGAACGCAGAAGGTCGCTGACCGAACGCGGGGCCTCGCTTGTGAGCGACTCGGTGTTGACCGTAGATATTGCACCCGTGAGGTCTTTCTTCTTGGCGGTGCCGTAACCGATGACGACAACCTCCTCGAGTTGGGCCTTGTCCTCCTCGAGCACGACGTCAATGACGGTTTGCACGCCTACGGGGATTGTACGGCTGGTGTAGCCTACGAACGAGAACTCCAGTACGGGATTTTTGCTTCGCAGCTGGAGAAAATAGGTTCCGTTCTCATCGGTATTCATACCGTTGGTCGTACCTTTTTCGACGACGCTGGCTCCGATGATGGGGTTTCCGGTGGCATCCTTCACGACGCCTCTGACCGTATTCTCTTGGGCCGAGACGCTCATGCTGCCTATTCCGAACGTAATGATCAGAATAACAATAAGTTGCCACCTGTAATGGGGGGGGTAAATTTTACCTTCATAAAGTTGGGTTTTAAGGTTAGGTAGGTAGTTTGTTTGGAGAAGTGCGGGGCGACTCGACACACATGTAGCCTCCGCATCCGGTAATACGGCACAGGGATAATTAAATCATAGGCGGTACAATGATTAAAAAAGGCTAATATTTGTAGTTTTGGGTTTGTTGTGTTGGTACTGCGAATATAATTATATTTTCGTTTATTAGCAATAAAAACCGTTGTGCGTGCTGTGCTTTTTTTTGCATAATTATGTTCGGCGGAAAATATGTTAGGAAATGTCCTGCCGGATGCCGGCCTGATATCGGTTTGTTTCAGTGGCTGTTCTGTGGGCGGGCGGCGCCGGCATAAACCTATTGCGGGATATCTGAAAATATACAGTCAATATTTAGTCGATACGGAGGCCAGATTGGCCATGGCATTTTTTGTTCTCTATTTCTTGTCGGATATAATAATTGTAAGGGATGGGAATATTTGTTTTTTATAAATGGTATGGACACGATGCATGCCGCCATGTATAATCATGGTGTATCTGTCCAACGGGGGAGGTCGGTTCCGAGGGTCGGGATTCAGCGGCCGGTTATGGCATGGATGGGTATTTGCGACATATCGTCCCAGAATCGATCGTCGCAGGAGCTTTTGTTTGAGAGCAGCACGAATGAATACCTGTCGTCGATGCGTATCATTACGGCCGCCGTGCCGGGCAGGGAGCCGGTATGTATCCAACGCTCGAACCCGAAATAGAACTGAGACGCGAGCGAGTCGGGTATTATATCCCCGACGGCCGGATTGCGGTCGATACGCGCCATGAACCGGGCCACGTCGGCGGCCGAGGCTATCCACCCGCCGTGGGAATCCATCCGCCGTATGTCGAGGTAGTATGATTGGCCGGTCTCTTCGGGCAGCAGGCAGTATTGCGGCTCGTCGTGTCGGGGTTTGTCTCCATGGGCCTCGCCGATACGCATGCGGCGTATGCCGCAGGGGCGCAGCACGTGGCGGCGTATGAATTTCCCGTATGGCATGCCGCTCACCTTCTCGATTATGCGTCCCAAGACAAGGTATCCGAAATTCGAGTAGCTGTATTTTTCGCCTGCAGGTGCGGATAGAGGGCGTGCCGCCAGCATGCGGGCAATGATCTGCCGTTGTGTGGCGCCGGCGTTGGAGAACATCGGGTCGTCGGGGATGTTCTCCCACCCGCTTTTGTGTTCGAGCAGGTTGCGTACCGTTATGAGGTCTTTGCCCGAGCCTCGGGGTACGGGTCCGTAGTCGGTGCCGAGGATGGCGCCCTCGCCGAAGACGCGGTCATCGAGCGACAGCCGCCCATGTGCCGCCAGCAGCAATATGCCGGCCATGGTGACGGGCTTTGAGAGGCTGGCTATGCGGAAACGGGTGCGTATGGTTGTCGGCGTATGTCGCAGGGTGTCGGTAACGCCGTATGCGGCGGTGTAGATTATGCGGTCGTCGCGCATGAGGGCTATGCTTGCGGCCGGAAGCTCATATCGCCGCATCAGAGTGCATATCACGGAATCCAGCTCCGGAAACGGTGTCGCGGCCGCGGCGCCGGATGAGCACGTGATGGTTGCGAATACCGTTATGAGGGTCTGTATTGTATGTCGAAATGTTGACATGCGGCGTGTCGGTGGGGCGGAATGATATTTATAGTGTAAAGGTAGCGAAAAAATTGTGGCTGCAGGGTGTATAATATCGCTATTTTGTATTAAATTCACAATTCGTAAGGTCGTGTCCGATCGTTCGGGTACGGGTGCGCATTGTCGTGCCCCGATGCCGCCGTGAAGACGGCCGCGCTGCGTATTACAACTGTAAAACACTATGTTAACCCAAAAACTGACCTTTCGCAAGGCCCTCGTAACACTCAAGGAGTACACCATCATGACCTTGGGTATGTTCATCTATTCGTTCGGTTGGATAGGGTGCGTGCTGCCGGCAAAGAGTACGGGCGGCGCCGCCTCGGGTCTGGCCATAGTCATCAGCACGGCCCTGCACAACGCCTACGGCTGGGAGATACAGATCGGTACGATTGTGCTGGCCATAAATGCCGTGCTGCTTGTGGTGGCGGGGTTTGTCCTTGGGTGGAACTTCGGTCTGAAGACAATCTACTGTATCGTGATGCTGTCGATGTCGATGAACATGTGGCAGTCGATGCTCCCGCCCGAGGATTTCCTCCATCTGGACCGTTTCCTGTCGATGGTGCTGGGCGGTGTGATCACGGGCTTCGGCGTGGCGATGGCCATCATGCAGGGGGGCTCGGCCGGAGGCACCGACATTGTGGCCATGATCATCAACAAATACCGTTCGATCAGTTACGGGCGCATAATCTTCGCCCTCGACTTCATGATCATAGCTTCGTCGCTGCTGGTGGGATTCTCGATCGACGCGGCCATCTACGGCTATATCATGACGCTGGTATTCGGTTATACGGTGGACATGATCCTTGCCGGAAACAAGCAGTCGAACCAGATATTCATCATAACGCCGCATTATGACGAGATTACGCTGCGCCTGAACCGTGATCTTGGACGCGGCGTGACGCTTATCGAGTCGGAGGGGGGATATACCCACCACCGCTCGAAGATGGTGATGGTGATATGCGCGCGGCGCGAGACGCTCACGGTGATGAACTTCGTGCGTCAGATCGACCCCGACGCCTTCATGACCGTAGGGTCGGTCATGGGGGTCTACGGCCGCGGTTTCCAACCCATAAAATTGTGACGGCGCGCGGTGTGAGAGTCGAAACATGTGAATGAATAACGTCACGTCACGTTGCGGCGTGGCGTATCGAGTGAGAGATCTGTTATGGAGAATATAGAGATAATTGAACCGCACGCTCACGACCGAGCTGCGGTGGATGATATAAACCGTCTGTTGGAACAGCTTACGCCGTCGCCCGAACGCTTTACGGCGGAGCGGCTGGCCGCGATTTCGGCCGACGGGGCGAGCCGTCTGTGGCTGCTTCGTGTTGACGGCCGCGTTGCGGGCATGCTCGCCATGGGACTCTACACGACCCCTACGGGACGCAAGGCGTGGATCGAGGATGTCGTGGTCGATACGGCGTACCGCGGACGCGGTCTGGGCCGCATGTTGGTCGAGAGGGCTCTGGCCTTTGCGCGCGAATGTGCGCCCGTTACGGTGATGCTCACGTCGCGGCCGTCGCGCGAGGCGGCGAATGCACTCTATCGTGCCGTCGGCTTCAGTCTCAAGCAGACGAATCTCTACAAGTTGGATATAAAAGAAAAATAACCCGAATATGGATGAACTGGTAGAACGTGCGGCCGCCGTGGCGGCCGCGCCCGACTCGGTGACGATGACAGTGTGCCGTGATGGCTATTTCCCGCACGAATTGAAGGTAGTGGAGTGCCGGGCCGATGATCTGAGCAATTTGTGGATAAAGGTACAGGCGGATGCCTTCCAGAGCGTTATCCTGCGTCAGGGCGTACGCGCGGGCGTATGTATGCGCCGCGGCAGGGACAGCGTAACGGTTTCGGGTCCGGCCGTAAGTGTGGACAATGCCGGGCAGCAGTCCGGGGGCATAGTCTCGGGAAAGGGATATTGCACCTTGAACCTCGTTGCGGACGGCGCTTCGGTGTGGATAGACGGTCAAATGGCGCATTATGAGTTCAAACACGATGATTGACGTGTCGCAGCGTCCCGTCGAGCGACACCCTCTGAAACCTTTCCTGCCCGAGGGGTGCCGCCTGCTTATGCTGGGCAGCTTCCCGCCCGAGCGGCGCCGGTGGTCGATGGAGTTCTTCTATCCCAACTTCAATAACGACATGTGGCGTATCATGGGGCTTATATTCTATGGTGACCGAGAGCGCTTCGTCGTGGCGGGTGAACGGCGCTTCGACCGCACGGTCGTTGAGGCCTTCTGCACGGAGCGCGGTATAGGACTATACGATACGGCATGCGAGGTGCGGCGTCTGGCGGGAAACGCTTCCGACAAGTTTCTGGAGGTGGTGACCCCGACCGATATCGGGGCGTTGTTACGTACAGTGTCTGCATGCAGCGCTGTGGCCGCGACGGGCGAGAAGGCCGCCGAGACCTTTGCTGCGGCCGTCGGGTGCGACGCTCCGGCCGTGGGCGCGGCGGTAGAGTTCGGGTTTGAGGGACGCGCCATGCGTTTCTACCGCATGCCATCATCGTCTCGGGCATATCCATTGTCTGTCGAACGTAAGGCCGCGGTGTATGAGGGTATGCTGCGCGCCGAGGGGATCATTCGTTAGAGTGTCGGTATTGATGATCTCTGCGGATAGAGAAGATGCAATATAAAAACGTCCTGCAACCCGAAAGTTGCAGGACGTCTTGTTTCTGAATATGAAATCCGCTGTTATTTAGTCTCGGGGGCGTCAGCTGAACTGTGTCAAGGCTGTTAGATAAATAGGAATTTACAATTCTGATATACTTCAGATGTAGGTTGCCGTTTCTAAAGCAATATAAAGTTTGTTTAAACTATGGTTGGCATTGTTCAAGCCTTTGGCTTCATATCCATTTGTATCCAAAATGTCACCTGCTTCAAAAAAAGCATACAACTTCAAATTGTAGAAGTCGCACACAGATTGAACTCCAGCCAATTCCATTTCTACAGCGATGCACCCTTCTTCCATACGTTTGCGTACAAGTCCTTTTGTTTCTCTGATCATCGAATCTGTCGTCCATATTTTACCTGTAATATATGGTACAGATAATTTGTCGAAAATTATGGAAAGTTCCTTGCTTGCGGCTATATCAATATAGTCAGATGGTGCTGCAAAATAATATGAACACCCGTCCCCTCTGTAACTTTGTGTCGGTATGATAAATCTACCTTGTGTGGTTGTACGGTCAAGACTGCCACAGGAACCGAACATAATGAACTTTGATGCTCCAGTTAGCCAGCTTGCAAGATGACATTGAGAGGATGCTACTGCTGAACCTATTCCTGACAGGTAGAAAGTTATCGTAACTCCTTTATAAGTTGTTTTATAGATATGCGTGTCGCCATTGCAAGCCGGCATAGTTGCAATAATTTCAGATTCGTAGGAATCAAGTAAATGCCGATGAATCTCCTTCGAGAATATTATCAGGCATATATCTGCAAAATCTCCACGTCTGCCGTAGAAATCAAACAGATTGATCATTGGTTCAGTTTCAATATCATAACTATCAGTAATCATAGCATATTGAATCAGATGTGAGTTTTATATTGCTCCGGTATCTCAAGATTGAAAGTTCTGCATAACAACAGAATGTCATGGACATCATTTTCATCGTATTCATATCCAAGATGGAACTGTACCTGTGCCTCCGGGTTTATGCAGGACACCTCAATATTCCCGATATTTCCTTTACCTGAGAAAGTGTCGCTTGGAAAAGTGTATCCCTCATATAGGATTCCATCTTCAACATATTCGAAACTATGTAGATCGATTATTCTTCCGTTGTAATCTTTCCAGACAGTATGGCTGTCGGTCGTATAGTCCATTATAACTTCTCTGTATCCCTTCCCTGTAATCACGGATATGGTTATACAGTAGTCTTTCTTCTCTACGAACAGATCGATGTCGTTATGTGTTCTTGTTTCCCTGCCTATAAGTGCATCGACACCCCAACCGCCGTCCAGAAACACCTTTACAGATGCTTCAGACAGCATTTCAAGAATCTCACATGCATCAAAACAAGTGACCATAAAATTTCGATTTATCTAACAGCCTTGACACAGTTCATTTTACACTCTCTTTAGTCTCTGGTTCCGAGAACTCGCTCCAGTCGGGCGCGAACTTGTGCATGAGCGTGCGCACGAAGAAGTCGTAGCGTTTGTGGTCACCGAAGGTGCCGCCCATGGTGTGGCGCTCGCCCGGCAGTACGACGAGTTCGAAATCCTTGCCCGCCTTGATCAGGGCGTTCACGAGCTGCATGGTGCTTGCGGGGTCGACATTGTCGTCCATCTCGCCCACGACGAGCATAAGCGGACGTTGCAGCTGGTGTGCCATCTCGACATTGCTGCTCTCGGCGTACGACTCGTCGACAGGGTAACCCATCCACTGCTCGTTCCACCAGATCTTGTCCATGCGGTTGTCATGGCATCCGCAGGCGCTGTATGCGGCCTTGTAGAATTCGGGATATTGCAGCACGGCGGCGGTGCTCTCCTGACCTCCGGCCGAGCATCCGTAGATGCCGACGCGGTCAATATCCATGTATGGGTACTTCTTGGCTGCGGCCTTGATCCACGCTATGCGGTCGGGCAGACCGGCATCCTTGAGGTTCTTGTAGCACACCTCCTCAAACTCCTTCGAGCGGAACGACGTACCCATGGCGTCGAGCTGTACGACGATGAAGCCCAGCTCGGCAAGCGAGGTGGTGGTCCAGTTGTAGGGCATGAAGCTCTTGGGTACGTATGCGCTTCCCGGGCCTGCGTAGATGTACTCTATGACGGGATATTTCTTCTTGGGGTCGAAGTTGGTCGGGCGCTGGATAATGCCCCACATAAGGGTCTTGCCGTCGCGGCCCGGGGCGGCGAAGATCTCGGGGGCCTGCCACCCCTCGGCCTCGAGAGCCGAGATGTCGGCCTTCTCGAGCTTCATCACCAGCTTGCCCGTGCGGCCGTCGCGCAGCTCCGTGACGGGGGCCGTGTCGGCCTTAGAGTAGGTGTCCACAAGGAGCGAGCGGTCGGGTGAGAAGACGGCCGTGTGCTCACCCTCCTCGGGCGTTAGACATACGGGATCACCCTCGTCGATGCCCACGCGGTAGTAGTGCACCAGATAGGGGTCCTCCTTGGGGTTCATGCCGCTGGCGGTGAAATAGATGACGCCTTGCTCCTCGTCAACGTCCACGATGCTGCGCACGTACCACTCGCCGCGGGTGATCTGACGCTTCACCGTGCCCGTAGCCACATCGTAGAGATAGATGTGGTTGTGGTTGTCGCGCTCGCTTGTCCACAGCAGTTCCTTGCCGTCGCGTATGTACCGACGCCACAGACGGCTGTAGTTGACGAACTTGTCGCTCGTCTCCTCCACGACGGGACGTACGGCGTCCGTAGCGGCCGAATACTCCAGCAGACGGTAGACCTTGTGTCCGCGCTGGTTGTATTCGAAATATATCTTGTCGCTGTCGCCGAGCCAATAGGGGTGTCCGAGGTTGTATTGTTGGCTGAAGAGTTCGGTCGAGGGGGCGTGAAGCGTACCCGTGGCCACATCGACGATGCGCGGCTCGCGGTAGTCAACGTCATCGCCGGGCTTGCAGTACTCCATGGTGTGGAGCTTGGGCTGCAGCTGGTCCGAGGGCGACGACTCGACGAAGCTCACGTAGTGTTTCTCGGCGCGGCGCAGCTTGCTCGCGGCGATGCGCGTGCCGTCGGGCGACCACGACATGTAGCATGAATAATAGAAACCGAGGCCGCCGTCGTCGGTCAGACGTCGTTCGGTGCCGTCGGCTATGTTGCGCACATATATGTTGTAGTTCTTGATAAAGGCCTCCTGCGTGCCGTCGGGACTCTTCACGGGGCCGCCCTCATTCTCGGGGTCGGTCACCATCCAGTGTTTGGCGGGGCGTTGCGGGCCGCGCGGGCGCTGCGGCTGCGGTTCGGGTATGCCGGCCGCGGCGCGTGCCTCTGCGATGGTGCCATATTCGTTACGGCTGCGTGCGGCAACGTCTACGGCGACATATTTCTCGCCCTCGGCAGTGCGTGTACGGTATATGAATGCCGTGCCGGCATCGTTCCATTTGACATCGGCGACGGTGCCGAGAACCTTGTCATAGGTGAATTTGCCGGATGCCGCGAATGCGCGGCGGTAATCCTCGACTTCACCCTGTGCGGCGGCACCGAGTACGGTGCCTGCGGCCAGCAGCGCGAGGATCGTCTTTTTTGCGTTGATCATCGTCAGGTAGAGGTTTTGGGTGTTATATTTTTTGTGTGAAATGACCGTATGTGTAACGATCCGATACAAAAATACGAAAATTTGCGTGTAATGACAAATACGGATATTGATCAATAAGGTGTGAAATTATGCGAGCAATCATCTTTCTGTCTTTTTCGTGCCGCGCGGCCGTCACACGACGCATGGCGGCAATGCGTGTGGGATACGGTTTATCTCCATGTGGCATGCCGCATGGCTTTATTTCGTATATTTGCGTGCCGGAACAGACTATGTCCGATATTAAAGGTGGGTTCTATCAATTCCATTTTTTATTTCTTGCATAAGGCAGCAGAACCCTTTAACTGTCTTGAGCAAGATAATCTTGCGTAAAGTTAAGCAATTTAATCTACCCCCCCAAAAAAATGAGGGATTTTTGCATTTTTGAGGATACACCCCGTCTCTTTTTATTGGGCAATCGCCAATTCACGTTTATTGCACACAATCTGGATGTAGCGGAAGATGTTGTAGGTCAAATT
>OJKC01000451.1_pt1 | contig 36194 bp, 21 predicted proteins | sample 1596401 | NCBI WGS metagenome assembly OJKC01 (sample SAMEA4350162, study PRJEB24818) | metagenome | biome: human; feature: gut; material: faeces | place: Denmark | collected 2013-09 | reverse complement strand
GGATTTTATTGCGCTGTTGGACAAATGCGGAAGCAGTTGTTTTACTTGTCTCTTATACACATCTGACGCTGCCGACGAACAGCGAGGTTCATGTTTATTATGTTCCCGATTCAGTGCAAAAGACACTTCTAGCACAGGTTCATGATGGCGATTGACGTACCCGTCTTTCCGGCGCGTCCCGTACGTCCGCTGCGGTGGGTGTAGCTCTCGGTGTCGTCGGGCAGTCCGTAGTGGATGACATGCGTCAGGTCGTCCACGTCGAGTCCGCGGGCAGCCACGTCGGTGGCGACGAGCAGCTGCAGGTGACGCTGACGGAACTTCTGCATCACCAGGTCACGCTGCTGTTGCGACAACTCGCCGTGCAGGGAGTCGGCATTGTAGCCGTCCTGGATGAGCTTGTCGGCTATTTCCTGTGTCTCCTTGCGGGTGCGGCAGAAGATGATGCCGTAGATTTGCGGGTAGTAGTCGACGATACGTTTCAGGGCGAGATATTTGTCCTTCGCGTGTACCATATAATACAGGTGGTTCACGTTCTTGTTCCCTTCGTTCCGTGTGCCGATGGTGATTTCCTTCGGGTCTCGGAGGTAGTTCTTGGCGATGCGCGCTATCTCGGGACTCATCGTGGCGGAGAAGAGGAGCGTGTTGCGGTCCTCGGGCACATCCGCCAGGATGGCGTTGATGCTGTCGGTGAACCCCATGTTGAGCATCTCGTCCGCCTCGTCCATCACCACGTCACGGATGGTGCCGAGCTTCACGGTGCCACGCTCCATGAGGTCCAGCAGACGGCCCGGAGTCGCCACGATGATGTGTACCCCCTTCTTGAGGTTGCGTATCTGGCTCTCTATCGACGAGCCGCCGTAGACGGGCAGCACACGCAGGCCGTCCACGTATTTTGAATAGTCAGTGAGGTCGCCTGCTATCTGGAGGCACAGCTCACGGGTGGGGCACAGGACCAGTGCCTGGGGCACGCGGTTCTTAACTTCGATTTTCTGGATCAGCGGCAGTCCGAAGGCAGCCGTCTTTCCCGTTCCGGTTTGGGCTAGAGCTACAACGTCATTCCCGTTTCCCAGCAGATAAGGGATTACTTCTTCTTGGACGGGCATGGGATTCTCATACCCCAGCTCCGTGATGGCTCTCAGTATCTCCTCGGAAACACCTAACTCTTGAAATGTCTTCATCTATGTTCTTTGTTATACGGGCGCAAAGATACGACGATTTCACGCAGCTTCCGGCATGAACGGGGCTGTATTTGAAGGCGGAAGACCTGATTTCCGGAAAATGTCCGTCCGATGATGCGAAAAAACAGGACATACGGACGCCCTCCGACGGGTCGGCAAGGGGTGTAAAACGTAGGCGCAAGGACTGATGTTACACTCTACTTGTCAGCATGTTATGACAAAACTATTTAAGGCCTTCGTACGAACGTGTCCGCAGCATCGTACGGGCCTGTCCGTAGCGTCGTGCGGACGCGTCCGTACGAGCGTGGCGACGCGTCCGTACGAACGTAGAGACAGAGGTCTGAAAAGAGAGAGACGATAAATATTTACACGTTGTCATGAATTCAGAAGACACCCACGCCCCCCTTCCGCCGGAGGAGCCTTCCGCCCGACAATCCCCAACCTCCACGGACAGAACGGCCTGCGACGGGTACACGGCACGTTAAAAGGCAATAGTGCAACATACGTCCGCCTTTTTGAGAGAATTTTACTCCCTACCCACTAGTTTTTTAACATACCTTCGCAGCGTCATACAAACACAAAGAACCTGGGAAGAAAAGCACATTAACAAAGCACAAGAACTGAAAGATAAAGACATGCCCCGTACAAGTCGACAGACATTGTGCCTCCCTGATGTACTTTCACTCCACCGTCAACACGGAACTTGAACTTTAGATAGAATATACTTTTGTTTAACTTTAAAATCCCTAGTAAGATGAAAACCAAACGTATTGGAGGCATTGCGTTCCTGTCAGTGGTTCTTCTCGCCGCCTCGTGTGCACGAGGAGTCGATGACGAGAGCTTCAGTGGCGGTGTGACGAACACGCAGCTGGAATCGCCGACCATCGACGAGGCATCATTCAGCATCCTCACCAACCCCGACGGAACGGAAAGTGTCAAGGTTTCCTGGCCGGTTATCTACGGAGCCGGCGGCTATCTCTGCAACATCGAATGTATTGAGAACCCGGAGGACGAGTCTGTGACTTCGGAGAATCCCCTCACCGTTATTCAGGACAGCATCGTGGACGGTTGCTCCGTGGCCTTCGCCAAGATAGAAGACGCCGTCTACAACATCAGCCTGCAGACATTGGGCAACGACAAGCTCAACAACGCCGGGGCTGCATCGGCTACGGTCTACCAGTACTCCGCTCTCGTACCGGCAACGACCATCCCCGTGGGCACGGACATTGCCGAGTACATCAATGCCAACCTACAGGACAGCGAGAAGGAACAGGGCTTCGCGCTTGAAGCAGGCGAGACCTACACGCTCAACGGCAAAGTTGACTTCCGCCTGAACCAGATCACCCTGCGCAGCACCGAGAAGGATGGCACGCACCCGCGCGTCATCGTCGGACCGGAAGGAGCGCTCGTGACACAGGCAGGACTGAAGGTGAAGTTCATCGACTTCGACTGTACGAGTGCCACCCAGACGGGTCTCCTCATGCTGAGCGACACGCCTGACGCTTCCATCTCAACCGAGAGCCTGGGTTACAAGGCAAACGGAGCCAACCAGAACGGCTATGTCATCAACAAGCCGGTCATCTTCCAGGAGTGCAACATCAAGAACCTGCCGAACAGCCTCATCTATGGCAACAAGCAGCCGTGGAGCCTCCGCGACTTCCGCATCACCGACTGCCTGATTCAGCTGAACAACGAGGGGTCCAACTCGTTCATCAACCTCTACGGCGGCGGCAACGGACTGGTGAAGGACATGACCATCGAGAACAACACAATCTGGAACCTTGTGAAGAACAGCTCTGCCTACTTCATCCACTACTCCAACTCCAGCAACGCCCAACCGAAGAAGATTTTCGGCAACAACGACAACTCGTCGACGCACAACATCCGCTACAACACCTTCTGTAAGACATTCTCCAACAAAGACTTCGGAAACAACATGCCGAACACGAACACCGTCGTGCTGAACACGCAGTACAACATCTTCTACGACGTCTTCCGCATCTACCAGTACCTGCAGAACAACTGTGAACGTCACACACCGGGCAACACCATCTGGGGCGTGGACGGCGGAACACCGAACGGCAACGACACCGGCGGCCGCAAGGACAGCGACGGCAACCCGTATGCAACCCTCGAAGACCCTGCCTTTGCCGGAACGTTCCTCCAGGCCATCAACCTCGACGACCAGGAAAAGGGCGGCGTGAACTTCACACCGACGGCTCCTGTCGCCACTCAGAACCAGGCAGGCGACCCGCGCTGGTATAAGTAATCAAACAGGTTGACAGGCGGACGGGGGAAGCGGACGCCAACGAGCCCCCCGCCTCCACAGGCTTGCCAACCCACCCAGTCAAAACAAACTAAGCATTGAATCAATGGAATACAACAAGATATTAAAGGTAGGTCTTGGTGCATTGATGACCGTCGGCACATTTACGTCGGCATTTGCCCAAGCACAAATCACATTCACGGGTACGGTCGTCGACGAGACCGACATCCCCATCATCGGTGCTGCCGTACGCATCGCCGGACAGACCCAGGGCGGCACCATCACCGACCTCGACGGTAAGTTCACCATCAAAGTTCCCCAGGGCGGAGCCGTGGAAATCTCCTACATCGGCTACTCCACCCTGCGCGTCACCGACTTCTCACAGGTGAAAATCGTGATGAAGGAGGACACCCAGCAACTCGACGAAGTGGTTGTCGTGGGTTACGGCGTGCAGAAGAAGGCCCACCTGACGGGTGCCATCTCCACCGTCCCGATGGATGAAATCCAGGACCTCGTGGGCGGCGACCTCGCCAGCTCGCTGAGCGGACTTGTCAACGGTTTGAGCGTGAGCGGCGGCGACGCACGTCCGGGAGCTCCCGCCCGCCTGTCCATCCGTGGTTCGGGCGACGTGAGTGCCCTCGGTTCGACTGCACAGGAACCGTTGTTCGTCATCGACGGCTTCATCTACCCGAACGACGTGAAGGTGGGTAACACCATGCAGAACCTCGGCTCGGAGGCGTTCAACAACCTCGACCCGAGCATGATTGAAAGTATCTCCGTCCTCAAGGACGCCGCCGCAGCCGTCTATGGTGCACGTGCTGCCAACGGTGTCGTCCTCGTCACCACGAAGCGTGGCAAGATGGGCGCCCCGCAGATTTCCTACAGCGGCTCGTTCGGTATCACCGACGCCGTCGGCCATGCCAAGATGCTGAACTCCTATGAGTACGGCCGTCTGTGGAACGCCGTGAAGGCTGCCGACCCCCTCAAGACCGACCTCAACCCCCAACTCGACCTCTTCCAGGCCGACGAGCTTGCCGCCATGCGCGGACTCAACTACAATCTGCTCGACAAGTACTGGGAGACCGGCATCACGCAGAAGCACAGTGTGAACCTGAGTGGTGCGTCGGAGAAGGCCAACTACTACGCAGGCATCTCCTACTTCGACCAGGAAGGTAACCTCGGGAAGCTCGACTACGACCGCTGGAACTTCCGCGCCGGTGTCGACCTGCAGATAGCCAAGGGCTTCAAGGCAAGCTTGCAGGTGTCCGGCGACTATGGCAAGAAGACCAACCCGCTCGTGAAAGTCGGCGGAACAGACTCGGAGAATGACTACCGCCGCCTGCTCTACCGTCCGCGTTACATCCCTGAATATGTCAACGGACTGCCCATCGCCGCCTACGGCATCAGCAACGAGAAGAAGGGCGACGACCAGGTCTACCACTTCGACGTGCTCCAGAACAACGGCGACTACAGCAGCTCCATGAGCCAGAACCTGACCATCAACAGCAGCCTCGAGTACGACTTCAGCCACATCGACTTCCTCAAGGGACTGAACGTGCGCTTCTCCTACGCCAAGAGCATCAGCACCAACAAGAACAACCAGTACGGTACGGAGTACAACCTCTATCAGATGTCACGCCGCTCCGGTAGCGGACAGCACCTGTACACTCCCATACCGGGCCAGGAGGCTGAATACGAAGCGCTGATGGACGAGAACAACTTCATCCTCGCCAACGGCGGAAACTCGGTAGACAACGGCGACATGCTCTCCCGTACGATGGACCGCACCGACAACTACCAGATGAACCTTACCCTCTCCTATTCGCGCGACTTCGGCGACCACCACGTGAGCGCCCTCTTCTCCATCGAAAAGTCGGAGACCGAGAGCGAGTGGATGACCGGACAGGTGACCGACCCGTATGAATTCACCACGGGACAGTCGAACTCCGTGGGTATGGACAGCGAGATGACCACCAACTGGACGCGCGCCGAATCAGGAACGTTGTCCTACATCGGGCGCATCAACTACGCCTACAACGACCGCTACCTGTTGGAGTTCCTGCTCCGCTCGGACGCCTCGACCAAGTTTGCCCCCGAGAACTACTGGGGTACCTTCCCGTCGGTATCCGCCGGTTGGGTGATGTCAGAGGAAGGCTGGTTCAAGGACCACGTGAAGTTCATCGACTACCTGAAGCTCCGCGCCTCGTTCGGTCTGACCGGTCGTGACAACACCACGCCGTGGCAGTGGATGCAGACCTACGGCATGGACCTCGACAAGGGTCCGGTCATCGGCATAGGCACAGGCAACAACGCCGGCACACACATCTCACTGAACAAGAACAACTCCGCCGTGAACCGCGACGCCCACTGGGACAAGACCTACAAGGCGAACGTCGGCCTCGACTTCAACGTGCTCGACAACCGCCTCGCCTTCAATATCGACGGCTACTATGAGTGGAACCGCGAGATGCTGACGAACTACTCGGCTTCCGTCCCCGGTACCGTCGGTACGCAGTCGGCGAAGGTGAACTACGGTAAGCTGGACAGCTACGGTGTCGAGGTGGGCATCACCTGGCGCGACAACATCGGCAAGGACTTCAAATACAAAATCGGCTTGAACACGGGCTACACCGACAACAAGGTGCTCCTCATGGACTGGGCGACCGACTACCTCTTCCGCAGCATTCAGGAAGGCGACCGCACCGACCAGGGTACGTGGGGTATGCAGTGTCTGGGCATGTTCCGCAGCTTCCAGGAGATTGACGAATACTTCGCCAAGTACAACATCACCTCCTACATGGGTATGTCCAAGGACGAAGTCCGTCCGGGTATGCTCATCTACAAGGACGTCCGCGGACCTTTGCAGGAGGACGGCACCTACGCCGGTCCTGACGGCATCGTCGACAAGGACAACGACCAGGTGGAACTCTCCCACCGCGGCAATCCCTACGGCGTGACCGCCAACCTGAGCGCCGACTGGAAAGGCTTCTCCATCAGCGCACAGCTCGGTGCCAGCTGGGGTGGCTACAGCATCGTGCCTACTTCCGCCCTCAAGGCTGAAGGCGACCTGGAATACTCCAACATGCCGTCGTTCTGGAACGTGGACAACATGTACTCCTATCAGGATGTCTACGACGCTTCGGGCAACCTCGTCGTGGCAGAGAACCGCGATGCCAAGTATCCGAACCTCGCCTACTCCAGCGTGAACAGCGTGGCTTCGACCTTCTGGCGCATCAGCAGCACACGCATCAGCCTCAACCGCCTGACACTCGCCTACGCACTGCCGTCGAGCGTCACCAAGATGCTCGGCATCCAGAGCTGCCGCTTCAACGTGACGGGACAGAACCTGTTGAGCCTCTACAACCCCTATCCTGACAACTTCATGGACCCGATGAGCAGCTTCGACAGCTATCCCTCGCTGCGCAAGTTCACCGTGGGTATCAACATCTCATTCTAAAAACACATTAACCGAACGACAATGAAAAGAACAACGATAAAACTATTTGCCCTTGCCCTGACCGCTTCTGCCGCTCTCACAGCGTGCAGCGACCAGTTCCTCCAGGACAAGAAGAACTACGACCAGGTGAGCGAGGACGTCTACAACTACGTCAGCGGAGCCACCGGACGTGTGAGCGACATCTACTGGTTCTGCCAGCCGACACTGGACGGTCCCAACTGGAAATATCCCTCCAGCGGCTCTGCCGACCTGCTCTCGAAGTGTACGGAGGAGTACAGCGGCTTCGACAAGTTCAACGACCCGCAGAACGAGCTGACCTACCTCAGCGGTGCGAACACCGTGCCCGACTACTTCCAGAACCAGTCGAACAACATCCGCGAGTCCGTTTGGGGACGCATCCGCAACTGTAACGACGTCATCCGCGGACTGACGAACGGCAACATCCCCCAGGAGGACAAGGACCAGCTCCTCGGACAAGTCTACTTCTGGCGTGCATGGTGCTACTACAACCTCGTGAAGTGGTACGGCGGTGTGCCCATCATCACCGAGGTGCAGGACCCCGTGGCTGACTCACAGACGCCGCGTTCGTCAACAAAGGCAACCATCGACTTCATCGTCTCAGACCTCGACCTGGCAGCCGAACTGCTGACGCCCGCCACAGCCAACGGCGGATGGGAAGACTCCAACTACGGACGTGTGACCACCGGTACGGCACTCGCGCTGAAGGGACGTCTGCTCCTGCTCTGGGCAAGCCCGCTCTTCAACCGTGCCAACGACCAGCAACGCTGGCAGGATGCCTACACCTTCATGAAGGAGGCACTGCCCGTCATCGATGGCTGCGGCTACGGCTATGAGGAGACAACCTACGAGACCAATGCAGCCAACTGGGCACGCATCTTCAGCCCGGCAGGCAACAAGCGGAGCAAGGAAGCCGTCCTCGTGACGCTCTACAACACCATCAACCCCGGCGGCGTGCCCGACTATGCACGCAACAATGCCTGGGAGAGCGGCATCCGTCCGTCAAACGCACAAGGCGGAGGCGGCAAGACCCCGTCAGAAATGATTATCAGCATGTTCCCCATGGCGGACGGCAAGCGTCCGAGCAGCAGCACCTACAGCAAGCTTAGTCCGTCGGTCTATGCCTACGAACAGGATGCACCGTTCATGAACCGCGACCCGCGCTTCTACCGCACCTTCGCCTTCCCGGGCGTACGCTGGGCCTTCGCCAACGACCCGCGTAACGCCGACAACATGTACCCCTACAACGGTCCGGACTACGTGCTGTGGAACTACGTATGGTACACTTCCGCTGAAGACCGCGACAACGTGGAGTCGAACACGAACTTCGGTCCCGACGGTCTGATGAGCAATGCCAAGGGCATCTACGTGCGCAAGCGTTCGGATGACTACGACGTCAACAACAGCCCGCTCTATGAGTGGAGCGACGACCGCCACTTCGGCCGTTCGGCAGCTCCGTGGATGGAACTGCGCTACACCGAGGTGAAGCTCAACCTGGCTGAAGCTGCCTGCGGTGCAGGACACATGGACGAGGCCGTGGAAATCCTGAAGGAAATCCGCCGCCGTGTGGGCTACACGGGCGACTGCGGACTGGACGCTACGCTGAGCAGCGACCAGGCAGCCTGTATGTCGGCTGTGCTCTATGAGCGCCAGATCGAGCTTGCCTTCGAGGGCAAACGTTTCGACGACATGCGCCGCTGGATGCTGTTCGACGGCGGTCAGGGTCAGGAAGCCCTGAAGGCATCGTGGAAGCTCACCGGATGGAACGGCAACACCTGCACCTGGCTAGGCTATCGCGCCATGAACGGCCAACGTCGTGAGAACATGGAGTTCCGCGTCAGCAACGACTACAACGACGGCTTGGGCGGACGTGACTATCCGAACGGCGACAGCTATGTGGGCGACAACAACCCCGACCCGCTCTGCGGCATTGCTTATGGTACAGACGGAACAGTAAACTCAGGTGAACGTGCCGCAGCCGTGATGGACTTGCGCCAACCGGTTGCCGACCAGCAGGAGGCGCTGAAGGCTTTCTATACGAAATACCTGACGTATAAGAAGAAGAAGGGCGACTCATACGACTCGAACCACAGCGAGCTTTACTTCCAATACCAACCGAACTACTACTTCCTGGGCTTGGCACAGAGTGCCATGAGCCAGAACCCCGCTGTGGAACAGACCATCGGTTGGGGCGACCACAACCATGGTGGTGCCGACGGAACATTCGACCCGCTGGCTGAATGACCTTCTTGACCGTCAACGGGCTTCGGCCCGACCACGATAAACACAAGAGGAATCTTGTGCTTTGTTAAAACAAAAGTTTATAATAGAATAGACCTGTCTGTGAAGATGGGTCTATTTTTTTGTGCGTGCGGGCAGGGGCGGCGGCTTCTCCTCCCTCTCCCCCTTGCAGATATTCCGCTGAAATGCGTATCTTTGTCCCCGGAAGCTCCCCGGAGCCCGTACACACAAACACATCACACAACCCTATGGAATTTATCATCGACTTCCTCCTCCACATCGACCAGCACATGGTCGAGATGGTGCGCGACTACCATGAGTGGACCTACGCCATCCTGTTCCTCATCATCTTCTGCGAGACCGGACTCGTGGTCACCCCTTTCCTCCCGGGAGACTCCCTCCTCTTCGTCGGCGGAGCCATTGCCGCCCAGCCTGACATGCCGCTGAGCGTGCACCTGCTGGCACTCGTGCTCTTTGCCGCCGCCGTGCTGGGCGACTCGTGCAACTACGCCATCGGGCACTTCTTCGGCAAGAAGCTCTTCAGCAACCCGGACTCCAAAATCTTCAAGCAGAGCTATCTCGACAAGACACATGAGTTCTATAAGAAGTATGGTGGAAAGACCATCATCCTCGCCCGCTTCGTCCCCATTGTCCGTACCTTCGCTCCTTTCGTGGCAGGCATGGGACGGATGCACTACACCTACTTCATGCTCTACAACCTCACGGGAGGTCTTCTCTGGGTCGCCTCGTTCCTCTATGCGGGCTATCTCTTCGGCAACCAGCCGTTCATCCAGGAGAACCTGAAGCTGGTCATCGTCGCCATCATCATCATCTCCCTCATCCCCGGCATTGTGGAGTATCTGCGTGCCCGACGGAAGGGGTGAGCCCCGGTTTGCTGTTGCCAAAAGGAACGGTCTTTACGATGGAAAGCTGATACTCAATAAATGATGCCCCTATGATGCAGGTCGTCATAACGTTTGATGCTGTCCATCATGATGTAGGTGTTCAGTTCGTCTGCAGAAATGAATCCTGGTGTAGGTACGAAGGGAGAACGCAGACGGGCATCCGCCTCACGGACTTGCAGCACATTCCTCCAATCATGCTTGACCAGCCAGAAGTGTCCTTTCCGTATGAGCTGTTCATCGACGTGGACGGGAGGCAGGCTGTCATGCCGGACACAGACGTCCTCCAATCCCGAATACACACTGACGACCGTTCCGTCGAAGGTGGATGCCTTTATGCATGCAGGAACGGTTGACAAGGGAGATTCACCGCTGTAGAGCAGAGCAAAGAATACCCGTGCGCCACAGACCTTGTTGATGTGCAGTTCCGTATAAGTGGCAGGATAGCGTGCCGTGAATGAGTCTACAACCGCCTCTATCGACGGGTGGAAGGACTGCTGGAACGTGTATATCGGTTGAGGCTCCTTTTCGGGGACAGGTCTGCACGAGACGGTTATCGCCAGCAGCAGGAGCAGGCATGTTTTCAGAAGGTCAGTCAGTCGTTTCATCATCATCAGGTTGCCATACGTTCATACGATGTTCAGTAAAGGGATAGATATCTGCCTCTCTCCAGTCCCGGAAGAAGTGTAGACTGTCGTCATAGACATAGATGAGACAGAAGGCTTCCCTGCGTGCCGTTGGATAATAGTCGCCTTTTTCAGGCAGTAGAGAGTCTGCACGGGGGACGAGGAACATTTCCGCTCCGCTGTAGACGTTGACGGAAACATTTCCGCTTTTGTATACAGTCAGCGGATGCAGTTCATAGCATGCGCGTTCTACTTCCATCCGCATTGTGACCGTCCCTTGCAGTGCCAGTTGCAAGGTATCTTCGTCAATCTTGTTGATAAAGATGTCATAGTTCAGGTTCGGATGTTGTGCAACGAAAGAGTCGATGAGTTGTGCCAGCCAAGGTGCAAAGCTGTAGGTGGAATCGGACATGGCATACCCCTGCGCCCTCATCAGGAGGGGACTGTCGGATGGCATCCGGTGGCATGCGGACGTACCAAACAACAGAAGGCACAGGCTGCAGAAAATGTGAAATGTTCTCATTCGGCCAAATTTAGACGATTGTATGTGAACGACAAAGCTTTTCGGGAATCTTTTTTGGGAAGGCAACTCAAATAAGAAAGGTTGCACTGCGACATGATGTGCAGTACAACCTTTCTATACAGAAGCTTTGTCAGTAACATGATGACTGCTTCAAGATTTTTGCTATTTGCGTAATAACGTCTATGGGAATAGCTTCTCTTGAGGAAAAAGTCTGTTCATCAATGCAAAAAGCTATCATTTCACTACCGGAAGTGTTTTTCTCATCCTCTATGCCATGAACCGCTACTGATTGGAATCTGAAAGTGCGTACATTGTCCTTGAAGAATTTATAGTCATAATAGGTGGAAAATGTATTCTGTTTGATTATGAATACTTCACTGCCGTAGGCATTCCACAGATACATTCTTAGTAGATACCCACCAGTCAGTAGGGCAATGACACATGTTATGACAAAACCTAAGGGAACTCCCCTATCTTCAGCCACGATAAATGGAAAAATGATTATTGGAATCATTAATATGACTACTCCTATAACCAAAGGGATATAGATAAGTTTGGAGTTTGGTTGTTCGTAAATCGTGAGTCGAAGTCCGTCCAAAGACTCCAGTTTGTAGTTTAGTCCATTCTTTGTTTCCATATCGTTCATTTATACCAGGGGATAATCAATGGGATATATCGTTCTTTTTTCATGGTTATCTTGTTTTCACCGTTTGGCTTAAATAAGGGGAGGGAGATAAGCGTATCTCCATCAGGAGGTGGCTTATCTTCCCCTTTCTACTATTATAACTATATTTCACAGACGCTTCATTGACCCGGATATTCTATTTTCAGATAGGGAAGCGGTATAAAATCATAATTGAACGTATCCTCATAATATTTTGCTTGATAAGGTTTTCCGTAATATAGCCGGACGCCATCGGCATTGACAACAGTGTCTTGAGGAAAGCTGATGTTATACAACTCGTGCATGTAAGTCAGGTGGAAAAGATTATGAAACCAATAGAAACCGGAATGCTGCCGCAACAAATAGGTCAGCTGGTCATTCTCTTTGCCCTCCTGCCCGTTCAGTGTGAAGTCTTCCAGATAAGTCCCATGATAGTCTATGATGTCCACGGTATGATTCCGGTAGTAGAACCGCGCTGTCATCCTCACGTCCTCATACGGATACGGTCCCGGGGAGTTAGTCTTCACAGTCTGTATAGCTGCTGAAAGCTCATCCAGAACATGTGGAGTGGTGATAAGAGTATCGATAACCTCCGGTATTCTGTTTTCCGGAAGCCTCATATCCACCGTTTCGTTCCCTTTCGGATGGTCAGGAAGGATGGGAAGGAATGAATCTACCGGTTTGTTAATCAGTTCTTCACGCGTAAGGGGTGTGAGTCCCATTATGAAACAAGTATAATACTTTACCCGTACAGAGTCAAGCTTCTTTCGTATCTTGTCTGGATGAGAGCTTTGTGTCATGTCATCCTTGGTGGGACGGGCAATGGATGTGGATGCCGATTTGCTGCATCCTTCCGTCAATAATACTGTCGTTAAGAATAGGTTTAATAAGGTTCGTATCATGATTAAAAGTGTCAGAAGTGATACTCAACGAACGATGCCCCTATAAGAGGCGTTCAGTTCGTCTGCAAAAGATGTGAAATGTTCTCATTCGGTCAAATTTAGACGATTGCCAGTGAACAACAAAGCTTTTCGGTAATTCTTTTAGGAAGACAATTGTATACAACCCGAATGTAGGGGCGAGCGGTCTGCTCGCCCGGTCCAATGTACCGTCCAATGCAACGTCCAATAAATGTTCAACAACCGTTCAAACGCCTTTCGTACGGTTAATTATTCATCATTATGCGTGGATGTGGGGAAACAATTGGGATTGGACCGGGCGAGCAGACCGCTCGCCCCTACATTTTTGATTGGATGAAATGACAAAGATTTTCGGGAATCTTTTATGAGAAAACAACTCAAATAAGAAAGGTTGCACTGCGTTAGGATTTGCAGTACAACCTTTCTATATAGAGCTTTCACCGTCTGTAATCTATCTTCCTTCTATTTTACAACTTATATGGAGACAACAGGTAATCCTCTTCATCTTCATCTAGATAAATTCCATACAGTAATTCTGGATAATCGTTAAGACATCCGTCTTGTTCCACTTGATATCCCCAGAATGATCGCAGTACTCCATTGTCATTCAGGAACAATATAGTCCTTCTTAAGTTCGGCTCTACATGCCAGACATAGGTGTGTACCTCAGCATAATGGATCTTTGACAGCATATAGTTTACTTCTTGATTTCCATATCCTTCGTTTATGGAACACCCAAAGCGAAACGTATCGACTTCATGTGTGACAAGTTTATGCTTGGCATATTTTTGTATTAAGTCCTCCAATGTTTCCCCGTGTGTGTCCAGTCCGTCACTTAAAACATAGGTGTCCCAGTATTTATGCGGTTGATCGTAGCTTTCATAGTAGTTGAGCCTACGGAGCTTGCTATAAGGGTCCTTATCGAAACGAATAATGGGTTCACGCATTTTCTTCGTATACTCATCCTCATAGAGTCTTAGCAAATAGGAATGGTACTTGCAATGTTCCAGTCTATTTAAGAGATCTTGCTTTATGGGGTGCAACTTTGAGCGTTTCCACTTTTCTTTCCAGGTCAGCTCTTTTGGTGGAGGTGGATATTCTCCTCCCCACGTAATCTTGTCCTCTTGACTGGGGGCTAGTGAAAAGACTGCAAGCAGCAGGATCGTTGTGCCTGCTGTCAGCATGATACTGTTACTTTTTTTCATAGTTATCGTTTAGCACGAGGCTGTGATTTTACCTTCGCTCCTCAAATTTAGACGATTGTATGTGAACAACAAAGCTTTTCGGGAATCTTTTTTGGGAAGGCAGCTTAAAGAAGAAAGGTTGCACTGCGACATGGTGTGCAGTACAACCTTTCTATCGTTAGGGTATTGTGGGAAGATCCATCATGTCGGCTCTAGATAGATTAACCTCATATCCCCAGAATGCTCGTTGCACGTTACCATCTCTGATGAAGTAGACAACCCGCACAAGTGGATATGGTTCTCGTATAAATACCCATGAACACGAACTGATTTCTGCATAATGCAAGTCTGATACCATGAATCTTAGTTTGGGAAGAACGCCTCCGGAACTTATGAGTATTCCATACCGTAATGTATCAGCCTCACCATAGCTTACCATTCTATTATCTTTATATTTTTCCAAGACTTGTTCTTTGGTCATACCGTGGATATGCATTCCCGGATATAATATATAGTCTGGATCATATTTATAGTCTTCCCATTCTTTATATTGTTTGTATCCTTTTAACTTAGCCATTGGGTTAGATTCTAACACGATATTGGGCTCATCCAATGTGAATTTCCTGGAGTCAAAGTCGGACATATAGTCTTCGAATTTACGGAATTCCAGTTCTTCCAGTTCTTCCAGTTCTTTTGGATTCAACTTTTTCCATCTTACTCTTTCGGCAGAATCCGGTTTGTACACAAATGGTGGGTACAGTTGCTTCTGTTTGGGCGGTTGTTCTTCAGGAACCGTCTTTTGACAGAGCCGGTTTATCCCTATTCCTCCTGCGAGAAGGAGAAGTACGGTAGCAATGGCGAGAAAAATCGTTCTGTTTTTCATGGTTTTCTTGTTTTCACCGTTTGGTTTAAGGGAAGGGAGATAAGCGTATCTCCATCAGGAGGTGGCTTATCTTCCCCTTTCTACTATTATAGCTATATTTCACAGAAGCTTCATCTACCCGGATATTCTATTTTCAGATAGGGAAGCGGTATAAAATCATAATTGAACGTATCCTCATAATATTTTGCCTGATAAGGTTTTCCGTAATATAGCCGGACGCCATCGGCATTGACAACAGTGTCTTGAGGAAAGCTGATGTTATACAACTCGTGCATGTAAGTCAGGTGGAAGAGATTATGAAACCAATAGAAACCGGAATGCTGGCGCAATAGATAGGTCAGCCGGTCATTCTCTTTGCCCTCCTGCCCGTTCAGTGTGAAGTCTTCCAGATAAGTCCCATGATAGTCTATGATGTCCACGGTATGATTCCGGTAGTAGAACCACGCTGTCATCCTGACGTCCTCATACGGGTACGTTCCCGGGAAGTTAGTCTTCACAGTCTGTATGGCTGCTGAAAGCTCATCCAGAACATGTGGAGTGGTGATAAGAGTATCGATAACCTCCGGTATTCTGTTTTCCGGAAGCCTCATATCCACCGTTTCGTTTCCTTTCGGATGGTCAGGAAGGATGGGAAGGAATGAATCTACCGGTTTGTTAATCAGTTCTTCACGCGTAAGGGGTGTGAGTCCCATTATGAAATAAGTATAATACTTTACCCGTACAGAGTCAAGCTTCTTTCGTATCTTGTCTGGATGAGAGCTTTGTGTCATGTCATCCTTAGTGGGACGGGCAATGGATGTGGATGCCGATTTGCTGCATCCTTCCGTCAATAATACTGTCGTTAAGAATAGGTTTAATAAGGTTCGTATCATACATTGATTATTTAAAGTATTCTACAATTTCATTACTTGTTGAAGAGTATGTTTTAAAACGTATTCCTTTATGAGACTTTCGTTTGTATTTTTTTGGAAATTCTCCATTGGCTTGTGCAGTTTTAGCTTCATAGGTAGTGATGACTCGTCGTTCTTCTATTGTGCCATATTGAGGATCTGTATTTCTAGCTGTGTCATGTCGAAAGGCTTTATAGTCGTCAGTCGTAACACTTCGCACATGATGGGCCATTTCATGTTCTAAAGCGGTAGCTGGTGATAATCTATATCCTTCTTCAGTTTCTAATCCTTGTAAAGAATTCCATTTAACCACAGGTTTATCTTGTGGCGTATTCTTAAATTCATAGGTGGTATGACAAGTATTATCTTCTGTTTCTAAGATGGTAAATATATGATCTCTATCTAAAGCTGCTTGGAGAAGCATATCGCCACCTCCATTTGTCGTATTATATATGTATGCTAGTGCAAATTGAAAGATAAAATCAATAGAACCAACTTTTGCTATCATATCTAAAATATTACCGTCAAATAGATATAAAGAATATTCATGATTCTCATTATAATACCAAATGGCAATATATTTTCCGTTTATATCAATATATTTTATAGGATTACCTATACAATATCCATAAGTACTGATATTCATATACTTCTCCGCCAAGGGATCTACTGCCGTCCATCTTCCCAACGACGCATCATACATTCTCGCACCGAAGTCGTACGCATTCAAGTCAATCAACGCCTGGCATTCCTTGCCGCTGAAGAGGAAGCGGTTGTCCTCGGCTTGCGCCAATCCGTCGCGCTCTGCCTTGGCTCCGAAAGGATAGAAGTCGTTTTGCTGTACGACTTTCCCCTTGTCGTCAATCAGTGCACGGATGCTTCCCAACTGGTCGGTCAGGGCATACCTTGTCCCTTGCGAAGTGAACTGCACATCTCCCACGATGGCACGGTCGAACTCACGCTTCCCGTCTGCTACTTTGTAGATGAAGCTGCCGGCATAGTCGTATCCGTTCTTTCCGCTTCCGTCGCGTACGCTGAGCTTGGTGCCGTCGGTCAGGTATTGGTAGCGTGCCTTCAGCACTCCGCCCTGCTTCACTTCGTCCGTCAAATTTAGACGATTGTATGTAAACGACAAAGCTTTTCGGGAATCTTTTGTGAGATTTCCATTGGAATCATACTCGTAGCTTCCTGCTGCAGCATTGCCCGGTTGGTAGACATCTCCCTGCTGCGAGGTGCGTACCTGTTCGCTCAGTGCTGTCAGCCGGTTGCCGGAGTAGGCATAGAGCAGGTCGTCCACCAGCTTGCCGCAAGCTGTGCGTTGCAGGGTACGGATGTTGCCGTTCCGGTCGTAGGTGATGCCCTTTTCCGTGAAAGATGCTGCCGGAGTGGTCCACGTCAGTCCGTCCCTCTGCTTCTGGGTGGCGGATGCCAGCCGACTGAATCCGTCGTAGGCGAAGCCATACATCAGGGTTGCATGCCCCTCGTGTGTCCATGTCCACTCGCTGATGTTGCCGTTGTAGCAGGGCGCCGTCCCGGCGAGGGGCGTTTCATAGTGCAGCTGCATCTTGAAGGGAGCACTCTCCTTGGCTGTCAGCCATCCGCGGATGTTGTAGCGCAGCTGTTCCGTGGTGTTCCCGTACTTCTTGGCAACGGGACGTCCCAGTTCGTCATACGTGTAGGTGATGACTGCCGGTGTGCCTCCGTCCTTGGTGGTAGAGGTCGTGAGCAGACGGCTGCGTCTGTCATAGGTCCGGTTGGTCTCGATAAACGACCCGTCGGCATGTTGTTCGCGTGTACGGATGACATTGCCCACGAAGTCATAGGCAGTACAGATACGAAAGAGTCCACCTCCTGTCTCGTCGCTGACCACCTGCACGGGTCGCGCATGGTCGTCATAATAGGTCGTGATGGTCTGCCACTCGTCCGTGCCGAGTTTACGCGAACGTACGCTTGTCACCTGCCCTCCTGCGGAGCGGAGGTAGGAGGATTCGTATCCCGGTGTGGCCGTGAAGGCATGCGCCTTGATGACCGGGTTATCATAGTCGTCGTACACTGTCTGTTGCAGCAGCGTGTAGGTCCCTTCGGGACGTTGGTCACGTGCCGACAAGGAGAGCATGTTCAGCCGTCCGATGTCGGTCTTGGCAAGGAACTCCCCGCTCTCGACCACCCGTCCGGAGGCATCATAACGCTGGTAGCTCCATCTGCGTGGATTGTTGTCACGTTCGTTGCCGTCCTGACTGAACACGAGTCTTCCGCGGGAGTCGTAGGTCATGTAGACGGGCTTGCAGCCGGGCAGCTGCTTGAGAGTGGTGTGTTCCATGGCATCATACTCATAGTAATAGGCAAGGCGTCCGAGCACGGCGGCATCCGTTCCTTCGCCGAGTTGTGCCACGGCTTCGGGCGAAAGCACCCAGCGGAGCAGTCCGCGTCCGTCATACACTTTGTAGGTTTCCAGGCGGGTTTTCCCGTCCGTCTGAAGGAGCAGGACTTCCTGTCCCAAGTTGTCAGTGTAAGTCGTACTGGTGTGTCCGTCCTCGTCGGTAGTAGTCACCGCTTGCAGAGTCCCGGCATCATAAAATCCGTTGCGCGTCAGTGTACCATCGGCAGAGACCGCATAGCGGCGCACCTCGTTGGCGGCATTCAGCGCATAGGCATACGTGATGCCTTTTTCCCGGGTATGCCAGGCCTGTCCTTCACCCGTCTGTTTGAGGATTCGGCTCAGGGGCGATGCTTCGTAGTCGGTCTGGCTGAAGGCGTAAGCCATTTCGTCTGTGCCGTAAGTGTTCCAGTTGATGACATTCAGTGCATCGGTGACGAAGGCGCCCGAATTGTGTTGCTTCACGAAGGGGAGATACTTCTTCTCTTCTTGTCCGAAGGCTGCGTAGACATGTGGGGTGACCAGGTCACTCTGTGTGCTGGCAGAACCATCCACCTGAATCTCCTGGAGCGGACGGTTGAAGCCGTCGAAGTAGGTGATGTCGTCGTTCCAATCCAATCGGGCTGGTGCCAGTATCGTTCTTTCGATGGTGAAGTTGTGCCCGTAGTCTGCACTGTTCGCACCGGGATATCGTACGTGTGAGACTCCGTCCATGCGAGTCTCCTCACCATCTTTGCAGGCAACCACATAATATTCTCCAGGTATGCTTGCATCAAATGCAAGAGCTTGTCCTGTCCCTTGTTGGCTTTCTACCAGACGGTTGTTACAATAGAGACGATAAGTCACTCCCAGTTCTGAACCGGATAATTTCAGGGTTGCAGGACCAAAACGAGAAATGAATGCATCACCGGAGAGTTGGAAACGGAGGAAAAGATAGGTCAGGTTTACGGTGTTCGATTGGACAGTTTTTCCCTGATAGCTACTTGTGACGTAGTAATTTCCATATTGGGTCAGTCCCGGGAAGATGCAGATTCCTGTTCGGGTTGCTACCGGATGCGGACGGAAGCCTTCATCCTGATAGAGGGTATACACGACATCGGGTTGCATGTCCATACCACAAATTTCCCATGTTCCTGTAATGGAATCCGGGTATATGTAGATTTTGGGATTGAGCAGTTTGTCTGCTTGTCCTTTTTGTGTGACTTCAAGGCGTGTCTTGCCCAACTGAAGGAAAGAGTACTGTTCATTGCCGATGTTGGGTTTTCCCATGACAACAACACGGATTTTGTCCGGGTAGGCGGGATAGGCGGTAATCAACAAACCGTAGGACGGATGCCAGGTAGAACAACGCCCTTGATAGCAGATTTCTGATATTTCACGTAAAGACTGGCTTACAGTCTTGTTGACAGGACTGTCCAGTATCACGTCAAACCAGCATGCTCCTCCTTCTGCCTTTAAAGGTCCTTCTGTTTTTGTACGTGTGATCGACTTTATATGTTCCAGTCCGGGAAAGTCCGTTACTTTCAGACTGTCTTTGATAAAAAGCGGATATTTCCATGTTTCGACAGCGATGGTGTAAGTTCCCGTTCCGTCTCCAAGGAACAACAGACTGCGGCCAGTGCCTTCTTGGTTGGAGATAGGTTGTCCGTCGCGGTAGAGCACATAGGAAGCTCCTTTTTCCGAACCGGACAGGTAGATTTTCGGTTGTCCTCCTGGCAAGGTATGGAGTTCACCGCTTATGTGATAGTCTGCAGAGGGGAAGTCGAGAGCTGCTCCCCAGCTGTTGCCGATACCAAGTAGGGTCATCAACAATCCAATGAGTAAAGGGTTAATATGTTTCATGGTTCGTTACGTTTTTATTAGGTTATAGCTTTATTTTTCTTCTTGTGATACGATGTGATAGTAGAAGGTTTTTATGTGTTCCCGGTTACGGTCCAGTATATTCGCGACTCGTCCGGCAGCATCATATCTGTAAGATTCCGATTGCCCGTCGGGACCGAACTTCACAGCCACCGTGCCGTCGGCATTGTAGGTCTTGGCTTCGAAGGCTGCCCGTTGAGGCAGGATGGCGAGGTAATAGACCGTGGAGGGAACGTGTATCCTGAGGGAACGAACGTCCTGCAGTCCGCCGGAGTCCAACAGGTAGCAGGATGGGATGCCGGTGTTGTGTGGCTTTATCTTCACCGTGTGCTCGCCGTCGCCGCATACGAAGGTGCATGTCAGTTCGGGAGCTTCACCCAGCGTATAGATGCTCCAACGGGTATTGCTGCGGGCATTGACCTTGACTTCGTTCCGGTGATACCAATATGAATAGTAGAGCACTTCCGGAGTCAACTGTCGCTCGAGATGGAACAGAATGGCCATATAGGTTTGGCGCACCGGTTCAAAGGCTGCATGGTTCACTAACTCCCGATAGAGGCGATTCATGAACATCAGCGGTCCTTGTGCCACGTTTATAATTGTGTCGGCCTCAGACTTCGTAATGGGTGACTGAGGCTCACTCAGACATTCCAGCAGGCGGAAGAGCTTCGGCATATCCCGACGGAGGTAGGTGACCTGATAGGGCAGCAGGCTTCTTATCTGGATAGTGTCCCAATCTATTTTACGCAAGCAAGATAAAAATGTTGCTGCTTCACCATAGAAATCAGCCGGCTGTTCTGACAAGACCCGATCCATCTCCTTCAGGTCTTGCTGTTGCTGTTGCAAGTCTAGCACGGCCATCTCGTCGGGAAAGATTTCTTCGGCTTTCAACACGATGCGGTCGTCACCGTCATGGTAACAGAGGGACGTACGCTTCCCGTCTTCTATCCGGCTGACGGGAAGATAACCTGAAGGACGGTGTGTGTAGCTCACCGACAGGGTAGTGGCAGTGGGCTGTGAGGACAACGGAGAGTTCTTCAATGTCTTCAAACGATTGTCCAGCGTGATAAACGTGCAGGAGTCTTCGTGATGGAGCCCATAGCGATAGTGAGTCTCTTCCAGCATGACAGAACCTTCCTTTTTCCATTCGCGCAGCGGTTGCGCCAGCATGTTCCGTACCTGCATGGAGTCCAATACCGAAGTGGTGGCACGGAAATCTCCTACACGCTCCTGTCCTTGTTGGAGTCGTACGCCCCGGGAGTCGGTCACTTCCTGTCCGGCAGGAGTGGTTATTCCGTTTGACAGTGAGTAGAAATACTCGGTGCGTTTGAAGGGTTTTCCCTGGGTCAGTCTGTAGAAGTCCTGCTTGCTGATGCTGTCGGTCACATGCCCTTCAAAGACGAACTCCTGTTGTTCCTTCAGCAGGGTGGAGCCACCATAATATAAGGTATAGGTGAGGTCAGGCATCACAACTTTGCTGCGTGGCTGCATATTGGGCTTGTAGAGTTCCTCATACGGGTCAAAGGCGAAAAGGTTCGGGATGACGGTCTTGGGCATGGCGGCATATTCCTTTTCAATCTTTTTCGCGTCCATGTAGCATTCGTAGGGTTGCAGCTGGCGCAGCTGTTTGCTGTGCTTCATGCGGTAGTCAGGTAGTTGCGTGTCAAAAAAGGTCTGGTTGCTCATGAGGTAATCCGTCTGGAAGCGGTCGGTATTCGGCACATCGGTGTAGTAGACATTTTTCTTCAGGGTACGGATATGCCCTTGTGCATCGTACGTCGCTGTGGCAAGCGGAAGTCCGTACAACCAGAAGGCATAGGGTATCTGCAGATAGCTTCTCCTACGGGTCGGTATGTTGAACAGGTAGGCAGTGCTGCCCTTTCCCTGGATGGTTTCTATCACATAAGGATAATAGAGGCCGTTGTTGCCGGTGTTCAGAAAGGCGCAACCTTTGTTTTTCATACGGGTGTATAACAGCAGGTCGTGAAAGTCCCCGTAGTCGATGCTCTCCCGCATGTCGAACCAGTCATATACCGGTTCGCCTCCTTCCGGATAGGTGTAACGGATGGTGTCGGGCTTTGCCGTCGCGTCAGCCTGCATCACCAGTGCCGAGAGGCGGATACCGCCATAAGGACTTTCCGGAGTAGGCAAGGGCCAGTGACGAAAGCGACCGCTATGGTTGCATTCATACGACAGCTCAATGACACCGCCGTGAGGAAGCGTGATACGCTTCAAGGAACGATGGCAGATGCGGGCAGTATCCACGACTTCAGCGTATGTTTCCGCCCGATGGACGAGATGGCGCGTATAGCCCCAAGGGTCGTAGGTGTCACCCGGCGTCTGGTAGTAATCGAAGGTCATTTGGCGGTAACCGATGTTGTCTTTTCCCTTGAATACAAGCTTGTCCAATGTAGGTTTTCCGGAGAAAGACACTACAGAGATGCGTTTGCCGTCGATGAGGTTGTGACAGGAGACGGTTTCCAGCCTGTTGTCGACATACGTGAACTGCAGACTCTGTTCCGGACTGCGAATCTCTTTGAGGACCGGCGTAAAGTTGTCATAGTAGGTGTTGTTCTGGGTTTCTTTCGACCGATAGGTCCTTCTTTCTGCCAGGCAGTCCAGGATACACTGTCTGGCATTGGTCAGATAGATGGAGACGAGATAGTTCTCATCATGGTAGTAGTCGATGAGTTGTGTCAGTGCTCCCACCTCTTTCAGAGAGCTTGAATGGAGGAGGCGCAGGTCGGAGATGCATCCCAGGGCACTTCTGGTGGCTCTCTGATATTCTGCAAAGGACTTGGCAGCGGTGGAGTTGGTAAACCATCTCAATCCGTACATGGACTCCAATTCCTGCACCTTCTTGATGTCCCGTACGGAACTCTGCAGGGCATCTTTTGCCTGAGACAGGTATTTCAGATATTTCTCCTGGTATTTCCCAAAGTCGCAGGGATATTCCACCATCTCCCGTCCATAGTCATAATGCACACTTGTATAGACATTATAATGGCTCTTCCTCATGTAGGCGGACAGGTCGCCGTAGGGATCGCCCTTCTCATAGATGAAGGTGATGGGAGCCGTGTTGACCGGTTCGATGCGACTCAGGTACCAGGCGGAAACATAGCTCATGTCATAGACACCGTTGGTGCTGATGGCGTCCACCTTATTGAGGTCCTTCACGTACTCCTGCTCCTCAAACAAGTACCGGTTCCCCATTTCGTCGGTTACGGTCCACGCACTGATGCCGGACCAGTCGGAAACAGGTTCTATCTTGACCGCTGTCAGTTCCAGCGGTTCGGCGTAAAGGGTACCGTTTGCCTTCTTACGGATGAGGAAGTTTACGCTCCGTCCGTTGAAGACAGCCGTGAAGATGTCGCTTTCACCGTCGCGGCGATGCAGGTTGACGTTCGTCACATCGTCCCACAGAGGAGTGATGGCGTTCTCCGAACGGGCATAACCGTCAGACAGTTCATCCGCCATTCCTCCTCGCACGGTGCGTGTCACCACGCCGCCGGTGTTGAGTGTCCAGTTATAGCCCACGGGACCGGGCTGGTCGTCCACGCGGACGCCGCGTGCGGTGTAATCAAGGGTGACGGGGAGCTCGAATGCGCCCGACTTCAGAGTGTAGAGTGGAACACGGTAATGGAAGGTGCCTGTGGCATAGTCGACTGTCACGTTTTTACTTTCCAGGATGCCTTGTGCCTGCTGTCCGGGTTTGAAGTCCTGACCGTTGGCCAAAAGAGTACATCCAAACAGGGTTAGAAGTAGATATAATATCTTTTTCATGGTTCAATCTTTGTTTTTAGGTTTGGAAAAAGGCATAGTCCGGACAGGACAAGCACTTGCTGCTGCCTGCCCGGGCTAGTCTGTTAAACCCAAAGAAGTCATGACTCAATGTCTAAGGACCGATTTGGGTTAAAAAAGAGTAAGGGAGGGGGAGAGGATTCTTCTCCCGATGAAGGTCAGCCGTCTGCTGGCATCATCTGCATGCGCTGATACCCAACGCGCCGGCGATGGCAGATGCTACGGCAATGACTACTTTGAGCACGAGGCTCCAGATGTTTTTCTTTTCTTCTTTCATGGCGTTTCAGTTTAGACTGACGGCACTTCCGCAAGCTCCGGTCAGGGTTGACAAGTGAATATCACAACATCCACGGCAGACAGACGCGTCGCCCGGTTCCCTTGTCAACGGATGGCTGGACGGATACGGAACTCCGTCAAGAGATTAGTTAGACTTAGTTGATTCTTTCACGTGTGTCGGGGGAGGGAGACGTGCCGGCGTTCGCCTTTCCTCCCTGAACACACTGCAAAGGTATGCGGATGGTGAAAAAGAGGCAAGCAAAAAACCCCGTTTGCGTTCACACATGCGTTCACACATTCGGGAAAGGAGTGACAGAACCTGTTCAATCCAAATGTAGGGGCGAGCGGTCTGCTCGCCCGGTCCAATCATGGTCCTATCCAAATTGTTTCCACACATCCACACATAACGATAACATTAACCGTACGAAAGGCGTTTGAACGGTTATTGGACAGTTATTAAACATTTATTGGACGGTGCATTGGACCGGGCGAGCAGACCGCTCGCCCCTACATTCAGGTTGTATACAGCTGCCTTCCCAAAAAGATTCACGAAAAGCTTTGTCGTTCACAGACAAACGTCTAAATTTGGCGAATTAAGTACATTATTCAACGTTTGCAGGCTCAGATTGCGGTTGGCAGGCACTTCTTCCTGTCATTTTGTCAACCGACGACTGAAGCACGCGCGAAACTTAAGTAAACATACACATGAAAACATTAATGATTGCAGCAGCCATGAGTTGCCTGATTTGTGCATGCGGTCAGAAGCAGGACTCCGCGTCCAACCCCTTCCTGACCGAGTTCCAGACACCCTATGCTACGCCGGACTTCAGCCGGATACGCTTCGAACACTACGAACCTGCCTTCCTGAAGGGCATCGAGCAGCAGAATCTGGAAATAGACTCGATCGTCCGGAACACGGAAGCCCCGACGTTCGAAAACACTATCCTCGCACTGGACAACAGCGGCGAAATACTCGCCCGTGTGAGTGGCGTGTTCTTTGCCCTGACCGAAGCCGACACCAACGACAGCCTGGTGGCACTCCAGAACCGGATTGCTCCGCAACTGGCTGCACACCAGGACAACATCTACCTGAATGCCGACCTCTACAAACGCATCGCCGCCCTCCACGAACAGGAAGAGGAAGGTACACTGAAGCTGAACACCGAGCAGCACTACCTGCTCGACAAATATTACCGGCGCTTCGTGCGTTCCGGCGCATCGCTCGATGCTGACAAGCAAAAGCGTCTGCGTGAAATCAACCAGCAACTGTCCACCCTCACCATCGCCTTCAGCAACCACGTCCTGGCAGACAACAACGCCTACCGGATGGTCATCGACAAGAAGGAAGACCTCGCCGGACTGCCCGATGCCGTCATTGCCGGAGCTGCCCAGGAAGCGGAAGCACAGGGTCTGAAAGGCAAATGGGTCTTCACCCTTCAGGCTTCCAGCCGACTGCCTCTGCTCCAGTATGCACAGAACCGGGAGCTGCGCCGGGACATCTATCAGGCTTACACCAACCTGGCAAACCACGACGACGCGAACGACAACAAGGAGGTCCTGAAACAAATCCTCACCCTTCGGCTGGAAAAAGCCAACCTGCTGGGATACAAGAATCACGCGGCATACGTGCTGAGCGACAACATGGCAAAGACTCCGGAGACGGTCATGGACTTCCTGAACAACCTTTGGGGATACTCCATCCGCAACGCGAAAGCCGAAGCTGCCGAGCTGCAAGCCATCATGGACCGCGAAGGACGCGGCGAGAAGCTTGAGGCATGGGACTGGGCCTACTACAGCGAGAAGCTCCGCAAGGAGAAGTACGACCTCAACGAGGACGAGGTGAAACCCTACTTCAGCCAGGACGATGTATGGAACGGACTGTGCTATGTGGTGAACAAGCTCTACGGCGTCACCCTCACACCGACCGACAGCATCCCCGTCTATAACCCCGACGTGAAGACCTTCGTCGTGAAGGACGCCGACGGCTCCCTGCTCGGCATCTTCTACCGCGACTACATGCCCCGTGCCGGAAAGCGCAGCGGTGCCTGGATGAGCAACTTCCGCGAAGCCGACGGACAGACGCGTCCGCTCATCTACAACGTGGCAAGCTTCACCAAACCGACGGACGACATGCCCTCCCTGCTGACGCTCGACGAGACGTGTACCCTGTTCCATGAGTTCGGACATGCCCTGCACGGACTGCTCACCCGTTGCCAGTACAAAGGCACATCGGGCACTGCCGTGGCACGCGACTTTGTGGAACTGCCCTCACAAATCATGGAGAACTGGGCACTGGCTCCCGAAGTGCTGAAGGTCTATGCCAAGCATTACCAGACGCGTCAGCCCATCCCCGACGAACTGATAGCGAAAATCGAGAAACAGACGCTGTTCAACCAGGGCTTCCTCATCACCGAACGCCTTGCAGCCGCCCTGCTCGACATGGAATACCACACCCTCACCTCCACCGAGGGGCTGGACATCCCCACCTTCGAAAAGCAAGTCATGGACAAGATCGGCCTCATCCCGCAAATAGCTCCGCGTTACCGCTCGACCTACTACAACCACATCATGGGCGGATATGACGCAGGATACTACAGCTACCTGTGGGCAGACCGTCTGGTGGCTGATGCCTTCGAGGCATTCATGGAGCACGGCATCTTCGATCCGGCTACTGCCACCTCTTTCCGTCAGAACATCCTGGAGAAAGGTGGTTCGGACGACCCCATGAAGCTCTACGTAGCCTTCCGCGGAGCCGAACCCGGCATCGAGCCGCTGCTGAAGGCGCACGGATTGAAATAAGGTGTTTCCGGAAAGGGATAACCATGCATTGAATCCCCCGTCATTGACCATTGAAAATGTCCGGAGGGTGTGTCACAACGATACACTCTCCGGACATTTGCATTTAAGCAGGCAAACACAAGTCTTCGACGCGCCAAACTAATTAGTTTGATATACCAAAGTATTATACTTAACCTATCAAAGTATTATACTTAGCCTACCAAAGTATTATACTTTGGTATATCAAACTACTATGTTTGCCAGATCAAACACTTGTGTTTGGTGAGTCAAACTACTATGTTTGGTGAATCAAACACTTGTGTTCCATCCGTCGGACAACAGTGTTTGCCGGGAAATAGTACCTACCGATTCACTCCCCACTCACTCCCCTTCTATTAAAAAATTAAAATACACACCATCCGCCGTATAACCTTTTGCACTCCTGGCAGTCTATTTACACAAAACAAGAAAAACAATACCGGATAGATAATATAATGACTATGAAAAAAACAGTAGCATGGGGATTCATGCTGGCAGGCTTGCTCGGTATAGCCAATGCAGCATACGCACAATATCCCCAAATCACTCCCGAAGCACAGGCAAAGTACAAAGAGATGATTACAAAGGCATACGCACATGCCGACTCTGCCTGGGCTAAAGCACTCCCCATCGTGATGAAAGAAGCCAAAGAGGGACGCCCCTATGTGCCCTGGGCTTCAAGACCCTGTGACCTTCCGCAGGCAAAAATTCCGGCATTCCCCGGTGCTGAAGGTGGAGGTATGTACAGCTTCGGCGGACGAGGCGGACGCGTCATCACCGTGACCAACCTCAACGACAGCGGACCCGGCTCACTCCGTGACGCATGCGACCAGGGAGGTGCACGCATCATCGTGTTCAACGTGTCGGGTATCATCAAGCTGGAGACTCCCATCATCGTACGTGCCCCCTACATCACCATTGCCGGACAGACTGCTCCCGGTGACGGCGTAGTCGTTTCGGGACAATCGTTCTGGGTGGATACACACGACGTGGTCATCCGACACATGCGCTTCCGTCGGGGTGAGACCATGGTGTGGCACCGTGACGACTCCTTCGGCGGCAACCCCGTGGGCAACATCATGATCGACCACTGCTCCTGCTCCTGGGGACTCGACGAGAACATCTCCTTCTACCGTCACATGTACGACCCCAGCGAGGGACAATATGAGACCAAGGAACTGAAACTCCCCACCGTCAACGTCACCATCCAGAATACCATCTCCGCCAAGGCGCTCGACACCTACAACCATGCCTTCGGAAGCACCCTCGGCGGCGAGAACTGCGCCTTCATGCGCAACCTCTGGGCCAGCAACTCCGGACGTAACCCGTCTGTGGGATGGAACGGCGTGTTCAACTTCGTCAACAACGTAGTCTTCAACTGGGTACACCGCTCTTCAGACGGCGGCGACTACACGGCGATGTACAACTTCATCAACAACTACTACAAACCGGGTCCTGCAACCCCGAAAGAGGGCGCCATCGCCTTCCGTATCCTCAAACCGGAGTCGGGACGGAGCAAGCTCGACCACAAGGTCTACGGACGTGTCTTCGCTGAAGGCAACATCATGGAGGGCAACGAGCGTGTGACCCGCGACAACTGGGACGGCGGCATCCAGATCGAGGACCAGGAGAACACCGAGGGATACACCGAGCTGATGCGTGCCCAGGCTCCCTTCGAGATGCCTCACCTGACAATCCTCAACACCCGTGACGCATACGACTATGTGCTCCGCAACGTGGGTGCCAACATCCCCTGCCGCGACATCATCGACCAACGCATCATCGACGAAGTGCGTACCGGCAAACCTTACTACGTGGAGAAACTGCCGAAAGAGAATCCTTACGGCGATGTATGGGGACTTGCCGAGAAATCGCAGAACGAGGACGGACTGTTCAAATACCGCCGTATGCCGAACGACTCCTACAAGCTCGGTATCATCACCTCACCGGCACAGATGGGCGGATTCCCCGAGTACAAGGGTACCCCGTATGTTGACACCGACGGCGACGGCATGCCCGACGAATGGGAAAAGGCCAACGGACTGAACCCCAATGACCCGAGCGACGCCAACGAGGACTGCACCGGCGACGGCTACACCAACATCGAAAAATATATCAACGGCATCAGCACAAAGAACAAAATCGACTGGACTGACTTGAAAAACAACTACGATACTTTGGCTGAAAAAGGAAAATTGATGTAATTTTGCAACGGATGAAAAAGATGAAACACTCCTTACTGCTTTTTCTTCTGCTGTGCATCGCCGCAACGGCATCGGCACAGCGCGTGGAACTCAACGAAGAGGGTCGTGACGCGGCTTACGTGAAGACCATCTGCGAACGTTCGCAGAAGATTGTCGACAAGCTGGCACTCACCGACGGAGATGTGGCACTCAACGTGCGCAACATCATTGCCAACCGCTACTTCCTGCTCAACGACATCTACGAGAAACGGGATGCCGCTGTCAAGGAAGCCAAGGAGAAGCTGACCGGCGATGCCAAGAATGCTGCAGTACAGGCAGCCGAGAATGCCAAGGACAGCGAACTCTTCCGCCACCACTTCGAACTGGAGTCCGGACTCTCGCTCTTCCTCGACGACACACAAATCGAGGCAGTGAAAGACGGCATGACTTACGGCGTGGTCAAAGTGACCTACGACGCACAGTGTGACATGATACCGACACTGAAGGACTACGAGAAGAAACAGATACTCGCCTGGCTGAAGGAGGCACGCGAGTATGCCATGGATGCCGAGAACTCCAACAAGAAGCATGCAGCCTTCGGCAAGTACAAGGGCCGCATCAACAACTACCTCTCCAAGCAGGGTTACGACCTGACCAAGGAGCGCGAAGCATGGTATGAGCGCGTCAAGGCCCGCGGAGGGAAGCTGTAAAACAAACACAGGCTATTCAACCTACAACACTAATAGGAAATAAGCACAGATCTTTAAATGTTATAATTGATTAGTTAGACTATCGAGCCGCCCCGGTTGTGAAACTACGGGCGGCTTTTTTTGTGGACTCATGCCGAGCGTACATAACAAAAACTCCCGGACTTCTCGCAAGCCCGGGAGTTCTCCTTAATCATTTCAAATCTCTCAAATTCTAGTAAATTCTTACTTCACTACGTGAAAATTGACAAGTAACTAAAAATGTTGTAAATCCCTATGCACAACATTCAAGCACTTGATTAAAAATCGAAATCTTTTTACCTTTTACTACCTATTGAACTTGCTCTTCGCAGAGCGTCTTTTGTTCGTTTGTTATCCTTATGACCTTTAATCACGATGCAAAGATAAGGGCATTTGGAATTATCAACAAGCGAAAACATGCTTTTCAACATAAAAAGCCCGTTTTATTGACCTACATCAAGCAAAGAGACTCAAAAGACCGTTTTCGAACACGGAAATTGTACCTGACTTTTAAATATCCTTACATTCAGCAGCTCCTGCATATCTGTCATTTCGTACAGACAGACCTGCACGGTGGGTGAGGATGCGTCCGCCTGACAACGGACAAACAGGGAGGAAAAGAGAGAGAAATGCCACAGAAGTAGCCATTTAGATTATTTACGGGGGAGAGAAACTTCATTCTTCGCCCGAAACATCTATCTTTGCACATTATTAGTAAAGAAGGGGCAGAACCGTCGGCTGACGGCAACGCTTCCGCTGAACAAGAACGTAACACCAAAACAAATACATCGCAATGGAATACAATTTCAGAGAGATTGAGAAGAAATGGCACCAACGGTGGGTCGAACGACAGACTTACCGCGTGACAGAAGACTCCGCAAAGAAGAAATTCTACGTCCTCAACATGTTCCCCTATCCTTCGGGAGCGGGACTGCATGTGGGACACCCGCTCGGCTACATCGCTTCGGACATCTACGCACGTTACAAACGCCTGCAGGGCTTCAACGTGCTCAACCCCATGGGCTATGATGCCTACGGACTGCCTGCCGAGCAATATGCCATACAGACGGGACAGCACCCCGCCATCACCACGGTGAACAACATTAACCGTTACCGCGAGCAGCTCGACAAAATCGGCTTCTCCTTCGACTGGAGCCGCGAGGTGCGCACCTGCGACCCGTCGTACTACCACTGGACGCAATGGGCGTTCCAACGCATGTTCGAGAGCTACTACGACAACCGGCTCAACCGCGCCTGCCCCGTCAGCGAACTGGTGAAGGCGTTCGAGACTGCCGGAACCGAGGGCGTGGACGCCGCATGCAGCGAGGAGCTGAGTTTCTCAGCCGACGAATGGAGAGCCATGGACGAGCGTCAGCAACAGGAGACGCTGATGAACTACCGCATCGCCTACCTCGGCGAGACGATGGTCAACTGGTGCCCGCAGCTGGGAACGGTGCTTGCCAACGACGAAGTGGTCGACGGTGTGTCGGAACGTGGCGGATACCCCGTGGTGCAGAAGAAGATGCGCCAGTGGTGCCTCCGCGTGTCAGCCTATGCACAGCGTCTGCTGGAAGGACTGGACACCCTCGACTGGACCGACTCGCTCAAGGAGACGCAACGCAACTGGATCGGACGTTCCGAGGGTACGGAGATGCGCTTCCGCATCAAGGACAGCGAGGTGGAATTCACCATCTTCACCACGCGTGCCGACACCATCTTCGGTGTGACGTTCATGGTGCTCGCTCCTGAAAGCGAACTGGTGCCGCAGGTGACCACCGACAGCCAACGTGCCGAGGTGGAAGCTTACCTGGAGGCAACCAAGAAGCGCACCGAGCGCGAACGCATCGCCGACCGCCGCGTGACGGGTGTGTTCTCGGGCTCGTATGCCGTCAACCCGATGACGGGCGAAGCCATCCCCGTGTGGATAAGCGACTACGTACTTGCCGGATACGGTACGGGAGCCATCATGGCAGTGCCTGCGCACGACAGCCGCGACTATGCCTTTGCCAAGCACTTCGGGTTGGAAATCCGTCCGCTGATCGAAGGCTGCGACGTCAGTGAAGAGAGCTTCGACGCCAAGGAGGGCATCATGACCAACTCGCCGCGCGAGGGAGCTACGGGAGGATGCGGACTGGTGCTCAACGGACTGACGGTGAAGGAAGCTATCGCACGCACGAAGGAGTACGTGAAGGAGCACAACCTGGGACGTGTGAAGGTGAACTACCGTCTGCGCGACGCCATCTTCAGCCGCCAGCGCTACTGGGGTGAGCCTTTCCCCGTATACTACAAGGACGGGATGCCCTACATGATCGACGAGGACTGCCTTCCGCTGGAACTGCCCGAGGTGGCTAAGTTCCTCCCCACGGAGACGGGTGAGCCGCCGTTGGGCCACGCCACACGCTGGGCTTGGGATACGGTGAACCGCTGCGTCACCGAGAACAGCCGCATTGACAATGTGACGGTCTTCCCCATTGAGCTGAATACCATGCCGGGCTTTGCAGGCTCGTCCGCCTACTACCTGCGCTACATGGACCCGCACAACGACCACGAACTGGTGTCTCGTCAGGCGGACGCCTACTGGCAGAACGTAGACCTCTACGTGGGCGGAACGGAGCACGCTACGGGGCACCTCATCTACTCGCGCTTCTGGAACAAGTTCCTCTTCGACCTCGGCGTGAGCGTGAAGGAAGAGCCGTTCCAGAAACTCGTCAACCAAGGCATGATTCAGGGACGGAGCAACTTCGTCTACCGCATCAAGGATACCAATACCTTCGTCTCCCTGGGACTGAAGGACCAATACGACGTCACCCCCATCCACGTGGACGTGAACATCGTCTCGGGCGACGTGCTCGACCTGGAAGCCTTCAAGGCCTGGCGTCCGGAATACGCCACGGCAGAGTTCATCCTCGAAGATGGCAAGTACGTCTGCGGATGGGCAGTGGAGAAGATGAGCAAGTCGATGTACAACGTGGTGAACCCCGACATGATTGTCGAGAAATACGGTGCCGACACGCTGCGCATGTATGAGATGTTCCTCGGTCCCGTGGAGCAGTCGAAGCCCTGGGACACGAACGGCATCGACGGTGTACACCGCTTCCTGAAGAAGCTCTGGTCGCTCTTCTACAGCCGCAAGGACGAGTTCCTTCCGACAGACGGCGAACCGACGCGCGACGAACTGAAGTCCATCCACAAGCTCATCAAGAAGGTGACGGTCGACATAGAGAACTTCTCCTACAACACCTCGGTGAGCGCGTTCATGATTTGCGTCAACGAGCTGAGCCAGCTGAAGTGCAACAAGCGGGCTGTCCTGTCCGACCTCGTGGTGCTGCTTGCCCCCTTCGCACCCCACCTCTGCGAGGAGCTGTGGGAGGCTCTGGGACACACGACGAGCGTCTGCGACGCACAATGGCCCGTCTGCAACGAGGAATACCTGAAGGAGGATGTAGTGAGGTACACCGTGTCGTTCAACGGCAAGGCACGCTTCACGCTCGACTTCCCTGCCGATGCCGACAATGCCACCATCGAACAGACGGTGCGCGAGCATGAGGCTTCGCAGAAGTACCTGGAGGGGAAGACCGTCCGGAAGGTCATCATCGTACCGAAGAAAATCATCAATATGGTACTCGGGTAAAGACCTGGCAAGGGAAACAGACCCGACGTCTTATGTAACTACAATCTTTAAACATCAAGTATAGTATGAACAAATTCAAACCAATTCGCATCACCAACATGTGGACAGAGATGAAGGACTATCTGTTCATCACACTGGGGTTGATTCTCTACTCCTTCGGGTGGGCGGGATTCCTCATCCCCAACAAGATCACTACGGGTGGCGTGACGGGTATCTCCGCCATCGTGTACTATGCGACGGACATCCCCATCCAGAACACGTACGTGCTCATCAACATTGTCCTGCTCATCTTTGCCCTGAAGATACTGGGGTGGAAGTTCTGTGTGAAGACCATCTACGGCATAGCCGTGCTCTACGTGCTGCTGTGGTTCTTCCAGCGCATCATTGTCGACGACCAGGGACAGGCTCTCTCGCTCGTGGGCGACGAACCCTTCATGGCGTGCATCATCGGCGCCGCCCTCTGCGGTATCGGACTGGGCATGGCGTTTACCCACAACGGCAGCACGGGCGGAACGGATATCATCGCCGCCATTGTGAACAAGTACCGTGACGTGACCTTCGGACGCATGACGATGCTCTGCGACATCTGCATCATCTCTTCCTCCTCGTTCATTCCCGGCTACACCATCGAGAAGATGGCATTCGGTTACTGTACGCTCGTCGTCATCGGGCTTTGCATCGACTACGTGGTCAACAACGCCCGCCAGTCCGTGCAGTTCCTCATCTTCTCCAAGGAGTATGAGAAGATATCCGATGCCATCGTCTTCCAGGCACACCGCGGCGTGACGCTGCTCGACGGCACCGGCTGGTACAGCAAGAACGGCGTCAAGGTCATCGTCGTACTGGCGAAGAAACGCGAGTCGACCAACATCTTCCGCCTGGTCAAGGCGATAGACCCGAACGCCTTCATCTCCCAGAGTGCCGTCATCGGCGTGTTCGGCGAGGGCTTCGACAAGATAAAAGTGAAATAACCAGTTTTCAATGACTTCATACTGTACATACTAAACCTGTATTCTGACAGCCGCAGCTCCCTGCCTTGGGGGTCTGCGGCTTTTTGTTCAACCAGACACACCCATCATGGAAAAGAAACTTGTATTTGCCACCAACAATGCCCACAAGCTGGAAGAGGTGTCCGCGATGCTCGGCACGTCGGTCAGCCTGATGAGCCTCAACGACATCGGTTGCCACACCGACATCCCCGAAACGGGAACCACCCTCGAAGAGAACGCCCTCATCAAGGCGCGCTACATCCACGAACACTACGGCATGAACTGCTTTGCCGACGACACCGGACTGGAAGTAGCCGCACTCGACGGCGAACCGGGCGTCTATTCGGCACGCTATGCCGGCGGAGCCGGACACGACTCCGTGGCGAACATGAAGAAGCTCCTTGCCCGCATGGAAGGGATGACCGACCGACGTGCCCGTTTCCGCACCGTCATCGCCCTCATCCTCGACGGGGAGGTGCATGAGTTCGAAGGCATCGTCCGCGGAACCATCGCTACGGAACCACACGGCGACGGAGGCTTCGGCTACGACCCGGTCTTCATCCCCGAAGGCTACGATCGCACCTTTGCCGAACTGAGCGACGTGAAGAACCACATCAGCCACCGTGCGCGTGCCGTGGAGCGTCTGGTGGAGTTCCTGCGGAGGGGCTGACGGCTCCATCCAGCGTCCGTCCTTATCGACATCCCCTGTCAGCAAACCTGTTCACAGCACACGGACGATAGCTGTTGAAAAGATACAGAACGGACGTACCCCGTCGTGCGTCCCCCTATCCATAAACCCACGGGACGGTCCGTCCGGGTCGCCCCGACAAACACAAACTTATCATGATGTTGAAAGAAGAAATCAACCGGTTACGTAAAGAGAAGAATGCCGTCATCTTGGCACACTACTACCAGGAAGGCGAGATCCAGGACCTTGCCGACTTCGTGGGCGACAGCCTCGCCCTCGCACAGTGGGCATCTCGTTGCGATGCCGACATCCTCGTGATGTGCGGCGTACACTTCATGGGCGAGACAGCCAAAATCCTTTGTCCCGACAAGAAAGTGCTTGTCCCCGACCTGGCAGCAGGCTGTTCGCTCGCCGACAGCTGCCCGGCAGACCGCTTTGCCGAGTTCGTACACGAACATCCGGACCACACGGTCATCTCCTATGTCAACACGTCCGCTGCCGTCAAGGCACTCACTGACGTGGTCGTGACCTCAAGCAACGCGCGTCAGATTGTGGAAAGCTTTCCGCAGGACACGCCCATCATCTTCGGTCCTGACCGCAACCTGGGCAACTACATCAACGCCATCACAGGGCGCCAAATGCTGCTCTGGGACGGTGCCTGCCACGTGCACGAACAGTTCTCCGTGGAGCGCATCGTGGAGCTGAAGGCAACTTATCCCGATGCCGAGGTCCTCGCCCATCCCGAGTGCAAGGGTGCCGTCCTGAAGCTGGCGGACGTCGTCGGCTCCACGGCAGCCCTGCTGCGACACGCCGTGAAGAGCGACCGTCGGCAATTCATCGTCGCCACCGAGTCCGGCATCCTGCATGAGATGCGCAAGCAGTGCCCCGACAAGGAGTTCATCCCCGCACCTCCGAATGCCGGGACCTGTGCCTGCAACGAGTGCAACTTCATGCGGCTGAACACGCTCGAGAAGCTCTATGCCTGCCTGCGCGACGAGTCCCCCGCCATCGAGGTGGCTCCCGACATTGCCGCCCGTGCCCTCCGCCCCATCGAGCGCATGCTGGACATCTCCGCCCGCCTCGGGCTTTGAC
>OJKC01000450.1_pt1 | contig 36265 bp, 61 predicted proteins | sample 1596401 | NCBI WGS metagenome assembly OJKC01 (sample SAMEA4350162, study PRJEB24818) | metagenome | biome: human; feature: gut; material: faeces | place: Denmark | collected 2013-09 | reverse complement strand
ATCGTAGTAATACCACCATTCCGGCAATAATTGTCTCATGCGTATCTCGCCGCGAAAAATCTGTCCATCTTGCAGCAGGATAATCACCGGTTCCTTTTCTTCTGGTAGTCTGTCTCTCACTTTAATCCAGTTCATTAGTTTCCTCCTTATCCATTTTTGCACCACAGTTTGGGCAGAATTCCTGTTCTGTAGTGGCATGAGTTCCGTAATAATCACTACAATTTGAATCCAAGCCATGACACGCAGAACACTCATATTCTCCATATCTTTTTCTTATACAAATCCACCGTCCATGCACCACCTGGGTAACATCGGCGGCGGGCAACATCTCTATCGCGGATATTGCGCACTCTATTGCACCGCTATGACAACCGAGCGTCGATCCACTCGACAGGTCGTACTGTTCTAGAATTTTTATCACTTCTTCGCGGTCTATATATTCTTTACTCATTTGTTTCCTCCAGCTCGCTTACACCATCGCAAATGCCCAAAATCTGTTGGAGCAATTCAATCTGTCCGTTTCTGTGACCATAGCGATACCCGGTTGTATACGTTTCGGCCGTGTCTCCACTGTTCTTGTCTTTTTCAGCGACGAGCGCCTGATACTTAGCCCTCAAATCTTCAAGTTCCACAGCCGGAGCAACATCGGCGGCAGGGATACTGTCAAGGAGGTCTATGCAGTCCCTAAAACAGTCTGCCGCCTCATTGTCCCCGTCTAATACGCAATCTGTGATCCATATTCTAAGCCGTGCCTTAGCATCGTCTCGCTCTATATATTCTTTAGACATTGTTTTCTCCCATCATATAAGCTCCGCAGTTGGGGCAATAATAAAGCAAATTTTCTTGTGGTGTTCCGTCAATACTCATAAGCACTTTACAACCAGTACATTGCCATTTAGAGCCGTGCTTTTCCCACCGTTCATGCCGTACTTCTATAACATCGGCAGCAGGTGCAGTTACCATCAATTCCCTCGCTCTGCCCGGTGGGCCAACATGCTCTGCATCATATCGGGCAAGCAATGCCCCACGCTCTATGAACTCTTTAGTCATTGTCAGTCTCCTCCGCTGGCTGCTGAAACCAGTCAGCGATTGTCTGATAGCAACCCTTTCTACCAATTTCAGTGATCCACACACCATTATTTGAAAAGTCAGTTAAAAGATGTGCCAGTTCCTCGTCGCTCATCGCCCGAATGCAGTCGGCGTTAGTCTTCGCCTTGTATGGCTTTGGGTAATCCAAATAAGGTGGGTAGTTTTTTGCTTCGTCCATAATCATTCTCCTTTTTTGCCACTCTGTAAATAGTCCTCATTGCCGCCTTTCAACATCAGTTCTGCCAAATCACAAGCCGCCAGATAGGTCTTCTCGTGAATTGTGCCGGCGTGTACTTTTTTAACCCGCTCCTTAAATGCCGCCATATCCGATAACCAACACCCGGCGCGGACAAACATATTGCCGTTATCGTCTATGTAAAAATAGGCTTTTCGGTTTTCGCTGCCTATCCTATCCACAGCGACATAGCGGCCATTTTTCACTGCGCCGTTTTCGTAGCTGCACTCCTCGCCAAAGCTGCACCACTCGCCAAAGCTGCACTCCTCGCCAAAGCTGCACCCCTCGCCAAAGCTGCACTCCTCGCCAAAGCTGCACCCCTCGCCAAAGCTGCACCTCTCGCCAAAGCTGCACCACTCGCCAAAGCTGCACCACTCGCCAAAGCTGCACCACTCGCCAAAGCTGCACCCCTTGCCAAAGCTGCACCCCTCGCCAAAGCTGCACTCCTCGCCAAAGCTGCACCCCTCGCCAAAGCTGCACCTCTCGCCAAAGCTGCACCACTCGCCAAAGCTGCACCTCTCGCCAAAGCTGCACCACTCGCCAAAGCTGCACCCCTTGCCAAAGCTGCACCACTCGCCAAAGCTGCACCTCTCGCCAAAGCTGCACCACTCGCCAAAGCTGCACTCCTCGCCAAAGCTGCACCCCTCGCCAAAGCTGCACTCCTCGCCAAAGCTGCACCCCTTGCCAAAGCTGCACCTCTCGCCAAAGCTGCACCCCTCGCCAAAGCTGCACCCCTCGCCAAAGCTGCACCCCTTGCCAAAGCTGCACCACTCGCCAAAGCCTTTTATTGCGGTATAATCCCCAGCAGGGCATATCTTGTGGCCATACTCATCTACTTCAAAGTTGTCAAAATCCGCTTGCGTGTACTCTTTCATTGCTCTACCTCACTCTTTCTTTCGGCAGTTCTTTGTTTGCGTCCCGCCAGCCGGAGGCCGGCATGCGCAGGTAATCCTCAATCACCGCGGCGGCACACGGCCAGCCGTAGCAGACCGCGCAATAGTAGCCCTCGGCCATAGCGCCGCTCATAAACTCGTTTTGGTTTGGGGTCGGATTGTTGGCGCCAGTTTTGAGCTCGACGTATATGCCATGGTAGCCGCCCCGGGCGGCAGGGATAAATACATCGGGTACGCCAGAATGCACCCCCTGCCCTATCAGCCGCGCAGCGGTGCGCTTATCGCGTAAGCCGCCGTTGGGTATGTGGTGGTAGAGCCGCAGGGCTGGATACTGTGTCCGCATCATCCGTGCCCATTGGGTGAGGGCGGTCTGGTGCTCGTCCTCTCTGCCCGTTGCCGGTTGGGCAGGCCGCCATACGGGTATACCCGCCCGGTTGAGCTTCATGTGGTAGTCGGTCAGCATATTTATTCCTCTTTTCGTCCAAATCTCATTTTTGTTACCGCCATGGGGAACTCCTCAATTTCACTCGCCCACAGCGCCGTCCCCTTGCCGTTGCACCGCTCCCAGCAGAGCGGGAATCCGCCGATGCCGTCAAACAGGCTGCCGAGCGTGGCGGGTCGCTCATATTGCGCTGATATCCTCCGCAGTAGCCAAAACCAGAACGGTAACGCTATTGAGTTGCCCAGGGCTTTATAGCGTGGGCTGTCGGCGGCTTTGTGCTTCTTGCCTTTGCTGTCTATCCACTCCCCGATGTCTGTCCATCCATCGGGATAGCCTTGTAAGCGTTCGCACTCTAAGGGGGTAAGGCGGCGCACAGTCTGATTTATTCTCACGGGATGAATGCAGTTGTATGAGAATCCGCCATTCGGCTTGCATTGCAGTGTTCCGCATAAATCGCCATTTTCCCTTGCGTTTCGGCAATCCAGACCGCTGACTTCCACGTTTTGAGTTACAAGCATATCGCTGTATGCGTCCTGTCCGCAGTAACTGCCGGGGTGGCTGTTTGCCATCAAAGGGCCTGTAACTTCTTGGTATGTGCTTACTATCGCCGTATAGTCCGTAATGCGGTTCTGGTGATCGCCTGTCATAGTGGGAGCTACTTCGCCGTTGCCGTTACCTCTGGCATCGTAGACGGTGGGTTCTATTCCGCTGCCTTCAGCCTGTAATGTGGCGGCTATTTCTTCTTGAAATGCAATGCTCCCCTTGCCCTGACCGCCTTTAAACCCCGCAACAATTGGTTGGCGTCCATGTTCCTGCGCTCTCAGGCAGCCTGATACATCCTCAGTTATATTCATTATTGAGCTGCCTTGGTCGTTAAGGTAAAGAACCGATGGGCCAGATTTTGTGGGGTCTCCAGCACCAACAGCGGTTAGGCAACATGTCACATCCCCTGTTATTGAATGGCTGTAGGTGTCAATTGTGCACACATGCGGATATGCTCCATGGGGATCGCTGCGTAGCGTTTCTGCTATGTCTCCAGTGAAATATCCGCGATTTGTAAAGCCGCTTGCGCCCTCAATGCCGTTTCCAGCTGTTCGGGCAATTTCTTCCCTCTTCGTTCCGCTCTGTTCAGTATCCCCTGACAAGCCTTTGCGCTCAAATAGTACCTCTGGTGCGGACATCCCTCCAAAATCGCAGACAAGCGCGATACGTTTTCTTCGCTGGGGCACTCCCCAAAACTGCGCGTCGTGTACTCGCCAGGCAATGCTCCATTTTCCGTCCACATCGGACAGGCATCCTGCTGAAGGCCATCCTTTGTCAGGCACAGGAATAGAGGAGGCTTGTGGCTCGACGATTTTGACCGCTTCTTCGAGGACTGCCGCAAAATCTTTTCCTCCGTTGCTGGAGAATGCGCCCGGCACATTTTCCCAGACCATCCAGCGAGGTCGGACCATTGCACCTGTTCGCCCATTATTGACATCGTTCTGTCTCAACTCCTTTATGCATCGTATCTGTTCCATGTATAAACCCGAACGCTCTCCGGCAAGTCCTGCCCTCTTCCCCGCTACGGAAAGGTCTTGACAAGGGCTGCCGCCTGTTACGCAGTCCACCGGTTCTACTTCAAACCAGTTGATTTTTGTTATATCGCCCAGGTGTTTCATTGCCGTCCTCCTTCCAATCGTTCTAAAATCCGACGCATTTACAAGGCCCCGGCAAAAGCCTTGCGCTTTGCGCCGCTTAACACCGCCGCTTGGGCGGGATTTTGACATACTTGAAATAGGTAAAGCCGAACTCTGTCGCGCCGCTCTCGACGAGGATATAGTCCCTCGGTGTATGCGGCGGTTTGGCCGGCGTGTAGTTGCGTTTTATTGGTTTTGCCTGCTCCCTGCCGCAGGGGGCAAGGTTGCGGGTGGCCATGTAATGGTGCCCGCCCTGCTCCGGCGTCCAGTGGTTAAACAGGTAATTGGCCAGCCCCGTATAATCGGGGCCGTGGTCTATGCCGTCATAGTGGATGTGCGCCCGGAGGTGCTCGCAGCGATTGACGCTGCCCAGCGTCCATTGTTTGCGTATGGTCTCCTCCGGGATGCCGTCCGTCAGCATGTGGGCGTGTATGCGGTGTGTGTTTTTGCCGCGCCCCATGTAGATAACGATTTTCGCCTCCGGGTAGGCATAGAGCAGCCGGCGCCGGAAGTTGACGCAGAGGCGGCGAAAATCCTTAAAATCGTGTACCTCATGCTCGTCGTCCTGGGTGAGTGTGCTGTATAGCGAGGCCGGGGTAAAGTTCTCGTTCACGAGCCGGGTATGGGCCCGGCGGGCTACCTCAGAGTTAAACCGCGCCCGTTCCTCGTCAGTCTTAAATCTCGGCTTCCGCGGGCGGTAGGGTTTTTGCGTCCTGTCGCCCACGGTATATACGATCCGCTCCAGCACCACGCCGGAATATATATCACGCCGTACCCGCTGCATGGCGGCCTCCTTTTTTTTAATAATCAGGTCTTGGCCCTTTGCCGGGGGCGGTGGTTTGCAGTGCGGGCGTTTTCCCGTTGGCCGCACCTGCCGCCACCCTATCATAATGGAGGACCGGGTGATTGCCGCACCCGGCAAAAGGTCAAGGTAGTGCCCGCCCGTGTTACCGGGCAGGCCTCAATTTGTGTATGTCCTCTTTTTCTTTTGCACGGCGCGGTATAAATATCTGCTCTATCACTTTGTCGCTGTGGTCGTCCATCAGTTTGTCCGCCTCGAGTATCCTCAGCTCCCGCCCGTCAATGCACAGGCGGCATGAGCCCTTGTACTGGGCATATGTCCGTCTGGCTTTTGCGAAGTCGTTGGTCTCAATAATGGTCTGCGTCCCGGCGGGTGTGCGGATCAGGACGGTGTAGGTGGGCAGTGCTTCCTTTTTCTTTTTTGACATTTTTCAGTCCTCCCCCAGATCCCCGATTAGATCAACGCCTATTTTCGCCAGTTCGTCGGCGGAGTATTGGCGCTGGCTGTGGTTCATAAAGTAACTGCCATTGCCCTTTTTGACGCCGGTTTTTGCCGCCGACAGGTAGCCCTCAAATTTTTCCGAGTTAAACAGGGTGCAGGGGCGCATATACTCCTGCATGCTTGTCCCCTTCCACGTTGCCCAGCGGCTGTCTATTACCCGGCGGCAGTCCTCCGGCGTATGGTCCTCCGCAATGCGGGCGTTGATATAGCTGCGGTTTTTCGGCGTTTTTTGATATTTCGTCCCGGCAACAGTGTTGAGATAGTCTATTACCGCGTCGGCGGCGGTCGTGTCAGTGATCGCATTGCGGGCGGTAATCTCTCCGGTCTCCCGGTCTATCGTTATTATCAGGGCGGGCCTGCCGTTGATGCTGACAGCGGCCCGGCCTTTTGTGTCCACGTGCTCCCCTATGGCGCGCAGGAGCATGTCGTATATCTCCCGGCTTTCCACGGTTATATCTCCTTTTTCTCCTTTTTGGTCTCGCTGCGCTCTATGGCTATGCCGATCGCGGCGGAGCCGGTGCTCTTTATGGTGGCCTTTACCCCGTCCGTGGTGGTGATGACTGCCTTATCCACAAATCCGCCGTACACCCGCTCGGCAAGCTGCTGCAATATCTCCCGCGTCTGCTCGTCCACGGCTATGCGCTTCTGGTGCGGGTTGCCTGCAAACAGCTCCTCGATGACATCCTCTGCTTTTTGTAGGGCCTCAATGCGGTCGTTTTCTCCCCGAAGGGCAGCCTCATGAGTGTCACGGTCGCGCCGGGCCTCCTTGCAGTCACATATGAGGGTAGCTATCCCGTCCTCGTCCGGGTCGCCGATGTTTGGATGCAGGGCCAAATAGCTCTTGATATTGAGCAGCTGCCCGCAGTAGCGGCAAGCGCCGAATGTCTTTTCAGTTGTTTTCACTTTTGTGTCCTCCTTTGATATGTTTTTCGCAGTCTTTTACGAGTGATAGTTTTGCAGCACCGTCAATCTGTAGCTGCCGTCATTATCCGGTGTGTCGTCAATCTGTACCGATTGAGGGATTACAAAAGCGGGGACAACCCCGTACGAGTGCGACGGGAAGCTGTAGTAGGCGGAGCCGTCCGTGAAGACGCACCACGCGTTGCCAGAGGAGTACCGCGAGGAAAGCCACCAGACGGCCGCCGAGCCGTTAAAGGTCTTTTTGCGGCTCTTTCTTCCCGTGAATATAGGCCATGTTAAGCCTTCTTCTACTCCTTCATTTTTGCCGCAGCCTACCATGGTCAACGTGGGGGCAAACACTTTGCGAGTTATGCCCTCAGCGCCTCTGCCGTTATACAGTGAGAACGTGCAGGGGATAATCAGCTCTTTAAGTTCATCGGGGTAGCTGTTGTATATTTCCGTCATGCGTTTGTCCAGGTCTGATCCGGCGTACTCCGTGCTGCCGCCGAACCGGCACAGGCTGTGTATCTCCTCGCGGATAAGCCCTGCGGTGCCCACGTCAAAATTATTGAGGCAACCAAGGGTGTAGTCAGCCAGCTCGTAGGTTCCATCCTCGCGGCGCTCGGGAATTTTGATGTTGCTTCCGAATGGTAGTTCTCCTAATTTCATTTTTTATGTCCTCCTTTGATATGTTTTTTAACTCATTTGCTCCACTTGTCTGGCGTTGAGCTTGCCGCGCTCGATCAGTTTGTATATTTCGTGCCTGTCGATGCCCAGCCGCTCCCTCGTCTCCTGCGTTGTCAGCCACTCGCCGTCCACTTCGACGATCCACTTCCTGTATATACGCGGCGGCTCACCTTTCCCGTCCGGCAAAAACAGCGGGCAGGCGCGGATGACGTAGGACTGTATAATTGTCGTGTAGTTTTTGCCGTGGTAATAGTCGCTGCCCTTCAGCGTTGTCTCCCTTGCCTCCCAGCCCTCAACGGGTTCGGGATCGGCGCGGCGAGACCAGCTGCAGCCCATGCCCGGCGCGTTGGTCGCCCTCTGGCAACGCCAGCACAGGGTTTGTCCGGTTGTGCATGCTTCCATGTCTATCTCCTTTTGCGGGGCGCGAAGGCGTATCCCGCCACGCACCCGATGAAAAACATCGGTATCCCCCAGCTGAAAAATGCTCCCCACATATCATTCGTCCTTTCCCGTTGCAACGTATAAATTGATGTAGTTGTTGTTGGCGTCCATGCACAGCAGGGACGCATCGAGCAGGGCGGCTACCGTTCTGCCGCAGACGGCGGGAAGAATATCCTCCCTCCTGAAGTCTCCGATCAGCGCCCCGTCCGGCGAGTGGTACAGCCGTACCCGCTGTGTTTTCAGCAGGGCGATCATGGGTAAAAGCTCCTTTATTTGCATATGTAATCGCTCCTCCACTTACGGTATCTCAGCTTTTCCTCGTCCCAATCCGGGTATTTGGCCATAAGGTACGCCCGGAGGGCCTTTCTGATCTCCGGCCTGCGTTCTGAATTGTCGTAATCCCTGTGGCATTCAGGGCACAGGGTAACAACATTTTCCTCCACTCCCTTGCCATTATGGGAGCGCGGAATAAAATGCGCGTCCGGGTTGCCGGGTCTGCCGCACAGGACGCAGGAATGATGATCCCTCTCCCATACCCACCGTTTGACTTTGAGAGGTATTTCGCATGCTTTTGTGCGCTTGCTTTTCATGGCTTTTTTACGAGCAATAGCTTTGCAGTTCCGTCAATCTGTAACTGCCATCATTATCCGGTGTGTCGTCAATCTGTGCCGATTGAGGGATTACAAAAGCGGGGACAACCCCGAACGAGTACGACGGGTTGATGCGGTAGTAGGCGGAGCCGTCCGCGTTGACGTACCACGCGTAGTCAGAGGAGCTCAGCGAGGAAAGCCACCAGAAGGCCGCCGAGCCGTCAAAGGTCTTTTTGCGGCTATTCTGGCCAGTGAATATAGGCCATGTTAAGCCCTCGTCCACTCCTTCATTGTCGCCACAGCCCACCATGGTCAACGTGGGAGCAAACACCTTGCGGGTTATATTCTCGGCGCCGCTGCCGTTATATAACGGGATCGTGCTTGGGATAATCAGTTCTTTAAACTCGTCGGGGTAGCTGTTGTATATTTCTGTCATGCGTTTGTCCAGGTCAGAACCGGCGTACTCCACGCTGTCGCCGAACCGGCACCGGCTGTGTACGTCCTTGCGGATAAACGCAGCTACACCCGCGCCGAAGAAGCCCAGCGTGTAGTCCGCCAGCTCGTAGCTGCCATCTACTTGTCGCTCGGGGATTTTGATGTTTGTCCCGAATGACAGTTCTCCTAATTGCATTTTTTGTGTCCTCCTTATGATTTGATACCCTCCGGCGGCGCGGGCTATCGGCAAACCCGTCCGCGGGAGACGCACCGGGCCTGAATCCTGTTTATACTCGCCCGGTCGAGTTGCTAACGTGCTGTTGTGGGATTGTTAGGTCATTCGCATCACCTCCGGCGAAAGGAGACAGCAGAGGGCGGTGAGCAGAAGCAGCGTTTTGTCGGACATATCAGGTGGTCTGTGTATATCAAAAAGGAGATTATAAACTCTGCCCATCGGACACCGGCCCAAGATGCCGCCCTCTGCTCTCCCCTTTCGTGCGGGGAGTTATTGCACTTTGTATTTGCAATCGTCGTACTTATGGCGGCGGGCAGCCTTTACCCTGGGCTGATCCGCTGTCTTATCCTCTACCATGGAGGCCATGCTCCGCACCAGTATGAGGGGGGCGTGGCCGTCGGCGGCGGTCGCCATGAGGCGCCCATCCCTGCACATGGCGCGTATGGTGCCGGGGTCTACGTTGATGATCTCGGATGCCCGCTTGGTGGTGACATACTCGCCGTGCATCTTCACCATGCGCTCCTCCAGCGCTTCAACGCTATTTATACGCTCGTCCACGGCGGCGGTTATCATGTCCCGCAGGAGCTTGTCAAAGTTATCCATGGCGGTTTCCTTTCTGTGGTATAATCAAAAGTAAAAAGGGGTTTTATGCTGAGTTTTGCTTCTTTCCGTATTCTTGTTTACGCTTATTTTCATCGGGGCTTCGGCGTATCCGATGTTGACCGTATCGTGGGCAGAAAGTTCACACAGGGCTGTATAAACCAGCTGTATAACAAGAACCTGATATCCGTCAGGTACATCGCCGAAGGCCGTAACGGGCTTTTATTGCTCATAACGCAAGACGGTCGCGGTTTCCTGCAAAGATCACTTGTTGGTGCGCTGGTTACAGCAGTTTCTCTATCGCTTGCAGTATTAGCCCTAATATGACGAGCGCTCCGAGCACGAATATTTGCGTTTGCGTCCGCCTGACCTCTTCATAAATGCTTAGCAGTTTCTTGTCTGAGTTCTGCTCGTCCCATTTGCACGTCCACTTGTCTCTAAACATCATGCCGCTCACCTCCTATGTGGTTTGTTCGTTCGCTCTTACGTTTTGCGTAAGTTGATTTGCAAAAAAAATGTCCGTTGCTTCTTGTTTGCCGTCACATACGCATTCGGCAATTTTGACCATCACATCATACGGTATTTTACTCGGTATCGATAGGTATTTCGCCAGAGTATTTCGGTCTATCCCCAGCGTATTCGCCAATGATGATATCGTATAATTTTTTTCGGTCATTTTCCCCCTAAGTTTGGGCACATTGATTTCGTACAACCTTTCCGCCTCCGTTTCTTACGTATTGCGTAAGTTTATAATAGCCTTGTCGCGCCCAAAAGTCAATACGTGGCGCGAAAGTTTTTTTGCGTTTTGAGTAATTTTTATTGCATTTCAAAATAAAGAAGTGTATTATAGGCTTACGAGGAGGATAATAAAATGATTTTAGAAGAGAGAATGAGGAATCGCAGGAAAGAATTGGATTTAACCCTCGCCGATATCGCAAAGGCAGTTGGTGTCTCAGAGGCCACAGTGCAGCGATGGGAAAGCGGTAAGATTAAGAATTTGAGGTATGAACGTATTCCCGCCCTTGCAGTTGCTTTGCATACTACGCCGGCCTATCTAATGGGCTGGGAAGATATCCCAGAAGAAACCACCTCCAGTAAAGCTATGCTAAAGGCGGTCGTTGACGGCATGACCGAAGAACAAGCCGCTCTGTTTCTGGCGACTTGGCAAGCAGCAAAAATGCCAAAGTGATTTCCTCTATCGTCATTCCATCTATGATTTCCTTTAATTCTTCTTTTTTCGTCATTTGTTTCCACCTCCAAACATTTGTTCTGTTTTTTTGATAATAGCATACTCACAATAAGCAAAAAAGGGGGAATTTGTATGAAAGTACCATAAACGGGACTGTGCTCAACGATGTTGCACAAATCGTGCCTCGGATTCGCCTTTAACCGGCAGAGGGAGCGGGAGCCGCTCACCTCCGCCTCGGCCAGAACGGCGGAGAAGCTTCGTTGGAGCCGCCCCGGTCTGAATTAAGCATATCTCGTTCCCTTGGTTTTTTAAAGCCACAAATAGTATCCTTTCAGGGTAAAAATTGTTTAAATGGGGGGTAAAATAATGGACTTTGAGCGATTACAGGAGCTTGTGCGGCAATCCGGTAAGACGCAGCAGGAGATCGCGGACGAATGCGGGCTGTCGCTCGCTACTGTCAAAAAGGTGCTTCACGGGCAAACATCAAATCCCGGCGTAGATACGCTGATAAGGATATTAAATACCATTGGCAAAAGTCTGCGGGATATAGATTCTGACTTTGCGGGAGTTCCGCAAGGATATAGTAAAGAGGATTTATACGAAGAACTTATCGCCATTAACAAGGAGCGTATAAACAATCTGGTAGCCGAAGGGCGGCGTAAAAACATTCAATTGTCCCTGTTGTCAGGTGTTTCCGTATTATTGATGGTGGTTTTAAGCGGAATATTTATCATAGATAGCAGATATCCGAGCATGGGGCTGATACGCCCCGAAACTAAGCATTTATCGACAATAGCAGGGGGTATAATGCTGGTTTTCGTGATATTCGCAGGCTATCTCATATACATCAGCATAAAAGAATGGGAAAGGTTAAAGTAGGAGGGTGTGGTCAATGGGTATGATACATCAGTGCTCTCAGTGTGGGAAAAAGGGGTTGTTCTTGCCGCTCAACAACCTTGGGCACTGTGAGGAATGTATAAAAAAGAATAAGGCGGAACGAGACGAGCTCAAGGCAGAGCAGGATGAGTGCGAAGCGAAACAGATCAAATGCGAGGCGGCGCAGGACGTGCCGCTCATCGCCGAAACGGAAATTACAGACGACGAGGCAGAGAAAAAGGAGGAAGTTGAAAATATGGAAAATACCGGTGTTCGCAAACCGAATGTATCTGAAAAGGACTGGCTTACTACGCTGCTTTTATGTATATTCCTGGGTGGCTTGGGTATACATCGGTTTTACGTCAACAAGCCGCTCACGGCTGTTCTTTGGTTGCTGACTGCCGGCTGCTTTGGTGTTGGTGTTATCATAGATATATGCAGTATAGCCAGCGGCAGTTTTACGGACGGCGATGGGGCTGTGATCCTCTCAGAAAAGCAGCGGGACAGGGCACACGGCTCTGGTGTGCAGGACGCGTCGCCCGTTGATGCCGTCGAGCAGCTCCGCAAGCTGGGCGAATTGCGGGATAGTGGTATCCTGAGTGATGAGGAGTTTGCGGCGAAGAAGTCCGTATTGCTCGGCAAGATAAAATAAAAAATCCCCCGGCTGTTGGCGCAGCGCAAGGGGGATCAGAGGTGGGTGCTTCTCCGCCTCCGATTTTAGCATAATGGGAGGTTTTTGTAAATGGCAAGGCAAAGCGACGGGCGGTATAGGGCTAAAGTAACCGTCGGCAAGGATATGAATGGCGGCAGCGTGATAAAATATGTATCCGGGCGCACAAAGAAGGAGCTGGAAGCCGCGAAGGAGGCTATCCGGCAGGAATATATCACCGGCAGGAATACGCCGGAAAACGCCATGTTCGGGGCATACGCCATTCAATGGTATAACACATACAAAAAGCCGAATATAGGAGCATCGGCGCAGAGCAGTTATAGGACCGCGCTGAACGTGCATATACTCCCCATTCTGGGGAACAAGCGATTGACGGCAATATCCGCAATGGACTTGCAGGAGCTTATCAACTCAAAGGCGGATACCTGCGCAACGATAATTAAGAATGTACATCATGTTCTGAAAAGTATATTTAAGCGGGCATATATGGAAGGGATAATCCCCCGCGATATAACCGTAGGATTAGAAAAACCGTCCAAGGCCAAAAAGAGCCGCCGCGCCCTGACAGAGGCGGAAGAGGCCGCCGCGAAGGTGCTGATGCAGGAGGAAAACGGCCTGCTGGTGGCGCTGCTTTATTATACCGGCATGAGGCTCGGCGAAGCCCTCGGCCTGCAATGGGAGTGCGTGGATTTCAAAAAGAAGGTCATACACGTCCGGCAGCAGGTCAATTTAGGGCTGGGCAAAATCACGCCGCCGAAAACGAAGGAGAGCATAAGGGATATACCCCTGCCTGACGAGCTGGCAGAGATGCTTGTGCGGGGATTCCCACAGGCGTTTGTTTTTCCGTCTCCGAGTGGATCATATTATAGGAACACACCCGTTAATCGGCTATGGATAGATTTAATGCGGCGTATAATCGAAATAGACCCGACAATTGAGACGCGGGGAAACGGCGCCTCTGTCCTCACACCGCACTACTTCCGGCACAATTACGCCTCCATACTCTATAATGCCGGCGTTGACGTGCTTTCCGCGCAGAAATTTCTCGGCCATGCCAACGCAAAGGTAACGCTTGAAATTTATTCACACCTTTCAAGGGAGAAAGAGGACGCAAGCGCGGAAACCGTCAGAAGCGTTTTTCAAAAAAGGTTGCCAGAAAGTTGCCAGAGCAAAACCACAAAATGAGCGCAAGCAATCAAAAAAGCCCTAAATACCTAAGAAAAACGCCCGTGCAACACGAGCGTTTTTGATGTTTGGTATCCGGCGTTCAGCCGTTTTTTATTCAGTTCCTTGCAGTTTCTCACACGCAGAAAGCGGCTATTTGTCTATGTTTTCCGTTTGTGCTCATTTTAAGGTTTGAAATAAAAGGTTGCCGGAAAGTTGCCAGCTACGCAAGGAAATATTTTTCAACTTTAAAATCCTTAGCGTCTGCGTCGTTGATAAAGTCCCTTGCTATGCTGAAATAGAATTCGGGATCTTCGCCCTTCCCCACGCTCTCCGCCGTCTTGTAGTAGTCGTTGTAGGCCATGTTCATGCAGAGGTAGTATTTGCATACGTCGTTGTTGATGCCCTTCGCGGCAAGGAATGCTTTGACGGTATCATAATCCCACTTCTGGCCGTAAGGACGCATGGAGCGTACCTTGTCCCGCGCTTCTTCCGGGGTTATGGCGTAAGCTATGGCCTCGAGCTGGTGTATGGTTTCGTGGTACAGGTCGGGCATGCGGTCTTTAATTATGTCCATAGCGTCCGCGAGTATTTCCTCTACCTCGTCCATATCGGCAGTCTTTTTGGAGATAAGACATATTACATCTTTAAACTGGCACATAGGCTTACTCCGTTGCGGTTGCCCCGCCGTCCAGCCCACTCAGGTTATTTGAGGGAGCACAGGCGGGTTTGCCGAGCAGCTTAAAAGCGCCGCCAGTTGCGGTAGTCGCCACGATAGTGGCGTATTTGGTGCGGGTGCGTATGGCGCAGGCTGTGACCTGGGCGCAGCAGCTATTTATCAGCGGGTACTGTTCCGTGCCGGCGCCTATGGTGACAAACACGGGCGCGGTTATAGTGGTAGCCGCCGGGATAGACTGAGCTACCACGATGCAGTATTTCTGATTGTCGTTATAGTTGCCTGCCGGGAGGTTGATTATTAGCCCGGTTCCCGCCGTGAAGGTAACGGCCTGGGAGATTATAAGGTTGGGGCAGAGTTTGCATACATTTTTACAAGCCATTTTTTATGCTCCTTTCGAAAATCAAGGGGCAGCATACGCCGCCCCGATATATCACGGCATAGCCGGAATTAGCAGCAGCAGCCGCAATTATTACCACAGAAGGGAGAGTTCCCCGCGTTGTAGGTGTAACCGTTGGGATAGCGGACTACTCCGTACATGCGGTTATCCATCTCAAGGCTGGACACTTTGTCCCTGAGAGCCTGCATTTCGTTCGCCTGTATCAGGGAGCGGGTGGCCTCGGCCTCGGCGTGGATAGCGTTGGTTATGTCGCATGTGTTCTGGTTCATCTGCGCTGAGAGGTTGGCTATGCCAAGCCTCTGTTCGCAGCAGCAGTTTGCGAGCTGGCTGGACAGGTTCCGGCCTTCGGTGGTGATAGCGTTGTTCAGTGCGAAGGTGGAATCACATATACCGTTGCCGATGTTAGTCAAGCGGTCATTGATCTGGCCGAATTGCTGGCCGAAGAGAATTTCCTGCTGAGACGCAGCGGTGGCATACTGTCCAAATTCGCCCTGGCGGTTCCAGCCGCCAAAACCGCCGCCCATCATAGCAAAAAGTATGATAAGGGCGAATATCCAGAAGCCTCCGTTGAAGCCGTCAGTCTTGCCATCAGTTACCGCGGCTATATCCGCGAGAGAGGGCATATTATCCATAGTTCTAAAGTTCCTTTCGATTTATATTCCAATCCCGTGCGCGCTTCGGGTAATGGTCTATCTTAATTCGGAAAGAATATCCTCCGGGTCTACCCCGTATTGCTTGCAGGCCGCATAAAACATCTGTTTAGGGTCGCCGTTGCCTATCATCTGCTTTATCTTCTGTATTTGCCCAGGAACGGACATCATCTGTTTAGCCTGCGCTATCATTTGTGGGTTGAGTTTCCTCGGACTTCCTCCGCTTAGCATTTGTAGTATCGGGTTTGGCATTTATCATTTCCTCCAATCTGGCTATTCTCTGTTCAAGGCCGTTCACGTCGACAGGCGGAGCGGGTTTATACGGGGCTATGCTGTAAGGTGAGAGAGAGGGGAACCCCGCCCCGTCCGTTGTTTTAAGCCACACTATGGGGGCCGTTTCGTCCAATAGAAGAGCGGAGCTATTAGGGGGCATTTGATACGCCTTTGCGCCGCCCTCGCCGTTCACTTTGACTACTTCGGTTCGCTGATATTGGGTTTGTTGGTTAAAATAAGGTTGGTATGGATACACTGTTTCACGCTCCCTTCTACCTGAATTTTGGCATAAAAAAAGAGCCGACAGGATTGCTCCCATCGGCTATTTATCGGCTATTTACAGTGCGTTTTCAGTTGTTTTTCGGCAGCCTTGCACCGCCTGCGTATCTGGTCATATTCAAGGGGTATTTCAAATTTAAGCTGGTACTCGCCCGTCAAAGCGTCGTATGGCACCCCGTCTAAAAGGCGGCGGGTTATCAGCCAGCGGTCTTTTTCGTTATGTATCCATTCGTGTATGAGTGCTTCCCACTCTGACCGGGGGCGGGAATTGAGCAGGGTCTTGTCCATATAATAAGAGGCCGCTTCTCCAAAAGCCTACACCTCCTTTATACAAGATTTGCCCCCGACGTTTGCCGGGGGCGATTGAAAGGGAATCCCGTCCGGGGGCTACTGTTTGTTGTAGTTTGCCGAGGATATGCCCAGCACCGCGCCCAGGAACGTGTCAACGGCGGTGAGGGTGCCGACGAACTCCTCAGGATAAGGGAGGTTCCAGATACCCGCGAGGGCGAAATAGAGAGTGCCTATGGCGGGGAGCCAGATCAGGGCGATTGCCTTGAGAATGTCGTATGCCTTGTTTGAGAGTTTCATTTTCTTTTCCTCCTTTAGTTGTTGTGTGCTTCAAGCCTGTCCAGCCGGTGGTGGGCGCTTTTCGCGCTTTCCTCCACACGGGCCACGCGGCGGTCTATGTCCTCGATTTTTGTAGCCTGCGCCCGCATATCGAGTTTGATATCGTCCACGCCGCGTTTGATGTAGTCCACGTCCGATTTAAGCGCGGTGTCAATGGCGGTGTCGTGTGTAGCCGCATCAACCGCGTCCTTTCTCGCGGTCTTTATGTGGGCAAGCCAGCCCAGCAAAATGCCGCTCAGTCCCGTTACGATTGCCCATATCCATTCTTTGGTCATGGGTGCTCCTCCTTATTTTTTTAGTGTGCCTACATAGATTTTGCCGTCCACGGATACGGTAGCCTGCAACACGTCCGGCAGCTCTGTCGGTGTCATACTGTGTGCCTGTGCAAACCGCTGTATGGCCGCAATGGTGTTTTTACCGGCTATGCCGTCCGCGTCCCCCGCGTCATAGCCCAGTGAGTTAAGGGCGGTCTGCAATGCTTTGATGTCGTCTCCCCGCATCATGGGGCTCGTCAGGGTTATGATCTTCCGCGCCTTTACCTCCTCCTTCTCTTCCTCCTGCTGGAGCAGGGCAAGCCGCCCCCAGTGCGTCCAGCTGCCATCGGACAGTTTGCGCTTACATACGCCATCGTCGCGGCCTTTCGCCTCTATGGTGTAGCCGTCGCCGACATATACGCCAACGTGAACCATTTTCTTGCTGCTTTCGCTGTACTTGAATACGAGGTCGCCCGCACACATGGGGGTTTTCCCGGCGTAGCCCCTGTTTTCGCCGCACATACGGTAAAGCCCCTGGGCGTTGGTGTCGCCCTTCATCCAGTGCTTTATGTCGCTGATGTAGTGTACGATGAGGCCGGAACAGTCGAACGCATAGAGAGGCCGTTTTTCGGCCTTCTCCATGAAATATGTGGCGCGTTTATAATTGACGTCGCTGGTTTCGCGCCGTTCTATCCATGCGTAGGGGTCGCTCATGCTGTCAACCTGCTGTCCCTGCGCTCCCCATACATACATATCGCCTACGTGGGATTCCAGGTAGGCGATAAAACCGTCTATTCTGCTCATCTGCGTTTACCTGCTACCGCAAGGCCGAACCCTATCAGGGCTATGGATACCGCATACGCGAGGGCGGAGGCGTCGCCGGTCTTGGGTATCACCACGGGATTTTTTGCAATGGGCTGTTCGGCGGGCTGTGCGGCGTTAAAATAATAGGTTTTGCTTACAGTCCTGTTTTTCTGCATGGCGTTGTAGAGTTCTTCTGCCGTGGTGGCGTTGTCGTAGGCTTTGTCCTTGACGGTTATACGGAGGGCGGCGGGCTGGTCGGTAACTATGCCGCTCAGGTAATATGTTCCAGCCTCCAATCTCAGGTCGTTTGTGTCCAGCTTTACGCCGTCCAGTTCGATTATAAGCTCCATGTCGGTCAGGTCGTAAAAACGGGGTATGCCCAGGTCAACCTTGAGCAAAAATAGCTCATTATTGACGTAGGTTTTGGATACCGCCTTGCCGGTCTGGTAGTCCAGCGCGGTTATATCCAGAGTTACGGGGTCTGCGGCGTAAGCTATGGTGCAAAGGCACAGCATGAGCATAACCGCGAGGATACAAGTGAGTTTTTTCATAATGTTTTCCTTTCTTTTTAGAGTTTTATGCAGCGGTTCTCGAACTTCTTATATGCATCGAGGTACACTTCGTTTTTGTCGCCGTTGTAAGTGACCTCATAATACATACCATCGTGGAGTGTGGTGGATACCAGTGCCTTCCAGTTCTGGAGGGTCTTGCAGTGCCAAACAATATAGGTATCAGTCATATCGATCTCTATGCCGTCCGTCTTGTCGAGGTGCTCGTTTACATAATCTCTCACGATTTTACAAGCTTTGAGTGTGTAGTCCATAATTCTTTTCCTTTCTTTATTTTTGTTTTTTAATTATGAAAAAAGAGCCGTGCGGCTCCTTATTCCGTGTATTCGCTCCATTTGGAGCTTCCCGCCTTGGGCTTGTAGACGGTGGACTTGATGTGCTGCTCGGTGCATTGCCACGTTTTGCCGTTGTAGGTCACTATGGTGTCTACCTCAATCACCGTGCCGTCCTCGATGTCGCCCCACGCGGGATAGGTCACGGTCTGCACCGCCCAAATAGTCGCCCTCCTACAGTTTGTATTCTATGACATAAGTGCCGGATATTTTATTCACTTTTACCCGGTCGCCCGCTTTCAACGAGAGCGCGGCGTTATATTTATAGTGTTTCTGTGTAGCGGTAGTTTCTCCGTCAAATTTGAGCGTGGCTTTGCCGCCGGACACCGCCACCACAGAGGCAAATTTCGCCGCTGATGGCCTGCGCTTTTGTAAAAACAGTGCTTCCTGCTCCTGATATATCACACGAACACCACCTTTTTTGCCTGATGCTCCATGAGGGCGCCAGGGCGTATTTCTATTTTCCAGTCGGTTTCTTCGTACACGCCTACCAGCTCCCCGTTATACAACGCGATAACGTCCCCCACGCCGTGGGCAGGGTTTATGGCCGTGTAAAATTTGATTTTTTGCGTTGCAAACATGGATTTCACAGCAAGATTATCCGCGTATTTTTGCAGCGCCGTCTGGCTTGCTATATTATCCAGTTCAACCGGCGTCGCCAATATGCGCCGCCCCCTGCGTACCGTGGACAAAGCGGAGATCATGCTGTCATTTATGCCCGTTGCGGTCATGGGGTTGTCATAGTCAGGGTTAGATACGTTGACGATGAAAACGTTGGGGGCCTCATATATGTCCATTTCCTCTGTGTATTCCGGGGCGATAATACTATATTCGTCGTCCCGATACTCCCGGTCTATGTTGGAGCTGGACGGGGCCTCGTACCTTTCAAGGCGGGCCACCCCATCAAAATCAAACCAAACATCCGAAAAGTTTATCTCGGACAGCAGTGCATTGATGATGGTGAGATATTCCGTTCCTATTTCCCAATCCTCACGGTCTGTGGCAAGAGTGTCCTCGCAATCGTCCATCCGTATGCGCGGTATTCCGGCGTCCCGGATAAGGCTCTGTATCGCAGTCATATATGGCGTCCCCGCCGCAATATAATACCGGGTCTCGGTTTTGGTCTGTTTGAGCCTCAGCGCGCGGTCGTATGCCTCTATGGTGTCCTCGTCCTTGCCGTATTTAGTGTGTTTGGTGGTCAGCGTGCCCACCATGTATATGCCGAGAGGATACTCTATGCCGTCCTTGATGTAATACGGCCTTATTTCATCGTTTAGATAATCCACATTGTCGTTATGCTCGAACACGCCGTACATGGAGGTCTTTATTTCGCCGTCGGCAGCCATGGTGACGGTGGGATAGTCATCTCCCACCGCCGTCAGATTGTGCTCTGTAACAGCCCCGTTGCGTATCACCTCAAAGCGGCTGGTTACTACGCTCATCGTATCAATCATGCTCAATCCTCTCATTGTTGTCCGTCTGCTGTACGCTGCACGAAAACGCCCTGAAAAACTGGTCTGCGCTCAATTCGAAGCCCATCAGCGGGCCGGTGCACAGGCAGCCGTGCTGATCTCTGTATATCACGGTCTTGCCCAGCAGCCCCTCAAAAGCCGCTGCCTGCGCCGCATCGTTAAAGGCAGCGTTAAAACTGTATATTTTGGTTATTTGCTGCGAGGTCTCAGCCACGGGATACCGCCGCCCGGCGTAAAACTGATACGCTACATCCTGATACGTCGACACGCCCAGCGGGCTATTCTGCGCGGTGGAATATTCCAGCCGCAACCATTGCATTTCGCCCAGCGCCGCTATCTCCGGCGCGTCTACCGAAAGCGTGACCGTGACCTCATTGGACATGGAGTAACTGTCTCCAGCAACGCCGCGCACTTTATATTTGTGCGTCCCTATGGCCATTTGGTCGGAGTATGTGTGTGCCGTGGTTTTTGCTATTGGTATGTCATCGCGGTAGATATAGTAAGTTTTGTGATCCGTTTCCGTCCACGCAAGGGTCGCTTTTTCGCCGCCCGCGGCAAAAAGTGTTATTGGCGCGCCGGGGGTGTTGGCAACGGTAAATTCAGCCGTTCCCCAATCGCTCCAAAGACCGTATTCGTTCTGTATCCGCACCGCGGCTATGTGCGCGCCATCAGCCAGATATTCTTTAACCTTATACCGCCCGTCAGTGCTGTAAGCAGTGTGCAATACTGCATTGTCGATCTTTATTTGATAGGCAAGCTGCCCCTCGCCGGTCCATGTTATTTCCGGCCTCGGGCTTGAGGTAGCATATACCGTTGGAGTCAGTGGTTTGCCCTGGGCCGTAAATGACGCTTCTTCGCTCCATGCGCTAACTTGATCGTATGCGTTCGTGCAGCGCACGCGCCATTTTACGATGCCTGCAGCAAAAGTGTTTGGAGGTATATTTGCATTAGTGTTTGCCGATTCTGCGGAGGCCAACGCAGCCCAGTCAGTGTGAGATGTGTCCTTATATTGCAGTTCGTATTTTTTCTGTGCTAACCCCTCACGGCTTGCGTATGTCCACTCAAAATTTATCGTATCCCAGCTTCCGGCGTATGTGTTTTTCGGTTTTACTGTCGTTACGGTTATTTTGTCGTTCTGCCTTAAGCCCCTTATGCAGTAGCTGCCGTCGGGGTTTTTGTCATCTTCTAATTGTGTCGATTGTGGGATTGCAAAAGCGATGACAACGCCGTAAGAGTCGGACGAGGGGCCGAAGCTGGCGGAGCCATTGAGGTAGACGCAGTGCGAGCCGGTGGCATTGCGGCGCGACGACAGCCACCAGCGATTAGCCGAACCGTTAAAAGTCTTTTCGCGGTTGGCGTTGCTGTTGTAGCGTTGGAGGGCCTTGCCCTCGGTCGTACCGTTATTCGCTCCGAAGCCCACCATGGTATAGGTCAGAGCAAATACCTTGCGGGTTATGCTGCCGCTGCCTTCAAGGGCGAAGGTGACGCTTATCATTTTCTCGCGCAGCGTTTGCGGGAAGCTGTTGAAAATCGTGGTTTTTATCAGGTTGTCCAGCGTCCCTTCCGGGTAGCTTCCCGAATCTCCAAACGGCGAATTTTCGTATATTTTTTTATATACCAGCACCGCGCCTCCGGATACGAGGTTATTTTTGTCAGCCACTTCGCATAGCCTGTTTTCTTCGGTCCCTACCGGGATGAGTATTGTTGCCCCGAGCGGCAAGTCTGCTAATGTCGCCATATGTTACCCTCCGTACCCCATCCGCACGCTGCGTCGGTAGTTGTTCGCCATGTCTATCAGCTTTTGTATATCGCTTATCTGCGACATATTGACGCTGATATTAAAAGTGTCGCCGCCCACGCCGCGGCTCTCCTGATTATTCAACACGCTGCTCCCCTTCGGTAAGTCTATCAGTTCCGGCCCGTTTTCGCCCACCCAAGTCAGGCCGCCGCGCCAGTTGTCGGTGCCAGCGGCGTTATGCGCCACGCTGCCCATCCAACGCCCAAAGCTGCTGTCTGTGCCGTTAAAGACGTTGGCTATGCTCTGTATATTCGAGGTGTCAAATCTCTTCTGCCCGAAGGAGAAAAGATAATCCAGCGTGTCTGTAAGCGCTCCCACAGCGTTTACGACCACCTTCACCGCGTCCGCGAACAGGGCCAGTACGCCGCCAATCGCCTGGAATACCGGCTTTAGCAGGTTGAGTATATCCAGCACCGGCTCTAACGCCTGTAACAGGTTGCCCGCCAGTTCGATGATTGTGCCGAAAAGATCAACCAGCCCCGTATCCGCCGCAAACTCCGCAAATTGCATCGCAAGGTCGCCCACGATCTGTATTACCTGTTCGAGGGCCGGTGCAAAAGCAGCCGCAACTTTGCTTTTCGCGGCTTCCATTTTTGCCTCGAACATTCCGAGCGAATCGCTGAGAGAGGCCAGCTTTTGTATGTCCTCGTCCTTCACGATGGGCGCTGCCGAGGCTACCTGTTCTATTGCCCTGCCGTATTTTTCAAGCATGGGGATAACGGCTTCTTCGCCGGTCGTTCCCAGCAGTTTTGAGGCTATTGCATTTCTATCGGTTACGTCGGACATCTGTGCCAGAGCGCTGTATACCTCCGTAAAAAGCTGTGCCTGTGATTTCATCGTGCCGTCGGTGTTTGTCACCGATACGCCGAGGCGGTCGAACATTTCCGCCGCTTCGCCGGAGCCGCTGGCGGCGTCCTGTGCTTTCTCGGCAAGGGCGGAAAGGTCTCCCTTAGCCTGATCCATCGAGTAACCCACGGACTGCATGACATAATCGAGCTGCTGATATGATTCGGTGGACATGCCAAGCTGAGACGAACCGCTCTCGATTTCTTTGGCCCATTCTGCCTGCTGCACCGTCAAGTCGATAAGCGCTTTTTCTACCACCACTATCGCGGCGGCTACCGCCGCAAACGTGCCTATCAGCGCCATGGATTGACCGTCTATCTTCACCATCCCGTCGAGGGTTCCCTTGATGTTGTCCGGCAGGCTTATTCCAAATTTGCTGCCCAGTTCGTCGAGCGCATCGCCCAGCCCCTTGCTGTTGTCCCCCGCATTATCAGCCCCATCGCCGTACTCTTTCAAGGCTTCCGTGTTGTTTTTCAGCTCTTTTTCGGCTTTTATGAGCGCCGTTTCGGTGTCGTTCACGGCCTTTTTCATGCGCATCGTGCGTTCGTCGGCCTCGCCATAGGCCGCGCCCACCTTCTTTAGCCACTCTTCCTGCAATTCCAGTTTGTCTTTCAGGTTCAACACGCTTTCGTCGAGGTTTTTGTTTTTTGCGTTCAACGCCTCGGCGGAATCGGCATTATCCTCAAACTGCGCCGCCAGCTTTTTTGATTCCGATTGCAGCACTTTCATGCCGTTATCTATGCTTTTCAGCGCTTCTTTATATTCCTTTTCCCCTTCGGCTATAAATTTCGTTCTTATGCTCGGCATTTACGTACCTCCCAAAAATGCGGATAGGCTTTTAGTTTTCTCCTGCGTTATGCCCTGTATTTTTGCATATTCTTTGATTATTCTTGCTATCCTGTACGGCGTGGCCGTTTTCCAGAATTCCCTTTCACTCAGTCCGAATCGTATCACCCATACCGTAAGATACCACGCGAAATTTATGGGTTCGTCTTCCGCGTGGTTTTCGCGTTTTTTGGTTCCGCTTCCTCATCGCCGCGAAGCGCCGCTGTAGTCAGGTCCATCACGAGCGACGTTACGCCCGAAAGCTGTGAGGGCGGTATGAGCCGCCCCACTTGCTTCACGGTATAAGACTTGTCGGAGCCCTCGCTGTCAAGATAGTCGTTTATCATGGCAGTCAAAAAGCACACGATTGTCTTTGTCGTAGCGCTCCTGAGCGCTTTTGATATATTGCCGTCAAACATTTCCTGCACGTCCGCCAGCACATTCATGTTGCAGCAGAGGGTCATTTCCTGTCCGTCAAAGGTGTATTTTGCGGTTTTCAGTCTTATATCCATGCCGTTCTCCTTTTATGACGCGCCGAAGCACTTGTTTATCCACGCTACCGCATCGCTTTCGCTTGCCAGTGTTGCAATCTCCATGATACTCTTGTCCTCGCTGTCATCTGCTAAAAACTCGCCCGTGGTCGTGGGAGTCTGGAAGGTGATGCTGTCGCCTTTTGTGGCGTATACATAGCCGGGTGCGCCAAAAAGCACCTTGTACACAAAGACGGCGGTATATTTGTCCGTGCCGTCAATAGCGTCCGGGGCGTAAAAGCCCATGCCGACATACTTCGCAATGTCCTTCGCAGTGGCTTTAAGGCTCTTTTGTGAGGTGTTTGTTCCTACGTTGCGCGTATTTTCGCTCATGCCAAAAAGCAGTTTCTGTGCCGCGTCGGTGATGTATTTCACTCCAACGCTGGCAGTGCCGCCGGTTATGAGTTTCTTGTACTCGGCAAGGCGGCTCTCGGCGTACAGTCTGCCCTCGGCAGCGGTCAGGTTCAGCTCCACGCTCATGGCATCGCCCATACTTATGGGCGTTTCATAAGTGATAGTGCCCTCGGTGTTTATATATTTGCCGATTTTTATTCCTCTGAGATCAAAAGTAGGCATTTAATCCAATCCTTTCTGCTTAAAAAATAGGTTTACCTTTTGGTTCAAAATTTCCTCAAATTTCTTTACTGCGCGTTCCTCGGCTATTGTCCAGAAACGGGAACCGGGGTCGTTAGAGCGCCCATAGTTGCGGCTGAATGCCACTTGCCCATTGGACGCGCCGCTGTCGTTTTTCCCTGTGGGCTTCACCATAACATAGCGGGAGCCGTCCTTATCCTTGCCTTTTGATTTTTTGATAGAGCGTAGCAGAGAGCCGGTACGATATTCGCCATACTGATATATGGCCCGTTCGATTTCCTGTTTTGCATAGTCTGCGCCATCGTTCATCAGTTCGTCGTTTAGTTCGTCTATGCCGTCCCTTACGCCTTTTAGGGCCGCCTCCACCTCATCAAATCCGGAAAACTCAACGTTAGCCATATATCTCTCCTACGCCCACCGCGGTTATGGCAATGTGGTACAGTCCCGTGTCCACTTCGTATATTTCCGCGTCCACAGTGCAACTCCAGCCTGCCGCAGCGAGCCTGCCCTTGATATCCTTTATAGCCAGCTCGAACGGGGGAGTGTCGGTGTAGTAATCCACAGAGTACATCACGCCCGTTTCCTTTTCTGCGCCCTCTGCGTATAGCGTCCCGATCTGGCCCATGCACTGATACGTGATATAGCTGCGCTGGTCGCCCATGTAGGGCGGGTGGCATACGGTGTATCCATCCTTGAGTATCTCCGCTATGGTCATGCCGTCACCACCCTCTGAGCCTTAATCTCCAAAAATTCCCGGCGGTCGCCTATGTTGTCTATGCTGATGATCTCGTAAGGCTCGGCATCCCGCTCATGCCATATGCGGCACTCGACGGTCACAAGGGGCGAGTAGCGCATGGTTATGGTCACGGGCTGCCGCAAGTGCAGTTCTTCCGCCTGATATACCTCCGTACCGTGGGCATTCACCCACTTGCACCACACGGGGCCGGGGAAAACATTTTTAAAGCTTTCCGCGCTGAATCCGGCTTTGATGCTGTATTCCGGCGCTTTTATGGTGATTTTCGTTCGCATTTCACCTGCTCCAGCTTTAATTGCCATCAAAACCACCAGCCTTTATATTGATTCAGCATCGCGCGAACCGCTATGTCTATCTCGGTCGTAGAACCCTGTATCACAGCCTCCCGGTTGGTGTACCAATGGCCTATGAGCAGGAGCATGGCCTGTCGCACAAGGTAGGGTGTCTCCTCGTATCCTGCGGTGTAGGTTATGACTGCGCCGGGCTTGTTTACCGTCACGGTGCCGCGGCGCACGTCTGCGGTATACTCCACCGCCTCGCCGTCCACTGTAACGCTGTCCACGCTTATCACGGGGCCACGCGGGAGTGTCACAGTGCCGCTCACCTCCGGGTAAGCGGTTATGGACTGCTCCGCAAATGACTTCCCGCAATAGTTCTCGCAATATTCGCGGGCCGCGCTTATGAGAGGAGCTATTATATCCTTGTCCTCGCTGGTATCGCCGGGGTTATTCCGCAGATGCAGTTTTACCTCTTCGAGGCTTAGCGGTTCCACTGCTGGGGGTTGTCTTGTTATTACCATTGTCAGCCTCCATGGCTATGGCGTAACAGCCCCTGATGAGCTGCCGCGCCGTTGCCTCGTCTATGTCAATGATGGAGCCGGGCGGGGTTACTCCCTCCGGCCCGGCTGCTAAGGTCAACATTTTGATTTTCATCAGCTCGCCTTCATCTTCAGGCGGCTGAACGCCTCGCCTACTACGGGTGCGCCGTCGCCATAGTACTCGACAACGTAGCCTATCTCGTTGTTGACGGCGTACAGCTCGTTAAGCACCTGTATGTAGAGGCCGTCGCTGTCGCATACCCAATAGCCGGTTTTAAAGTCGCCGTATACTGCCACGTACTTGTCCGTGGCTACGGCGTTAGGCGCGTACTCGGACATATATACGGGAGCGCCCAGCAGCATATCAGGCTGTCCTGCCTGCACGGAGGGCTGCCATATATACTGGCCGTCGCTGTCCTTGAGCTTTGCGATCATCTTGCAGAGGTCGCGGTGCATTACCCAGGAGGCCCCGCGCATATACTGGCCCTTCACGCCGTATTTGCACTCTATCAGGTCGTCGGTGGCCACGGCGGTGGCGGAAGCGGCGGTAACGTCGCGCCCGGTGGCTATGCCGCTGTCAGAGGCGGTAAAGATGCCCAAAGGCTGATTAGTGCCCGTTCCGCTCATAAAGGCGTTTTCCTGCGCCGCCTCGATCTTGTACAATATGCGGTCAAGCACGGTCTGATCAGGGCTGGGTGCGTGGCGCATGAGGGTCTTGGATATCTTAATCAGCTTGGCAAGGCGCTGGGGCTTAAATTCGCGGCGGCCGAAGGCGATGGTCGCCTCTTCGGGGGCTGCCGCCACCTCGGTTGTCCATGCCACATCAGACGCATCGGTAGTCAGGCTGGGATACCCAAGGCTCTGTGCCTGACCTATGGGGCCCACAACGTTGCATATCTGGCGCATAAACATGTCATTTTTGAGCCCGGCTATGAGCTGGTTGACAAACTCCACGGGCGCGGTCAGATAACCGGCGGTAGCGTTTGTGCCAAGGGTCATGGTGGTGTTTTTGTATCTGGTTATGGACTCGGGATCGCCCTGCAGTGCACGGGCAAATACTTTAATGTGCTCGTCCTTTTTGTCGCCCAGCTTGTCGATCACTTCACCGGCGGCGCGTTCTCGTTCGAGCTGCTTCTGCTCGCGGATTATGTTGGCGTTGAGCGCGTCAAACTCCTTTTCGAGCCGGTTATAGGTCTCGGTGGATTCCGCGTCCATCACGCCGTCTTCAAATTTGTTCATTATTTCGCGCATCTGGGTTGCGGTATTTGCGCGATCCTGCATCATTTCGTAGAGTTTCTTCATCGGTTACTTATACCTCCAAAATTTTTAGTTTAGTCGCTCTGAATCTCTTGCGCTGCTCCTGCAGTGCGGTGTTTATATCTGCTGCGGGCTGGATTGCTCCCCCGTTGTCAGGCTCCCTGTTTTCCGGCGGTTCCTTCGGCGCGTGCTTGTACAGCGCAAACCACTTTTCGCTGTTTACACAAGCCGCGATCTTTTTATTCTCGATCAGTTCATCCACAAATCCCATGTCGAGCGCCTCGGTGCCGCTCATCCACGTTTCTGCTGTCATAAGGGCGGATATCTCGTCCTTCTCCTTGCCGGTGCGGGCGGCGTATATGTCCGCTATCTGGTCGTTGATACGGTCGAGCTCGTCGGCGGTCCTGCGTAAGTCCTCCGCCCCGCCGCCGGCGTATGTCCATGCATTATGTATCATCAACGTGGCGTTTTCGGGCATTTTGATGGTATCGCCCGCCATGGCAACAACTGAGGCGGCAGATGCGGCGAGACCGTCTATATGTACGGTTTTTGTTGCCGGGTGGCGATTCAGTATGTTATACAAGCTAAATCCCGCAAAAATATCCCCGCCAGGGCTGTTGATATACACATCAAGGGTGGATATATCCCCCAGCGCCGCCAATTCTTTTTGAAATTGCGCAGGGGTTATTTCGTCGCCCCACCATGACGTATCGCTGATCTCTCCGTACAAAAAAAGCTCGCCGGCATTGCCGAGAGCTTTAAACTCCCAAAATTTATTCATTTTTCAGGGGCGCTCCTTTCGCTTGCGCGCTTTTAGGCGCGTTGAGTTTTGCGTTTTCCAGCGGCAGCATGTTGCCGTTGATAAAGTATATCTTTCCCAGCCCATCGGGTATGGGGTTCATATCCTCCAGCTCGCGGATATCGTCCGCGTTCATCACACCATTCTGCCGCATTGTGTTGTAATAGCTCGTTCGGGTGGCGGTATCGCCGCGTAGCAGACTGTTTGTATTAAACTTAAAATAATACTTCGCCTGCTCCGCCTCGCTCAACAGGTCACGGTAAAGGGCCTGCTCTATACGCACGGATAGGGGATTTATGCAGTCACGTACAAACTCGGCGCTCTGCTGCTCAATATTTGAAAAAGTGGCTTTTTCCAGATCCATGCACATGTGCGGGGGTACGCCGAAAATACGACATATCTCGGTTACAGCCCATTTGCGGCTATCAAGGAGCTGTGTCTTTGACATGTCTCTGTCCCACGGCTGCGCCGTGGAGCCGTTTTCCAGAAACATCCATTTCCCGGCGTTTTCTGCGCCGCCGTAGTTGCTCTGGAAGTCCTTTTTGAAGCGCTCGTATGCCGTATCGGAGAGTTGCCCCGGATAGGTTATATAGCCGCCGGGGGAAGTACCGGAAAAGCCCCTTTGCGCGTATTGTGTCATGCTGTTATTCAGTCCCAGCACGCTTGCGGCTATGGTCATTGGGTCTTCCGGCGTGCGGTCGCCAAATCTAAAACCGGGAATAAAGACAAAATCGCCCTCCCGGAGCGTTTCTGTTATGCCGTCATAGGTGACGTATATATACTGTTCCCCGTTTTCCCGGTTGGTGTACACTTCCGAGCAGCAGGATGTGGGCAGATTTTTGAGGTGTCGCACAAAGCCGTATCTGTCCCGCACTATGCGGAGATACCCGCCGCGAGTGAGCAGCATGTTTGCCACAAGCATCTGCATAAGCTCATACGCCGTGGTGGTGCGGTTGGGCAGCACATACAGCAGCTTATACAGGGGATGATCCCGTGCCTTTTGTTTGCCCTCCCCGGTATTTTTGTACATGTGCAGGGGCAACGCCGCCATGGTCTTGCTTATCAGGTCAACACACCTGAATACCGCCGCGACCTGCAGCGCCCCCTCTGCGCTTATGGCGTAACCCTGCCCTGCAAGGTACATTTGCCATGCGCTATCATCTGATACGGAGGGCAGTGTTTTAACGTCCGCCGCCCGTATTTCGTATGTTTTGCCAAAAAGTTTAAATCTTTTCACTGTTTACCTCACACTATTCTCAGGCCGCGGTGCTCGTATACGCTGCGCTTGGGTTCCAGTTTTACCGCCGCCGCCATCGCATCTATCAGGGCGCACATCGGGTCTATTCGCTCTATGCTCCTGTTTTTCATGGGTTTTATGTTCTCGTTGCCGTCCTCGGCTACTACTACATTGCCAAACGCCCAGCGCCCGCAGGGGTTCCTCTCGTGGGTCATTTCGCCCTCGCGTAGGAGTCGCTCAATTTCCTTCATTGCTGGGGACATGCCGCTCATGGTCTGAGGTATGGTGATTATCTTCTGTGCCGCAACCTCCTGCTGCATGAGGGGGCGCAGGGAATCTATGCGCCACTCGTCCGCTGCAATATATTTGATGTCATAGTCCAGCATGAGCTTGTCCAGATAGTTGGCAATATAGGCGTAGTCCACACAGTTGCCGGGGGTCGCGTGCATATGCCCCGCCTGCACCCATTTGCCAAAAGGCACGTGGTCCCGGTGCTCCCGTTCCCGCATGTTTTCCTCCGGGATCCACGCATCCACAAAAAAGCGCCACTCCGTTTCCTCCGGCAGCGGTGGGAAAAGGGCCGCCACGGCGGTCAGGTCGGTGGTGCTGGACAGGTCTATGCCTACATAACAGGGCCGCCCCAGCATATCGGATTTATGCCAGCCCCCTTCGGTATCATCCCATAGGGTGATGGGCAGCCAGCCGGTGCGTTTAAGCGATATCCATTGATTGAGCCGGAGCCACCGGAAGAGCTTCTCTGCCGCCGGGCTGTTTCGGGCCTTTATCGCCTCGCTGCGCACATTCTCAATTTTGATGGATACACCCAGCGAGGGATTGGCTAAGTACCAATTTGTTTCATCGTATATGTCCGCGTCCTCAGGGACGGTATAGATCTTGGCGTAAAACGCCGGGTCTGTCAGTTCGCCGCTCAGCACCTTTGTTGCTATTTCGTGCTGTTCCCATCCCACACTTTTGCGGTCGGGGTCGTCGCCCGCGGTGGTGATGCACCATATGAGCTGCTCATTCCGTGCAGCACCCGTACCAAATGTCAGCACGTCCCACAAGTCCCGCTTGGGGTGGGCGTGTAGTTCATCCATGATAACCACGGAGGGGTTAAGGCCGTGTTTGGTCGCCGCCTCTGCCGACAGCACTTTAAAGCGGCTGTGTGTGCGGAGATTCAGCATTTCCTTCGTGCTGTCTTTGATTTTGATTATCTTGGACAATACTTCGCTTTGCTCCACCATGCTCTTTGCGGCGTTAAAAGCTATTGATGCCTGGTTCCTGTCTGCGGCGCCGCAGTATATCTCGCCGCCCGGTGCGTCCATGACCAGGTGATACAGGCTCAGCGCGGCGATAAGTTCGGTCTTGCCGTTTTTCTTGGCGATCTCCAAATATGCCATGCGGTACTGCCGCACGCCCTCGGCGGTCACGGTGCCGTATACGGAGTTTATGACATCTATCTGCCATGGTAAAAGCACAAAGGGTTTGCCGTAAAAATCGCCGGTATGTTTAAGGGCCTGTACAAACTCGATAACTTCGAGAGCCTTGTTCGAGTTAACCACCGTACTTGCTCAGATATGCGGCCATGGGGTCGCTCTCTGCGGCTTTTTTCGCTGCTGCTACACCCATGCGAGCACGGCCCACCGGCGACAGGCACAGCTGCTCGGCGTATTTTATGATATTCTGCCCCTCCCGGCGCATGATGGTGATATACGGGTTTTCCGTTGGCTTGCCGTCCGCCGCCCGGTATATAAGCGGGCCGTTTTGGTATTCCGCCTCGGCTTTTTGGTATATCGCCACACTCTCGCAGTAGGCAGCGAGGGCGGATATGTCCAGATCGTTAATTATCGGGGTGTCGAGCTGACGGTAGAGCTTTACTACCCTTTTCCATTCCTTCTTCGCCTCCGGGGACAGGCTTTTGGGTGGTTTTAATTTGTCGGAGCAGCCGGTAGGTTCGCCATTCTCCCGGTTTTCCATCGTGTCTTTGGTATGCCGGTTTTTGCCGTTATCGACGAGCTTTAGCGGCCTCGGCTTTCTTCCTGTCGGCATAGGCTCCTCCTTTCTCAAATTCTGTATTTGCCTATGATTTTTTTGTGTCCTTTGACGCTGTTGCAATGTATGCAGGCGGGCTGGTGATTGGCGGTATCCCAAAAGCGCGGGTCGCCCGGCCCGTCAGGCGGGTCTATGTGATCCACGCACCGCGCCACCATAGTGCAGCCATCGTCCAGCCGCAGGGCGCAGAGTTGATGTTCCGGGGCCGACAAATACCAGCGGGAGTATTTGCTCCATCGGGCATCATATCCGCGCTGCCGGGAGCTGCCCCGCCGCTCGTCCTGGGCGTGTATCTGCTCCTGCTGCCGCAGTTCGCCCGCCGTCCGGTGCTCATCGCAGTATCGTTCGGCGGTCAGCGCATTACATCCAGGGTACTGGCAAAAATGTAGGGCTCGGCTTGCCATATTGCCGCTCATCTCCCTCAAAATGCTCAAGGGCCGCTCTTCGCAGCCCTTTTGATGGTATTATTATAGCACATAAAGAGTGTGGGAAAGTGTTGAGTTTTATTTATCTCGTTTCACAACGGGTTTTGGTTTTATGATGCGCGGTGCGGTTCGCGCATAAAAGTTTTTGCCTTATTATTTTAGTTTGTTTATCTTTTTGGTTGACTTTTTAATCTGACAGGTATATAATATAGACATAACAAGAGAGGAGCACACAAAAATGACAATCATTAGCAGCCAGCACTACATCAACCCCGAAATAGTAGCTGAGAAAATAGAGCAGCTCACCGCCGCCGGTGCTAAAAGCGTCATCGTCCCCTGCTCCTATGTTGGCATAATCGACGGTGTAGAGTATGCTATACAAACTGACAAGCACCACACCCTCAGCGCGGCTCGGGAGTTGGATTTGCCCGTTGAGTACAAAATCACCGATGACCCCGAGGGGCTAACTGGTATTGATTTGCTGGAGGCCCGCCAATATGACGGCGATTATTACGACGTAGAACACAGTAATCCCTATTATGACGAGATCGTGACGGTTTGGTAAAAACAAAAAGGAGGATATGAAAATGGTACATTTTGACACGTATGACGAGGCGGTGGAAAATTGCCGTGGTGATGAGGTTGTGGTCGAGGTTGACGGCGGCTGGACCGTTATGTCCGTAACTGATTATCGCGTCTGGGTTATGCAGGATTAACGAAGGAGGATATAAAAATGCAGGTAGTGAAAAACGGTGAAAAAATTGAGATGACATATGATGAGGTCTGTTATGACTTCGGTTTTTGCCCCGCTGCGCGGTTTATGGACATCACCCCACGGGGGGCGGTTACATTTACGGTCGGCAGGCCCGAGGAAGTCCGGGCGCTCTATCAGGCGGTAAAGGACAGAGGCTACAAACCCGCGCAAAAATTTGCCGCTTTGATGCGGCCAAGACTAATATAATCGCAGGATTAACGGAGGTGAGCACATGACAGACAACACAGTTAAGGCCTTGGGCCGGGCGTATGGTATAATGGCGGCGCAGCTCCCCGACATCATCGGGGCGCGCTGCCGGGTGCAAACAGCTAATATGTGGCCCATCCGTGGGCTGGGTGAGGGCTTGCGGTATATGATCGTTAACCGCAAGCTCACCCCGGAGGTCGATAGAGCCATACGGGACGCGCTGCAAGGCGCAGAGGATATAACCGAGGACGAGCACGCGCTGCCGCTCAGCCAGCAAGGCATGTGGGAGCTTGCCTATATGCAGGGCCGGTGCGCTCCCGTGCTCAGCGACGGCGAGTATTTGCGGGATCAGCTCAAGGCCCGTGGCCTGACGTTGGAGCAGGCCGCCGAGGCCTGTGAGGTGAGCAAGGCCGCAGTGCATTCGTGGTGTGCCGGGGTCAAACCGATCCCCCACGCGCGGCAGGAGCTGCTCGCGGTAAAGTTTGGGATAATGATATAAGAGGGCTGATATCAGCCCTCTTATACGGTATTCTCTTTACGCTGCTATTCTGCCTATCAGCCTGTCTACCCCCTGTCTCTCAAGGGTCTTCGCCCAATCAATCGAGACGTGCATTTGCTGCGCTATCCGCTCCCAATATCCCCCTTTTGCCACTCCGTATTTAACGTACCGCAGTCTTATTGCCTCATATTCCAGCGGCGGCAAGCACATCACTTCAAATTCTATCATTCCCACCCAATGGTCGAGATTTTGCAATTCGTCTTCCAGCCGTTTTTTCTTCTTTCGCAGTCTTTTTAATTCCCGCGAAGCTTTTATCACCGTGGCCGGAGTGCTGTCCGGCAGCTCAGTACCGCGCGGCAGGCCCGTAATCTGCTGCGGGTGAAGATCGTATTGCGCCTCAATTTCCTCGTCAACGCTAATTAACAACCGCTCTTTTTCCGTCCTCGTGCGCTCTGCATTACCCCAATACATCAGCAGTCGCCGCACGGCTGCCCGCTCATCTCGCCTTTCCCGCGTTGCTTTTTTCGGATTCAATTTCCCGCCTCCTTTTTGGATTAAAAACCGTCGTTTTTGATGTAATTTTGCAAATCTTTTCGGTGACCAATTTGCCGCCGCCGTTTATTTGTAGTTTTGTTGTTTTCGGGCGCCCCATTGCCGCTCATTTTCAAAGCTTCTCAAAAATCGAAAAATTTTTCTTCCGATGGGCCGCCCCGGTACCGCGGAGGGTTGATTTAGCTTTTTGATGCCCCCCTCCCCTCTATTTCGGCCTGTTTTCACGTCTGCATCGTGCCTCCGTCATCAGGCGGATATACTCCGCTTTTTCTTTTTCCAGTCTTTTCAAGTGCTTTATTGCGTCCCGCCTTACAAATCCGCCGCTTTTTTCGATGAGTGCACGGGTAGCGGCGATTTTCCGATCATGCTCAATTAACGCGCTCGGCTTTTCCACTTGTCAGGGCCTCCCATCTGTCAACTATCACGTCGCAGTATTTGGGATCAAGTTCCATAAGGTAGGCCGTCCGCCCGTTCTGTTCGCAGGCTATCAGGGTAGTTCCAGAGCCGCCAAACAGATCCAGCACGCAGTCACCGCCCTTGGTGTTGTTTTGTATCTGGTAATCAAAGAGTTTGACCGGCTTCATGGTCGGGTGTTCTTTTGCCCGCTGCGGACGGTCGAAATTGAGCACGGTTGTCTGCTTTCGGTCGCTGGCCCACAGGTGGCCCGCGCCCTCCTTCCATCCGTAGAGGCAAGGCTCGTGTTTCCACTGGTAATCCTGCCGTCCCATGACCATACTGTTTTTGTTCCAAATAAGGCACTGCCGCACTTCCAGTCCAGCAGCTTTGCAAGCGGCCCGGAAGTTCAGCCCTTCCGATTCTGCGTGCCAGATGTAAAATACCGCGCCGGGTTTCATTGCCTCGTAGGCCGCCATAAAGGCGTCGGTCAAAAAGGCCCGGAATTGTTCATCGTTTTGTTTGTCGTTGACTATGGTGAGCGCATCTTTGGTCTTGCCCGTGTATCCCACATTATATGGCGGATCAGTGAACAGCATATCCATCTGCACCCCCCCCCGCCAACGCTTGTACGCAGTCGGCGGACGTGCTATCGCCGCACATCAGAAAGTGCCGCCCCAGTTTATATATATCGCCCGGTTTAGTTCGAGGTTCCGCTGGGACGTTTATTTCATAGTCATCCTCTTGTACCTCGGCTGCCTCCTTCGGCATCGTAAATCCGAACGCCGTCATATCTATTTCTGGGATATTCAGCAGCTCCTGATTGAGCAGGTCAAAATCCCACTCGGCAAATTCTGCGACCTTGTTGTCTGCAAGTCGGTAAGCTTTCACCTGTTCCGGCGTGAGGTCGTCCGCGTAGATGCACGGTACCTGCTGCATTTTCAGTTTCTTCGCCGCCAGTTGCCGGGTGTGTCCGGCAATGATGATGTCATCCTCGTCAATAAGTATCGGCTGTTTGAATCCAAACTGCCGAATGCTCTCCGCTACCTTCTCCACAGCCTTGTCGTTGCGGCGCGGATTGCCTGCGTAGGGTTTAATGTCGTCTATGTTTTTATATACGATTTCCATATCAATTTGCCCTCTTATTTATGGTTTTGTCTGCGTTTTCTTCGCGCTCGGTCCCTTCGTCCGTACCGCTCAACAGCGCACCTTTTATGGCGGAGTAGGCGTATAGGTGCTGTATCGCCTCATGTCTTATAGGGTTTTGTTTCACTCTGCGCCCTCCCATATTAGCGGCCTTCCCGCTGCGTCTACCATTACGCACACGCCGCCTTGGTATACTTTTAGGTATTGTATCCCCGTGAGGTTATCGACATATATCGTATACAATGCACCCGTTTCCAGCGTTCGCAGTCTGTAAGTATCAGCTTCGGCCTTTCCACACCCGCACAGGGCGAGGGTCAGCAGGGTTAATATTGTTATTGCTATTACTCGTTTCATTTTTCCTCCTTTGGCGGTTCCTTTATAAGCCCTTCGATTTGGTCTATCACCCTTTTGCACTCACTCGCCATTTCGCGGGTCGTCCACTTCTTAGCAAGCGATTCACACGGCATATATCCGCTGTAATCCATACAGTGGGCATAATCCCATCCTATATACCACCCTTTATTATTCGCTACCACAAGTTCCGCGCTTGAGTATGTTATCCCGCCGTGGCAGTCTATTGCATTTTCTATATATTGTTGTTCTTCCCACGTCATGCTCAACAGGTCCGACACATCAACGTATGCGCACGGGTGCGTGCCAAAACTGACAACATAATAATTTCGTCCGTGGTAAACGCCGTGAGCTAAAACCTGCGGCTCACATCTGCTTTGCTGGTATACCATTTCATATACATTTGCCATTATTTTTCCTCCTTCGGCGTTTCTGGCAATGGCATCCACGCAATAACAGGATTACCTTTAAACCATAGTCCTTCAAACTTTTCTATGGGATATACAAGCCCCAGTATGTCGATGTCACTGCTGCCGGCATCGTAGTAATACCACCATTCCGGCAATAATTGTCTCATGCGTATCTCGCCGCGAAAAATCTGTCCATCTTGCAGCAGGATAATCACCGGTTCCTTTTCTTCTGGTAGTCTGTCTCTCACTTTAATC
>OJKC01000447.1_pt1 | contig 36351 bp, 34 predicted proteins | sample 1596401 | NCBI WGS metagenome assembly OJKC01 (sample SAMEA4350162, study PRJEB24818) | metagenome | biome: human; feature: gut; material: faeces | place: Denmark | collected 2013-09 | reverse complement strand
CACGGATGGACTCCTGAGCCTGCTTCTTGGTGCCGACGAACAGGATGTCGCCGCCCTCAGCTGCAACTTCCTTCACGTAGTTGTAAGCCTCGTCCAGCTTCTTCACGGTCTTCTGCAGATCGATGATATAGATGCCGTTGCGCTCGGTGAAGATGTACTTCTTCATCTTGGGGTTCCAGCGGCGGGTCTGGTGACCGAAGTGCACACCTGCCTCGAGAAGCTGCTTCATAGAAACGACTGCCATAGTAAAAATACCTCCAGATATTGTTTTGCCTCCGCACACCGTGATCCTTGGCCGTATCGGACGGCTTCGGACTGCCCTCCACTCCCTGCGGAGCACAAAAGGGCATAGTGATGCGTGTGTAATGCTTTGTTATAATATCACAAATAAAAGCCGGTTGCAAGAGTTTTTCTCTGTTTTTTACAAAGAAATCGTCTGTTTTTCGCTCATTTGCCTGTATCCACGCCGCTCAGACCCGCAAGACCCATGCGTTTGAGGGCGTACCCCTTGCCGAACATCAGGTCGTACTGCAAAAACCACTGCTCATTGCTCCACCGCTGCTGGAACTCGGTGGGCTCGGTGGTGGTCGTGCCGTCCAGGTTCATGGTGGTGCCGCGGGTATTGGTGCGGCTGGCCACCCGCAGCTGCCGGTTCAAAAACTGGAAGTAGAGCGGCTCGTCCAGCCCGAAGATGTCCATCATGACCGGCGAGATGTCATAGGCGGCGATGGTGCCAAGGTCTACCTGCTGCTGGCTGTAGTTGGACCACATCAGCAGCGTGGTCTGGTGCAGGCGCGGGTCAGAGCTGGAATCGCTGGCGTAGCCGGTGGTGGTGTAGACATCGTAGTTGGAGTCGATGGGGTTATAGTGATCGCCCCAGAACACCAGAATGACCGGCTCGTCCACCTGCGAGAAGTATTCGGTCAGCTTGCCCAGCATGGCATCTGCATCCCGGATGCCGGTGGCGAAGTCTTCCAGCGCGCCCACGGTGCTGGCCGACATGCCCGCCGGGTGCTTGAGCACCTTCACCCGCTCGTCGTCGGGGTAGTTGTCCTTATTATAATTGGTATGGTTCTGCATGGTGACCGCGTGCAGGAAGATGGGCTCGTTCGAGGAAGCGCTCATCTTCTCGTACTGCTGGATGATCTGGTCGGCCATGGAATCGTCGGTGACAAGGCCGCTGGTCCAGTAGTGCTTGCGCACTTTGTTCACGCCATGCATGTCTTCCAGGCTGATGAAATCCTCAAAGCCGAGGTTGGGGTAGGCCTTGTCGCGGCTCCAATACTTGGCCCAGAAGCAGTGCACCGCCGCCGTCTGGTAGCCTTTGAGCCGCAGGTAATTGGGCAGGGCGAACATGGGTTTGGTGACATGCTGCTGGTAGGGCTTGCTGCCGCTGGGCAGGAAGGACACCGAGTAGCCGGTGAGAGCTTCAAACTCCACGTCACAGGTGCCGCCGCCGAAGCTGGGGCTGTAGGCCCGGCCATAGGCACTGGTCTGCTGCAGGGCGTGCAGGTTGGCGGAAACGTCGGTGTCGAACTCGATGCCGTACTGTTCCAGCTCCGACACATCCCAGTAGGATTCGTCCATCACATAGATGATGGTGGGCTGCTTTTCCTGCTCGTCCTTCGGGGTAGTGGCACTGTAGCTGGTGGAATAGAGCGGGCCGGTGCTGAAGTTCCGGCTCTCGTCCACCTTGTCCAGCAGGTCGTCCACCGTCTCCTCGGAATAGCCCTCCGGCTTGTCGATCTCCAGATTGGTCAGGTTGGTCATAAAGCCGGTGACGACGCCGTAATAGCGGTAATAGCGGTCCTGCATCCAGGCGTCCGGCGTGATGCCCAGCACCTGGGTGACGGCGGGCTGCAGATACACGCCGAACACCAGCAGGCAGATGGCGGCAGCGGTGGCCGCACTGCCCGCCAGACGGGGCAGCCACCGCTGCTTATGCCGCCCGCGGTACAGGAAAAAGCTGCCCACCATCAGCACCAGCACCACGACGATGGTGACGATCATGCTGGTCTGAATTTTGATGCCGGCCGCCGAGGCGACCCCGGCAGCCTCGGACACCTGCATCAGATCCCAGGGCAGGAAGGGCTCACCGCGCAGCTGCAGGGTGTAGAAGTTCACCGCGCAGGGCGCACAGCCCAGCACCGCCATGCCCAGCGTGGACAGCGGTGGAAAGCGGAAGATCCAGTCCAGCAGCATCCACACCAGAAACAGCAGCAGCCAGGCCAGAAGATAGGCACCGATATGCGGGAAAATAAAACTTGCAAATGTATCAGCGGTCAGCGACCCGCGGGCGATCCACTCGCCCAGCAGCAGCACGATGAGCGATGCCGCCGCAGGGAACACCATCCGCAGGGTCAGAAGCGGTTTGGGAGTTTTCATTGGTCTGTTTTCCTTTCCACGATCCGTGTTTTCAACGTCATGAAAGCCCCGGCAGGGCTTGAAAGAACGATTTCTCTATGCTTTTTGCACAAAGCTTCTGCGATTATTATAGTCACTTCTCCGAAAAAGTCCACCCCTGATTTTACAAAAAACTCACATTCCCAGCGTTTTCTTTACCTTCTGCCAGAAGGTCAGCTCCTGCGCCTGCGGGGGCGGTTCCGGCAGGGCCGTGTGCACAAGGATGGCATCCGTGCCGATGGTCTCGATCTCCTGCCAGGGGATGGTCAGGCTCTCGTCCCGGCCCAGCAGCCCGAACAGCCGGGGCCGCCCCAGCAGGATCAGGCTCTGCAGCCGGGCGGTGGCCGGGTCAAAATCAAGGTCATCGGCCCGGCCAAGGCACACGCCGCGTTCCAGCTGCACGACCTCTTTTTCACACAATTCCCGGATGGTCACGGCACCTCTCCCCTTTCTGCCACAACTTATGCCGGGCAGGCAGCTGCTATGCAAAAAAGCAGTGGAAACCGGGAGGCGGTTTGTGCTATACTACAAATGGAAATTTTTGCAGAAAAACAGAGGATCGTTTTATGTATAAAAGCATCATTTTTGATATCGGCGGCGTGATGGTCGATTTTGACCCGAAGGCTTATCTGGTGGACCGGCTGTGCAGTGCCGAGATGGAGGAAAAGGTCTATGACCTCACCTTTGGCAGCGAGGAGTGGAAGAAGCTGGACGCCGGGCTCATCTCCCGCTTTGAGGGCAATGCCACCATGCTGAAGAATGCCCAAGCCGCCGGGTGCGAGTTCGAGGTGCAGGGCGTGCTGGACGACTGGACCCATATCCTGCGGCCCCGCCACCGGATGATCGAGCTGGTGCGCCGCCTGAAGAACCACGGCTACTGCGTCTATTACCTGAGCAATATCCCCGAGGACATCCTGGAACTGCTGACGGCCCGCGGCGTGCTGGACCAGTTTGACGGCGGCGTGGCCTCCTGCGAGGTGCACATCAACAAGCCCGACGCCCGCATTTATCAGGCTCTGCTGGACAAATACAGCCTGAAGGCGGACGAGTGCGTCTTCATCGACGACAACCTGGCCAATGTGCAGGCCGCCTTTGCGCTGGGCTTTGCCGGCATCCAGATGAAGGAGAGCGTCGGCACGCTGGTGCGCAGCCTTGCCACCTGCAACGTGACGCTGCGGTAACTTTACAGTACAACGAAAACAGCTCCCGCCGGAGGAATGCTCTGGCGGGAGCTGTTTTGCGTCAGGGGTTTACTTTTTCTCGTAGTTCTGGCAGTAGTGCGGGGTCTCCACCTGCTGGGTGGTGCAGGTGCACTGCTCCGTCACTTTGATCTGGGGCAGGTCGCACTTGCAGCCGCCAACATTGTGGCAGCACTCGCAGACATCACAGGTCACGCCGATGTTTTCCATGTTTATCACCTCTCTGCCCTTAGGTTGCCCCGGGTGCAGAGGCTTTATGCTGGAAAACTCAGCCAGCCTTTTGGGCTTCGCGCTTCGCCTTGAGGGTCACCGCCACATGCTTGAGGGAAAGCACCGGGTGCACCGGCAGCATCCGCGGGCCGGCCCAGCGCATGACCGCACGGATCTTCTCCCGCATTTCCGGCTTGTAGCAATGCACCTTGCAGGCCGAACAGAAAGTCTTTGTCTCCATGAACGGGCACCGGTCGATGCGGGCCAGGGCATAGTCGTGCAGCTGCTGGCACTCCGGGCACAGGCTGCCTTTGGGGGTGCCGTGCTGTTTGCGGCAGTAGAGAGCGATCATCTCGCTGACCAGCAGCTTTTCCTCTGCGCGTTTTTTGTCCAAATTCTTCGGGGCCTTCGACATCGGGTCCGTTCCTCCTGATCTTCACCTTCTGCTTTTCCGGGCCGAACGGATCGCAGCGCGGCGCACCGCACCACGCAGAAATGCAAAGCCTACCGTTACACCAATTGCTGCAGCCACTGCCATACACACCGCCTTTTCAAACGAAAAACGGCAGGAGCACAGGCTTTTTCCGCCTGCTGTCCCCTGCCGCCATTTTGCATTCTGTACAGGGTCTGCTGCGCCCGGAAAAGTTAGAAGTTTCTAACTTTTGATCTTATAAAAACGCCGACACGCGGCATTTTTACAGTTTAGCGCACCAGACCTTTTTTGTCAAGAGAAGCTTTTCCGGCTTACCATGCAGCCAGGTCTGCGCCCAGCTTGCGGCAGGCTGCCTGAACATCGTCGTCCGGTGCCTCGTTGCAGATCAGGCCTTCGCCGTTCAGCACCTGTGCGCCGTCACCCTGCGCACGCTCGACCCAGTCACGCATCCACTGGCCGTCGCCCCAGCCGTAAGAACCGAACAGGGCGATCTTCTTGCCGTTCAGGGAGCCCTCCAGGTCAGAGAACATGGGCTCGAACTCGCTCTCCTCCAGCTGCTCGGCGCCCATTGCGGGGCAGCCAAAAGCCACTGCATCAAACTCAGCCAGCTTTGCAGCGTTCATCTCGCCGCAGGGCACGATGGTGCCGTTTGCGCCCTCTGCGACGCAGTTTGCCATGGTCTCGGTGTTGCCGGTTGCGCTCCAGAATACGACTGCTACTTTGCTCATAAAAGATCGACCTCTCTCAAATCAGTATTAGTTAGATATCTCTAACTTTATGTTCCGTGAAAACGCGTCTGGAACCACAGACGCGCTCTCCTTGTGGTTAGCTCTCTCTAACCACCGATAGGATACCACAGCTGACGGGCCGTGTCAAGCCTTTTTAGTGAAAAATTTGGAAGATGGCCCAAAGCACCCCAAAGATGACCGGCTGATGCAGCAGATACAGCACCAGCGAATGCCGGCCCATCCAGCCCAGCGGTGCACACACCGAGCCGCGCAGCGGTTCCATGCGTGTGCGGCCCACGACCCCGTGCAGGAAATAGCCGCACCAGAACAAAAACAGCCACGGCACCAGCGGGAAATAATCGGTAGAATAGAACCACCACGGGTAAAAACCCAGATAGGCCGTGAAGTAGTTGGCATACAGACTTTCCGGCAGGGCCAGCCGCAGCGCACCGATGCCGAGGTAGTGGTCCGCCGCATGATAGGTCAGCGCGAACAGCACCGCCGCCACGGCGAGACCGACAGCGGGCGGTACCTTTTTCAGCAGCGGCTCCAGCAGGCCGTTCAGCAGCATGGCAGAACCCAGCAGGGTGAGCACGCCGAAGACGACCCGGTCCTCCGGCATAAAGAGCAGCGTCACCGCCGTGACCAGCACCCCGGCTCCGAAGACCGTCGCGCCGCGCCGCAGAGTGTGGTGCCCCAGCGGCACGCAGAAGCCGGAAAGCAGGATGAACACCCAGCAGATGGATTGCTGCCACAGATGACCCGGCGTCGCGGCATACCAGTTCATTTCTACGCCGAACAGGAACACCAGATCCCAGCAGGCATGATACAGCATCATGCTGACAAGGTCCAGTCCGCGCAGCTCGTCCAGCAGGGCGTAGCGGCCCGGGGCCGTTTTGTTTTTGGCAAGTTTCTCCATTCCCATTCCCCTTTTGTTCCCCATTTTTCCCAGTATAAGCCGCCGGGACGCAGGCTGTCAAGCGCAAAAAGCCCGCTGCAGGGCAATGCGTCCTGCAGCGGGCAGAATGGATGACTGGGGAAACCTGATCAGACTTCGGTGTTGAAGTAGCGCTTCAGCAGGCCCTCGAAGCCACGGCCGTGGCGGGCCTCGTCCTTTGCCATCTCATGGACGGTGTCGTGGATGGCGTCCAGATTCAGAGCCTTTGCCTTCTTGGCCAGGTCCATCTTGCCGGCACAGGCGCCGCACTCGGCCTCGGCACGCATCATCAGGTTCTTCTTGGTGCTGTCGGTGACAACCTCGCCCAGCAGCTCGGCAAAACGGGATGCATGGTCAGCTTCCTCATAAGCATAGCGCTTGTAAGCCTCGGCGATCTCGGGGTAACCCTCGCGCTCGGCCACACGAGCCATAGCCAGATACATGCCGACCTCGCTGCACTCGCCCTCAAAGTTTGCGCGCAGACCGTCCACGATCTCCTGCGGCACACCCTCGGCCTTGCCGATGCCCACCACATGCTCGGTGACGTAGGTGTTGCCGGTCTTTTCCACAAATGCAGAGGCCGGAGCCTTGCAGACGGGGCACTGAGCCGGGATCTCGCCTTCAGCAATATAACCACAAACGGTGCAAACATATTTCTTCATAAGAATAGACCTCCATCATTCTCTGTTTTTCTTTTGACCGAAGCAGCGGTGTTGGTACTCACCGGCGCTTCTCATGGCTCTATTATAGCGAATGATTCCTAGTTAGTCAAGGATAATTTTAAGAATTATTCCTACTTTTTTAAAATCTGGCAGGGTCGCCAAAAACACGGTTTGAATTTTAGTTCATTTGCCTTATGCACCGCTGCAGCGCTCCACACACAACAAAAAGCCGCCCTGCAGTGCGCAGAGCGGCTTTCGCGGTTTGTACTATTATAGTATAGATATCAGACCTGCAGGTTGCTGCTGGAAGCGGCCTCGGCACCGTCGGCAGCGTCAAACTCGTAGTCGTTGCCCGGCAGGATGGCGTTGAGCAGGATGCCTGCGATGGCAGCCACAGCCAGACCGGACAGGTTGATGGTGACGCCTGCGATGGCAAAGCTGACGCCGCCCACCGAGTTGAAGCCCAGAGCGCACACCAGAATGACAGCAGCCACGATCAGGTTGCGGCTGTTGGTGAAGTCCACACAGTTCTCGACCACGTTGCGCACACCGATGGCGGAGATCATGCCGTACAGCACGAAGCTGATGCCGCCGATGATGCCGGTGGGGATGGTGTTGATGACCGCCTCAAACTTGGGGCTGAAGCTCAGGATGATGGCCAGCACAGCGGCAATGCGGATGACCAGCGGGTCGTAGATCTTGCTCAGAGCCAGCACGCCGGTGTTCTCACCATAAGTGGTGTTGGCCGGGCCGCCCAGCAGGCCGGCCATGGTGGTGGCCAGACCGTCGCCCAGCAGGGTGCGGTTCAGGCCGGGGTCATTGATGTAGTTGTGGCCAACGGTGGCGCTGATGGCGGCGATGTCGCCCACATGCTCCATCATGGTTGCCAGAGCGATGGGGATGATGGTGAACAGTGCGCTGATGAACTCGGGGCTGCCGTCGATGGCGAACAGGCCCATGGCTTCCTTGTGCAGGGGGATGCCGATCCAGGCTGCCTCAGAAATGCGCTGGAAGTCCACGGCACCGGTCACCAGTGCCACTGCATAGGACACCAGCACGCCGATGAGGATGGGCAGGATCTTGACCATGCCCTTGCCCCAGATGTTGCACACGATCACGACACCCAGTGCCACAAAGGCCAGGATCCAGTTGGACTGGCAGTTTTTGATAGCAGAGGGGGCCAGGATCAGGCCGATGGAGATGATGATGGGGCCAGTGACCACCGGCGGGAAGAACCGCATGATGCGGCGGATGCCGAAGGTGGAGATCAGCAGGCTGGCCACCAGATATACCAGGCCGGAGAAAGCGACGGCGGCACAGGCGTAAGGCAGCATCTTGGTGTTGGCCACGGTCAGGTTGCCATCGGCATCAGCCAGCATGGGAGCCACGATGGAGAAGCCGCCCAGATACGCAAAGGAAGAGCCGAGGAATGCCGGGACCTTCTTTTTGGTGATGAGGTGGAACAGCAGGGTGCCCAGACCCGCGCACAGCAGGGTGGTGGAAACGCTCAGGCCGGTGAGCAGCGGCACCAGCACCGTTGCGCCGAACATGGCAAACATGTGCTGTACGCCCAGGATGAACATGCGGCCCGCGCCCAGCTGGCGCGCGTCGTAAATGCCTTTGGAGTAGTCGATTTTTTCACTCATGAGTTTTTCTGCCTCCTACAGAACTTCCCAGCCCAAAAAAAGAGGCACCGCCGTTGTTCAAACGGCAATGCCTCTGAAATTTGGGAACAATGATTCCGCCCGGAAAATGGAAAAAGCTGTGCAGCGCAGTCGGTGATTCGTGTGCAGCATGGTGCTCTCCCCTTTCCTTCAGGCTCTTTCCAAACAAAACTGCCGCCCAAAGCCCCGCAAAAGGCCGCTGGCAGTCTTTCTTGTGATTATAGCAGACTTTTTGCCGCTTCGCAACCGTTTTGGGCAATTCTCTTGGATTTCCAGCCCGGAAGTTTTGCGCCGCTCTCTTGCAATCCGGGCCAAAGCGCACTATAATAGAACCTGCTGCAATTTCCTACTATTATAATGTGTATCTCAGGAGGATCTATGATCTATCTGGATTATTCCGCGAACACGCCGGTGGATGAAGCCGTGCTGGCGCGGTTTTGTGAAATAGAGCGCCATTGCCCGGGCAATGCCAACTCCCGCCATGCGGCCGGTGCCGCCGCCAAGGCCGCCATCGACGAGGCCACCCAGAGCATCGCCCGCAGCCTGGGGGTGCAGCCCGCCGAGATCATCTATACATCCGGTGCCAGCGAGGCCAACAACTTTGCCATCAAGAGCATCGCCCGGCTGGAGCGCCACCACGGCAAGCACATCATCTCCACCCCGCTGGAGCATTCCTCGGTGAGCGGCAGCCTGACCGCTTTGCAGGAGCAGGGATACGAGATCGACCTTGTGGACATCCGGCAGAACGGCACCGTGGATCTTGACCACCTGAAAGAGCTGCTGCGGCCGGACACCATTCTGGTGGCCGTCACCGCCGTGGACAGCGAACTGGGCGTGGTGCAGCCGGTGGCGGAAATCGCGGAACTTCTGAAAGACCGCCCCCACTGCCATTTTCATGTAGACGCCACCCAGGCCGTGGGCAAGCTGCCGGTTTCTTTCGACGGCATCGACACCATGAGCCTGACCGCCCACAAATTCTACGGGCTGAACGGCATCGGCGTGCTGGTCAAGCGCCGGGGCCTTGCGCTGGAGCCCCTCATCCACGGCGGCGAAAGCACCACCATCTACCGCAGCGGCACGCCCACCGTGGCGCTGGCCTGCTCGCTGGCGCTGGCACTGGACAAGGCCGTGACCGAGCTGCCCGCCCGGGTGGAACACATCCGCGCCCTGAACGCCCGCCTGCGCACAGAGCTGGCAAAGTACCCCAAGGTACGCATCAACAGCCCGGAGCACGCCGTGCCGCAGATCTTGAACCTGAGCGTGCAGAACGTGAAGGGCACCGTGTTCCAGCGAGAGCTGGACGCCAAAGGCGTGTGCGTCTCGGTCAAATCGGCCTGCTCGTCGGACGGGCTGCCCTCCCGGGCGGTGTTCGCCGTGAGCCATGACCGGCGCAACGCGCTGTCCTCGTGGCGCATCAGCCTGAGCCACCTGACCACCGAGGATGAGATCACCGGCTTTCTGCAGGCGTTCGATGCCTGTTACAACGCCCTGACCCAATAAAGAGGAGTATTATGAAGCGAGATTTGGAACCCTATCAGCTGATCGAACGCAGCATCATCAAAAAGTACCGGAAAGAACTGTGGACGCCTTTCATCGTGGCCGTGAAGCGCTACGAGCTGGTGCAGGCAGGTGACCGCATTGCCGTGTGTATCTCCGGCGGCAAGGACTCCATGTTGATGGCAAAGCTCATGCAGGAGCTGCAGCGCCACAGCGATGTGCCCTTTGAGCTGGTGTTTCTGGTGATGGACCCCGGCTACAATGAGATCAACCGCCAGAAAATTGAGAGCAATGCAGAGCTTTTGCACATCCCGGTGACCATCTTTGAAAGCAACATTTTTGCCGTGGCCAACAACACCGACAAAAATCCCTGCTATCTCTGCGCCCGCATGCGCCGCGGCCACCTGTACAGCAAGGCCAAGGAGCTGGGCTGCAATAAAATTGCACTGGGCCACCACTTCAACGATGTGATCGAAACCACCGTCATGAGCATGTTCTACGGCTCCCAGCTGCAGGCCATGCCGCCCAAGCTCCACAGCACCAGCTTCCCCGGCATGACGCTGATCCGGCCCATGTACTGCATCCGGGAGGAAGATATCCTCGCGTGGAAGCGCTACAACGAGCTGGAATTCATCCAGTGCGCCTGCCGCTTTACCGAAAACTGCACCATGTGCGACAACGGCGGCGGCGGTTCCAAGCGGCAGGAGGTCAAGACCCTGCTGCGCCGCCTGAAGCGCGACAACCCCAACATCGAGAACAGCATCTTCCGCAGCATCCACGCCGTGGCGCTGGACACCATGCCGGGCTACAAGTCCGAGGGTGTGGAGCACAGCTTCCTCGAACGGTTCAACGCCATGGAATCCCACGAAGAAGATTAAACCGTCCCTTTTCACCGCTCTCCCCTGCCCCTTCCGGGCGCGGGAGAGCGGTTTTGTTTTTGGCAGAATGCCGGGGAACGCGCTGCCCGTTTCGTGCAGAGCGCCAAAGATTTTTCCATTTCTTGACAGCATTCCCAAAGCGCGGTATCGTTGGGGCAGATAGGAAAGGAGTGGCACGCATGAATTCAAATCCGGCACTTGCCCACATCAGCGAGGATAAAGCCCGCACACAAACCGTCTATGAACACCTTTCCGGCACAGCTGACCTGGCCGGAGAGTTTGCCGCACCCTTCGGCGCAACGGAGGAAGCCCGCTTCGCCGGCTGGCTCCACGACATCGGCAAATACAGCACTGCCTTCCAGAAACGGCTGCTGGAAGACGGCCCCCGGGTGGACCACGCCACCGCCGGGGCGCAGGAAGCCATGAAATGCCGCCCGCCGCACCCGCAGGCGGCCTTTGCCGTTGCGGGCCATCACACCGGCCTGCCGGACGGCGGCAATCAGCGGAATGCGGACCCGGAGGACGGCACCCTGTTCGGCCGCCTGAAAAAGCCCGTGGAGCCTTACGGCGGCTGGCAGGAAGTGCCCCTGCCGCAAAGCGCCCCGCCCGCCTGGGCCAACCGCGACCTGCTGGATTTTGCCTTCTTCACCCGGATGCTCTACTCCTGCCTGGTGGACGCAGACTTCCTCGATACCGAGACCTTCATGAACGGCCGGGCCGCGCCCCGCGGCGGCGGCGAGGGCATCCCCGCCCTGCTGGAAAAGGCCCGGACACAGGCAGAGCGCTATCTCGGCGCGGAGAGCACCACCCCGGTCAGCCGCCAGCGCAACGCCGTGCTGCAAGCCTGTCTGGACAAAGGGGCCCACGGGCCGCAGGGGCTCTACACCCTCACTGTGCCCACCGGCGGCGGCAAGACCTTTGCATCGCTGGCCTTCGCGCTGGAGCACGCCGCCGCGCAGGGCATGAAGCGGGTGATCTACGTCATCCCGTATATGTCCATCATCGACCAGACCGCTGCAAACTTCACAAAGCTTCTGGGGGAGGAAAACGTCCTTGCGGATTACTCCAGCGCCGAATACAAGACCACCAACACCGAAGACCTGACACCCGCCCAGTACCGCCAGCTGCTGGCCAGCGAAAACTGGGATGCGCCGGTCATCGTCACCACCGCCGTGCAGTTTTTTGAGTCGCTCTATGCCAACCGCAGCAGCCGCTGCCGCAAGCTGCACAACATCGCTGACAGCGTGATCATTTTTGACGAGGCACAGACTCTGCCGCTGGACTACCTCAAGCCCTGCATCAGCGCCATTGCCCGGCTGGTGCAGCATTACCACGCCACCGCTGTGCTGTGCACTGCCACCCAGCCTGCGCTGGAATCCCTTTTCAAGGAATTTGCCCCGGAACTGCGGATGCAGGAGATCAGCCCGGACACGGAAACACTCTATGAGACCCTCCGCCGCACGACCCTCCGCCGCACGACCATCCGGGACATTGGCACGCTGCCGCAGGAAGAACTTGCAGCACAGCTGGCCGCCCTGCCGCAGGTGCTGTGCGTGGTGAACCGCCGCAAGACGGCGCAGGAACTGTATGCTGCCCTGCCCGAAGAAGGCAGTTTCTGCCTGACCACCCTGCTGTGCGCCGCAGACCGCCGCCGCCAGCTGGAAGAAATCCGGCAGCGGCTGGCGGACGGCCTGCCCTGCCGGGTGGTGTCCACCTCGCTGATTGAGGCCGGTGTGGACGTAGACTTCCCCGCCGCCTACCGGGAGCAGTGCGGGCTGGACTCGCTGCTGCAGACCGCCGGGCGCTGCAACCGCGAAGGCCGCCGCAGCGCGGCAGAGAGCAAGGTGTACTGCTTCCGGCTGGAAGGCTGCGCGGTGCCGCAGATGCTGCACCAGCATGTGCACGCCCTGCAGTATGCCGCCCGCTGCCATGAAAATGACTATGCGCAGCTCAACACCCCGGATGCCATCCGCACTTATTTTCAGGAGCTTTACTTTGCACGGGGTGCCGAGGCACTGGACAAAAAAGGCATTCTGGATGCGTTCCGCCACGGCATTTCCGGCTGTCAGTTCCCGTTTGCGCAGGTGGCCACGGAATTCCAGCTGATCGAAACGCCCACCCGCACGGTCTATCTGCCCATCGGCGAAGGGGAAGTACTCTGTGCCCAGCTGCGCAGCGGCATGGTCAGCCGCAGTTTGTACCGCCGTCTGGGCACCTACAGCGTGGCCTGCTATGCCCCGCAGTTTGAAAAGCTGGACGCTGCCGGGGCGCTGGAACTGCTGCCAGAAGGCAGCGCCATCCTGACGGACCTGAACCAGTACAGCGCCAAAACCGGCCTTGCGCTGGACGCGGAGACCGGCATTGGCCTGTTTTTCTGAGAAAAAACAGCTGAAAACAGATAGAAGTCCTGTGTATCGGACTTTTGTTCCGGTAGAATACAGACAAAGAGAGAAGCGGCCGGGCAGCTTCTTCCTTTGCGGGCATCTGCGCTGCACTCCCCATTTTGCGTCACATACGCCAAACAAATTGACAGCTGTCTGCCTGTATGCCAAGATAACGCCAAAGACCTTTTTCATGAAGCTTGAAACAGAAAGGAGTGAACGTTATGGCTAAGACAAGTTCCTGCCAGACTGCACGACCGGATTCAGAAAGGAGGCGGTACCCATGTCAATGCTGATCGAAGTGTGGGGCGATTACGCCTGCTTCAGCCGGCCCGAGATGAAGACAGAGCGCGTGAGCTACGACATCATCACGCCGTCGGCGGCAAGAGGGTTGGTGGAAGCGATCTATTGGCACCCGGGCATGAAGTACCATATTGATCGCATCTACCTGCTGAACCCGGTGCGGTTCACCAACATCCGCCGCAACGAGGTCAAATCCACCCTGCTTTCCTCGGCGGCGCTCAGTGCGGCCAAGGGCGGTGCCGCGCCGGTGCTGTACACCTCGGCAGACATTCAGCAGCGGGCCGCGCTGGTGCTGCAGGATGTGCACTACGTCATCGAGTGCCACTTTACCATGACGGACAAGGCCGCACCTGGCGATAATCCCGGCAAGTTCCAGGACATCCTGCGGCGGCGGCTGAACAAAGGCCAGTGCTATCACCAGCCGTGTTTCGGCTGCCGGGAATTTCCGGCCAACTTCCGCGAATGGCCCGCCGGGGAGCCCATCCCCGCCCTGCCCGTCACGCAGGACCTGGGCTTCATGCTCTATGACCTGGACTACGCGGACCCGGAAAACATCCAGCCTCAGTTCTTCCGGGCAAAGCTGGTGGACGGCGTGCTGGACTGCCGGAATGTGGAGGTGTTCACATGATCCTGCAAGCATTGACCGCCTACTATGAGCAGCTTTTGCGGCAGGGCAAGATCGCCGCACCCGGCTGGGACGGCCGCTTCAAGGTGAGCTATGAGCTGCGTCTGAACGATGCCGGACAGCTGGTGGACGTTGTGGACCTGCGCGTCAGCGAGACCAAGGGCAAAAAGACGGTCATCGTCCCCCGGGAGCTGCGGGTACCCGCCCACGTCAAGCGTACCGTCGGCATCGCTGCCAACTTTTTGTGCGACAATTCGTCCTATCTTCTGGGCGCAGATGAAAAGGGCAAACCGGACCGCGCCAAACAGTGCTTCGAGGCCTGTGCCCAGCTGCACCATAAATTGCTGGACGGCGTGGACGACCCCGCCGCAAAAGCCATTCTGGCTTATTTTGACAGCTGGGACCCGGCGCAGGCGGCAGAACATCCCCTGCTGAACGCAGAATGGAAAGATCTGACCGGAAACGCCAACCTGATTTTCGGTTACGAAGCGCCAGACCACCACCACCACATTCTCGCCAACGATGCCCCCGCCATTCAGGCGGCCTGGCAGGCCCACTATGGTACCGCAGACGCAGACGCCGCCACGATGCAGTGCCTGATCACCGGCAAGCAGGCCCCTGCCGCATTGGTGCACCCCGCCATCAAGGGCGTGATGGGTGCACAAAGCGCCGGTGCTGCGCTGGTCTCCTTCAACGCACCGGCCTTCTGTTCCTACGGCCACGAGCAGGGCGAGAATGCTCCCGTGAGCGAGTACGCCGCCTTTGCCTACACCACCGCCCTGAACCTGCTGATCGCAGACCGGAACCACTGCAAGCGGGTGGGTGACACCACCATCGTCTGCTGGGCCGAGAGTGCGGAGCCTGCGTATCAGGATGCGTTCAGCCTGTTCCTGTTTGGTGCAGAGGAAGCTTCCGGCATTGAGGAAGCGGATGTGCAGGCGGCGCTCAGGCGGCTGGCCGCCGGGCAGACCGTGCCGTTTCTTGAAAAAGAGCTTGCGCCGGATCAGCATTTTTATGTGCTGGGGCTGGCCCCCAACGCCGCGCGGCTTTCCGTGCGTTTCTTCTTGCGGGATACTTTTGGAACCTTTGCCCGGAACCTGCAAAAACACGCCGACGCACTGGAGATCACCCGCCCGGCCTATGATAACCGCAAAACGCTGTCCGTCTGGGCACTGGCCATGGAGACCGTCAACCGCAAGGAACGCAGCCCCTCCCCCGCACCGCAGCTGGCCGGTGACCTGCTGCGTGCCGTGCTGACCGGCGGGCGCTACCCCGCCACACTGCTCAACGGCGTGACGATGCGCATCCGCGCCGAGCAGGACGTGACCCGCGGGCGCGCCGCCATTCTGAAAGCCTATTATCTGCGCAATTCCCCCACCGATCTGAACAAGGAGGTCTTTACTGTGAGCCTGAACGAAACCACCAATGTGCCCTACATTCTGGGGCGGCTGTTCTCTGTGCTGGAAGCGGTGCAGAGCGATGCCAACCCCGGCATCAACACCACCATCAAAGACCGGTATTTCAATTCCGCCTGTGCCACCCCGGCTCTTGTGTTCCCCACCCTGCTCAAGCTGGCACAGAAACATTTGCAGAAGCTGCCGGACGGCAAGGCGGTCTTTTACAACAAGCAGATCACCGAGCTGGCCGCCCTTGTGCCGGAAAGCGGCTTCCCCGCCCGGCTGAGCCTGCCGGACCAGGGCAAGTTTGAGATCGGCTATTATCACCAGACCCAGAAACGCTTTGAGAAGAAAAACAAGGAGGAATAAACCATGTCTGAGCCCATCAAGAACCGCTACGATTTTGTCATTCTGTTCGACGTGGAAAACGGCAACCCCAACGGCGACCCGGATGCCGGCAACATGCCCCGCATCGACCCGGAGACCGGTTACGGCCTGGTGACGGACGTCTGCCTCAAGCGCAAGATCCGCAACTATGTAGAAACGTTGAAAGAGGATGAAGACGGCTACCGCATCTACATCAAGGACGGCGTGCCCCTGAACCGCAGCGACGCTGCAGCCCTGACCGCCTGCGGCCTTGCCCCGGACGAAGACCTGAAAAAGGCCAAGCGATCCGACCCGGACATCGACCGCAAACTGCGCGACTATATGTGCGCGAATTTCTATGATATCCGCACCTTTGGTGCCGTGATGACCACCTTTGTAAAGGGCGCGCTGAACTGCGGTCAGGTGCGCGGCCCGGTGCAGCTGAGCTTTGCACGCTCGGTAGACCCCATCCTGCCGCAGGAAGTCACCATCACCCGCGTGGCCATCACTACCGAAGCCGACGCCGAAAAGAAGGGCACCGAGATGGGCCGCAAGCACATCGTGCCGTACGGCCTGTACCGCGCCGAGGGTTATGTCTCGGCCAATCTGGCCCGCAAGACCACTGGCTTCTCGGAAGATGACCTGCAGCTGCTGTGGCAGGCCATCCTGAACATGTTTGAGAACGACCACAGCGCCGCCCGCGGCAAGATGGCCGTGCGGGAGCTGATCGTATTCAAACACGATTCCGAACTGGGCAACGCCCCCTCCTACAAGCTGTTTGATGCCGTTAAAGTCCAGCGGAAGGAGGATGTCATCGCGCCCCGCAGCTATCAGGATTACACCGTCACCGTTGCGGACACCCTGCCGGACGGCGTGACCTGCAAGAGGTTCAACTGATGGACGCGCCGGACGACTACCTGCTGATGTCCGGCATCCAGCACTTTGCCTTCTGCCGCCGTCAGTGGGCATTGATCCACCTGGAGCAGCTCAAGCAGACCAGCGCACAGCTGGCCGCCGCACTGCCGCTTTTGGAGACCTGCGAAGATTTAGAGCAATTGCGCGGTCTGGAAGGCGAGGCGGCGCAGCGGTATTTCGACCGGTTCCATGCGCTGATCCTGCAGCAGAAAGAGGATTTTGTTTTCACCTCCCGCAGCCGCAGACCGCCGCGGGACAACGTGAACGCGCTGCTGTCGTTCGCGTATTCCCTGCTGGCCAACGACTGCGCCGCCGCGCTGGAAGGGGTCGGACTGGACCCTTATGTGGGCTTCCTGCACCGCGCCCGCCCCGGACGGCGCAGCCTGGCACTGGACCTGATGGAGGAACTGCGTGCTGTCTACGCGGACCGGTTCGTGCTCTCCTGCATCAACCAGAAGGTCGTGAATGCGAAGCATTTTGAAAAGCAGGAAAACGGTGCCGTTCTGCTGACCGAGGACGGCCGCCGCGCCTTCCTGCACGCCTGGCAGCTGAAAAAGCGGGAGGTCATCACTCACCCTTTCCTGAAAGAAAAGCTCAGCTGGGGTCTTGTGCCCTATGTGCAGGCGCTGCTGCTGGCACGGACTTTGCGGGGCGATCTGGACGTATATCCGCCGTTTTTCTGGAAGTGAGGTGCCGTTCATGCTGGTTCTCATCACCTACGACGTCAACACCGAAACGCCTGCAGGCCGCAAGCGCCTGCGCAAGGTGGCGAAGAAATGCGTCAACCACGGCCAGCGGGTGCAGAACTCGGTGTTCGAGTGCCTGCTGAACGCTTCGCAGTACGCCGTTTTGAAGGCCGAGCTGACCGCGCTGATCGACCCTGCACTGGACAGCCTGCGGTTCTATCAGCTGGGCAACAACTACCAGAGCAAGGTGGAGCATGTCGGCCTGCACCCCGATTTTGCGCAGGATGACGTGTTGATGTTCTAGCATCCCCCGCCGTGCGAGGCACAAGCTCCCATGGTTTCCCCGGGCGCTTCGCACTGCAAAAAAAGCCGCTCTGGCACGATTTGTCTTTCATTTCGCCGGAGCCTTCGTAAAGTTCCTTTTCAAATTGTGCACAAGCGTGTATAATGGAACAAAAGTGGTGGATTTTTTCGCTGCTTTTGCTGTCGCCCTCCTCGCGGAGGGCGTGGATTGAAATCACTTCGCCCATAAACTGCTTCCAGTGGTACCACGTCGCCCTCCTCGCGGAGGGCGTGGATTGAAATAGCACCCAGCCGTCCGCGCCGTGGCCCTCACGGGTCGCCCTCCTCGCGGAGGGCGTGGATTGAAATTGTACCTGAAATGCCTGCCGTAGCTGGTTGATGGTGTCGCCCTCCTCGCGGAGGGCGTGGATTGAAATCGGTTTCCGGGTCTTTGCCGAGGTACTCGCCCTGCGTCGCCCTCCTCGCGGAGGGCGTGGATTGAAATAAATCTTCGATGTCCGGGAGAATGATGCAGTAATCAGTCGCCCTCCTCGCGGAGGGCGTGGATTGAAATACTCTGGCTTTTTCGTTTCTGCTGCTGATCGAGGCGTCGCCCTCCTCGCGGAGGGCGTGGATTGAAATTAGCCCTCTAGGTCTAAGCCCTAAGCCTAAAGCTGTCGCCCTCCTCGCGGAGGGCGTGGATTGAAATTTCACTTAACGGCATATCGCCCCATCGGTAACGGGTCGCCCTCCTCGCGGAGGGCGTGGATTGAAATCGAAGAGCTGCGCACGTCGCCGCTGATCCACGAAGTCGCCCTCCTCGCGGAGGGCGTGGATTGAAATCCTTTACCGTCAAGGAGACCGATGCTGTTCCGGCTGGTCGCCCTCCTCGCGGAGGGCGTGGATTGAAATCGATGAAAAGATAAAGGTTCTTGCGGATGCAATTCGTCGCCCTCCTCGCGGAGGGCGTGGATTGAAATACCAGATGCTTATTATATGGACACGATGTCAGAAGTCGCCCTCCTCGCGGAGGGCGTGGATTGAAATATCCCAGACCTTGTGTTCAACAACGGCGATAAGACGTCGCCCTCCTCGCGGAGGGCGTGGATTGAAATATGGATGCTTCTAAGTCTCTGCTGGCAACTGACAGTCGCCCTCCTCGCGGAGGGCGTGGATTGAAATACCTCGATTGTTGGCGCATTTTCAATAGCTGTTAGTCGCCCTCCTCGCGGAGGGCGTGGATTGAAATCGGCAGAAGCGAAATGATGTATCTGCATACAAGGCGTCGCCCTCCTCGCGGAGGGCGTGGATTGAAATTTTTCAGCTTCGGTCAGCGGCGGTCTGCCACGACGTCGCCCTCCTCGCGGAGGGCGTGGATTGAAATTTTGATTTGCAACGCACTGTACCACTGGTCTTTGGTCGCCCTCCTCGCGGAGGGCGTGGATTGAAATTTACTTTGGCTTAATTTGGCTGTGCAAAAATCAAGTCGCCCTCCTCGCGGAGGGCGTGGATTGAAATATCTTGTAAAGGACAATGACCTTGACGGCATTGCGGTCGCCCTCCTCGCGGAGGGCGTGGATTGAAATAAACCCGGTTGGCGAGAAAACGCCTGTTGTGGACGTCGCCCTCCTCGCGGAGGGCGTGGATTGAAATAAAAAGGCAAGCAGCGTGGCGCCAGCTCCACAGGCGTCGCCCTCCTCGCGGAGGGCGTGGATTGAAATACGATGAACACCAGCAACACGAACTCTGGCGGCTGGGTCGCCCTCCTCGCGGAGGGCGTGGATTGAAATATGGTGTTTGCCATGCTCCACATTCCGCTTTGCAGGTCGCCCTCCTCGCGGAGGGCGTGGATTGAAATTGCACAGCTTCCAGGTTTGCGTCCAGGACGCCGAGTCGCCCTCCTCGCGGAGGGCGTGGATTGAAATCCGCATTGCGGAACGCTTGCAGCAGCCTGCCGCGGTCGCCCTCCTCGCGGAGGGCGTGGATTGAAATCCTCTACACTCGTGGTCTCTGACGACGGCACGGTGTCGCCCTCCTCGCGGAGGGCGTGGATTGAAATCTCCAGCGCCGGTCCGCCAAGCTGGAAGCCATCAGTCGCCCTCCTCGCGGAGGGCGTGGATTGAAATAAAGAGCGAAAGCGGGCAGAGAAGGCCGCAGAGGGTCGCCCTCCTCGCGGAGGGCGTGGATTGAAATCAGGCGGCAGGCTTCTGCGGTGCCCTGGCCCGTGGTCGCCCTCCTCGCGGAGGGCGTGGATTGAAATCTCCTTCCGGCCATTGCGCCGCACCGCGTGTTCGGTCGCCCTCCTCGCGGAGGGCGTGGATTGAAATACCACGATCTGGCCGTCGCAGGCGCCGCCAACGGTGGTCGCCCTCCTCGCGGAGGGCGTGGATTGAAATCTCCTTCCGGCCATTGCGCCGCACCGCGTGTTCGGTCGCCCTCCTCGCGGAGGGCGTGGATTGAAATTATGACTCCGAGGGCCGTGTACTGCGGTTCCAGCCGTCGCCCTCCTCGCGGAGGGCGTGGATTGAAATAGCTCCCACGCCATTTCGTCGAGCTCTGCATCGGTCGCCCTCCTCGCGGAGGGCGTGGATTGAAATTGGAAAGCCTACCCGAAAAAGACCGGCAAGCAGTACGTCGCCCTCCTCGCGGAGGGCGTGGATTGAAATTGTGTTTGGCTCAGGTCGTCCATTGCGTTATAGTAGTCGCCCTCCTCGCGGAGGGCGTGGATTGAAATAAAACCGACAAGACCACAGGCGACTTCAAAACCAGTCGCCCTCCTCGCGGAGGGCGTGGATTGAAATGTTTTTTTGGCGCGGACACACAACAGTAAACTTTGAGTCGCCCTCCTCGCGGAGGGCGTGGATTGAAATACCACGGGAAACCCGTGTTTGTGAAGTGCGATAAGTCGCCCTCCTCGCGGAGGGCGTGGATTGAAATACTTCAACAATGAAAGCGCCGATGTCTCGCTGGTCGTCGCCCTCCTCGCGGAGGGCGTGGATTGAAATACAAAATCTTTCGAGGAGCACGGCTTTGTTATCGGCGTCGCCCTCCTCGCGGAGGGCGTGGATTGAAATAACCAAGTGCCGAACTTGGAAATCACAAGAAGCCGTCGCCCTCCTCGCGGAGGGCGTGGATTGAAATCGACCGCTGGCACGGTGGGCAATCCCGCCCCCGGTCGCCCTCCTCGCGGAGGGCGTGGATTGAAATCAAATGGGGTTGTACTTTAACAGAGTAGTGCTGTGTCGCCCTCCTCGCGGAGGGCGTGGATTGAAATGCAAAAAAGAACAACGCATCCACCCCGAAGAAATCGTCGCCCTCCTCGCGGAGGGCGTGGATTGAAATAATGCCGCGCGTGGGTCCACCTACACTACGCACGGTCGCCCTCCTCGCGGAGGGCGTGGATTGAAATCCGGAGCGGGAGATGCTCAGGACGTTGCCGTAGCCGTCGCCCTCCTCGCGGAGGGCGTGGATTGAAATAGAAAAAGTAGCGGAACAATGTGAGTGTCACCAAGGTCGCCCTCCTCGCGGAGGGCGTGGATTGAAATGTTTTCAAGGCTGGTCGCGCACTGACTGATAGTCGTCGCCCTCCTCGCGGAGGGCGTGGATTGAAATATTTTATGCAACATGCACAAAAGCGGGAGAACGCGGTCGCCCTCCTCGCGGAGGGCGTGGATTGAAATATTCAGGTGGGGCAGATGTGTCTTGACCAGAGCGGTCGCCCTCCTCGCGGAGGGCGTGGATTGAAATAGTTGGTTGATATGTTCTAAATCATCAATTCGATGGTCGCCCTCCTCGCGGAGGGCGTGGATTGAAATGTTGAGGTGTTCGACAAAGCCCAGCGTGACGTTTGTCGCCCTCCTCGCGGAGGGCGTGGATTGAAATGTATCTAAGTTTTTTCCCTGACAATTCGGAAAAGGTCGCCCTCCTCGCGGAGGGCGTGGATTGAAATCACGACAAGTACAGAGTGCTTGCAGAAGACCCGGTGTCGCCCTCCTCGCGGAGAGCGTGGATTGAAATCATTTCCACCCAGCCAGAATTGCACACCGTCCCATGTCGCCCTCCTCGCGGAGGGCGTGGATTGAAATACCTCATAGGCGATGTAAGTAAACCGGCCCTTGCGTCGCCCTCCTCGCGGAGGGCGTGGATTGAAATAGGCTTGAGAGAAGGAGGTTTGAATCATGAAACGCGTCGCCCTCCTCGCGGAGGGCGTGGATTGAAATAACTTACGTTTTAAAGGAGGTGTGAAGGTGCCTGAGTCGCCCTCCTCGCGGAGGGCGTGGATTGAAATCTGCACCTTACCAGTACGGTAACTGCGGCACCGGGTCGCCCTCCTCGCGGAGGGCGTGGATTGAAATTTCGACGAGGTGGCCCTGATGCCGCAGAGCTTCGTGTCGCCCTCCTCGCGGAGGGCGTGGATTGAAATAAACTTAATAAGCTAACAATAAGCAAACAAAGTTGTCGCCCTCCTCGCGGAGGGCGTGGATTGAAATTGGAAGATATCATAGTGGCAGACAGGGACGACCAAAGTCGCTCTCCTCGCGGAGGGCGTGGATTGAAATCCGTTCGCCCCCACGTATGACCCGCACGCGTTTGGGTCGCTCTCCTCGCGGAGGGCGTGGATTGAAATCAGAAGCAGGCAGATGCAGACTGCTGGATCGTCACCGTCGCCCTCCTCGCGGAGGGCGTGGATTGAAATCTAGGTATAGGGGCTTTTTTGCACTTCCCCGGAGGGTCGCCCTCCTCGCGGAGGGCGTGGATTGAAATTTGTCCAGAAGCCGCTGGGTTGCTTCATCGGTCAGGGTCGCCCTCCTCGCGGAGGGCGTGGATTGAAATCAAACTGCCCCAACGTGATACTTGACTGACGCCCCGTCGCCCTCCTCGCGGAGGGCGTGGATTGAAATCAGTGATGTTCCGTGTTGTAGTATTCGCCGGAAATGGTCGCCCTCCTCGCGGAGGGCGTGGATTGAAATAACAAGTCGGGGGTCAACTGCTACAAAATCTTGCCGTCGCCCTCCTCGCGGAGGGCGTGGATTGAAATCACACTGGTAACAGGAGCAGGATTGCCCACCGTGCGTCGCCCTCCTCGCGGAGGGCGTGGATTGAAATATCCGCAACCCGTCCAAGAACAACCGCGTCAAGGCGTCGCCCTCCTCGCGGAGGGCGTGGATTGAAATTACCATGCGGCGCTTGTAACCCTGCTTTTGGAGGTCGCTCTCCTCGCGGAGGGCGTGGATTGAAATACGGTATCGACTGCCACCACGGGCCAGCTCTTCAAAGTCGCTCTCCCCACGGAGAGCGTGGATTGAAATCACACGCCGGTGACGGTCAGGCCGTCAAGGCTGCGTCGCCCTCCTCGCGGAGGGCGTGGATTGAAATATGGGAGAAGTCGAAGATACACCGTGGATGCCTAGTCGCCCTCCTCGCGGAGGGCGTGGATTGAAATCAGACGCCAGTGACGGTCAGGCCATCAAGGCTGCGTCGCTCTCCTCGCGGAGGGCGTGAGTTGAAACGCTCCCCGCACAGATACGTTGCATGGCATCGTCCACCTCCTGTTTCAGGCCCATTCGGGGCGGGCGGAAAGGCCTTCACGGGCAAGAAAAAACCACGGTGCATCTCTGCACCGTGGTTTTTTTGGCGGCGGCATATTGAACTGCCGGGCGTATGAATTTTGTTTTTCTGTTCTCTGCTGTGTCCGGCAATGGGCTTTCGTCTGCGATCAGCGCTTCTTCTGGGTGCCCTTGCCCACCGGGCCGCGGGGGCGGCGCTCGGCGGCCTTGGACTGCACTGCGGCACTGCGGGTCTGGGCGCGGCCCTTGGCAGCGGCGGCGCGCAGGCCATTGATCTCGGCCTTGGTCAGCTCGCGGTAGGTGCCGGGCTTGAGCATACCCAGCTTGACGACACCCTCAGCGTTGCGCTTCAGGCGCACCACCTCAAGGCCCACGGTCTCACACATGCGGCGGATCTCGCGGTTCTTGCCCTCTTTCAGGGTCATTTCCATGACGGTGCGGCCCGGCTCGTCGGTGACGACGTTGATGGCGCAGGGCATGGTCTTGGTGCCGTCGTCCAGCACGACGCCGCTGCTCAGCTTCAAGATCTGGCTTTCATCGGCACGGGGCTGCACGGTGACGCGGTACAGTTTGGAGATGCCGCCGGACGGATGGGTGACGGCCTGCGCAAAGGCGCCGTCGTTGGTCATCAGCAGCAGGCCCTCGCTGTCCTTATCCAGACGGCCCACCGGGTACAGGCGGGCGGGAATGTCGCTCACCAGCTCCATGACCGTCTTGCGGCCCAGCTCGTCGCTGGCGGTGGTCACATAGCCGCGGGGCTTATACAGGGCCAGATAGTACAGCTGCTGGTCCTTTTTGATATAGATGCGCTCGTCATCCACATGCAGCACATCGCGGTTGGGGTCCATTTTGTCGCCCACCTTCACGGGGTGGCCGTTGACCTTCACGCGGCCCTCGGCAATGATCTGCTCGGCTGCGCGGCGGGAGCACAGACCCTGCTCCGCCATGATCTTCTGAATACGTTCTTCTGCCATAATCAAAACTCCTTGTGCGCCTCCCGGCGCTCAAAACGCGCACTGCTCCCCTGTTTTGAGGCACAGGTGCGCCTGTATCAAAAACTGCGGGTCGGAAGCCCGCAGTTACGGCTTGGGTTTACTGCTCTGCCGGAGCAGCAGGTTCTTCTTTCTTCTCGTCCTTCTTGACCATAGAGGCCAGCTTGTCCACCAGCTCCGGCAGCATGGTCAGGGCACGGTCGATGGTATTGGACGTATCCGACAGCTGGATGGTGCGCACGCAGCCATCCTTCACCACGAGAAATGCCACGGGCTGGATGTTCACGCCTGCGCCGGAGCCGCCGCCGAACAGGTCCTTATTGGCGGCGTTCTTGCCGTCGAAATCGGTGCCGCCGGAGGCAAAACCAAAGCTGACCTTGGACACCGGCAGGATGGTGGTGCCGTCCTCGGTGGTGATGGGCTTGCCGATAATGGTGTTGGAATCCACCATCTGGTGGATCTTCTCCATGGTAACGTTCATCAGGCCCTGAATGGGATGCTCAGCCATAAAACAGCTCTCCTTTATCGTTTGATGCGGGCAAGTGCCCGTTGTCTGCAGATTCCGATACACTTATAGTGTACCACATTATAAGAAGATGTCCAATACTTTTTTGCGCCAGAACTCATACAAAACGCGCAGAGCCGCAATGACGATGAACAGCGCCTGCGCGCTGATACGGCAGGACACCCGGTCTTCCACGGCAGGCTGCCCGCTGCCGAAGTCCGGCAGGATGCGCAGCTCGTCGAACTGCAGCCAGATGAAGCGGTCCAGCACGCCCAGCACCGGGTAGAGCCAGGCCTGCAGCTTGCCGTAGCTGCGGGCGGCGTCGGCAGGGTCGGCCCCGCGCACACCGAGACGCACCTGGATCTTCGTGAAGCGCAGGGCACCGAACACGGCCTTCATCAGGGTGCCCGCACCTTTCAGCATAGTGCAGACGATCTCCAGCGTGATCTTTGCCTTTTTGCGCGGCTCCTTGGGCTTGTTTGCCCTGGCGGCATCGGCGGCGGCCTTTTTGCGGGCCTTTTCCTCCGCTTTTTTCCGCTTGCGCTCGGCCCGCCAGGCGGCGAACTTTGCTTTGATCTTGCCGAAGCCTTTCGGCGGCTCCGGGTTTTCCGGTGCAGGCGGCGGCTCCGGCTTCGGGTACTGGAACACCGGGAAGGTGATGCCCAGCGCACCGGCCTTTACGGTGAGCACGCCGTGCTCCCAGCACAGGTCTGCGCAGAAGGGGCACAGCAGCAGCAGTGCGGCCAGCGCCAATATGACCAGCAGCAGGATGCCGATGGCCTTTAACAGAAAGAGCAGCACTGCGCCCAGCGCAGCGAAGAATGCTCCCATGCGTCACCCCTCCCCTTCCTGCGGTGCTGCGCCGCTTTGTTCCGGCGTCTGCGGGCCGTGCACCGGCGGCAGGTCGGCCAGAGAAGAAAGGCCGAACACCCGCAAAAAGGTGTCGGTGGTGCGGAAGCTCACCGGGCGGCCCGGCAGATCGAGACGACCCGCTTCTTCGATGAGGCCCTTTTCCAGCAGGCCCGACACGCTGGACGAGGAGTCCACGCCGCGCACCTGCTCGATGAACGCACGGGACACCGGCTGATTGTAGGCAATGACGGTCAGTGTCTCCATGGCGGCGGGACCCAGCGGCACAGCGCGGCGGCTGTCCAGCACGCGGCGCACGCAGTCGGCCCACTCGGTCTTGGTGACCAGCTGCCAGCGGGTGTTCAGGTGCAGCAGGCACAGGCCGCTGTCCTCCCGGGTATAGCGCTCCCGCAGAGCTTCCAGCGCGGCTTCCACGCTGAGCTGCGGCAGCTGCACCGCCTGGGCCAGCTTGTCCGCACTGATGGGTTCCCCACAGGCAAACAGCATGGCCTCCACGGCGGCGCGGATCTGTTTCTGGTTCATTTCGTCTCCTTATCCCGTTGGATGCGGCCCCGCTGCATGGTCAGGCCGCCTGCGTCGTCCAGCGTCACGCGGCCGCCGCGCACCAGCTCCAGCAGAGCCAGAAAGGTGGCCACATTGGTGCTGCGGGTCTGCTGGCGGCTGAACAGCTGGCTCATCTTCGCCGCTGTACCGCCGATGAGCCGCCGCAGGATGTACACCACCCGGCTGGTGACCGACACCACCGGCGCGGTGACCAGCGGCTCGAACTGCTGCTGGGTGGGTTCGCGGCGCAGCCGGGTGCGGCCCGCAAGGGCTTTCCAGTAGTCGGCCAGCACCTGCGGCGCATGGTGCAGGTCGTAGGTGGTGTCGAACTCCATCTCCATGGGCGGGCGCACGAACACCGGGGCGGCCTCAGCTTTTTCGCGCAGCAGCGCAGCCATGCGGCGGCACTGGTCGTACTCGATCAATTGGCCGGTGAACTCCTGCTTCATGCGCTCGCCTTCTTCGCTGCGGGGCAGCAGCAGGTAGCTTTTCATCTCCACCAGCCGCGCGGCCATTTCAATGAAAGCACTGGCGGCTTCCGGGTCCGGGTCGGCCTGCTCCACGGTGCGGGTGTACTGATCGATCAGTTCCAGAATGGGGATGTTGTGCAGGTCCATCTTATGTTTGGCCACAAGCGCCAGCAATAATTCCAGCGGGCCGTCAAAATCTTCCAGATGGAAGGTCATTTCCTCTGCCAAAGCTCACATCACCGTCCCGATGCCGGCATAGTAGATGGAATAGGCCAGCTTGTCAATATAGCCGGTGCCCGCGCTCAGCAGGCTCCACACCGCGTTGTTCAGGTAGTACAGCGGGGTATCCAGTGCGCCGAACCACACCGCCGCCAGCAGCGCGATCATGATATAGCGCTCATATTTCATCAGGCCGAAATACACCCGCTGGGGCAGCACCACCAGCAGGATGCGGCTGCCGTCCAGCGGCGGCACCGGGATGAAGTTGAACACCGCAAGGCTCACGTTCATGAGCACAAGGTACTGCAGGAACATGGCAATGTAAATGGTGGCGGTGTTCACCGGGGCCCAGTAGTACATGACCTTCCACACCACCATGCCCACATAGGCCAGCAGGATGTTCGCCGCCGGGCCCGCCAGCGCGGTGAGGGCCATGCCCCACTTGGGGTTCTTGAAGTTACGGGGATTGGTGGACACCGGCTTTGCCCAGCCCACGCCTGCGAACACCATGCACAGGGTGCCCAGCAGGTCAAAGTGGGCGAAGGGGTTCAGCGAAAGACGGCCTTCCCGCTTTGCGGTGGGGTCGCCCAACAGCCAGGCGGCCAGCGCGTGGCCTGCCTCGTGGAACGGGATGGCCACCAGCGCCACCAGCGCACGGATGAGATAATAGATGCCCTGAGAGGTCATTCGATATTCCTGCCTTTTTTCAGTATACCGTATATAATACTATCTTTTTGCCCTGCACACAAGCCCTCGGCAAAAAACACGGATATTTTTTGAAAAAAGGCTTGCATTTTGCCCGGTAATCTGCTACAATAGTCAAGCTGATTATTTTGATTCCTTACTTCACTGCAGGAGGTGCAAGTACCATGGCTAAATGTGAATGCTGCGGCAAGGGTGTTGCCTTTGGTATCAAGGTTTCTCACTCTCATCGTCGTTCCAACCGTACCTGGAAGCCGAATGTCCGTCGTGTCAAGGCGGTCGTTGAGGGTTCTCCCAAGTACGTCTACGCATGCTCCCGTTGCCTGCGCGCTGGCAAAGTTACCCGCGCTGTCTAATTTGGTGTATGTGGCCGGTCACTTTGTCGAGTGGCCGGCTTTTTTTGTTGCTGTAAGGAGGCAAAACACATGACTCTGCCCAACGATCCCATCATGCTGCTGAGCGTGGTGAACCTGAAGCTGCGTGATTTTTACAAAGACCTCGATGCACTGTGCGATGACATGGACGCCGACAAGGCAGACCTGTGCGCAAAGCTGAAAGCTGTGGGCTACGAGTACGACGCCCAGCGCAACCAGTTCGTGTGATCTTTCCCCCAAAAGCTTTCTCTAAATTGCGAACGACCGGCACCGGTGCGCAGCGACTGTGCCCGGGCCGGTGAATATAGAATGAAGGAGTGCTTGATTTTTTATGATCCAGGGTACCTATTACAAAGAGTGGAGCCGCGTGCTCGGCCGCGATATGGAGTTCAAGGTGTACGGCACCGCCGGTGTGCCGGTGCTGGCGCTGCCTGCCCGCGGCGGCCGCTTTTATGATTGGGAGAACAACGGCATGCCGGACGCCATCGCCCAGCTGCTGAACGAAGGCAAGGTGCAGCTGTTCTGCGCCGACAGCATCGACGGTGAGGCCGTGCTGAACGGCGACATCCCTGTGCGCCGCCGCGCCGAGATGGAGGAAAAGTACTTCGTCTACCTGACCGCCGAGCTGGCTCCCCGTGTGCTGGCCCTGAACGAGGCCGAAAAGGACACGAAACTGTGGTGCGTGGGCATCGACCTGGGTGCCGTGCACGCCGTGAACTGCCGCCTGCGCCGCCCGCAGCAGTTCGCCGGTGCCATCGGCCTTTCCGGCATCTACGACCTGACCCGCTTCTGGGGCAGCGAAGCCGACGACCTGGTGCTGCGCGCTTCTCCCCTGCAGTACCTGACCGAAAAGGGCATCGCCAACAAGCTGGCCCTGGCCAAGGCCGAGGAGAACAGCCTGATGCTCTGTGCCGGTCAGGGTGCCTACGAAGGCGACGCACTGGCCGACACCCAGGCGCTGGCCGATGTGCTGAAGGCCGAAAAGCTGCCCGCCCATGTGGAGCTGTGGGGCGGCGATGTCTCCCACGAGTGGTACTGGTGGGGCAAGATGCTGAGCCTGTTCGTGCCGCGGATTCTGGAGAAGTAAAAGTGATTTGATAGAGGGAAGGCATTTGCAGTGCCTTCCCTCTTTTTGTTTGTATTTTTCAATTCCCTACTTGATTTATCGGGTTTGCTGTGCTATACTCATGCTGTAAGATGCATACCCCCTATGGGTAAAGGAGATATTTTATGGACAACGAGAAAAAGTCCTGCTGCTGTTGCAGCGAAGCGTCCGCCCCCGAAACGTCTGCTGCCGAGGTGTCCGCACCCGCCGCTGCAGACTGCTGCGCGCAGGCCGAAACCGAACCTGCCGCCTGCTGCCGCCACAAGGACCGCACCCCCGCCGAGCACAAAGCCCTGCTGAACCGGCTGAGCCGCATCGAGGGCCAGGTGCGCGGCATCCGCGGCATGGTGGAAAAGGACGCCTACTGCGTGGACATCCTTGTGCAGGTGGCTGCGACCACCTCGGCGCTGAACAGCTTTGCCAAGGAGCTGCTGGCCCAGCACATCGGCACCTGCGTGGCCGATGACCTGCGCGCGGGCGGCGAGGAAAAGCTGGATGAGCTGCTCTGGCTGCTGCCCAAGCTCATGAAATGACCCTTCCCTGCACATACTCGATAGCGGAGTGAGTTTTTATGGAACAATTCAATGTTACCGGCATGAGCTGCGCGGCCTGCTCTGCCCGGGTGGAAAAGGCCGTGAGCAAGGTGCCCGGCGTCACCAGCTGCTCGGTGAGCCTGCTGACCAACTCCATGGGCGTGGAGGGCACCGCCTCCAGTGCCGACATCATCAAAGCCGTACAGGACGCAGGCTATGGTGCCAGCCCGAAGGCTGCGGGCGGCGCAGCGGCCGCTTCCAGCACCAATGCCGATCTGGACGCCCTGGCCGACCATGAAACGCCCAAGCTCAAGCGCCGCCTGATCGCATCGGTGGGCTTTCTGCTGGTGCTGATGTACTTCTCCATGGGCCACATGATGTGGGGCTGGCCCCTGCCGCACTGGTTCGACGGCAACCACATCGCCATGGGCCTTGTGCAGCTGCTGCTGGCGGGCATCGTGATGGTCATCAACCAGAAGTTCTTCATCAACGGCTTCAAGGGCCTCATCCACCGCTCGCCCAACATGGACACGCTGGTGGCGCTGGGCTCCATGGCAAGCTTTGTGTGGAGCACCTACGCGCTGTTTGCCATGACCCGCGCCCAGGTGGACGGCAACAGCGAGCTGGTCATGCACTATATGATGGAGTTCTACTTTGAGTCGGCGGCGATGATCCTGACCCTCATCACGGTGGGCAAGATGCTGGAAGCCCGCTCCAAGGGCAAGACCACCGACGCCCTCAAGAGCCTGATGAAGCTGGCCCCCAAGACCGCCACCCTGCTGCGGGACGGCGCGGAAGTCACCGTGGGCATCGAGCAGGTGCAGAAGGGTGACATCTTCGTGGTGCGCCCGGGCGAGAACGTGCCCGTGGACGGCATCGTGCTGGAAGGCACCAGCGCCGTGAACGAGAGTGCCCTGACCGGCGAGAGCATCCCCGTGGACAAGGCCGAGGGCGATAAAGTCTCCGCCGCCACCACCAACCAGTCCGGCTTCCTCAAGTGCCAGGCCACCCGCGTGGGCGAGGACACCACCCTTTCCCAGATCATCAAGATGGTCAGCGATGCCGCCGCCACCAAGGCCCCCATTGCAAAAATCGCCGATACCGTGTCCGGTTTCTTCGTGCCGGCCGTCATCACCATTGCAGTGATCACCACCATCGTGTGGCTGCTGCTGGGCCGTGAACTGGGCTATGCGCTGGCCCGCGGCATCTCGGTGCTGGTCATCAGCTGCCCCTGTGCGCTGGGTCTGGCAACGCCGGTGGCCATCATGGTGGGCAACGGTCTGGGCGCGAAGAACGGCATCCTGTTCAAGACCGCCGCTTCGCTGGAAGCCGCAGGCCGCACCCAAATCGTGGCGCTGGATAAGACCGGCACCATCACCAGCGGTGAACCCAAAGTCACCGACATCCTGCCCGCCGAGGGCGTGACCGAAGGCGAACTGCTCACCCTTGCCGCCGCACTGGAGCGCAAGAGCGAGCACCCGCTGGCAAAGGCCGTGCTGGCCCACACCGAGGCGCAGAAGCTGGACGCCCCCGAGGTGACCGACTTCGCGGCCCTGCCGGGCAACGGTCTGGCCGCCAAGCTGGACGGCGTGGACATCTTTGCCGGCAACGCCGTTTTCATCCAGACCAAGGTCACCGTGCCTGCCGCCTTGCAGGAGAAGGCCGCCGCCCTCTCGGCTCAGGGCAAGACGCCGCTGTTCTTCGGCGGCGCGGACCGGCTGCTGGGCATCATCGCGGTGGCGGATACCATCAAGGAAGACAGCCCCCGCGCCATCAAGGAACTGCAGAACATGGGCATCCGCGTGGTGATGCTCACCGGCGACAACCAGCGCACCGCCGACGCCATTGGCAGGCAGGCCGGTGTGGACGAAGTCATCGCAGGCGTGCTGCCCGACGGCAAGGAAGCCGTCATCCGCCAGCTGCAGGCTTACGGCAAGGTGGCCATGGTGGGCGACGGCATCAACGACGCCCCGGCCCTGACCCGCGCCGACACCGGCATCGCCATCGGCGCAGGCACCGATGTTGCCATCGACGCAGCGGACGTGGTGCTGATGAACTCCAAGCTGTCGGATGTGCCCGCCGCCATCCGCCTGAGCCGCGCCGCCCTGCGCAACATCCACGAAAACCTGTTCTGGGCGTTCATCTACAACGTCATCGGCATCCCGCTGGCGGCCGGTGTGTTCATCCCCTTCGGCCTGACCCTGAACCCCATGTTCGGCGCGGCAGCCATGAGCCTTTCCAGCTTCTGCGTGGTGAGCAACGCCCTGCGCCTGAACCTGTTTAATCTGCACAGCACCAAGCGCGACCATGCGCCCAAAATTGCATCTTCCCTGCCCGCTGCCCTGACGCAGCCCGCAGCGGTTGAAAATAAAGAGAGTACCAAGGAGGACAATTCCATGAAGAAGACCCTGAACGTAGAAGGCATGATGTGCGGCCACTGCGAGGCCCGCGTGAAGAAGGCTCTGGAAGCCCTGCCCGAGGTGGACGAGGCCGTGGTGAGCCACGAGGCCGGCACCGCCATCGTCACCCTGAACGCCGAAGTGGCCGACGACGTGCTGAAGAAGGCCGTCGAGGACCAGGACTACAAGGTGACCGGCATCCAGTAAGCCAAAACCAGGCTCCCTTCCAAACGAGCGTGCGCATGGGCAGTGCCCCGTGTGCACGCTTGTTTTTTGTGTGTGCATAACGGCGGCGCTTTTCGGCCATACTCCCGGTATCTCACGCAGGAAAGGGAGTTTTTCTATGGACGAACGGATGTTCTGTTTTCAATGTGAGCAGGCGGCGGGCTGCACGGCCTGCACCGGGGCAGCGGGTGTGTGCGGCAAATCGGCCGAGACAGCCGCCGCGCAGGACCGGCTCACCGGCGCGCTGATCACCTATGCCGGGCAGCTGGTGGACGTGGGCCGCGCCCCGGCCCCGGAGCAGGCCCTTTTGCTGATGCAGGGGCTGTTCACCACCATCACCAATGTCAACTTTGACGCCGCCACCGTGGACGCCCTCACCGAGAAGGTCCACGCCGCCTGCCCGGCCGTCGCGCCGGACTACGACATGCAGCGGCTGTGGCACGAGCCGGACCCGGACGTGCGCAGCCTGAAAAGCTTCGTGCTGTTCAGCCTGCGGGGCATGGCGGCCTACAACTACCACGCCCGGGTGCTGGGCCGCATCAGCCCGGAGCTGGACCGCTTTTTCTGCACCGCGCTGGAAACTCTGAGCGCCGAGGGCCTTTCCATGGACGAGCTGTGGGCGCTGGTGCAGAAGACCGGCGAAGCCAGCTACCGCTGCATGGAGCTGCTGGACGCCGCCAACACCGGGGCCTTTGGCGACCCGGTGCCGGTGGAAGTGCCGCTGACCATTGAAAAAGGGCCGTTCATCGTGGTTTCCGGCCATGACCTGTTCGACATGCAGCAATTGCTCGAGCAGACGAAGGGCAAGGGCATCCACATCTACACCCACTCGGAGATGCTGCCCGCCCACGGCTACCCGGAGCTGAAGCAGAAATACCCCCACCTGAAGGGCAACTTCGGCACCGCATGGCAGAACCAGCAGACCGAGTTTGAGGATATCCCCGCGCCCATCCTGTTCACCACCAACTGCATCATGCCCCTGCGGGAGAGTTACGCCGACCGGGTGTTCACCACCTCGGTGGTGTCCTACCCCGGCATCGTGCACATCGACGAAGGGCGGGATTTCTCCCCCGTCATCCGCCGGGCGCTGGAGCTGGGCGGCTACAAAGAGGACACCCTCGTGCCCGGCATGAACGGCGGCAAGGCCGTCGTCACCGGCTTTGCGCACGATGCCGTGCTGCGCCATGCGGGCGAGATCGTGCAGGCGGTAAAGGACGGCAAGATCCGGCACTTTTTCCTGGTGGGCGGCTGCGACGGCACACGGCCTTCCCGCCGGTACTACACCGAGTTCGCCAAGCTCACCCCACAGGACACGGTGATCCTGACGCTGGCGTGCGGCAAGTTCCGGCTGAACGATCTGCCTTTGGGCAACGTGCCCGGCACCGGGCTGCCCCGCATTCTGGATGTGGGCCAGTGCAACGACGCCTACAGTGCCATCCGCATCGCACTGGCGTTGGCAGACGCCTTTGGCTGCGGGGTGAACGACCTGCCGCTCTCGCTGGTGCTGTGCTGGTTTGAGCAGAAGGCCGTGTGCATCCTGATCGCGCTGCTGGCGCTGGGCATCAAAAACATCCGGCTGGGGCCCACCCTGCCCGCCTTCCTCTCGCCGGGGGTGGTGCAGGTGCTGCAGCAAAAATATGACCTGAAAGCCGTCACCACGCCGGAAGACGACCTGCACGCCATTCTGGGCGGCTGAGCACCCCGCCGGACATTTCCCCTGTCATTTCCGCTTTGCTCCCGGTATTTTCCGGGAGTTTTTCATTTGTTGCAATTCGTGCACGTTTCCGGTATTTTTCGGCATGGATGCACGTTTTTAGGACCGTTTCGGCAGCACATGCCGGAGAAACTCCGGTACCGTTCCCAATCGGCGCAAAAAGCCAATTTTTTGTGGTGCAAAATCTTTCGGACCCCTTGTTTTTCCAGAATTCAGATGGTAATATATGAATGGTGCACAAAATGCACCATATTTTAGAAAGAAGGAGGTAATAAATTATGAAAAAAAGATGGTTCGTAGTGATACTGACCATCGGATTGCTGCTTTGTGTCATGCCGCTGAGTGCGCTTGCACTGAGTTCCGACCCCATCACGGATTCGGACGGCAACATTATTGGCTGGGAAGACCTTTCCACCGATCTCTATTCCTTTGATGATTCAGATGTTTCAGATGTTTCACAGGAACAGACCCCGGTGGCTGTGGACCCCGGCACAAATGCTGCTTCCGGCCCGGCGGAGACGGACCCGGTGGAGACGGACCCGGTGAAGGACGCTGCGGATGCAAACAGTGCGAAAACAGCGGCGGCCGCGACAACGCCGTTTGTGGAAGACCTGTATGCAGACGACCCCATCCCCGATCTCTACGCGGACACGCCCGGCTCTGCGGACGGCACAGGCAGCAATCAGGATGTGTGTGCGATCGGTGACCAAACCTATGCAACGCTGACCGAAGCGATCAACGATGCAGCGGATGGCGCCCAGATTGATCTGTTGCAGGACATCGAACTGACGGAAGGTCTTGAGTTCCATAGTAAGAACTTGACCATTTCCGGCGGCAATACCTACACGCTGACGCTGGAGCAGTATGGCATGTATGCGTATCAGAGTGATATCACGTTCAAGGATCTCACGTTGACCATTCATGCGGCTCAGCATACCCATGAACACAGCGCAGGCAATACGGCCAACCTGATCAGCAACTCGAATCTGCGCCTGAACAACGTCAACTTTACGTTGATCCCGGATGCCAACTGCGGCAGCGGCATCTATCTGTATCAGAAGAGCAACCTGTATCTGGATGGATCGTACGCCGTGATCCGTGATGTCTCTTCTTATCGTGCAAGTGGTATCTACGCCGATGACTCGGAATTTAAAGGACAACCGAACCGTGAGATCAAGATCAACAACTCTTATCTTGAGATCACAGGCTGTGCCCATGCGGCCATGACGATCGATCCGATCGACATCACACTGTCCAGTTCAAATGTCGTGGTGATGGACAACGGCAAATCCGATCCTGATGGCTACGGCTTCGGCATTGGCTGCTATGGCGGTAAGCTGAAAATGGAATCCTCGACCCTGACCGCCACCGGAAACACCGGCGCATGGTATGGCTACGCTGTTTTTGTTGATGGCCTTGACGTGGATCCCGGTTCTACCCTTGATATCCGCGACAATGGCGGTTCCGGCCTTGGTGTCGGCGGCATTGGCGTGATCCAAGGCGGTTCGCAGGTCATCTGCGACGGCAACGGCACAAATGACCCGGGCTACGGCTCTGGCGGTTTGTATGTGTATGCAGGCGCCGACCTGACCATTGAAAGTGGTGCAAACGTCTCCGTATGTCAGAACAAGGGCCTGGCTGCCATCGTGAACAGCTGTAAGCTGCACATCCAGAATGGTGCCAATGTTTCAGTGGACAACAATGCTAAGCTCGGTATCTACAACAGTTACGATTCCTATCTGACGATTGAGTCCGGTGCAAATGTCACCGCCAACCACAACGGTGCCCATGGCATCTACAATCAAGAGATGGGTGATCTGAAGCAGGGTGCTTTTCTGATAGAAAGCGGTGCAAATGTCACCGCCAACTACAATACGGTGTCCGGTATCTTCAACTGCAATCTCTTCACCGTGGAAAAGGGTGCCAATCTGCAGGTGGAATACAACAGCAACTGCGGTATCCAAAACGATGAGCATGCGACGCTGAACCTGCTGGCCGGCAGTGTACGCTATAACCATGCCGGTAATCAAGGCGGCGGACTTTGTAACAAGGGCACCGCAACCCTTTCGGACGATGTAGAGCTGTACAACAACCATGCAGTCATTTCCGGCGATGACATCTATAATGTAGGAGGTGCCACCATCACCTTTGGTCCCACAGGCAGCGACTGGGCGCTGGACGGCGCACCGGACTGCTACCACCCCATTGACGGCTGGTACGACGACAGTGACAACACCCGCTGGAACGCCCACGCGGAGGCCGAAGCGGACCTGCACATGGTTCTGACCCAGCCCGGTACCTACTATGGTTCCCTGTCCCTCAAGGCCGCCCACGGCCCCACCGGCAGCCTGATCGTCCACAAGCAGACGACCGGTGAAATGCTGGTGGACGACTGCGACGCCGAGTTCACCTTCGTGCTCACGCTGGACGATGAGACCATCGACACCGTGAACGACGAGCGGTACGGCGTCCGGTTCGAAAACGGCAAGGCGACCTTCACCCTGAAAGACGGCGAAAGCAAGACCATCGAAAACCTGCCTGTTCGCATGGGTTACACCATCACCGAG